>Ga0182027_10005583_pt1 | contig 19067 bp, 21 predicted proteins | sample 712E1DmetaG_FD_121300 | JGI IMG/M metagenome (GOLD analysis project Ga0182027, IMG submission 121300) | Permafrost microbial communities from Stordalen Mire, Sweden - 712E1D metaG (Illumina Assembly) | ecosystem: Environmental > Terrestrial > Soil > Wetlands > Permafrost | place: Sweden...
CGCCTGGGAAACGCCTCGGCCATGCCGTTTGCGGACGAGTCGTTCGATTTCGTCTATTGCTCCGCCGCCTTCAAGAACTTTTCAGAACCGGTAAAGGCCCTGAACGAAATGTATCGCGTGCTGCGGCCAACAGGAGAAGCGTTGATCGTGGATCTCTGCAAGGAATGTCCTGATGCCGCGATCGACGCATTTGTGAAGTTGAGCGGGCGCGGTCACATCGACGCGTGGATGACGAAGTGGACGTTTCGGCACGTCCTGCTCAAGCGCGCGTATACGCGGGAAGATTTCGCCCGCATGTCCGAACAGAGTCATTTCGGAGCGTGCCGGATCGACGGGGACGGCTGCGGAGTTGCCGTGCGATTCGCCAAGCAGAACGTCCGGGTCGCATGAGGGGAGTCTCGCTGAAAATGAAACGTGTTCTGCCGGCCATCGTTTTATTCTTTGCCGCCCCGCTGATCGCCGAATATCTCCTCGGCAGTCTGCCGATCACAATGCTCGGTACCCTGGTGGTTCTCGGGCCGATGTATGGGGGAGGCGCTATCCTGACCCGTGAAGCGGTAAGGCGCGCCGGGCTCGGCTGGCCGAGTATCATCGTCCTCGCCCTTGCGTACGGAGTTCTGGAAGAGGGACTTGTCACGCAGAGCCTTTTCAACCCGAACTATCTGGGGTTGAATCAGCATCTCCTGCAACCCGAGTACATCCCTGTGTTCGGAATCGGCGCCTGGTGGACGGTGTTCGTGCTGACTTTGCACGCCGTTTGGAGTATCCCCGTTTCCATCGCGATGGTGGAAGGACTGTCGGCGCAGTCGGCTCCCCGGCCGTGGCTCAGAGGGCCCGGCCTCGCCTTGGTCGCCATCTTATTCGCGCTCGGAAGTATCTCCATAGCAAGATTTACGATCCGGGAAGATGCTGCTCACTTCGTTGCTTCGCGTTCGCAGCTCGCCTCGACGGCGGCAATCATCGTGGCACTGATCGTCCTGGCCTTTCGTCTGCCGCAACTAAGCGGCGTACACGGTCGGCGATCGGCGCCGCTATATTCGACCGCCGGCCTCACTGCCCTCATCGCCGGGTCTGCGTTTCTGATCATTCCGAATCAATGGGGCTGGTGGACGGTTTGCCTCTACCTGGTCCTTGATGTTAGCGTGATTCTCCTGATTCGGACCTGGTCGCGCGGGAAGGGATGGGGCCCGCGCCATAGACTGGCTCTCAGTGGAGGCGCGGCGCTGGCGTACGCGTGGCACGCATTTGTGGAGACTCCCGCGGTAGGACGACCGAACCGTGCCGGCAACGCCGTATTCGCTGCCGGCCTTCTGATCGCGCTGGTGGCGGCCGCCCTGAAGACCCCCGTGGAGGTCGAATGAATGTCAATCGGCCCAATCCGGTTCCTGTATCGCCCGATGAGCTTCGAGCCGAGGTAAGGAAGCTGGAAAGAGGACTTAGCCGCCGGCTGGTGGTTGGCGGCGGCGCCGCGTTGATCGTTGTCGTGGGGTTCGTCGTGGATTTCTTTGTTTTCCGGGGTGCCCTGGAGCGAATCGGGTCGATCATGACGATTGTGGGAGCGGGCTGTTTGATCGGGCAGATCCTGTTGCGACGGTCGCGCGTAATCCCGGATACGGCCGAAACCGAATGTTTTCGGTTCTACCGGGAGGAGATCGAGCGGCAGCGCGACTTTCATCGGGGGTGGTGGTTATGGTCGCGAATCGCAGCGTTCCTCCCGGGTTTGTTCGTTTTCATGGTGGGGGTCGCCAAGTCCTATCCGCAACTTGCGCCGCTCACGTGGTTCCAAGGCGCGACAATCCCGCCACTATGCGCACTTGCCGTGGTGCTGAATCTGAGGTTGGCGCAGAAGTACCAGCGGAGGATCGATGCGCTGGATAGATCGCAGAAGGGCGAATGAATCCGGCCGTTTGAAAGGAGTCCCGTAACCGCGAGATGCCGTTCCTTTGCCACGGGCCACTCCCTTACGGCCGCGAGCGAGCGGCCCGGCAAAGGCACCGAACCACACGGTGGAAGACCTGGTTCCGTCCGAAGGACCGCAAGCCTTCGCGTGCGCAGGTGGCGGGCCGCGGGTTCACGCCGGCGCCGTCGCATCCCAGCGAGCCGAGAAGGTCCGGGAAGCACTGAGGCGAGCTGAGTGGGACCAACGGGACTGCCGGTTCACTCGGCCTTCTTTCGATAGGCCGATTTCTGGTCCCTCATCCCGTGGAGGATTCGCGAGATCACAACGTGCTGCGCGGTCTCGGCATAGTAGATGATGTAGTTCCGAACCGGGAATCCTCGAAGGCCGGGGGCGATCTCATCGCGCCTGGTTCCCGCTTCGGGAGCCTGCGCAAAGAGCGGGAACATCTCCGCAATGGACTCGATCAGGCGGTCGGCGATCTCAATGCTGCCGGATTCTCTGACGATGTAGTACCAGATGTCGTCAAGGTCCCGCTCGGCGGGATGAGAGACTCTGATGCGCTTCATTTCATCGAGTGCCGGTCTTTCGCTCATCGCCGGCAAGCCGCTTGCGGCCACGACTTCCCACGCGATCCGCAAGCTCTTGAACGTTCGACTGACCGTAGTCGGTGAATTCGCCGCGCTCGACGGCTTCAAACCCCGCACGGATGTCTCTTCGGAGGGATTGAAAACGCTCGTCCCGCTCTCGAAGAAGGCGCAACCCTTCGCGAATCACCTCGCTGGATGTCTGGTACATTCCGCTCTCGACCTTCTCGGTCACGAGCCGTTCCAGTTCAGGGGTCAGAGAAACGTTCATTGGGCTGGTCTCCTGTTCCGCATTCAATCCTACCTGAATGCGCATAAAATAGCAATTTTGGTTATTCTATGATCCGGCTGAGAACCGCAACCTCGCGCCGACCAGAGCCCGGCGAGCCGAACGCCGCGCCGCCGCCGCGCCGCGGATTCACGCCGGCGCCATCGCGGCCGTCGGCGCAGCATCCCAGCGCGCCGAGGCGGTTCGGGAAACGCGAACGATAGGCTCAAGCCGGCTGGATCTGCTTGCGCCGGATTGGAATGAACCGGATCTCGACGCGCTGGTCCAGCGCTTCCGCGATGCGCTTGAGCATGTAAAGAGAGTGCCCGTCGTAGTCCGCGTCTTCCAGCCGGCAGATGGCGGAGGCACTGGTGCCGACCCGCCGGGCAAGCTCGCGCTGGCTAATGCCGGCCTTGGTGCGAAGGTCGTAAACTTTGCGGGCGATTTCGGCATTGACTACTTCCTCTTCGTATTGCCGGACTTGCTCGGGGTCCTTCCCGATGTAGCGGTCGTAGGTGTACCGCAGCGCGCCGGAGTGGAACGTTCTTTTCCTGGTTGCCTTGGCCATCGGTCTACCTTCCTTGAAACCCGTGCTTGTCCGGGTCCGATTCGAACGACTTCTTCCTCTTTACCGCGAGATCGATTTCGCGCGGTGGCACGGCGCGTTCCTTCACGATGCCGTGAGAAACCACAACCGCCAGCCGGCCGTGAAAGAAGTAAAGCATCCGATAGTGAACTCCCTGGCAGCTTGCCCGCGGTTCGTAAATGTCGTCCCGGAGGTAATCCGCCTCCGGGCGGCGCAGCAGGTGGCCCAACTCCCCAAGCCGTTGAAGACGCGCCAGGCATTTTCGCCGAGCCATGGCCGGAAGGTCATCGAGCCACTGAAGCAACGGCACCCTGTACTCATCTTCTTGAAAGAAGAAGACGTCAACGTGCGGCAATGGTCCTCCTCGATGTTCTCATTATTGGTAACGGTTGTCAAGCTGACGCGCCAGCCGTGGAGCGGCATCGTTCGCCCTCACTGACGACGACTCAGGAGTCAGTTCTCCGTGGGCACACGCTCTGCGTGGTCCACCACCAACACCGCCAGCGGGGCGTTGCGCGGCTCCAGCCTGAGGCCCAGTCGCTTCAGTTCGGACTGCACGGACGGGCCAGGAGGTTCGAGCGCCATAGCGGCGACTGGGGCGCCGGGAAGGGGCAGGTCCAGGGTGACCTGATACCTTCCTTCGAGGCCGGTCGCGTCGAGCACGGGCATCTGCATGTTGTCTGCAAGAATCTGGGCCAGCGCATCCATCGGCAACCTCGTGAACTCCACATGCAGGTTGCCGGCGGTGGCGCTGAACGCCGTCACTCCGAACTCCCGCGGGTCCGGACTCCAAAGGCCATCCAAGGTGCGGCCGGCCTTTTCGAGGCGGCCCGGCGCGGGCTGCGCGGGCGCGTCGGGATCGGGAGCGGCGGGCCTCATCTTCGGGCCATCCTTGGCGACGAGCAGGGCGAGGGCGGGCAAGCTCCTCGTCTCGCCATGGACCACCAGGCTGAACCGCTCCGCGAGCAGCCACTGGAGCATTTGAGGAAGCTGATCCGGAGTGGAGCCTTCCGGGAGCTTGGCGGCAATATCGAAACGAAGATTGCCCAACCCGCGGGGCGCGGACAGTTGGTAGGCCGGAATCCCGTACGCCCTGAGGATCAGTTGCGTGATGGACCAATAGCCGATATCGACGCGGGCGGCGTCGATCTTGGTGCCGGCATGCACCTCCGGCCCCGCCGCCGGTTTGATGGAGGCGACTTCGAATTTCGGCCCCGATGGCCTGCCGAACTCGGCCGCCTGCGACTGCGCGCGCAAACGCGGCCCCGTCATGACGCCCATCAGCACCGGACCGATGGTTGCCAGCAGCGCGGCGCCGGCCAACAGGAGTTGCCGGCCCAAACTCAGCCGCGTGACGATCCGATGCGTCATGATCTCCTCGATTCGTTTCTTCAGGCTCGATCCGGTGACCCCGGCTACGCACGCCAGGGGCGATGTCACGCACAGAGCGCACACCTGGAGGATGCCTTCGGCGTACACCCGTGGCTCGATGCCCCGCCGCAAGACCTCTTCATCGCAGGCGCGTTCCCGTTCCGCGATGAGCCGGGCGCCCAGCCACCAGACCAGGGGATGGAACCAGAAGATGACCTCCACGATCGTGTGCATGGCCGCGGTGAGGTTATCGCGGCGGCGGACGTGACACAACTCGTGCACCAGGATGGCGTCCAGTTCGGCATCGGACAGGCGGTTCGCGATCCCCTCCGGCAGATACAACACGGGGCGGAAGATGCCGAAAACCCCGGGCTCCAGAGCGGCTGAGGAGGAAACCAGGCAAATGGGGAGCGCTTCGGCCGCCGCCTCGCGACCTGCCTGCCATGCCGCCGAAGCGCGGACGATGGCGCGGACTCGCCGCCAGCGCCGCCACAGGTGAAGCAGGACGGCGGCGCAACCGAGACCCCATAGCGCCAGCACAGCGGCGTGCGGGAACGCCGCGGACCGGGCGGGCGCCGCGGCGACGGCCGGAATCGCGCGCTGCAGCGGGGCGAACGGCCTCGCGATCTCGTCCACGACAAAAGAGAGGAGCGGCTCGGACGCGGCGGGAGCGAACCACGCTCCCAGGCGCGAGCCTACCGCCGTGAGGAAGGAAAACGGGATCAGAAACTTCAGCGACGCCGCCATCCACAACCAGTAGCGCACCCGTGCGTGGTTGGCCCGCAGCGCCAGCGCGAGGACTCCAATGGCCGCCGCGAAGAGCGTGGACTGCCACAGGTGATTGCCGGCCTGGCGTTCCAAAGCGGTCAGGAGATCGTATGGCATGGAGGGCTATCCTTTCCCCGCCAACTTGCGAAGCGCGGCCCGCGCCTCCTCGATGTCGGCGAGCGTGAGCTTGCCGGACTCCACCAGGTGAGCCATCACAGGCTGGGTCCGGCCGCCGAACAGGCTCAGCAAGTCGTCGATCAACCGGCCTCGCGCAGCCTCGCGCGAGATCGTCGCTTCAAAAATGTGGGCGTTCGAGATCTTCCCGACCCGGCGCAGGACCCTCTTCCCTTCCATGCGATAGACGGTAGTCTGCACGGTGGTGTAAGCCGGCCTATCCGGCTTGGGAAAAGCCTCCTGGATCTCGCGAATGCAGGACGCACCATTGCTCCAGAGGGCCTCCATGATGCGCAACTCCAGTTTCGTCAGCTTCGGTGGCGTCATGTTGTTTACTATTCCCGATTGCGATGCTACTACATCTGTTTGCGTAATACAAGGGCTCTTTGGGCGGAGGGCCGGAAACTTTCGGCCTGCGATTGCATCACAGGTACCGGAGGGGAACTGGATGCACGATGATCGATCGACAGACGCGCTTACGCGCCGCGCGGCGCTGATGTTGGCGGCGGCGGCTCCACAGCTACTCGGTCAAAGTGGGGAGAAGCCCATGGGACGGCCGGTGGTTCATTTTGAGATCGGATGCCGCGACCAGGCCAGGACCGGCGATTTCTATTCGAAGCTGTTCGGTTGGCAGATCACGGCCGCCGGCCCCGCGTCGAATATTCAAACCGGGAGTCCTCAGGGCATCCCGGGTCACATCACGGCGCTCGGCCACGAGCCGGAGCATTACACGATGTTCTACGTGGACGTCGAGGACGTGCAGGTTTCGCTCGACCAGGCCGTCGAAATGGGCGGCAAGAAGCTGGTCGGGCCGATCAGGATTCCGGCCGGTACGTTCGCGTGGTTCGCGGATCCGGAGGGGAACATGATCGGGCTGCTGAAGCCGGCCAAGTCCTAGGGCGCGGTCTGGAGCCGAGGGATTGGGCCATGGCGGGCCTACTCCCGATGCTTGAAAACGCGACGGCAACGCTCGACGGCCACCGTCCCAACGGTCGCTGCTTGCGCGTTGTGGTTGGGGCATTGCACTCGGGGGATACGAAGAAACGCAAACGGGCTAGGTGGACGCCCACCCCCTCCCAGATCGAAGAAGCGTCGGAGCACGTGGCGTGGGAATACACTGCCATGACAGCGGTGAACCACGTCAACGTGCACGCAGCTACTCAGGGCCGACACTGCTACGATTGAAGAGAGGCCGAACATGACCGTCACCCTGAAATTGCCCGAGGAGTTCGAAACCCGGCTGATTGCGGAAGCCGGGGCCAGGGGTGTCGCCGTCGGCGAGTTGGTGACGGAGTATTTGTTCCGAACCGTGCCGGCACACAACCAGGGCCAGATGACTGCGGAGGAGATCGAAAAGGGTTTCGAAGAGATTGCCGATCTGCTGCCTGCAGGCATCCCACCGTTATCCGACGCTGCGACCAGCCGCGAGAGCATGTACACGCGCGAGGATGACTGGAATCGCCAGTGGACGTCCTAGTCGACACCAACGTCATTTTGCGCGCGATTCAACGTGGCCATCCCCAACAGCCAGCGGCGCGCGGGGCGATAGCCCGCCTTCGCAAAGAGGGGAATCGCACCTGCGTGGCGTCCCAGAACCTCTTTGAACTGTGGACGGTTGTCACCAGGCCGGTTGCGAACAACGGATTTGGACTTGCCCCCACCCAGGCCGATCCGGTTCCGGCACGGGTCGAGAGACTGGTTGGACGGCTCCCGGATTCCGATGAGGTCTACGCGGAATGGCGCCAACTCGTCGTATCACATGGGGTTTCCGGCAAGGAGACGCACGACGCCCGGCTTGTTGCGGCCATGCTGGTCCACGGGATCAAGCGCATCTTGACATTCGACAGAGCCGACTTCGCCCGCTACCGGGAGATTGAAGTGCTCCATCCGGACGGTGCGCCGCGCTGACACCTGTTTGCCCGCCGCGCGCCCCGGCCAGGCGCCGGGATGTCGTACCCTAGAAGAACAAGCTCACAATCATATGGCTGAATCTCCTATTACTCCGCGCGGCCAGGACTTTGCCGCCTGGTATCAAGATGTCGTCCTCTCGGGGGACATGGCGGAACCCGCCGAAATCGTCAAGGGTTGCATGGTCATCAAGGCCAACGGCTATGCCGTATGGGAAGTGCTGCAGCGCGAACTGGACGGGCGCTTCAAGGCCACGGGCCATCAGAACCTGTACTTCCCGCTGCTCATCCCGGAGAGTTTTCTGAAGAAGGAAGCCGAGCACGTGGAAGGGTTCTCGCCGGAACTGGCGGTGGTCACCATCGCGGGCGGCAAGAAACTGGAAGAACCGTACGTGATTCGTCCCACGTCGGAGACCATCGTCGGGCACTTCTTCTCCAAGTGGATTCAGAGTTACCGCGACCTGCCCATGCTGTTCAACCAGTGGGCCAACGTGATCCGCTGGGAATTGCGCACGCGGCTGTTCCTGCGCACCACGGAGTTTCTATGGCAGGAGGGCCATACGGCGCACTCGAACCACGAGGAGTCGTTGGAGGAAGTGCTGCGCATGCTCGACGTCTACGCCGACGTGGCGGAGGGCGTGATGGCGATGCCGGTGATCAAGGGCGTCAAGACCCAGTCCGAGAAATTCGCGGGCGCGCTGAAGAGCTACTCCATCGAAGCCATGATGCAGAACGGGCTGGCGCTGCAGGCCGGCACCAGCCACGACCTGGGGCAGAATTTCGGTCGTGCTTTCGACGTGAAGTTCCAGACCAGGGAAGGGCAGCTCGATTACGTGTGGCAGACGAGCTGGGGCGCGAGCACGCGGCTGATCGGCGGCCTCATCATGACCCATTCCGACGATAAGGGACTGGTGCTGCCGCCCAGGCTGGCGCCGGTTAAGAGCGTGCTGGTGCCGATCTACCGCAAGGACGCCGAGCGCGCGCAGGTGCTGGAAGCGGCCCACCGCATCGCCGCCGAGGTGGGCGCCAAGGTGGACGACCGCGAAGGCCAGAGCCCGGGCGCCAAGTTCTTCCACTGGGAGCGGCGCGGCGTCCCTGTGGTGCTGGAGCTGGGTCCGCGCGACCTGGCGGCGGGCAAAATCGTGATCAAGCGGCGCGACACCGGCGTAAAGGAACCCATCGGCCAGGACGAACTGGCGGCGCGGTTGCCGGCCACGCTCGATGCCATGCAAGCCGACCTGCTCGCCGCCGCCCGCAAGCGGATGAAAGACAATACCGTGCTGGCGAATTCCATCCAGGAGGTGGAATCCATCCTGGCCGACGTGAACGCCGAAAAGGGCGGCGGAAAATTCGTGATGGCGCACATCAAGGACGATCCGCAATGCGACGCCCGCATCCGCGAGTTCAAAGCCACGGTACGCAACATTCCGCTGGTGGACGAGTTCGACGGGCCGGGCAAGTGCATCGTCACCGGGGAACCGGTGGACCGGCGCGCGGTGATCGCGAAGGCGTACTAGCGGCCCGCGGCAATCGCCTTACCGGAACGCGTCGCGGAGCCACTCAATGCGCACCGGATGCCGTAGCACCACCGATACGACATCGAACCGCGTCTTGCCCCACTCCACGCCGCTTCGCAGCGAGTACTCGCGAGCGGTGCGCGCAATCGCGATCCGCTTTTCGGCGTCCACCGCCGCTTCCGGCGCGCCGTACTCTTCGCTCGACCGGGTCTTCACTTCCACGAACGCCAGCGCTTCGCCGTCCCAGGCCACCAGGTCGATCTCCCCCGCCCCGCTGCGCGAGCGAAAGTTCCGCGCCACCACCGTGCAGCCTCTCCGCCGCAGAAAGCGATGGGCCAGGTCTTCGCCCAGACGCCCGTGGTCGTTGGCGTAGAACCTCCGCCGGATGGCGCCGGCCGCGCGATAGAAAAGTCCGATCACTCCGTCGCCTGGAACTCGAACTCCATCGCCTTGCCGCGCACCACGAAGCACAGGTAGTATTCCCAGAAGCGGCGGTAGCGCGGAAAGCGGTTGACCAGGAACTCGAACCCCAGCCACCTCCAGAATGCCAGTAGCTTCACGCGCACGGAAATCTCACGGAATTTCGCCTTCGAGTAATACCCGAACCCGCCGTGGTTTTCCCCGAAATAGCGGAAGCTGAAGCTGGTGAGGTGGTTTTTGTGAGTCGGGTCGCACCACGAGCTGAAGTCGGTGTAGTGCGGCGTTTCGATGCGCACCGTCCCGCCGGGGCGCACCAGGCGATGAAACTCCTCCATGGCGCGGATGGGGTCGGAGAGGTGCTCGATCGCGTGAATCGCCGTCAGCCGGTCGAACGAGCCGTCGGCAAAGGGATACGGGAACCGGTCGAGATCCGCCAGCACGTCGGCGCGGCTGGCGGGGTTGCGGTCGATCCCGATAGACCCGGGCTGCTTGCGAATCCCGCAGCCCACGTCGAGTATCTTCATGGTTCCCCCACGGCTTGTGTCAGGCCGCTCCCCCGCTACCGGCTGGCGGCAAGACCCCCGATCCACAACGTATTCCGCCCGCCATCAGCGCCCGACATATCGAGTATGGCAACCGTGCGCCAGCGCGCGGGATCGAACCGGCCCGTTCCGCTGAAATCCTCGAGGTTCACATCCACGTGGAAGACTTCCCGCCCGCCCGGCGGATAGACCGGCATGGTGAAGCGCGGGCCCGTGCCGCCGCCGGGCTGGGTCATTTCCAGCACGATCAGTAGCGTGGCTTCGCGCTCCGAAGCCACGTCGAACACCAGCCGCTTTGCCTGCGCCAGTTGCGCGTTCGCAATCCGCCGCACCAGAATCTCGATCCGGCCATCGGCCGGCCGGTAGGACGCCTGAAGCGCGCCCGCGCCCAGCGGACCGTCCGCTCCGCCCACCTTCAAATCCATCTCGCCGGGCGTGACCCATTGCAGGAAGCCGCGGCCGGGCGGGTCGATGGGCACCGTCCCCGCCGCGGAGGGGGCGCGCTGCGGGGCGTCGGCCGACACCTCGAAGCCGTCCAGCAACAGGCTGTGACGTCCGGATTGCGCCGCCACGCTCAGGGGCAACCCGGGGTTGGCCGTCCAGTGCGAGAAGTACTGCGCCAGGTCGAAAATCGCGATGCCGTCCACCTGGTCGAGATCCAGCTTTCCGTCCGGGTCCACGGGATCGTTCGGCCCGTCGGTGACGGTGAAATCCGCGGGGGTCAGTTCGATCGCCTGCCAGGCGTTGGCCGGCGCCCAGAACCATGCCGCGTAGTTGCCCCCGCCGGGTTTCTTCTCGCTGAGCAGGACTCCCAGGGCGGTGTCGTGATCGCTGCGCGCCCAAAACCGCAGGCTCCGCATGCGGCCAATGGACTCGGGAGCGCCCAGCACGGCGCCGGCGAACCGCTGGGGCGCGATCTCGTAGCTGAACTCCAGCGCGGCGTGTCCGGCGCGCACGCGGGCGGCGTCGCGAGTACTACGAACTTCCGCCTCGTCCCCCATGGCGGTCCACCCGGAGGCATCCTTCTCGAACGTCTGGAACAGGAGGACGTTCGATTCCTTCTGAGCGAAAGCCGAGACCGCGGCGAAACAGACAAGCCAGAGCGTGCGCATGGACCCACTAGCGATCATATCGCGCGTGCCGCCGCGCATCTACTACTACCTGTCAAATTCTTCGCGCGCCGCGACGGTTCTATGTGGGGCAGGCTGGCAGCCTGCGGCCGATTGTGGGTGCCCTCTGGGCGCGGCCCGGCGAGCGGAGCTCGCCTGCGCGCGAGACGATCCGGCCCCCGGCAGCCCGGAATATCCCCCGCGGTTGGGTTGCGGCTCTGCTGCTATGCGGGACAAGTTGTCGACGTGGTGAGGAAGGCTTTTCCCAGCGCCGGACAGCCTGCACGTACCGTGGAGCGGACCCCGCGGTCCGCGCGGGACGCCCCCGTCCCGACGCGAAGCCGGCCGGGGGGGCCGGCCGCGGACGAGGGCGTCCGCCCCACGGGTGTGGCATTCCGGCCGTACTTCGCGGGCTGCTAGACTCGTGGGCATGGACTCCATATTCCGTCTCGACGGACGAGCCGCGCTGGTGACCGGCGGCGCCAGTGGAATCGGACTGGAAGTGTGCCGCGCCTTGACCAAGGCCGGCGCCGCCGTCACGATTGCCGATATCGACGGCGAGCGCGCCGAAGAGGTGGCCCGCGAGTTGCCCGGGGCGCGCGCCCGCCAGCTCGACGTCACCGACGAAGCTCAGGTCGGCGCGGTTATCGGCGCGCTGGACCGGATCGATATTCTGGTGAACAACGCGGGCATCGGCCTGGTGGGCGGAATCGAGGAGACCGCCGCCGAGGATTTCCGGCGCCTGATGCGCGTCAACGTGGAGGGCGTGTATCTGGTCACGCGAGCGGCCATGCCGCAACTCCTGGCGGCCAAGGGAACGGTGGTCAATATCGGCTCCGTGAGCGGCCTGGTGGCCGTCAAGCGGCGGTTCGCCTATTGCGCCACCAAGGGAGCGGTCATTGCGCTGTCGCGCCAGTTGGCCATCGACTACGCCGGCCGCCTGCGCGTGAACTGCGTGTGCCCCGGCACGGTGGAGACGCCGTTCGTCGAGGCGTATCTCGAGAAGTTTCACAAGCACGAGAAGGAGAAGGTTCGCGCGGAGCTGCACGCGCGCCAGCCGATCGGGCGGATGGGCCGTCCCGAGGAAGTGGCCCACATGGTGAGATACCTGTGCTCGGCGGAAGCCGGGTTTGTGACCGGCTCGGTGGTGACCATCGACGGCGGCTGGACGGCGGCGTAGGGCCGCTACTTCACCGGTTCCGGCGTCAGTTTCGCGGCGATGCCGTCCAGCAGCGCGTGGAGTTCTTCGCCTCGTATCGGTTTGGCGAGGTAGCCATCCATTCCGGCGTCCAGGCAGCGCCGGTCGTCGCCCTTCATGGCGTGCGCCGTCATGGCGACGATGGGCTGGTGTTTGCCCGTCGCGCGCTCGCTCTCGCGGATGGCCGCGGTGGCTTCGAAGCCGTCCATCCCGGGCATCTGGATGTCCATCAGCACCAGGTCGAAGGCGTCGTTTTGCAACGCCTCCAGCGCCTCCCGTCCGTTGCCCACCACCACGATTTTGTGCCCGCGCTTTTCGAGCATCTTCACCGCCAGTTTCTGGTTCACCGGATTGTCTTCCGCCAGCAGAATTTTCAGGCTGGTTTCGGCGTGTTTCTCGTGAATCGCATGGCGCGTGATCAGCTCGCCGGCGGGGAGACTGGCGTTCGCGCGGTCGAGCAGCATGAAGATCGCTTCGCGCAGCTCGGACTGGCTCACCGGTTTGGTCAGATACGCGGAGATGCCCATCTCGCGGCAGAGCGCCGCGTCGCCGCGCTGCCCGGCCGAGGTGAGCATCATGATGGGAGTGCCGGCCAGCTTCGGATCGCCACCCACCTGCTCGGCGAGCGAAAAACCGTCCATCTCCGGCATGTGGGCATCGGTTATCAGCAGCGTCACCGGCTTGCCGGCGCCGGCGTGCTGCCGCATCAGGGCCAGTGCGCCGATCGCGGTTTCGGCCACCAGCACGTCCACTCCCCACCTGCCAAGGACATCGCGCAGGATGCGCCGGTTGGTCTGGTTGTCGTCCACCACCAGGAACAGCGCGTCCTCCGGCAGGTGGGTGCCCGCGGGCCTGGCGGAGCGCGTCAGCTTGGAGAGGCCCATGCGCGCCGTGAAGTGGAACCGGCTGCCCTGGCCGGGCTCGCTCTCCACCCACATGTTGCCGCCCATCAACTTCACCAGGCGCAGCGAGACGGTGAGCCCCAGCCCCGTGCCGCCGTACTTGCGCGTGGTGGAACCATCGGCCTGCGAGAAAGCTTCGAAAATCCTCGCCTGCTTCTCCGCCGGGATGCCGATGCCGGTATCGCGCACCGTGAAGTGCAGCGTCAGCGAATCGTCCTGGCGGCTTTCCACGTCCGCCGTGAGCGCGATTTCGCCGCGCTCGGTGAACTTGAGCGCATTGCCCACCAGGTTGTTCACGATCTGGCGCAGCCGCGTGGGATCGCCCACCAGCATGTCGGGGACGGCGGCGGCCACCTCGCACGCCAGTTCCAGGTTCTTTTGGGCGGCGCGCAGGCTGAAGGTCTTCATGATCTGGTCGAGCGCGTCCGTCAAGGCGAAATCCACCTGGTCCAGGTCCAGCTTGCCGGCCTCGATCTTGGAGAAGTCCAGAATGTCGTTGACCACGGTGAGCAGCGCGTCCGCCGAGTTGCGCACCATGTTCAGATAGTCGCGCTGTTCGGCGGTGGTTTCGGTATCGAGCAGCAACTCGGTCATGCCCAGCACGCCGTTCATGGGCGTGCGGATTTCGTGGCTCATGTTGGCCACGAATTCGCTCTTGGCGCGGCTGGCCGATTCGGCCGCTTCCCGCAGGCGCGCCTCCCGGTCCAACTGCTTGCGGATGATGCCGGTCTGCCGCTGCACTCTCTTGCGCAAGAACAGGATCCATGCCGCCGAGCAGAGAATCAGGGCGCCCATGGCCGCCAGCACCTGCAAGGCGCGTTCCCCGTTCAGCCACGGCGCGGGGCGCAGAACGGCGATATCGCCGGCCGAGCGCAGGTATAGGTCGAAGGCGATCGGCACCACCCGGCTCTTGTCCTCCATGCGCACCGAGCAAACCCCGGTCAGCCGCAACACGGCGCCGTTGCCGGGCCAGTCCATGGCTTTGCGCCCGTACGGCAGGCGCGCGTTGAACAGCACGTCACCGGCCTGCATCACCAGCCTCTGGTCGGCCAGCGTCGAGAAATGGTCCACCACGGTGGCTTCGATGCGCGCCAACTGGGAATCGCAAGCGCCGGCCAGGGCGTCTTCCGCCGCCACGTCCGGCGGATCGACCGGCGCCGCGCGCCCCAACCGCCGCACCACGGCGTGTTGCAGCACCACGGAGAACGTGCCCGGAACCGGCAGACCGACCGCTTCCACTTCATCGCCGGGGCGAACACCGGGGGGCAGAGCCGCCTGAACCTGAAGCCCCGCCGTGGAGTCTTCGACATATGCGCTGCCGCTCGAATCCACCAGGGTCAGCGTGCCGCGAACGCGCACGCGGTGCCGCTCCTCGGGCGAGTATCGCAGCAGATTGACGATGCGCGTTTCGGGAATATCCTCCGGGTTCGCGGCCCCCGGCTTAAGGATGGCGATGTTTCTCCAACTCGGCACCAACAGTACAATACCGATCAGTTGGCGCCGGTTGTTGAAGCGCGTGGCGCAAACCCCTTGCAGGCGCACCCGCGCATCCAGCAAGCGGTCGGCCGGGAAGCTGTGGTCGGCCACGTACGCCACGAATGTGTGCACCCCCTCGACCATGGTGAGTTGGAGCGCGTCGCCCGACTCCCCAACCGCCGCTACGTAGCCTTCGGCCTGCGCGAAGTTGCCGTCCTCGCTCCCCGTGAAAAGCGTGTCGAGGCTCGCCGGGCTGGGCGGTGGCATCTCCCCGGGGCCGATTCTGCGGACATCGCCGCTAACCACGATGGGAGCAAAGTCTCCGGAAGCCGTGACCCCGGTTATCTCCACCTGGTCCCCGGCCGCAAACCCGGAATGGTCCGGGCGGTCGTGGTGCAGGAAGATTCCACCGGTTGAATCCTGGACGAAAATGGTCCCGTTCTTCTGGAAGTAAGTCACCACGGCCTGGAGCTTCACCGGCAAGGAACGCCGCGCTTCCTTTGCCGGCAGGGCGTGAACCTGGGCGACGCTGGTGAGCACGCCGTGCGCGGCGGGCACATCGGGGCGCGTGGACAGCGGCCCTTCCAGCACCACCTCGCCGGCGCCTGTCCGCACCGGGAACGCGGTGATTTCCGCGTCGTCGGTTTCCGGGAAGATCCATTCCTGCAACCCCAGGCGCAGTTCGCCGGTGGAATCGCGGAACCACTGCTCGCTCCCGGCGCCTTTGGCCACGATGCTTCCGCGCAGCCGGACCCGTGCCCTTGGGAGCGAACCGGCCATCTTGACCGCCTCCGCCGCCGTGACCGCCGCCAGCGATGCGACCGGCGTTTGCGGCGAGGACTCCGCCAGAAACTTTACGCCCGGGCAGAACAGCACCAGGTCCTCGCTGCCGGAATGGACCGAGGTCCGGCTGGCCACCCCCTGCACCCGGACTCTGGCGCCCATCAGATTGGCCATCGAGGGGTGGTTCTCGGTCCAGGAGATCCGCACGCGCACCCGGCGGCCATCCACCACCATGTGCGTGGTCATGGCGTTGAACCGGTCGACGGTGACCGCCTCCGCCATCCCCTCCACTTCGATGAACTCCCAGTCCACCTTGCCCTGGAGCCACTCCCCGGAGGAGGTTCGCCTCGCGGCCGGAAGCTCGGACGGGCCCAGCAGCTTGACACCCGGCCGGACCAGCGTAATGCCGCTCGGCGCGCGGCGGGTTTCGCCGCAGACCTCGACCCGCTGCCTGTCCGGCGGCTCCGGTGCGTTCACCTTGTCGAACTTGATGGCTCCCGTCCGGTCCTGAACCACCAGACTCCCGGCGTCCGGATCGTAGTAGGTGGCCACTCCGGTCACGCACACTTCCACCGCCAGCGGCAGTTTGCCGGCGCGCAGATCGGCCGTCGTCACCCGCCCGCCCGGAGGAATGTGCGGATGCGAGCAGGCCCCCAGACAGACCAGCAGCCCGCCCGCCAACGCGGCAATTCCAGGTCGCGGAGAACTCACGCCTTTCTTATCGGCACGCGCGCCAGGAGCTTGAATCCGGGCCACTTCCGGCCACGCGGTGCGGGGACGGGGAAAGATGGTACCGCGGAGCCATTACAATGACAGCCAGGTGGTCCCACACGAGCACAATAATGCGTAGCGCACCGGTCCTGGCACTCGTTGCACTCTGCGTAGCGGCGGTGGGGTGTATTCCCGTCCCCAAGAAAACCGTTGCCCGCTATGGCGTCGAAGGCAGGTTGACGGATTCCGCCAGCCGCGCGCCCATCGGAAGCCGCCACGTGTCCATTGCGGTGGACGGGGCGCGGTTCGACAGGAAGACCAATCGCCGCGGTGAGTTCCGCGTCAAACCGAGGTTTCATCGCTTCTGGACCTGGCTCGGAGGTCCGATGTGGATGAGCGCCACAAGGGTGACCGTCGAAATCTCGCTGGACGGCCGCGTCCCCTACCGCCGCACCTTCAGTGTGAGCATGGAGCCCGACATGCTGGTTCCTCCGGACCGGGACCGGCTCAAAGGGAATTATGTCGCGCTCGGAGATATCGAACTCACCAAGCCCTGACCGGGCAGCGGCGGCCGGCCCGGCCACTTACTCCGGCAGCGGCTTCCCCCTGGTCTCCGGCGCCAGCGGCAGCGCGGCCAGGCCCACCAGAAACACCAGGCACATCGCCACACCCGCGTAGCGCATCGGCTCGGCGTACGCGGCGAACACTTTGCCGGTCAGAAGGCCCAGCGTGAAGGGGCCGGCGGCGGCGGCGAAACGGCCCACGTTGTAACAGAAGCTGGTCCCCGTCGAGCGCAGCCGCGTGGGAAACAGCTCCGGCAGGTAGATGGCATAGCCGCCGAACAGCGCCAGTTGCGTGAAGCCCATCAGCGGGACCATCCAGAAGATGTCCACAATGTCCTTCAGGTTCCAGAAGGTGTAGGCGGTCATGAACATGGCGGCCAGGAAACTGGCGGCGAAGGCCTTCTTGCGGCCGGTGTACTGCGTCAGATAGGTGAAGGCGTGGACGCCGAAGAAGCCGCCCAGGTTCTGCAGCAGCGAGGTAACGCCGATCCACATGGTCACGCGGCCGGCCAGAGCGGCTCCGGCGAGTCCTTGCGCGCGGAAGGTCTTCTCCAGCGCGGGACGCAGCAGATCGTAGCTGAAGAACCCGATGCCCCACAAGCCCACCACGCCGGCGAAAGCCAGCAGCAGCCCGGCGATGGCGTTGCGGCGCCAGCGCGGATTGCCCAGCAGTTCGCCGTAGGAACCCATCCGCGTCCTGGCGGCGCGCGCCTTGAGCCACTCTTCGGGCTCCTTGAGCTTCCGGAACACCACCAACGCCAGCGGCGCGGGCACGGCGCCGGCCAGGAAGGTGTAGCGCCAGGCGCTATGGATGGCGCCGGCCTGCTCCAGTTTGCCGAGCGCGATCACCGTCAGGGCGGCGACCATGTTGCCCACCGTGGAGAACGCCTGCACCATCCCCAGCGCGTAGGGCCGCGTGGCGGCGGGCACCACTTCGGCCACCAGCGCCACGCCCACCGAGAACTGGCCTCCCACGCCCAGCCCGCACAGAAAGCGGTAGACGTCGAAATCCCACACCCCGGTCGAGAGCACGCTCAGACCGGTGAAGAGCGTGTAGCAGAGGATCGTCATCGTCATGGTCCGGGCGCGCCCGATGCGGTCTCCCAGGACGCCGAAGAGCACGCCTCCCATGGCCCAGCCCAGCATGAAGACCGCCGTCGCGATGGCGCCCTGTTCGTCCACCGTGGCCGCGGAGGCGTGGCCGCCCAGCAGGTCGCGGAGCGCCGGCTTGCGGGCCAGGTTGAAGAGCTGCTGCGCCATGGTGTCGAACATCCAGCCCATGCAGGCCACCGCCAAGACGAACCAGTGATAGCGGTTCAGCTCGCGGTACCAGGCGCGCCGCGGCGCCCCGGCCGCCTTCGCTGCGTCATCGGACGACATGAAGAGTCATTCTATAGCACGGCGGGTGGAAGCCACAGCCGGTCATGGCCTGGTCAGCAAGGCGGCATCGAAGTCGCCGGCGGCCAGGTGCGCCTGCTCGGCGCCGCGAGTGACGACCAGCAGACTCGACCCGGGCTTGCCAACCGTCTTGACCTCGACCTGGCTGGCGGACCAGATGCCCTTGGATTCGCGCAAGCCATAGTAGAGGAACTCCTTGACGGCCCCGGAAGCCCGCAGAGTCTTCTGCACGCGCACGGGATGCAGGGTTTCGCGGTCCAGCCACGAGGTCACCGCGGAATCGTGCGATTGGCCGTTCCCATCGGGTGCGCTTTTCAGGACGTAACAGGTGCGGGCGCCGTAGACGGCCTCGCCGGCGAGCGTCTGCTTGTGCCAGTCGAATTGGTTCTCCAGCAGGTCCTCGTATGTGAATGCCGTCTCCAACAGGCCGTCGCCCAGCTTTCGAACGGCACCGTCACCGGCTGGCGGTCGCCGGCATGGCCTTTGCGAATCGAGGCCAAGCTCTCCGCCGGGCTTTCCAGCAGCAACCGGACCCTGGCTGGCGGGGGATCGGCGATTTCGCAGAACATCTTCAACGCGCCTTCGAGCCAGCGGGCGCGCAGGGAGATCCGATAGCTCCGCCGTTCGCCCGATGCCGCCACCGCAACCAGCCGCCCGCTCGCCCGGAAATCCGTGGCCGCCCGCAGCGATTCCAGCCGCGCCTTCAATTCCTTGATAGTCACGGCCGGTTGACTCTGTGCCACGGGCGCCGCACACAGAAGAACCGCCGCCAGTAAACCCGCTCTCATCCCACCACTCGCCCGTCCTTCATGTGGACATTCCGGCGGCCCATGCGGGCGACCTCCGCCTCGTGCGTCACCAGAACGATGGTCAGGCCGCGCTGCGACCGA
>Ga0182027_10005584_pt1 | contig 19065 bp, 5 predicted proteins | sample 712E1DmetaG_FD_121300 | JGI IMG/M metagenome (GOLD analysis project Ga0182027, IMG submission 121300) | Permafrost microbial communities from Stordalen Mire, Sweden - 712E1D metaG (Illumina Assembly) | ecosystem: Environmental > Terrestrial > Soil > Wetlands > Permafrost | place: Sweden...
AGGGTAGTAGGCACGTTCACCGTAAATCAGACTTTTGGGGATGGGTGGGTGAGTCTGGGTCTTCAAAGCTTCTTGTTTAACTCCGGCGTGGGCGGAGATACCATACAGGTGATCCTCACCAATGAAACTCAAAACCCTGATACCACCACTCAGTATGTGGTAATTGCCGATGCTGCGAAGCTTGTCAGAGATAACGGATCCGTGCTGGCTTCGCCGGTGATAGCGCCGAATGCGGATCCGCTGCAAGACCTTGTGATTACGTCCGTCTCGGAGAACAGGGTACTGCCGAACCTGCCCGGTTCAAATGCGTCAAGAACGGTCGGAACTGTTTACGGCCTGTTGACGGAAAATGATCCCGCGACTCTTGGGATAGACGAACGAGGAATGATGAAATGGCGTTTCCCGAACAACCCAAACAACTGGATTGAAGGCGGCATTTCGTCCACTCCGGCGGTGGCTACTATTGGCGCCAACCAGGTCGCCGCCGTGGCAGCCGAGGACGGCCAAGTCTATGTGGTGAACACGGCCGATGGATCGCTCATCTGGCAAGGGCCGGGGTATACCGTTTACAATCCGACTTCGACAAGCCCAAGCCCTGGAGACTGGCTGGACGGCACTGATCCCACTCATCCTGCCAACCATCCTGGATATCAGACAGCTATTGGTGGAACCGATACCTATTTGCATACGCTTGCGACTCCCACAGTAACCCAAACCGCAACATGGTCGCTTCCCACCGGCGCTCCTGCGGGAGATTATGATGTCTATGTGTGGATGCCGACCTCCACTTCAACTGAAACATATATAGCGGATGCGATGTATTCCGTGAATTATGCAAGCGCCGTTCCTGCCGGCCCCGTTCAATTGATGGTCGATCAACGTAATGGAGGACACTGGAATTTACTTAAGAATCCACAAGCTCTAAGTGGTAGCTTTACTTTTCTCTCTTCGGATATTTCCAGCGGTGTGACGGTTTCATTGACTAACGCGACTAATTTCCCGTCTACCGCCTCCTATGTGGCGGCGGATGCGGTGAAGTTTGTGCCGGCTGGTCTGACGAATTTTGAATTCTCTTCGCCTGTCATCGTCGGAGACGGCACACCTGCGGGAACGAATATTTACCTTGGAAGCGTGGATAATCAAACTAACCCACCCGCCGGACGCGTATATGCGCTCAATACCACAAGCCAAAATCCGGTTTGGACGTATCCGTTGGTTACCACCAATCCGTGCGGCGCGTTCTTCGCATCACCGACTCTGGACTCAGTGACGACTCCGACGGCTCTTTTCATTGGCTCCACGGATGGGCATGTTTATGCCCTGAATCTATCGAACGGCACGGAGAAATGGGTGTATCCGCTTCTGGGCCCGGATCCAAGCGATGGTATCACCGTTTTTTCGCTGGGTATGCTCTCAAGCACCGGGACATTCGACAGCGCAAGTAACTCCTTGTACGTGCCCATCGGAGACAATAGTACCAATTTGGGCTTCCCATTCACCACAAGCGGACGCGTGGTAGCCCTGGATACGACCGCCGGCGCTGCCGTCGGTCGCGCCCGCGAAAAATGGTGGTTCCCCGCAACCGGCTTATCCAGCGCGGGAGCATTTATCTTCTCATCCCCGCTTTTGATGAGTATAGGGGCATCCACAAGTTTGGTTGTTGGATCCAATGATCAGCAGGTCTATTCTATCGATGCAAATGACCCGACACCCGCCAACATAGGGTTGACCACTCCCGGATATACGACACCCAACTTTTTTAATATGATTCATTCAAGCCCATCCGGCGCCCTGGTGAACTATACGCCCGCCAGCGGCATAGCGCCGACCGTGCCGTATCCCGTTGCATACGTAGGAACCGAACCCACAGGGTCAGCGGAGGTTGGAGAGCTATACGGAATCGAGATGGTAACAGGTACAACGGTGCCGATAAGCTCTCTGCTAGGGTGGATGCGTTCATCGCCGGCAATCTATCGGAACAGAATATATGTTGCCGATACGGGTGGGTATACGTGGGCATTCACCACAACCGATGCAAACGGCGATGCCAACCCGAACCCATCGTATCCGCTGCCGCCTCAGCAGTCTCCGCCAACGCTTAGTCCGCATCCGCGTCAGGCTCGTCCTCAGGTCGAGGTGTTTACGCAAACGGAGTATAACAATATCATCACCGCTATGGATGTTAGCGCAACCGGGAATACACCAATAAACTCCACGTATGATGATCTTCACATTCATGCTCGCGGAGCAATATCGCCTGCCGCGACTTACCCGTATGAGTGGGGCGAGAGGATGTACTTCATCGCGTGGAACATACTTAACCCGAATTATAATTCTAGTGCGGGAACAGAAATCACAGACCCTAACGATCCCGCTTTTACTTTTACCAGCAGTACGAGTACCGTGCGATTACGACTGGATAGTCAGGATCCCGGCGATTCTTCCAACGCGACGGAAGCGAAGACGATGTCGGTTCCAGCAGGGAAGAAGGGGTATTACGTCGCCGCTGACGGGACGGCAGTGTTTTTCACCACATATGTTTACAACATAGGCACAACCTGGGGTGCGTCCGGTACTCCGGGTACGAAGATCACGGCGAGTATTTCTGAGACGAACTCCGGAGATTTGACGTCGCCGGATGTGTATGTGCCAGTGCATCCATTACCGGCTCAAATACCGGGCACGGATGTCAATGGGAATCCGATCATGGTTCCTGATTATAAAAATTACGTGCCTCAACTCTTCCGAATCAACAACCCTATTGCGATAGGATACGTCGGCACCGGAACTTGGCTTGGCGTCGTGAACCAAAACGGCTCGACTGACAGGAATCGCGACGACGTGGGCAGGAATGGGAACGTTCCTGTCAGCACTACGGTACCAATACAAATACCCGTGAACACTAGTTCTACCGCTCACGGCACCACCTCGGATGTGTGCAACATACTAGTAGGAGATCGCAGCCTTTCAGGAATATATACTTATACTCCGACACTTCAGGTTCGGGTTGAGACAAGAGATTTAGGGTATATATATAATGGTAATCCTAATAGTATATCAGGGTTATTGCCGGGTGAGGTACTGCCTCAATCTAACCCTACCATACCGAACACGAGCGATGACTATCCGGATATTCGATCGAATCAAGTCGCCTGCGTAACCACCGACGGCGGCATAGATCTGAAAAATGAGAATGTGACGATTCCGAATGCCACCGTGCCCGGCCAAGCGTTGCCGAATCCCGGAATTGATACATTAAATCTGGCAGTTCTGCCGAATTGGAATGTTACCTGGTCGTCGGTCTCTCTAACGGCGAATGTGCCGTTATACCAGCCATCCGCGGGTTATTCTGGCAATGTTTACGTCTATGTTGACTCAAACCCGGATGGACAACTTCAGAAACCTACCGACCTTTCAACCACATCTATACTGACTAAAATAGTGACCGGGGCGACATCTGAAGCGTACAGGCAGATTAGTTTCGGCGTGCCGATACCAGTAGACAGGCACGTGAATGTGGATAGTCAGTGGCTGGATGTAGGCGAAGTGCCTCAGGGCTTTGGGTTTGTGCCTTACAACGGTGGCACTCAACCCACGCGATTCCATATCGGCAACGGGAGTGAAATTCTGTCTCCTGATCCCGCAAACGCAACAACCCTAGCGCCGGCAGATTCCGTATCCACAAGCACTCTCGTCAATCCGACGAGTGGCAACTTTGGCCCGTGGTTCAAGCAGATTAGTGCCACGAATATTGGAAACACGAATATCATTGACCTTAGAGTAGCTAAGTCATCTCTGACAAGTGACACGGTTCAAGAGGCGTACCCGGCATCCGGCGGCGCGCCTCTCTATAACACATTAGTTTCTGATAACGTGATTTCCACGCTGGATTCGGATTTTTGGAGCGATCTTACCTGGCGTTCGTTAATATATTTAACCAATCCCAATCCGTATCGGCGAACCTTCCACAAGGCCAGGGTGGGGGGTGGCGCCCCTGATCTGCGAATTCCCGATGTTTGGCTGAGTGGCCCTCAAACGGCTCTTCAGCCGCAACGTCCGGCGATAAGTGTTACCGTGCCGTTCGATCAGCCGGTTGGGGCTTATCAGGGCACTATGACGCTCTTTGAGAATTGTATCAATGGCGTCACTCAAACCGGAACTTATACTCCGGGCAATACGGATGAATCCGTTGGTGATCCCGCAATCAACTTGAAAGTCACCGTCACTGAGGCGAAGCTGACGAATGATTATATCAAGGGCAGCATGCCTCATATGGATGATCAGATTCGCGGGCTTGGGACTCCTCCGGCGGTAGCCAGCGGCAATCCACCGTATTTCTCAGGGAATATGGAGCCTGCGGCAATAATAGATCCTGTCAGCCGGAATTTGCTTTTGGCTACGTCAAGCAATAGGATGTGGTCTCGGGCGCCTGTCGCGACTGACCCATGGTACCTTTATCTTTCGCATGTTCCTTGGGACTCAGGATTGTTTGAGTATGACTTTTCAGACACTGGTCACTGGTGGCAGCAGACAACGACCTATCCATTGTTGTCGTTGTCCGATATCGCGACGAAGATGTTCCCTGCTCCGTTAAATGGTTCACCAGGCCTAATCATCCCTGAAACTTTACGTTTCTCCAGTCCGTCCTACGCGGTTGACTCAAATACCGGCACGGCGTGGCTCTTCTTCTGTGGAGAAGCAACAAAGGATACGGGCAGTAGCCAGACTATCAATGGAAATACGGTTGGGGATAATAGCTCGAAGGTCACCGAATCCAGAGCTTTTTACAGCAAGGTGAACTTAACGCCGGGGTCAACGATGGGGCTTCTGCTTGATGACGGACAGACGGGCCATCAGCCCACGCCTAGTCCCACGCCTGATTGGACAATGCCGAAATTCGGCATAAAGGGCGGAGTGTCTCACATGACGAAATCCGGTGATTCAGGGCCAAGCACACAGTTGTGGTCAATGTGGTATGGCGGCAACAGCGACAGATGGCGGATATTCTACAACGTGTGTACAAATCCGGACACCGCCTCTACAAGCACAACCGAAAACAATACCTGGCTTGATTACGCTCAACTTCCTGTGCCGGAGGGCTTATCTTCCGTTGCTGAACCGTCACCCACCTTCCCGCAGGCTATAGGCAGGTATCCCATAACAACACCATCTGTAACACCACCGTCTGTTAAGGATATTTTCCAGGTCGCTTATTCGGGATTCTCGACCTTCTACAACAACAGCGATATATACCTGAATCGCTATCAAACGCTGCTTGACAACGGGGCGCAGGGCGGCTTGATAACCGACAGCACTACCAAATCAGATTACATGTCGCTGAAGACGCAAAACCTGCCTGTAAGAGGCGTTTTCACAAAGCTGTACGCTAATGATAGCGCGACCGGCACATGGACAATAACGTCCAACGCTAATACTCCGGTCTATTTCGTAGATTTGCATTCTATCGGGACAGGCAACACATGGAGTTCGGCGGATGTGGATTGGAATCCTACTACCAGTCTGGCGAACACTCAAACGTTGACTAACCCCACGTTGAAGGTTCCGTTCATTGTAGTGGTCTTCCCGGACGGCTCGGATTTGACCACGGGGTATGAACTGACGTGCGTTACCCCCACAATAGATTCTAGAACCGGCGCATACGCCTATGTCTACAGTGATGCCACTCATACGAAGCAGCAGAATTCGTTCAGAGGAGTCGTGGTTGATCCGTCGTCAGGCTCAGTCAAGTTCCTCACGCCGCCCAGCGCAAAGGCGCGGGTGATGGCCTGTTATATTCCAAGGTCTTACAGGCTGACCACCGACACAGTCCCAGACATATCTCCCTGCTTGGTTCTGGATGATTACCCAAACCCGGAGTGGGATAGCACTAGCCCTAATAACAATTACCCCGTCCAGCTTCCGAGCGGCTATTCCGTCAGCCAGACGAATTATCCAAGGACAGACAGGGAATGGCTCTTCTGGCGCAGGCCCAGTCTGGACGGAAAGAACGCCACCGGTGTTTACTACAAGACATATCGATATATGGTGCCGTTGAACTATCAGATCAAGAAGATTACGGATTCATCTTCTGTAACTGTGAATCTTCTGGGAGATTATAGTGATCTTGCGAACGCCGGAACGGATCCGAATTCGCTCGCGGGAACAGCGATCACTACTCCCGTAGAGATCGATTGGGTTAACAACAGGATATATTTCCAGAGTGATGAAGATGGTCAATGGGTAAAGATTACTTATACGTACACGGACAGCGCCGGAGTAAGCCATACGGGTACGGATCCTCCCGCAGTAGTTCATCTGGACGAAGAGGCGGGGCCGACGGCGGGCAGCGCGTTCGGAAATCTGAGCCGAGTCATGGTAAACGAAGGCCAGGTATGCGCGTTTATGGATCCCATCGCCGGCCACTGGGACTCTGGCCCGAATCCTTTCCCATACAAGGAAAGAAGCAAAGCGTGGGTCTTCTGGTCAAGCACCAGAGCCGGTAATACAGACTTGTATTACGAGACAATCAGCCCGAGGTTCCACGGCCCGGAAACACCATGAATTGACAGCTCCTCGTTTTGGGTACACAGGGGAGATTTTTCGCGTTGAGAAGTGAGGGGAAGTCTCCGTCCGCCCCCCAATCTGAGAGACAAATAACCGAGACGCTACGGTAGCGCCCTCACCCTAACCCCGTAAACGGGAGAGGGAATAGACCCTTCGGTGTTTCGGGAGACTTGCTCCCGAAACTACCAAATCTCAGGTTTCGGGAGCAAGTCTCCCAAAACACCAATTTTTGCGTTGATTTTGGCGCATAGAAATATTACTCTGAGTGTTCCGCTATTGTTTGACAAATTTCGGCACTCCTGATATAATACCAATTCGTGTCTTACTTAGGAGGCCTGCATGAGACAGATCCAACATTCATACACCCGCACACCCGCATCGTTGAGCACAGTTCCCATTCCGAATCTTATAGAACTACAGCGCGATTCCTACGAATGGTTTTTGCGCGAAGGTCTTCGAGAACTTTTTCAAAGTTTCTCGCCGATTTATGACTTCACAGGTAATATTTCCCTGGAGTTGCTTGATTATACCCTCGGCGATCCGAAGTATAGCATCGAGGAGTGTCGAGACAGGGACATGACCTATGAGTCACCCATCAAGGCCAAAGTTCGCTTGACGGGCGCCGGAAAAGAAGTGATAGAGTCTGAGGTCTATCTTGGCGACCTGCCGTTGATGACTGAAAAGGGTACTTTTGTCATCAATGGCGCAGAACGAGTCGTGGTTAGTCAGCTAGCCAGATCCCCCGGAGTGTATTTCAAGGATACACTCGACTTCAGTGGTCGGGTACTCTATTTCGCCACAGTTATTCCAAACGAAGGCGCATGGGTTGACATCGAGACCGACGCGAATGACGTAGTTACCGTTCGAGTGGGGCAGACTAAGAAATTCGCCATCACGAGTCTTCTTCGCGCGCTGAATATGTTCCCAGAGGCGCGTCCGGAAGTTGAAATGGTATCGCCTTCTGAGGCGCAGGATCGGCTACTGGTTAGGCCGGTCATCGATTTGTCCACGGGCGAAATTATTGTTGATGAAGGCAAAACGGTAACCGCATCCATCATGAAGAAGCTGGTAGGCGCGACTCTTCCCGCTGAGGGAATCGCGGTATATCGACCTTCAACCCCATCGGACACCACCGGCGATCTTTGCGAGCTTTTCGGCGAACGACTGGTGCTCTCGAATCCCACTAAAGAGGAACTCCTGGGCTTGAGGGTACTCGAAGATATCAATGATAAGGCCGACAAGGTTATCCTCAAAGCCTACGGAAAGATCGATAAGGAAGTTGCCAAGAAGATAGAGGCACTGGGGCTTTCTGAGATCGCCTTGATCAAGGTGAACAAGTACATAGAGGCCACACTGGGCCAGGATACCACGCACTCTAAAGAAGAGGCGTTGCTTGATATATATCGGAAGATTCGTCCGGGCGATCCGGCTACTACGGAGAGTGCGAAGAGTCTTCTGAACTCGATCTTCTTCGATACTCGCCGATACGCATTGGCGAAGGTCGGTCGGCATAAGTTAAACAAGAAACTTGGGCTGCGACTCCCGCTCAATTGTCGGATACTTACTAAGGAAGACTTGATTTGCATTATCAAGTACATAGTAATGCTCGGCACGGGCGAGGGGACAACCGACGACATCGACCACCTGGAGAACAAGAGAGTCCGGTCGGTCGGCGAACTTTTGCAGAGCCAGTTGCGAATGGGCTTCCTGCGAATGGAGAAAGTCGCGAAGGAACGAATGACAAGTCTGGAGGCGGAAAACGTCATCCCGCAGGTTGTTCTTTCGGTCAAGCCGATATCCGCGAGCATCAAGAGCTTCTTTGGAAGCAGCCAGTTATCGCAGTTCATGGATCAGACGAACCCGTTGGCCGAGCTTACGCACAAGAGACGTTTGAGCGCGCTTGGACCGGGCGGACTGAGCCGACAGAGCGCGAAGCTGGAAGTTCGAGACGTTCACCACTCTCACTATGGAAGAATCTGTCCGATTGAGACTCCTGAAGGGCCGAACATCGGTCTGATTGGGTCTATGGCAATTCAGGCCAAGGTGGACGAGTTCGGGTTCATTAAAAGCCCATACCGCAAGGTTGTGAACGGGCGGGTGACCGGCGAGATTCATTACCTTACGGCGGATGAGGAAGATAAAGTATACATCGTTCCGGCTAACACGGGAGTAGATGACGAGGCGCGAATCAGCGCACCGTTTGTTACCGCTCGTCAAGGCAACAACTACCCGGCGGTCGCGGCCAAGTCGGTAGACTACATGGACGTTTCGGCGATGCAGCTCTTTAGCGTGGCGGCGGCGCTGATTCCGTTCCTTGAGAACGACGATGCAAACCGCGCGCTTATGGGATCGAACATGCAGCGGCAGTCGGTTCCGCTTCTGAGAGCGAATGCGCCTATGGTTAAGACAGGCGTTGAGCGTCGAGCGGCGCTGGACTCTTGCGCCGTTGTCGTGGCGAAACGACCTGGGATAGTGAAGAGAGTAACAGCGAAACAGATCACGGTCAAGACTCGCGATGGAAGCATCGATGAGTACAGACTGTTGAACATGCTTCGCTCGAATCAGGCGACTTGCATCACGCAGAAGCCTATCGTGAACCCGGGGCAGCGCGTGAAAGAGGGCGATGTAATCGCGGACGGCCCATGCACCGACGGCGGCGAGATGGCGCTGGGATGCAATGTTCTCGTGGCGTTCCTTCCTTGGAACGGCTATAACTACGAAGACGCTATTCTCATAAGCTCTCGCCTGGTCAAGGACGACGTGCTTAGTTCGATACACATAGAGAAATATGAGGTCGAAGCTCGAGACACCAAGCTTGGGCCTGAAGAGATCACCCGCGACATTCCGAACGTCGGCGAAGATATGCTGAAGGATCTGGATGAGAACGGGATAATTAGAATCGGCGCTGAGGTACGGCCGGAAGACATCCTAGTCGGCAAGGTCGCACCGAAGGGTCAGGGGGAGTTGACGGCGGAGGAGAGACTGATCATCGCGATCTTCGGCAAGAAGGCTGAAGAGACCCGCGACGTTTCGCTTCGAGTTCCGCACGGCGAAAAGGGCAAGATCATCGATACGAAGATCTTCTCCAGATTCAAATATAAGTGCGGACGCTGCGATACTATATTCAACTTCAGCAAGCGACCGGACCGAACGGTCTGCGACCGATGCGAAGGCGATCTGGAACGGTTGCCGGGCGACGAACTGATGCCTGGTGTAAACCAACTGGTCAGAGTATACATCGCGCAGAAGCGCAAGGTTATGGAAGGCGATAAACTCGCCGGACGCCATGGAAACAAGGGTGTTATCTCCAAGATCGTGCAGGCGGAGGATATGCCGTTCCTGCCGGATGGCACGCCGGTCGATATGGTGTTGAACCCATTAGGCGTTCCTTCACGAATGAACATCGGGCAGGTTCTTGAACTGCATCTTGGTCTCGTTGCCGGATCGTTGGGCGGGTCATATGTGAACCCGATCTTCCACGGCGCGAAAGAGGCCGAGATTCTTGTAGAACTCGAACGACTGGCGAAGAAGACGAGGAACGATGTTCTTCAGAACTTCGTGAACAGCGAACTCGGTCTAGGGTTGAGCTTCGCGGCGGACGAGGAAGTGGATTCGATGCTGGAGAAAGTTAAAGGCGGCCTCGCCGAGCTTTCGGCAAAGAGACTCGAAGAGATCAGCCGAATCGTGTGCGCGCCGGCGGTCATGGAGCTAGAGGACTACGACGAAGAAGTGAGACGTCTGGAAGAAGCGGAAGAGGGTGAGGAGATCACCTTGAAGCCCGCTCCGAAGGATTATGATCTCACCAAGATCACCGACCAGATTCGTGAAATGATCTGGAAACGCGCGGGCATCAACGAGCATACCGGGAAGATGAACCTTCGCGACGGTATGTCGGGCGACTTCTACGATCAGGAAGTCAGCGTGGGGCATATGTATATGTTGAAGCTGGCGCACCTTGTAGATGACAAAATACACGCTCGGTCCACCGGGCCTTACTCGCTGGTTACTCAGCAGCCGTTGGGCGGAAAAGCTCAGTTCGGCGGTCAGAGATTCGGCGAGATGGAAGTCTGGGCGCTGGAAGCCTATGGCGCGGCGTATACGCTCCAGGAAGTGTTGACGATTAAGTCCGATGACGTTCTAGGACGAGTCAAGACCTATGAGTCGATAGTCAAGGGCGATACTATAATGGAACCAGGAATCCCTGAATCGTTCAAGATCCTTGTGAACGAGTTGCAGAGTCTTGGTCTTAAGGTGACCGTAGAAGACGAGAGAGACCGGGAAATAGATCTGAAAGATAAGGAAGACGAGTCCTCCGAAAGCGATTCGCGCCAGGCCATAATGCGAAGAAGAAAGCAACTGAGCGGGATCGCCGGAGAGATGGGGGAGGACCTATTATGACGGATGCAAGTACCTTCGATAAAATTCGTATGGGGATAGCTTCCCCGGAAGTGATACGCAACTGGTCCTGCGGAGAGGTCAAGAAGCCGGAGACCATCAACTATCGCACGTTCAAGCCGGAAAGAGATGGGTTGTTCTGCGAGAGGATATTCGGCCCCGTTAAGGACTGGGAATGCCATTGCGGGCGATATAAGAAAGTCAAGTTCAAGGGCATTGTTTGCGATCGCTGCGGGGTGGAAGTCACCAGATCAAAAGTGCGTCGCGAGCGAATGGGTCACATCGAGCTTGCCGCTCCGGTGTGCCACATCTGGTATCTCAAAGGCGTGCCGAGTCCGCTCAGCCTGCTGCTGGATATCTCGCCGAGGCCGCTGGAGAAAGTAGCATACTTCGCCTCTTTCATCGTAACCGCGGTGGACAGAGCGCGGATCAATAGCGAATTGGAAGACATCCGACGCGCGGTGAGCGCCGAGTTGGAGCAGATCGAGGAGTCGAAGGACACCAATATCGCCGGTGCTCGACGGACGGCGGTGAAGGATGAGGCTGCGGCATTGGAGCCGAAGGTCGTCATTGAGAAAGAAGAAGTTCCAGAAGAGGCCGAGGGCGCAGATGCGTCTATAGAGGCTGAGTTGCTGGACGATGAGGATACGGAAGGTCTGGAAGAGATCATAGCGCTGGAAGAAGTCATTACGCTGAGTCCGGCGGAGATCAAGAAGCAGTTGGCCGATCGCATCAAGTTTGAAGAGCGAGAAGCTGCGGATCGAGCGGAAGAGATTTCTATCGCTGTGAAGCTCCTTGAGACTATCGAGAGACGCCAGCTCATTACCGAAGACCAGTATCGAGCTATCGAGCATCTCTCCGAAATGCTGACCGTTAGACTCGATAGAGATATGAGTGGTCTGGTAAAAGCAGGCCTCGGCGCCGCCGCCGTGAAAGAACTCCTGCAGGAGGTCGATATCGAGCGGCTTGCACGGGAACTGAGACAAGAGATATCGGTTACTCAGGGTCCGAAGAGAGCGCGCGCCATCAAGAGATTGGAAGTCGCGGAGGCTTTCATCAACTCTAAGAGCCGCCCTGAGTGGATGATCCTGGATGCGGTACCAGTCATTTCACCCGAACTGCGCCCGATGGTGCAGTTGGATGGCGGCAGGTTTGCGACATCGGACCTTAATGACCTGTATCGACGAATCATCAACAGGAATAACCGACTGAAGAAGATCGTGGAAATTCGGGCGCCTGAATCGATTGTGAACCATGAGAAGCGACTTCTTCAGGAAGCCGTGGATGCTCTCATCGATAACGGGCGACGCACAAGGCCTGTAGTCGGATCGAACAATAGACCGCTGAAGTCCCTTTCGGATATGCTCAAAGGTAAAGAAGGGCGATTCCGAAAGAACCTGCTGGGTAAGAGAGTAGACTATTCCGGTCGTTCGGTAATCGTGGTAGGGCCGCACCTGAAATTGCATCAGTGCGGGCTACCTAAGGAAATGGCGCTTGAACTCTTTAAGCCATTTGTAATGAAGACTCTTGTAGAGAAGAACTACACTTCAAACATCAAGACGGCGAAGAGAATGATAGACAGAATGAAGCCCGAAGTCTGGGATGCGGTCGAGGAAGTCATCAAAGAGCATCCGGTTATGCTGAACCGCGCTCCTACGCTACACCGACTGGGAATCCAGGCTTTCGAGCCGATTCTTGTTGACGGCAAGGCGATTCAGCTTCATCCGCTGGTTTGTCACGCGTTCAACGCGGACTTTGACGGCGACCAGATGGCGGTTCACGTACCGCTGTCCACGGCTGCTCAGGCGGAAGCCCGAATCCTAATGCTGGCGACGAACAACCTGTTCTCTCCTGCTGACGGACGTCCGATAGTCGCGCCGATTCAGGACATTGTTCTGGGTTGCTACTATCTTACTCGGAAGAAGGACGGGCCGCCTCATAGGGAAATATTCGCGAACCCCACGGAAGCCATGATCGCAAATGAAGCGGGACTGCTTGATCTGCACGAGCCGATCAAAGTCCGTACGACGACCCGTGAGGGGAATATTGAGATTGTTGAAAGCACGGTAGGGCGGTTGATCTTCAGCCAAATCCTGCCGGATAATATGCGGCCTATCGAGAAGGTTATTTCGAAGAAGACTATCTCCGAATTGGTTAGCACATGCCACCGTCTTCATGGGAACGCACGAACCGTTCAGTTGCTGGATGATCTGAAGAATATGGGCTTCAAGTATGGCTCTCGCGCGGGCATCACGATCTCTATGACCGACATGGACATCCCGGCCAAACGCGAAGAGATCATAGCGAAGACCGAACAGGCGGTAGAGAAAGCGAACCAGCAGTACCGCAGAGGTCTGATTACACAGGGCGAACGAAAACAGAAGGTTCTGGAACTGTGGACGAAGGCATCTGAAGATATCGCGGACGCGATCATGGAAAACATCGATCCATTCAACCCGATCTATATGATTACGGACTCGGGAGCAAGAGGAAGCTCGAAGCAGATCACTCAGCTTTCCGGTATGCGAGGATTGATGTCCGACCCGTTCGGCAACCTGATCGAAGATTTGCCGATCAAGTCTAACTTCCACGAAGGGCTGTCGGTGCTTGAGTACTTCATCTCAACCCACGGAGCGAGGAAAGGTCTTGCGGATACGGCACTGCGAACCGCGGACGCCGGATATCTTACAAGAAGACTGGTCGACGTGGCTCAGGATGTTATTGTAAGAGATATTGATTGTGGCACATCTCAGGGTATATACGTAACCGTGATCACAGAAGAAGGCGACGTAGTTGAGACGGTCGCGGAGAGAATTCGCGGCAGATGCGCGCTGGAAACCATAGTCGATCCGAAAACAGGCGAAGTACTTGTCGAGGCCGGCCAGGAGATTAAGGATGATATGGCCGAGAAGATCGATAAGGAGCTTGGGATTAAGCGAGTAGGGATTCGATCCCCTGTTACCTGCGAACTGCGCCAGGGAATTTGTACGACCTGCTATGGTCGAGATATGGCGCTAGGGAAGCTGGTGGATATGGGCGTTGCGGTGGGAATCATCGCGGCGCAGTCGATTGGAGAACCGGGCACGCAGCTTACCATGAGAACCTTCCACACCGGTGGGGTTGCAGGCAAGTATCTGACCGGGGTAGCTGAAGTCAAGAAGAAAAAGCAGGAATCGCTCCGTGAACTTCACGACGACATTCGCCGAGGACTTGTATCTCTGGAAGAAGACGTCGAGGGGATGGAGCGAGAGAGAGTACGCGCGGTTCAGGCAGTGTTGAAAGTACTCGAAGACCAGGTTCGTGGACTGCTGAGAGTTGTAGAACTCTTCGAGGCGCGACGACCTAAGGGCCAGGCTATCGTAACAGAGGTAGCGGGCAAAGTGGTTGACATCGAGACCAAGGGCCTGAAACGAGTGGTTATTCACTCGACGCATTCCACCAAGGAGCCTTCGGAACTGACCGGAGAGCTACTGGCAGAGGCGGTGCTCAAGGAGAGTGGAGACGTTCTCTACGCCGCCGGCACAGAGATAGTCGATCGAGTGGCCCGCAAGATTCGAGACCTCGGAATTGAGTCGGTAGTTCTGCGCAAGACCCACTTGGTGCCTTACAGAGGCAATCTGGAAGTCAATATCGGCGATGAAGTTATCGCCGGCGATAGACTGACTGAAGGCCCACTAGACCCGCATAAGGTTCTGGAACTCAGAGGCGTTCGAGGAGTTCTCGAATATATGACCAAGGAGATTCAGAACGTTTACCGGTCGCAGGGCGTATCGATCAACGATAAGCACGTGGAGACTATCATCCGCCAGATGCTGAAACGTCGAAAAATCCGTTCCGCCGGGGACACCACGTTCCTTCCGGGGCAGATTATCGACAAGTTCGATTTCGAGGATGAGAATTCACGCGTTAGAGAGATGGATACTCCTGGTACCGAAGCCGTTGCGGATTGGGTGCTCCTGGGAATCACAGAGGCTTCGCTGGCAACGGAAAGCTTCCTGTCGGCCGCTTCGTTCCAGAAGACAACGAGAGTGCTTACCGACGCGGCGGTGAGAGGCAAGCGGGATAACCTGATAGGCCTGAAAGAAAACGTCATCATCGGTCGTCTGATACCGGCGGGCACTGGGTTGCCGCAGTATCGGGCGGTGGAGGTCTCATCGAGCGCAGGCAGATCCAGAGGGGCGATAGGCACTCGAGAGGCATACGAGTCGGGGACGTTGCTCTCCGTTGACGTCGATGATGAGATGGTTAGCGAAGAAGCGCCGGAATTTGTGGAAGGCATGGCGGAACTCGCTGACGGGGCGTCGGAGTCATCGATCTAGGCTGGGAAAATCAGTATACACTGTCATCCTGAACGAAGTGAAGGATCATCTTCTGAGGTAGAAGATTCTTCGCTTTGCTCAGAATGACATGAAATAGATTATATGTGTGGTGTCGGGGACAGCCGATTTTCGCGAAGCGAAATATCGCCTGTCCCCGATATTCGACTTTTCGGGTAACGAAGGACTTTCGGGCGGGCGCAGAGACTCGCCCCTACGGTGTTTCGCGAAGGATGTAAGCAATAGATTAAAAAAACATTATGATTCTGCTTCTATTTTGTTGACAAAGGAAGCAGCGTCTAGTATACTATGTAGGTTCGGCTCAAATTCGCGGTGGAACCACTTGTGCCCTGAATGTTCCATCCGAGGTTGCACCTCGGAGCGAGTTGGTCGAAAGTAGTGTGAGCGGTGTGCCGTAAGACATACCGGGAGGGCTAAGAGAGGAGTTAAGTCTCCGCACAGTTCTGTTCGAAAAATTCGAAAACAGGTCTGTCTTTGCGCCCTTCGAGATGTGTGTCGAAGGGTTTTTTGTTGAGTGGCGTATACTCGTGGAAACTGCCCAGGAACTAGGCTGTATTTCTAAGAGACTACAGGCCAAGTGTCAAAGGAAGGAATGATATGCCGACTATTAGTCAGTTAGTTCGAAAAGGACGGCAGAGAGTCGTAAAGAAAACCAAAGCCCCCGCATTGAAGGGCACCCCTCAGAAGAGAGGCGTTTGCCTGACAGTGCGAACCGTCCCGCCCAAAAAGCCGAACTCGGCACTGCGTAAGATAGCAAGAGTTAGGCTTACTAATGGGATGGAAGTAACAGCGTACATCCCAGGCATCGGGCATAACCTTCAGGAGCACTCCGTTGTGTTGATTCGTGGCGGGAGAGTGAAGGACTTGCCGGGCGTTCGTTATCATATTATACGCGGCACGCTGGATACTGCCGGGACAAAAGACCGCAGAACCAGCCGATCCAAGTATGGGGCTAAGACACCTAAGTAGGAATATCGGAGGAGTAGACATGCCAAGGAAAGGTCCACCCAAAAAAAGAGAAATCAATCCCGACCCTGTGTACAACAGCCAGTTGGTGGCGCGATTCATCAATCGCCTTTTCACCCGTGGCAAGAAGAGCGTTGGGGAGTCTATCTTCTATAAATCACTGGAAGTGATTGAACAGAAGACCGGCAAGCCGGGCGTGGAAGTATTCGAACAGGCTATCAAGACAGTCATGCCGATCATCGAAGTCAAACCCCGCCGAGTCGGAGGCGCAACATACCAGGTGCCGATAGAAGTCAGACCGGATAGAAGACTTGCTTTGGCATTCAGATGGATAGTAACCTTCGCTCGAAAGAGACCGGGCAAGACCATGGTCGAAAAACTCTCCGCCGAGTTGATGGATGCCGCGGCAGGTACCGGCGCATCCGTTAAGAAGAAGGAAGACGGCCACAGAATGGCAGATGCAAACAAGGCGTTTGCGCATTACAGATTTTAGGCAATGTTTGAATCAGGCTTAGATCGATTCAAAACTTTTTGGCAAGAAAGAAAATGAGCGCCGGCCCACGCGGATAGACTCAAGCGAGAAGAACTGTTGATTAGAGAATATAGCTTAGAAAAAACAAGAAATATTGGCATAGCGGCGCACATAGACGCGGGTAAAACAACCGTGACTGAGCGTATTTTGTTCTATTCGGGCAAGATCCATCGAATGGGCGAAGTGCATGAGGGCGCGGCGACTATGGACTGGATGGAGCAAGAGCAGGAGCGCGGAATCACGATCACGTCCGCAGCAACCACTTGTTTCTGGCGCGATCATCGCGTGAACATCATCGACACCCCCGGACACGTGGACTTTACCGTTGAGGTAGAGCGATCCTTGCGAGTCCTGGACGGCGTCGTGGCCGTGTTCTGCGCGGTCGGTGGCGTGCAGCCTCAGTCCGAGACAGTCTGGCGTCAGGCAAATAGATATAAAGTGCCGCGACTGGCATTTGTGAATAAGATGGATCGCCTTGGAGCGGACTTCTATAAAGTGGTAGAGAAGATGCGAGAGCGCCTCGGCGCGAACGCGGTGCCCATCCAAATCCCGATAGGGGCGGAGAGCGATTTCCAAGGCATCGTTGACCTTGTACACATGAAGGCGACCAGATATCTCGATGATCTGGGTTCCGACAGTGAGACGGTGGATATTCCGTCCGATCTGAGACTCCGAGCGATTGAATATCGCGAAAAGATGTTGGAAGCACTCGCCGAAGTGGACGATAGTCTTATGGAGAAATACCTGGAAGGCGAAAAGATCGTTCCTGACGAATTGATGGCGGCAATCAGAAAAGGAACCCTTGAAGGACACATCGTACCCGTAGTATGCGGTTCGGCTTTCAAGAACAAGGGAGTCCAATTCGTGATCGACGCTATCGTCGATTATCTCCCTTCCCCTATAGACGTAGAACCCGTGGCGGGAGTTAATCCTAAAACGGATGATGTCGAAATCAGGAAGCCCTCCGATGAAGAACCCTTCGCTGCTCTGGCCTTCAAGATTATGACAGACCCCTACGTAGGCAAACTCACCTTCCTCCGAGCTTATTCAGGTAGATTGAAAAAGGGCTCCTACGTATTTAACTCAAACAAGGGTGTCAGAGAGAGAATAGGGCGCATTCTGCGAATGCATGCGAACCATAGAGAAGACGTGGACGAAGTCTACGCGGGCGACATCGTTGCCGCCGTCGGTCTTCAGGATACCGTGACCGGCGATACTCTTTGTGAAGTAAACAGACCTATTATTCTGGAAAACATTACATTCCCCGAACCAGTTATTTCAATCGCAATTGAGCCTAAAACCAAGGCCGATCAGGACAAGATGGGCGTTGCGTTAGGCAAGTTGTCTAGTGAAGACCCCACCTTCAAGATGCACACCGACCAGGATACCGGCCAGACGATTATCCCAGGCATGGGCGAACTCCATTTGGCACTCATCATGGACCGACTCTTCAGAGAGTTCAAGGTGGAAGCCAACCATGGTAAGCCTCAGGTCGCGTACAAGGAAACGATCAGCAGACCTGCGAAGGCTGAAGGTCGCTTCATCAGGCAGACCGGCGGTCGGGGACAGTATGGACATTGCGTCTTGGACGTCAAACCGTCTGAGGCCGGCGAGGGATTCAAGTTCATCAATAAGATCGTAGGCGGAACGGTTCCGCGCGAATATATTCCCGCGATTGAAGCGGGAGTGAAGGAAGCCATGGAGACCGGAGTCCTTGCGGGCTATCCGGTGGTAGACGTTACCGTCACGCTCGTTGACGGCTCGTATCACGATGTTGACTCATCTGAAATGGCTTTCAAGATCGCAGGATCCATGGGCGTAAAGGCCGCCATGCAGAAGGGCGCGCCGGTTTTGAAAGAGCCGATCATGGCCGTAGAAATCGTGACGCCCGACAATTTCATGGGCGACGTTATGGGCGATCTGAATGCTCGTCGAGGACAAATCCATGGGATGGAGCCGGAATCCGGCGGCACTCAAGTTATCAAGGCCGACGTACCGTTGGCTGAGATGTTCGGATACGCAACCGTGCTGAGATCGATGACTCAGGGTAGGGCATCCTACACAATGGAGCCGGCAAGATACGATATTCTTCCGCCCAGTCTGGCGCAGGATATGGTTTCTCGTACCGGTGGTCCGGTCTTAACACATTAACTTATATTGTTTTCTGGGGCAAACAGCTATTATCAGAGGAGGCTAAGGATATGGGAAAGCAGCGGTTTGAGCGAACAAAGCCGCATGTAAACGTGGGAACAATCGGCCACGTAGACCATG
>Ga0182027_10005585_pt1 | contig 19065 bp, 18 predicted proteins | sample 712E1DmetaG_FD_121300 | JGI IMG/M metagenome (GOLD analysis project Ga0182027, IMG submission 121300) | Permafrost microbial communities from Stordalen Mire, Sweden - 712E1D metaG (Illumina Assembly) | ecosystem: Environmental > Terrestrial > Soil > Wetlands > Permafrost | place: Sweden...
CTACTCAACCAGCACGCTTCGCAATGACATCTTGAAATCAGGAACTTTGCCGAATAGCGACCATTTGAATATTGGTCATCTCTTCCATCGCAAACCTGACGCCTTCACGACCCAGGCCGCTCTGGCGATTGCCGCCATACGGCATGTGATCCGCGCGGAAGTTGGGGGTGTCGTTGATAATCACGCCGCCGAAGTTCAGGCGCTTGACCGCCTTTAGAACGCGGTCAATATCCTTCGTGAAGACACCGACCTGCAGACCGAATTTCGTATCATTGGCCTGGCGCAATGACTCTTCAAAGTCATTGCACGAGATCACCGAGGCCACCGGGGCAAAGGCTTCCTCGGCAATCACTTTCATATCGGGTCTGACATTTGTCAGCACGGTCGGATAATAAACGGTACCATCGCGTCTGCCGCCCGTCATCACCCTGGCACCCGAAGCCTGCGCTTCCTTAACCCAGCCCTCGATGCGATCCACTTCCTTTGAATCAATCATCGGCCCGACATCCACGCGCTCATCCAGCGGGTCACCGACCAGCATGGCATCGGTAGCCTTGATAAACTTTTCGGAGAACGGCTCATAAACCTGTTTCTGACTGTAGATGCGCTGAACCGAAATACAAACCTGACCGGAGTTGTAATAGGCGCCGACCGCACAACGTTTCGCAACAAAATCCAAATCTGCATCAGGTGCGATGACCACCGGAGAGTTATTGCCCAATTCAAGCGTCACTTTCTTGATACCAGCCACCGACAGAATGTGCCGGCCAACATCCGGGCTTCCGGTGAAAGTAATCTTGTCGACGCGCGGATCGGTGGTCAGCCACTCACCCACCGTCCCGCCAGAGCCGACAACCAGGTTAATCGCACCGGCAGGCAGGCCGGCATCCTGCAAAGCCTGACAAAGTTTCACCGCAGCGAGCGGAGTGGAGGTGGCGGGCTTTAGAACCAGTGCATTGCCGGATGCAATTGCGGGTGCCACCTTATGAGCCACCAGATTAAGCGGAAAGTTGAAGGGGCTGATCGCCGCAATCACACCCACAGGACGGCGCACCCAGAACCCAAAGTAGCCTTCGCCCGAAGGGACGGCATCCAGTGGAAACGTCTCGCCATGTAGGCGCTTGGCTTCCTCGGATGCAATCGTAAACGTGCTGATGGCACGGTCCACTTCGAGACGGGCAAACTTCAACGCCTTACCCGCTTCGGCGGCGATGGTCTTCGCCAAATCATCGGAACGTTCGCGTAACAGCGAGGCGGTCTTGAAAAGAATGTCCGCGCGTTTATAGGCAGGCATATCGGCCATGACCTGCGCGGCAAGCTGGGCGGCGGCAATTGCGGCATCCACATCCTCGCGGCGCGCGGTCGGCAAGGCGGCAATCGTCTGGCCGTTATATTTATTCTTGACTTCCATCAGCGGGCCAGCAGCGACCCATTGTCCATCAATGAAGAGTTTGTATTCCATCTTTACAATTCTCCTGAAGATTTTAGAAATGATTAGAGAGTGTTTGGAAGTACGGATTCACCGGAGATAAACAGAGATGAACAACGATTTTGGGCCGCTTTCGTTCCTGAAACACAGATCTTTCGGCCTTGATCGAACCCAATCAACATTCAGCCGCGTTCAACGCCCTACGCCCTTTCAGGGTCTCCGGTTAAATTTTTGATTCTCAAAACACTTTCTTACGGCAAATACCACATCAAGCAACCCAAGCAAGATCCAATTTCTGCAATGTCTCAGCTGTCGGGATGCCATCCGGACGCCAGCCTGCCAACCTGTAATATTCATCTATGGCAGAATCAATTTCCTCATGAGTCAGGGTGATGCCTGCAGTTGGACCGGTACCCTTCAATGCCTTGAAAAATTTCTTCGGCAGTTTATCCTGCGACCGGTCAAAGCCTTCGCGGGCATTGAACATGCGCAGGAGATTCAAGCGGCGCATCCCGAGCGTCATCAATTCATCCAGGGTGACATCCCAGCCCGTCACCGCTTTAACAAAATCCACCGTTTCCTGCGGGCCATAGAGTGTCCAAGCCGGTCCGAATACAAATTGGCAAAGCTCGAGCGTATCGAGGATGGAATAAAAGACCTCGGTAAGATACGCAAACTTAACCTTATCCGGACCCAGCGAAAGCGGTGCAAGCCGATCCGGCATCCCCATCATTGCAAGCCGCCCCATATACAGATCCGATGCAATGCCTTCCTCAATCATCCAATCATGTTCGCTGGATTGATGATCGGCGCCGAAAGGATTGACGGCATAGATCAAACCAAGGCTTCTTTTGGCTTGCGGCATGTGGGCGGGCGCCTCCGCTCCCTTGACCGTGGTCAGACACTCATCCGCACCGTTGCCCCAAATCCGAGCGGCGCGTTCCGAGCCTTGAGACAGCACTTTGCCAAGCAGCCCTTCGACCTTGACGATGGCGTCGAGGGCGGCCAGCATGGCATCGGGGCTGCCAAATTTCAGCTCGATGCCGTTGGTTTGTTCCTGGGTGATAATGCCCTTTTCATAACATTCCATGGCAAAGGCAATTGTCCCGCCGCAAGCGATGGTATCCACACCGTTTTGATTGCATATCTGACTTGCCAGTGCAATTGCGGCAAGGTCATTGATACCACAACTGGAACCGAACATCCCAATTGTTTCATATTCCGGCCCACCGTAATACGGATCCACCTGATAAGGGCCATCCCTGACCTCCACCACACGTTTGCAGCGGACGATGCACGCAAAACAAGTGTCGCGCTCCTTCAGGATCGTCGCGGCCATTTTCTCGCCGCTGATCGGTTCTGCATTTTGAAACTGGCCTTCGGTATAGTTGCGAGTGGGCAGAGTACCCATTGTATTTTGCGGCATGACCACGGCAGCAGTCCCGAACCTGGCAGTGCCATCCACATCGGGGTTATTCGGTAATTCCTTCGGGCCTGTGCGGTTCAAGGCAGTGAGGGCCTTCGGATCAGCCAATTCAACCTTCTTCCTGCCGCGCGTCACGATCGCCTTCAAATTTTTGGAAGCCATCACCAGCCCCATGCCGGTGCGTCCGTTATTGCGGTTGGACATGCTCAGCATGGTGGAGTACAGTACGCCTCGCTCGGCGCCCGGGCCGTGCTGGAGAATTTCGATCTTGTCATCGCCGAGTTCCTTCCGGAGTATCTTATCCACTTCCCCCGTGATCCTGCCCATCAAATGCGAAGCATCGTGAAATTCACATTTGCTATCAATGATCGTCAGGTAGACCGGCTTAGGAGATTTGCCCTTGATCACAATGCCATCGAAACCCGCGAATTTCAGTTCGGCGGGGAAATATCCACCGCTCTGGGAGTCGCCGATGCCCCCGCTGATGGGCGACTTGGCATTGACGTTGATGCGGCTTTGCCCGGAGATGGCCGCACCCGTGGTCACACTGCACATCAAGGTCAGGACATTATCCGGCCCCAGTGCGTCAACGCCTTTGGGCATTTCCTTCAGCAGATAGTAGACCCCCATCGCCGACCCGCCCATATATTTGCGATAAAAAGATTCGGGCGGCTCTTCCACCGTCAGCGTGCCTTGAGTCAAATCCACATGCAGAATTTTTCCGTTGTAGCCGAAGGGCATGGCAAACTCCTTGGGAGATCGAATTCCTTTATTATACAAACGCAGAAGGCAAACGGCAAACCCGTTTTTCCAAAAGTGACAGATAAAGCTTCAAAGAAAGCCGATCTTCGAAATTGAATTCAGGAAGCGGAATACGAACTATTGTCAAGTTCTACGGCCAGATCTTCTCCTTCCACCAATAGCCGCCGACCGCCACAATGCTTATCACCGCCGACACCAACAGGGAATCAGGCAACGAAAACCCAATCGAAAAGATGCCGAGGAAGAACAAGAGCAGAAAGACAATCACTCCGGAGATTATATAGGGGTTTTTTAGAAGCTTCTTAAGCATGAAATTCTCCTTATTTTGAAAGTTCGTCGGCGAGCCACGTCAGCACAACGTGCCAACATACGCACAACTTTGAGCCTGCCGGATGCGTATATACTTTGTGAACCAAACTTCTAAAGGAGAAAGCAATGACTAACGATACAAAACCAACCCAGCAGGAAGAACCTCGCAAAACAAAGGTGATCTATCGAGGAAACGCGTCGGATGCCGTTTACGGATTTGGCTTGATCGGCGCATGGGTTTATTACCTGACCACTGCAACCACTTTCTGGATGGGCGCGCTGGGTATTCTCAAGGGCATCGTGTGGCCCGCGATGCTGGTATTTGAGTTGATGAAGTACCTGCATATGTAACCTAGCGCTCAAAGCTAATCAAGGTTACCACCAAGGCCAAAGACGCAGGATTCTTTGACCTTTTCATCAACAGGCCTGACAGGTTTCATCGCGGCGCAAGACAATCATAACCTACACGTAAATACTGACGCAAGTCGGGAAGTGTATTTGAGAAACCGGTCAGGTCTTTCCACAACCCTACTATTTAGTTTGGAGGACCCGGGGTCATCACAGGATATGGAGAAATATTCATACGGGGATCCAATTCCAAGTTAGCTGCCGCGATCCAGCAAGGCAAGTGAAAATACGGGTTACGAATAATATACCAACCGGAAACACTGCCAACCCCCAGTAATTCCACTCTCTTCCCTTTGGAAATATTACTTTCCAAGGTATAGGTTGGGCCCGGCCCATACCAACATCCTGCAAAATTCAAAACCGTAGGCGCCTTGATTGGCCCAAGGGTAGGCGTGATCGCAGGAGATTCAGTGGGCATAGGTGTAAGCGTAAGTGATGGTGTAGGCGAAGATGCAGAGGCTGTTCCGGTCAACATACTTATCGCCAACCGGGATTCCAGTGTGCCCATGCTATCCACGGGCGGCGGTGTGGGATTACCTGCACATCCTGTAACGACCAGAACCAGTACAAAACCCAGCGTCATCCAATTCAGGAAGTGTGTTCTCATTTCATCTCCCATAAAAGGAATAAAGAAATTTATAAGGAACAACCATACCACAACTTTTCTTTTAATGCCTTATCGAAACGAATGGGAGGGTGCACTCAAAGGTTATAAACGATTTACGGTTTAGCAACCATCGGCGAAAATTGTTATAAGGTTTGAAGGTTGGAAAGTTCGCTTTGGCAAGGGGACCGGGTGGGATAAATCCCTGGTTACAAGGTTTGAGCACTCCTCAGGTGGGATCAGTTCACAACCGCAAGTCATCCAGAATGGCAAACATTACTTTCTCGTAAACTGATACTTGATTGTCAAAGTTGCGCCTGCTCCGCTTGGTGGCTCAGATAGAACTTCATCACCGTTCATTATATGCTTGCGCATAAAATTACAGCAAACAAAAACACCCGGCATCGAGGTGGACAAGACGCAAAATCCCGCGAGCATGTTTGCATTCGCCGCGCTCGCGGGATTCAATTTCATCGCCTACTTCCTTTTTCTACTCGACTAAGCGACTTCCCTAGTCATCTCTTTAATGCCATAAGGGAACTCGTAATCGGCCATCTTGTCCATAAACGGAATTGGGTCGAAAGCCTCGGGACCTAAAACGCCTTCACCCTTCCATTGGCCATGCTCGATCAAGTCCCAGCCGATCACGGCGCTAAAGGCGGTCTGCGCCACCACGGCCTGGCAGCCCCAACGCTGCATACACTGGGCATTATCCGCGACCTGGTAGAGATAAACCTCACGCGGATGACCATCCTTGGTGCCTTTGACCCATGTGCCGGCACAGGTCTTGCCATGCATCCTGTCGCCCAGATGAGCCGGATCGGGCAAACTGGCGGCAACCACATCGCGGGGCGCGACATCCATGCCCTTGACCTTGATCTTGTTCTTCTTATCCAGACCGAGCATATGGAGGGTCTTCAAGACGCCGATAAACTGGTTGCCCAATCCATACTTGAAAGTGACACGCCTGGCCTTGACCCAACGGGGCACAAGCAAAACTTCCTCGTGCTCCACATTGACCACCTCCACTTTGCCGATCTCAGGGAAATCAAAGGTCTCAGGTTCCGAGAACGGTTCGGTGGTGAACCAGCCTTTCTTGTCCTCATAGATCACAGGCGGGTTCAGACATTCCTCAATGGTGGTCCAGATGGAAAAGTTCGGTGCAAATTCATAGCCATCAATGGCGATGTTCGACCCATCACGGATGCCAATTTCCTCAATTTCATCGAAGAGATGATCCTGGGCATAACGGGCAAACACATCCGCCATGCCGGGTTCCACGCCAAAACCGACGAGGGCCAGCAGGCCTTTCTTCTCCCAATCCCTGGCCTTTTCAAATTGATAATCGCCCAGTTTGACGCCCACCTTATGGAATGGGTCGGCAGGATCCGGTTGTGACAGCGTCATGGCCATATCCATATACATGGCGCCCACGTTATAGGCGGCATCGAAAATCTGCTCATTGAACTCAGGGTCCACGGAGTTCATAATGAGATCAACACCGTATTTCCTGGCAAGCTCTTCGATGCTTTCCTGCTTACCCGCATCAATGAACTCGGCGGGAAACCGTTTTGGATCGCCTAATTTTTTCTGGACTTCCTGCGCGCGCGCTTTGTTGTAATCAGCCAATACAATCTGTTCCACCCATGCGCGTTCCTTCGCGATTGCGGCAATGGCCTCACCCACCCCTCCCACGCCTATCAATAAGACTTTCATAAATCCTTTCCATTGGCTCCGCCTCCCGGCACCTAGAACCTGTGCGGGTGCGGACAAGTTTTGGCCGCTTCAAACCAAGGGATGAAGCGGATATTTCAGAATCAACTCCTGCAGATTGCTTCGGGAAAAACACCCTCGCAATGACAGATGCTTAGAAATAAATCTCCTTGACGATCTTCAGGTGCATGAAGGTCTCGGCTTCACGGACACCTTCAATGGCATACAACTTGTCCGTGATAAATTCCAGCAAATCTTCATGATCCCGGCAAACCACCTCCGCCATGATATCGAACCTGCCACTGACAACCACAAGGTAGACCACTTCCTTCAGCTTGGAAACCGCATCGGCGACCTCCAGCATCTTATTGCCATCGGTGCGAATGCCGACCAGCGCCATGGTTTTAAAGCCGCGCTGGAGTGGGTTGGAAATGGCGACCACCTTGAGAAAACCCATATTCACCAAACGGTTATAGCGCTGGCGGATCATGCCCGGAGAGACCTTGAGTCTTCCGGCAATTTGAGCGAAGGCGGCGCGCCCATCCTTGCGCATGGCATCCAGAATGTGCTGGTCAATCGCATCCAGGGAAACCGACTTTTCAGTAACGTTTTTTCTGTTCACAAGACTATTTTATACCGTTTTTGCACAAAAGTCAAATAAATTATAACTATTAATCATAAATATCACAATTCCAGTGCGAAATAAGGCGAGCATCTCTTAACGTAGGGTACTGGGGTAAAATGGGGATATGGATAAGAAACTGGACACGAAAGCGGTTCGTAAATATTGGGGAGAAGTATGGCGTCGCGCAAAAGAAAGCGCAGAAGAGGATACTGGCATGAAAGTTGCCCTCTATCTTCTTTACATTTATATTGTGTTGGCGATTATAGCGGGGTTGGGATTTTTATCCGGAATTGTAAGCGTACAATTTTTGTCTCTTAGAATTGATGGCGCAAAAGGCGCATTAGATACGGTACTTGTTACGTTTATTCTTTTTGTAATCACTTTGGCAAAATTGATTTATCGAACGCCCGCCGAAATGGATAAGGAAAAAAAAGATAAATTAACGCTGAAAGAATATGATGATATTGATTTAGTGTATTACTCATATCCTCGCCCAGATTTATATAAATATAAACAGCCTTCTGATAAATACGTCGCTGATACTCTTGCTTTTCAAGTTCAGAATCGCGGCGGGGCAAGGCTTATTGGATGCAAGATTTGGTTTTGGGAGGCAAAATATAGATTTTTTGATGACGATTCTGCGGTTCCCGAAGGGAAAAATTTTTGGAATCCTATGCCAGATGCAGAGAAAAAATTATTAAAATGGGATGACGAATTAAGGGGAAATAATGGTTTGATAGATATAGGTTCTAAAAGTGATGAGATAGTCAAATTAGCTATATTTGTATCGTCTGAATCTTCCATTGTGCAACTATTTCGTTTTATTTTTTCAGATAAACCATCGGAAATTCCCAGAATTGCCGGAGAATATAATATAACCTTACATTTAGAGGGACAAGTTGAAAGAGACGGTTTATTAGTAGATATTGATCCTATTTTATTTGATGTAAGATTTGATTTCAGGTATAACTTTGTTTCAAATTCGATAAAGGTAAAAAAACATGAGAGACGACAAAAAGAAACAAATAAAAAAGACAACCCCTCCTAAAGGAGAGGAAGTCTTCACAAAAGAAGACTTCCTACGAGATTTGAGAAAGGTTATCCAGCGTTTACCGAAGGCTTCACTCGTGAAACGAAAGAGAAAAACATCGGAGTAACATCGTCACGATGGTTATAGCGGAAGGTGTACACTATATGTCAATGGATACTTACCTAAAATAAAAACGCCCGGCCATTTTCATGGCCGGGCGCGGAGATCAGAAGGGGAAAGCCTTAATGGCCGCTCTTCACTTCAGTCCAGATCTGATCATACAGTGCGGTGGCATCGCCAACATCATCAATACGATGTCCAGCTTGAAGGACACTCTCGGGCGGATTCGTGATCAATGAGTTGATGTAGATATTGTACACGTCAGCAAGAGTAGTGGTATTCCCATTAACGTCCGTCACGGGCATGGGGTTGTCCTTGGCATACACCAGAGCGGCGGCGTTGGGATTGGTATACGGGAAGTTGGTCAACATCATCCAGAACATATCGCCTTGATTGATGTAATTAAGCCAGGCATAGACGGCATCGGGATGAGGAGCGGTCTTCAACATCGCCCAATTATCCTGCCAGACAATCGAGCCTTCCGTCGGATAAATGTACTGGATGGACGCCATCGCCTGCTGGGCCATGAAGGCCTCCCCGTTCCACGTTTCGCCCAAATTCACATCGCCGGAGAGCAGATCACTATGAGGACTATCGCTATCAAATTTCTTGATGCCGGGAACAAGTTGAGCCAGTTTTTGCTTGGCCTGATCGAGCTGGGATTTATCGGTCGTATTAACATCGTAGCCGAGGGTCAATAGGGTAAGCCCAATCACGGTGCGCGAATCATCCGCAAAAACCATCTGACCTTGATACTCCGGCTTCCAAAGATCGGCCCAGGACTTTGGGATATCTTTCACCGCGGCGGTATTCACAACGATGGCATCGGTGGAGTTTTGATAAGGAATGGTGTATTTGTTTTCCGGATCGTAAGCGAGATTCAAATAGATGGGATTGAAGTTCGCGAGAACAGGCAGTTTGGAATGATCCATTGGCTGGAGCAATCCCTGACGGATCAACAGCGAGACCGTGTAATCGGTCGGCTGAACCAGATCATAGGCCGTGGTGCCTTTGGAGACCTTGCCATCCATTTCCTCATTGCTGGAATACTCATCATAGTTGACGGTGATCCCATAAACCAATTGGAAGCACTCAAAAAAATCCTGAGGGATATATTGAGTCCAGACAAACAAATTCAATTCCTTTGATGTGATCTGCACACGCGGATTCGGCTCCGGACAATTGAAGCCATCCTTTGTGACTTTTCCACTTAGCTTAGAGGCTTGCTTACCACCGCAGGCAGTCAGCAGAACACTGAACAAGAGCAGTCCAGTACACAGCCTCCATAAAATAGTTTGTTTCATCTCTTCCTCCTTTGAATGAGATTGAATTGTTTCACACGCCGGCCATCCAGAGGCGGCGGGATAACCGAAGTTAGACCCTGCGGTTTTCCATGCGCTGGATCATGAAAACAACAATCAATACGATGACAATCCAGACGGTAGAGAGCGCGTTCAATTGCGGGGTAATGACGCGGCGCAGCAACCCAAAGACATAAATAGGGAGCGTGGTGGAGCCGGGGCCATTCGTAAAGAACGTGATGATGAAGTCATCAATGGAAAGCGTAAAAGCCAGCAATGCGCCTGAAAGCACGCCAGGAAGGATCATGGGGAAGGTCACACGCTGAAACGTGATCCACTCGTTAGCGCCAAGATCCATGGCCGCTTCTTCAAAAGATTTATCGAGGCCCTGCAGGCGCGCCTGAACCACCAAGGTCACAAAAGGAATCATAAACGAGATATGAGCAAGGATGACCGTTCCCAACCCGAAGGTTAACTGCGAGTCGCCGGTCAATTTCAACGAGTCATTGATGAACGTAAACAACTGGCTGAACAAAACCAGAATTCCAATGCCCATCACGATCTCAGGGATGACGATGGGTATGTAAAGCGAAACCTGCGAGAAAGTCCGAAGCCGGAAATTATATCTCTGGAGTGCCAGCGCCGCCATGGTTCCAATAATCGTGGAGAGGATGGTTGAAACCGAAGCAACGATCAAGGTATTGCGGGCCGCGTTCAAAACTTCCGTGCTCTTCGAGAGATCGCAAAACCAATGAAAAGGACCACAGGGACTTTGCACCACGTTCCCGTTCACCAATTGAAACGGGCCAAATTTCGTGATCACGCCCGTGAAGAGTGGGCTGATGCGCGAAGCATTGAACGAGAAAACAATCAGCACAATAATCGGCGCATACAAGAAGAAAAGCGTCAGGGCTGTAGCGGCAACAATCCAGGGAGAGCGGCGATAAGGATTCATACTGCGATAATCTCCTCACCGAATCCGAATTTTCGAGTATAGAAATAGGTGACGATAAGCGTCAACACCATCAGCACCAGGGAGGCGGCAGAGCCAAAGGTTGGGTCGCGCGCGTCCAGGAATTGACGCTGGATGAGGTTTCCCACCAGGATCACCTGTGCCCCACCCAAAAGATCGGAGACAATAAACGTTCCCATGACCGGGATGAAAACCAATATGGTCCCAGCCACAACCCCAGGCATGGAAAGAGGCAGGGTTACGCGCAGAAAAGTGCGGAAGGGAGAAGCACCCAGATCCGCAGCGGCTTCGTAAAGAGGATTGTCAATTTTTTCCAATGAAGTGTAAATGGGCAGGATCATAAAGGGCAGGAATTCATAAACCATGCCCACCAAAACTGCGCCCGGTGTGTAAAGCATGCTCAACGGTGAAAATGGAACATGCACCAAACCGGCGAACCATCCCAACAATGAATTGATCACGCCCTGCTGACGCAGGATCATCATCCAGGCATATACCCGAATGACGAAATTGGTCCACATCGGCACCAGCACAAGGAACAGGAAAGTGTTGCGCCACCTAGGATGAACACGGGCAATAAAGTAGGCAAGCGGATAAGCAAGCAAAATATCCAGGACAGTCGTATACAACCCAAGCAATAAGGACCGCCATAGAATTTCGATATATAACGAATTGAAACAGGCCGATTGCCCGTTGGGGCAGTCCGTGCTATACCCAAGCAGGCGAATGTAATTATCCAGGGAGAACGTGTAATTTACACCCCCCGTGGAATTGGGATGGCCAAAACTTACGACCGCCGTCAACAAGAGAGGAATGATTAACATCCCAACCATGAAGATGAGAGTCGGGATAATAAGCAAAGTGCCCTGTACGGATTTACTCTCACGCAACCGCTTAAGCATGGCTAATCCTTTGGCAGAACGAGGGTGTTTTCCGGCACCAGGCTCAAGCGAACCTTTTGCCCATTTTGATAATATGCACTGGGATCGAGGGTCGAGATGCGATTCTGCTCCCAAACCTTCATACGCTGACCGCGCACGTCGAGGTAAACATGCGTATCCGAGCCGATATAGGTGCTGTTGACCACCGTGCCATCAATACTCGTCGCATTGGGCGACGATTCCCCTGAAAGGCGAATCTTTTCGGGGCGGATGGAGACAGCCACCTCGTCACCTGTGCTTACGGTACCCGTCATGAATCCGGTTAACTCCTGCTCCCAAGCAGGAACATAAACGACAGCCTGCTTATCCTTAACCGATTTAACCCTGCCATCCAGGAAATTGGATTCGCCGATGAAGTCCGCAACAAAGCGATTTACAGGCCGTTCATAAATTTCGACCGCCAGTCCCATTTGCAGAACCCTGCCAAAACTCATCACCGCAATGCGATCGGACATGGTCAAGGCTTCACCCTGGTCATGAGTCACGTAAACAAACGTGATGCCCACTTCCTTCTGCAGGGATTTGAGTTCGAGCTGCATCTCTTTGCGAAGTTTCAAGTCCAACGCTCCCAAAGGTTCATCCAGGAGAAGAACGCTTGGCCGCTTGACAAGAGAGCGTGCGAGCGCCACGCGTTGCTGTTGGCCACCGGAGAGCTGCCTGGGATAGCGCTTGTCCATTCCGGTCAAGCGCACCATCTCAAGTGCCTCGCCTACACGCCGTTTGATATCACCCTTCGACGTATGTTCCATTTCAAGGCCAAAGGCCACATTCTGGAAGACAGTCATATGCTGGAACAAGGCATAACTTTGGAATACGGTGTTAACGGGACGAAGAAAAGGCGGCTTATGCCCCTGAGGCTCGCCATCAATATAGACTTCACCTTCCGTCGGCCATTCAAAGCCTGCAATCATGCGAAGCGAGGTGGTTTTGCCACATCCCGAAGAACCCAGCATGGAGAAAAATTCCCCGTTCCTGATTTGCATCGTGACATGGTTAACCGCCGCCAGGTCATTCCCCTCCGGTGTTACGAATTTTTTTACAACATCTCTTAATTCGACTGCAAATTCGCCCATCTACAAACTCCTGCCGACAGATTTCAACATGTCCTCAAGACGTTCGATGAGGATATCCATTTGTTCGTACGAAACAATCAGCGGCAGCTCCACGCGGATCGTCTGCGCGCTGGTCAGTGTACCAGCTACAAGGATCCCGCGTTGGAACAAACCCGCCCATTCGACCGCAGCCCAATCCCCTGCCTCGGTGATAGACTTGCGATACTCCAGCCAGCGCTCAGCCAGTATCATGAACTTCGGGGACTTCCCACTCCGCTGGAATTTTCCGCTCGAGGTTTCGCCCAGTCGGTATTGCAAAGTCCGGAGACATCACAGTCCACCAGAATTCGCAGTCCGTTAGAATTTTCTACTCCACTCTTTCGGCCAGCGTTCGACCACCACCTTCTTCTGCGTAAAGAATTCCACCGCGTCCATAGCCTGACCGTGCATATCGCCAAAGAATGATTCTTTCCACCCGCTGAATGGGAAGAAGGCCATCGGCGCGGCTACTCCAATATTGATCCCAATATTGCCTGCTTCAGCTTCGTACCGGAATTTGCGCGCGGCGGAACCGCTGGATGTGAACAGGCTGGCCTGATTGCCATACATTCCGCTATTGACCAGTTCAATGGCTTCATCCACGCTGTTGACATGCATGAGACTCAGAACAGGTCCAAAGATCTCCGTGCGGGCAACTTCGCTTTCTCGCTGGACATTGGACAGGATCGTGGGCCTGACAAATGATCCGCCCTCATAGCCTTTCACCACCGTCCCGCGCCCATCCACCGGAATCGAGGCACCTTCCTTTGCCCCCACACTGATCAATTGCTCAATGCGCTGTTTGCCGGTCATGTTTATGACCGGCCCCATCTGAACACCAGAGTCGAGTCCATAACCGACGATGCGCGAAGCAGCCGCATCACAAATCATTTCCGTGAAACTATTACGCGCATCCGCCACAGTGACAGCAAGCGAAACTGCCAGGCAGCGCTGGCCCGCACAGCCAAAGGCCGAATCGGCAATGATCTTGGTAGCCATATCCATATCCGCGTCCGGCAAAACGATGACCGGATTCTTAGCCCCACCCTGTGCTTGAACGCGTTTGCCATTGGCAGAAGCTTTGTTGTAAAGATATCTGGCTGTCCCCGTCGAACCGACAAATGTGACCGCACGAATGATTGGATTTTCGAGAATGGCATCCACTGATTCCTTGGCACCGTTGACCAAGTTAACCACGCCCTTCGGCAGACCGATCTGCTCGATGAGCTTGAAAATCAACTGCATCGTCATCGGCACTTTCTCCGAGGGTTTAATTATATACGTATTGCCGGCTGCAAGTGCATATGGCAAATACCAAAACACGATCATCCCGGGAAAATTGAATGGCGCCACTGTGGCGCAAACGCCTACCGGCTGGCGAAGCATGAATTCATCAATACCGGGCGCGATATCCTCGACGATCTCACCCTTTCCCATCATCGGCATGCCACAAGCGACTTCCACGTTCTCGATGGCGCGCACCATCTCGGCTTTGGATTCTTCGAACGTTTTGCCCGCCTCATTTGTGATCGTGCGGGCAATCTCATCCATATTGGCCTTGAGCAGGTCGCGCAGTTTGAAGAGGTATTGAATCCGATCCTGAACGGAGGTCCGCCGCCAATCCGGAAAAGCGGCAGCCGCGGCTTTGGCGGCAGAATCCACCGCATCGAATCCGCAAAGCGGCGTCTGTGCGATCAACCCGCCCGTTGCAGGATTGATCACAGCCACAACCTCTTTTACCTTTGGCTCGATCCATTCGCCATTGACATAGTTTAAAATTTTTTGCATATATGTCTCCAATGGAAACGACACGCCTTGCATACCTGGCGAACGCCGCTCTTACTAAATCAATTTACCATCTTATCCATAAATTCAGACAAGCCTTCATCAATCAAATTCAAGCCTTCATCCACTTGCTTTTCAGTGATAATGAGCGGCGGCACAACAAAGAGCACGTTCTTGAAATTGAAAACATAAACGCCGTTGGAGATCAGGAAATTCTTGAGCGGCGTCAAATCCAGGGGCTCTTTCGTCAGGCGATTCTTAACCAACTCGATGCCAGAGAATAAACCGATATAACGCACGTCACCTACTGAAGGGTGTTTTACCTTTAGGTCATCGAGGCGCTTGCCAAGGTATTTGCCAACCTTCCTGGAATTTTCAAAGATCTTTTCTTCTTCATATACTTCTATAGTGGCCAACGCTGCAGCGCAAGCCAACGCATGGCCATTGTAAGTAAGCCCCGCGTAAAGATACTTGTCGTCGAAGAATTTGGCTATCTTCTCACGGACGATGACTGCACCGAGCGGCACATAACCGGAGGTGATGCCCTTTGCCGTAGTGATGATGTCGGGTACAACGTTCCAATGATCCACAGCAAACCATTCACCGGTCCTGCCCCACCCCGACATGACCTCATCGGAAATCAGAAGAATCCCGTACTTATCACAAATCTCACGCAGACGCGGCCAATAATCATCCGGAGGGATGATCAGGCCATTTGTACCCGTCACACCTTCCATAATGATCGCCGCGATTTGATCCGGACCTTCATACTGAATCACTTCTTCCACATGACTGATGCACTCCCGGTGGCAGGTCTCACGCGTCCAGCCAAACGGGCAGCGATAGCAATACGGATCGAGGAAATGAACCACGCCAGTCATGGCATGATCCACTGGCAGACGCCGATAATCGCCAGTCAACGCGAGGGCGCCATGCGTGGCACCATGATAGGAACGATAACGCGCCAGAATCTTATGCCGGCCCGTATAAAAGCGCGCAATCTTTACTGCGTTTTCGTTGGCTTCCGCGCCTCCCAGCGTGAAAAATGTCTTCTTCAAATCACCGGGAGTAACCTCGGCTAATTTTTTACCCAACAAACCGCGCGGTTCGCTGGCCATGCCCGGTGCCACAAATGTCAACCGGGCGGCCTGATCCTGGATGGCCTTCACTACTTTCGGATTCTGATGTCCCACATTCGTATTTACCAATTGGGAAGCAAAATCGAGATAGCGTTTGCCGTCTGCATCCCAAAAATAAACGCCATCGGCTTTGACAACCGGAATCGGGTTGGTCTGTCCCTGAACCGACCAGGAGTAGAATGTGTACTCCTTGTTCATTTCCACGATCTCCTTCGCGCTCAAACCATTCTTCGTACCTTGTCCAACTTTGGTCATTCTTCCTCCAAAAAATAAAACGCCGAACCCATCCAGACATTCGATGTTTATGAAACTACCGCTTCACATTTTTCACAATATCGGCATATACGTTCAAGGTTTCATCCACATCGGCATCCGTATGCGAATAACAAAGGAACCAGGGCTCACGCGCATCGTGATCCGGCATGACTCCACGTTCGATTGCCATCTCAACCAGCTTGATATACGAGTCCTTGTCGCTACGATCCCAATCGCGCTGACACGTAACGGACTCCACGCCAAGCGCAAAGGAAAACATGGTCGGATATCCACTCATTGCGACCGGGATATTATTATCATCGAAAATATCCTTTAATCCGTCCATTAAACGCCTGCCGCGTTTTTGAATCGATTCCAGGATCGGTTTTGTTTTCAGTAAATTCAAGGTCGCATAAGCCGCGGCAACTCCCGGCTTGTTATTTGTGTAGGTCCCACCTTGTGAAACACCGTGTCCGATGATGGACATGATCTCGCGCTTGCCGCCAAACGCCGCGATCGGATATCCGTTACCCAAGGCCTTGGCATATGTGGCGAGATCCGGCCTGATGCCGTAATATTCCTGCGCCCCGCCATTCGCAATGCGGAAGCCGGTCTTGACTTCGTCCAAAATAAAAACGATGCCATATTCCTCGGTCCGCTTGCGGATCAATTCCAGGAAGCCGGCCTGCGGTTCAATCGCTCCGCAATTTCCCTGACACGGCTCGGTGATAACCGCCGCAAGCTGATCGCCATACGAACGCATTACGCGTTCAAACCCTTCAAAGTCATTAAACGGCAAAGTAATGACGAACTCGCTCATGGATTGGGGAATGCCTGAAGAGGCTTTGACGGGGATTGGGCTACGACGATTGCCATAGGCTTCCACGGGTGCATACGTGGACCACAGAGTATGATCGTGAAAGCCATGATAGTTGCCTTCAAACTTTAAAATCGTATCGCGTCCTGTAAAAGCGCGCGCTACACGGATGGCATGCATCGTGGCTTCGGTGCCCGAACACGCAAAGCGCACCATATCCACCGCCGGGCACATCTCGACGATCATCTCCGCAACACGGATTTCAAGTTCTCCGGTCATTGCGAAGAGCACGCCGTTCTTCACCTCATCAATGACCTTGGCGTCCACCTCATCATATGCGTGGCCGAGAATGATCGGGCCGAACGCCATCCGGTAATCAATAAAGCGGCGGCCATCCACATCCCAAAGATAAGCGCCTTTGGCTTTATCCACATAAGGTGTAAGGCCTTCGCCCCAATACCGAAAATTGGAATTCACCCCCAGGGGCAAGACTTTCTGCGCGCGTTGTTGAAGTGATTGACTTTTTGGACCGAATAAGCTCATAACGCCTCTCGATTAAGAAGATGATTTTCCAACCCATCGACATTCTTTACGGCCCTTTCCGGAACCCTCCATTGAGATACATCCTTGAGGATGATCGGCACGATGGAAGTGGTTGTCTTGCGCACACCGGGAATTTTTCGAACCACATCAGTGACGAAATGATAAATCTCGGAGATGTCCTTTGCAACCAATTGAATGCTGATATCATCCTGACCAATGCCACATGCCACATAAGTGATGTTATCGAATTTGGTTAATTTTTTCGCAATTTCCAAAATTTGATCAGATTCAACATCGAGCCACACATCGGCATTGATCGTCAAGCCAAAAGCCTGGGGATTAACAATGCCTGTAATTTGAATAGCCCCTTCTTCGATCATTCGATCAATCCGGTAACGAACGGATCGTTCCGAAATATTCTTTATTCGGCGCGCAATCTCGGAAGCGGTCATACGCCCATCTTCAAACAGGAAATTGACAATCCTCATGTCGATCTTGTCGAATTCGTACATACAATTTATTTTTTTTCTTCCGAAAGGGAAAGAATACGCTTGCCACTATACCCAAGACATCCTAAACCGTCAAGGCAAAGTGTTGTTATTTCATCCAATTATAAGAAAACGGTCATTTACGCGTCAAAAAGAATCTTCAAATTGGTTTGAATTTTTCATTGACGCATAGATGTCAGACAGGTATAATCGCGGGTTGGCATTATTCCCATTTTTCAGGAGAAAAGACAATGGTTGCTACTGATACTACGCCTGAGGTCGCGGTCGAGCCGAAGACCAAATTAACAGGCAAAATTCTCAAGACCACTCTGGCAGGCGCCCTCGTAGACGTGGGTCAACCTGTGCCGGGTGTGCTGCATATTTCCCAGCTTCAAAAAGACCCTGTAAATAAAGTGGAAGATATTGTTAAGGAAGGTCAGACTGTTGAAGTGTGGGTGAAGCGCGTACGCAAGGATCGAATCGAATTGACGATGATCCAGCCGCTCATGTATGACTGGAAAGACCTTCAACCTGAAATGGTCGTTAAAGGAAAAGTTGTTCGCATGGAGCCGTATGGCGTGTTTGTTGAAATCGGTGCGGAACGGCCCGGCATGATCCATATCAGCGAACTGGCGCGCGGATACGTCAAGAACGCCAGCGATGTTGTCAAAGATGGCGACGAAGTGGAAGCGATGGTGCTCAAAGTGGATCGCAAAAAGCGTCAAATTCGTTTGAGCATGAAAGCCATTCAGCCAGAAATCGTCGAGGAAGTCAAGCCGGAGCGCGAGAACAAGCGTGGCAAGAAAAATAAGAAAGCTGAAAAGGAAGAAGAAGCGCAAATCGAGGAAAACCTTGAGCCAGAGTTGACCGCGATGCAGATTGCATGGCAATCCGCTCAGGACCGGGCCAAATCCCGGAAAAGCCAGAAATCTAAGCGGATCAAGTCATCCACGATCGAGCAGGAAGATATTCTCAGCCGCACGCTTGAAAAACGTTTACCTACCGGTGCGTAACACCAATGAAACTAAAACCGCCTCCCATCCAGTGGAGGCGGTTTTGTTTTAAATTGAGTTCGAATACTTATCTGCAAACAGTGCGGGCTGACCACCTGTATGCCAGAATAAAACCGTTTCAGCCCTCTTGAAGAATCCTTTGCGGATCAAGTCAATCAGACCTGCGGCGGCGCGGCCCGTATACACAGGATCGAGCAACAAGCCTTCGGTACGCGCAAACAATCGAACGGCTTCGCGTTCGGCATCGGTCAATACGCCATAACCAGCCTTGCAATGTTGATCGGTTGCCAGCA
>Ga0182027_10005586_pt1 | contig 19064 bp, 16 predicted proteins | sample 712E1DmetaG_FD_121300 | JGI IMG/M metagenome (GOLD analysis project Ga0182027, IMG submission 121300) | Permafrost microbial communities from Stordalen Mire, Sweden - 712E1D metaG (Illumina Assembly) | ecosystem: Environmental > Terrestrial > Soil > Wetlands > Permafrost | place: Sweden...
GGAAACTAGGCCTATCGAATCAAGCGGTTAGCGGGGTTGATGGGGACCCAAGAGGGGACTCCGAACACGGCGCCACCAAGCCGCCGCGCAAGCGGCAAAAATCCGGTTGCGCCTTTGGCACGGCGCGGTCTCTCCTCCCAAACGGACATTGGCAATAATTCACGGTTTCTGAGCGAGCGGCCCGGCAAAGGCATCAAACCACGCGGTCGGAGACCTAGCCCAACCCGGAGTGGCGTTTGAAGATCTGCGGCAGGTTCTGCGAGAACGCCGAGCGCGCCATCACCATGTCGCAGCCGGCGTCCTGCGCCTGCAGCTTCAACTCGCCCTGTACGTGCGACAGATACCCAATCAGGCTGATCCCCTTGGTCTCGCTCGCGCTTTTCAACCTGGCGATGAGTTTCAAAGGCTCGGCGTCCTCGAAGTTCAAATCGAAAACGATCAATGAAGGATGGCCGTCTCTCGCCTTGTCGAGAACCTCCTGGGGCGCCTTGACGAACTCGATCGCCAGTCCATTGCGCTTGGCGGCGTCCGTGAGTTTTACGGAGAAAAACAAGTCGCTGACGACCGCCAGGACTCTCTTCGATTCCTGCTTTAGCATATTGAGATGGGCTGTTTGCGCGCGTCCCGAGTCTCTGATCTCAGGAGGGGGGAACGTCTAATCTTACCATGGAACGCGGTTCCGCCCCCTACTTGAGGGGTGCGCGACCTAGAAGTGAGGCTTCCAGCGGATCCCCAACAAATCCGCAGAAATCCTTGCGTACGCCTACTCAAGCCCTTCTGGCAGCAGCCAGACGAGCCGAAGCCTCGACCGGCGCAGATTGACTCGAGTGGAAGTCTATTGTTTCGGGGGTCGGCAATCCGCGAAAAGTCGGGTTGCGTCGGCAACTCCACTTTTATGTCGCACACCCCTACTTGAGCTTCCGGTCGAGGAACCGCGCGGCCGCCTGGTAGGCCGCCAGCCAGCTCCGGTAGAGCAGAAAATCGTGCACCTCGTCGGGGAACACGAGCACCTCGACCGGGACGTGCCTGCGCCGCAGGGCGTCGGCCAGCATCACCGTCTGGCTGAACTGCACGTTGCGGTCGTCGTCGCCCTGAATCAGCAGCACCGGCGACTTCCAACCGCTCAGGTCCGCCATGGGCGACGATTCTAAGGCCAGCTTGTAATCCGGCTCGGTGGTGGGAATGCCGAGTTCGCGCGCCCAGTCGTGGACCCCGTGGAAGTCCACTCCGGCCTTGAACGGATCCGAAGACCGCGCCAGCGCCATGGCGGTGAGGTATCCGCCGTAGGAACCGCCCCAGGCGCCGATGCGCGCGGGGTCCACATCCGCGCGCGACCGCAGATAGGCGCCTGCGCCCTGGGCGTCGTTGAAGTCGCTGGCGCCGGCTGGGCCAGCGCGCAGCGCTTCGCGGAAATCCAGGCCATAGCCGGTGCCGCCGCGGTAATTCACACTCAGCACCACGTAGCCCGAAGCTGCCAGGTATTGGTTCATGGCGTAAGCGTTCCAGTAGTAATACATGGAGTGCCAGCCAAGCAGCATCTGGCGCTGCGGACCGCCGTGAAAGAACACCAGCGCGGGCGCGGGGCTCTTCGGAGCCGCGGCCGGCAGGAACAACTGGCCGTGGATGGGCAGGCCGTCGGCGGCCGGGAAGATGACCGCCTGCGGCTCAACCAGGCTCTTGAGCGGGAAGTCGGCGGGAATGGCACGAGGGTCCAAGTTGCGCGTTTCGCCGCCGATGCGGATGGCCGCCTGCAACGGGGTCCGCGCGTCGCTCCGCAGGAAGGCCACCGCGCCCGGGTCGCTGGTGGGCGTGGGCCAGACTTCGATGCCGGCCCCGGAGGTGAGCGCCACGGCGGGTCCACCGGCGACGGCTACCTTCCAAAGATGACGGCGGTCCGGGTCGCCCTGGTTGGACGAGAAGACCATCTCCCGGCCGCCGGGCATCGGGGCGGCATACTCCACCTCGTAGGCGCCGGGCGTGAGCGGCGTGGCCGGCGTGCCGCCCTTCGCGGGCAGGGAACATAGCTGCGTCCAGCCGCCGGCTTCCCACGGGAACACCAGCAGGCCGCCCTGGGTCCACCATAGTTGACTCTCGCCGGCGACGCCGCGAAACACGCTGCCGGGGCCAACGCTCGCGCGCCAGACCTCGCGCCCCTCGCCGGTTTCGGCGGAAGCTACGCGGATGCTCCAAGGCTCGCCCGAGCGCTGGGCCTCCCGCACCGGCCGCATCCCGCTCGAGGGCGTGCGGATGAAAGCCACGCTGCGGCTGTCCGGCGACCATGCCGGGTATTCATCCATGTCTGTGCCGGGATCCAGGTAGCGCAGCGCCGGGGAGGCGATGTCGTACACCCCGATGAACCCGTGGTCGCCGCGGCCGCTCTCGAAGGCGATGCGCTGGCCATTGGGTGACCACACCGGGCGCTGGCACGTGCCGCGCGCCTTGAAAATCTGCGACGGCTGGGCCTTGCCGTCCGCGGGCGCCCACCAGAGCTGGCCGTGGCGCAGGAACAGTATCCAGTCGCCGCGCGGCGAAACGGCCGGCGAATTCCCTTCGCCGATCCGCCGCGGCGCAGAGCCATCCAGGACAGCGATCCAGACCGCCTGCTCGGCGCCCCGCGGATCGAGGGCCGGGTTGGCGCCGTCGGAACGCGTGTAGACGATGGCTTCGCCGTCCGGCGTCCACTGCAACTCGTCGATGTCCTGGCCGTCGTCCGTGGAATTGGCCGTGACGGCGCGGCCCTGGTAATCCGGCGGCGCCGCGGCCAGGATGTTGCGCACCCCGCGAACATTCGAGACCCAGGCTACCTTGCCGCCCACTGGCGAAGCCGCCAGCGAACTGGGGAACGAAGCTCCCAGAATCTGCTCCAGGGTGAACGGCGGCTGCTGTGCCCACGCGCTTCCCGCCGCCAACAGCGCCCAAACCATTCGCATGGGTTCAATATAGCGTGGCGCCAGCAGTGTGGGGCGGACCCCCTGGTCCGCGCGAGACGCCCTCGTCCCGCTCTTCGCTCGTGGAAAGCCGGCCAGGGGGCCGGCCGCGGACCAGGGGGTCCGCCCCACAGAACTTTTCCTCTGCCCGAGCCGCGCCGTGGCATAGAATGGCTCTTAGGCCGAAATGCCCAATCCACTAAGTTCGTCTTCTCCGCGAATCCAGTCTGCCGGGCTGTTACGCCAACTCGGTTTCTTCAGCGCTACCGCGTTGGTGATTTCCAACATGGTGGGCACCGCGATTTTCGGCACCACTGGTTTTATGGCCGGCGACCTGGGAAGTGCGGGTCTCATCCTGGGCTGCTGGGCCGTGGGCGCGCTGGTCGCCATTGCCGGGGCGCTGAGCTATTCCGAATTGGGCATCAACTTCCCCAGTTCCGGCGGCGAGTACGTGTATCTCACCCACGCCTACGGTCCGGAATGGGGATTCATGACGGGGTGGGTCTCGTTCTTCGCCGGGTTCTCCGCGCCCATCGCCGCCGCCGCCCTGACCTTTTCCGATTACCTGGGGCACTTCTTCCCGTCCCTGAAACAGGACAACGCCTCGCTGGTGATCGGTTCGGGAACCTTCTCCCTGCACCTCGGGCCGGGCCAGGCGGTGGCGTCGCTGCTGATTGCTGCTTTCACCATATTGAACTGCTTCGGCGTGGGCCGCGCCGCCAAGGTGCAGAACGTGCTCACCTCGACGAAACTGCTGGTCATCGTAGGTTTCGTGCTGGCCGCGTTTCTGTTCGGCTCGGGCGATTGGGGCCACTTCTCGCAGCACGCCGTGCGCACTTCCTCGACCGGCCTGCCCATGCAGTTCATCATCAGCCTGATCTGGGTCATGTTCGGTTACAGCGGCTGGAACGCGGCCACTTACATCGCGGAGGAAATCCGCCGGCCGGAGCGCACCTTGCCCATGGCGGCGGCCGCCGGCGCCGTGCTGGTTGCCGTCCTGTATCTGGCCCTCAACCTGGTGTACATTTACTCCACTCCGCTCGAGAAGATGAAAGGCGAAATCGCGGTGGGCGACCTCGCCGCTTCCAACCTGTTCGGGCCGCGCGTAGCCGGGGTCTTCACCGCCCTGATGGCCATTTGTATCGTCTCCACTGTGAACGCCATGGTCACCATCGGCCCGCGTGTGTACTATGCGATGGCCAAGAACAAGGCGTTTTTCCACGGGGCGGCCAACGTGAACCCACGCTGGCACACGCCGGTTGTGGCCATCCTCAGCCAGGGCGTGTGCGCCATGGCGATGACGCTCACGCCGTTCCGCTCGCTGCTGACTTATATCGGCATTAGCCTGACGTTCTTCTCCGTCCTGGCGGTGGCGTCGCTGTTCGTGTTCCGCGCCCGGCGCCCCGATTGGCAGCGGCTGCGTGCCGTGCAGGTGGCCTGGCCGCTGATTCCCGGACTGTACATTCTGGTGGGCCTGGCGATGATGATCTTCGGCCTGATCGGCTGGCCGGTCGCGTCGCTGGCCGCCTTTGCCACCGTGGGCGCAGGCGCCCTGGTGTATCATTTCGCGGTCCGCCCCGGACGCCCATGATCCCCTCCCTGCCCGAACGGCCCACGCGCGTCCGCCACTGGGTGATCGTCTTCGCCATCGCTCTGGCGGTCGTCACCTATATCGACCGCGTGGCCATCTCGCGCGCCGCGCCTTCCATCATGCGGGACCTCGGTCTTGGCAAGGTGGCGATGGGCTGGGCCTTCTTCGCCTTCTCGTGCGCCTACGCCGTGTTCGAAATTCCCGGCGGATTCCTGGGCGACTGGATGGGGCCGCGCCGGGTGCTGATGCGCGTGGTGTTGTGGTGGTCGTTCTTCACCGCCGCCACCGGGTGGGTGTGGAACGCCGCGTCGCTGATCGTCACGCGCGGGCTGTTCGGCGCGGGCGAGGCCGGCTGTTTTCCCAACCTGACGAAGAGCTTCACCACCTGGCTTCCCCAGAAGGAGCGCGCGCGGGCGCAGGGCTTCATGTGGATGAGCGCCCGCTGGGGCGGGGCGTTCACTCCGCCGCTGGTGGGATACGTGATGCGCCGCGTGGGCTGGCGCCACGCTTTCGAGATCTTCGGTTGCCTGGGCGCCATCTGGGCGGCGGTCTTCTACTGGTGGTATCGCGACGACCCGCGAGACAACCCGCGGCTCAACGCCGCCGAGCGGGAACTGGTGCGCGAGAGCGCCACCCTGGCGAGCGGTCACGCCGACGTCCCCTGGATGAAGATGCTGCGCTCGCGGCAGGTGTGGATGCTGTGCTGGCAGTATTTCTTCCTCAGCTACGGCTGGTGGTTTTACATCACCTGGTTGCCCACCTATCTGGTGGAGGGACGCCACCTGGCGATGGGATCCTCGGAGTGGTTGAGCGTGCTGCCGCTGTTTTTCGGCGGTCTGGGCAATCCCGTGAGCGCGTATGCCGGCTCGCTCATCACCCGCTGGACGGGCAGCGTGACGCGGTCGCGGCGCATTATGGGCTGCGCCGGGTTCATAGGGGCGGCCGGGTTTCTGCTGTATTCCACCACTGTCGGAGATCCGCTGCTCGCCATGCTGGCCATCGCCATGGCCAGTTTTTCGAACGACCTGGTGATGCCCGGCGCCTGGGCCGCCGCCATGGACGTGGGCGGCAAGTACGCCGGCACGGTGTCCGGGGCCATGAACTCGTGGGGCAACCTGGGCGGCGCGCTGGGACCGCTGGTGACCGGCTACATCCTGCACTGGAGCCACGGCAACTGGAACCTGCCGCTGTACGTGTCGGCCGCCATCTATCTGATGGGCGTGTTCTGCTGGCTGGCGCTGGACCCGGTGACGCCGCTCGAGGCAAACCAGCCAGTTGGCCAGAGTGTGGCCGAATGTTGATGCAGGGCCTTTTAGAAACAATAGCTTACGGATTGGCAACGGCCACACTCTGGCCAACTGGCCCGGTTTCCCGCGCCACAATTAGGGAACCAGACTACCGTTCGGCATCCCGATCGGGGTTGGTGCGATGGCGGAGGCCGGCACACATGGCGCCCTTGTTCAGCGGTTCCGTCCCGCTGACCTTCGCCGCAGCCGGACGTATGGATGCCGCCACGCGAGAGGTCGAAAGCCGTTCCGTCTGGCGAGCCACCACGGACCCTTGTCGGCGTTTGCGCCAGTCGAACCGTCGCGAAGGGGTGCGCGGCATGGAAGTGGATTCGCGGGTGTTATGCGGGGCAGGTTTTCAACCTGCGGCGGGTTTGTAACCCGCCTGCCGGCGTTTGTACAAAGCCGGCATTCGGCCGATTGCGGGTGCCCCCTGGGCGGGCCACAGGTTGAAAACCCGCCCCACAAGGGCGCGCCCGCCCTTGCGCTCGCGTACGCTCGGATTCGAGCGGTTCTGCGGGCGAATCGCCTCCGCGCCCACTTCCGCGTCGCACACCCGCCGCGAAGTCCATACGTAACGGGTTTCTGGTATCATACGTATATGGCGAAGCTCACCTTGAGCGTGGACAGCCGCGTGGTCTCGCGCGCGAAGCAATATGCGCACCTGCGGCGCGTCTCCGTGTCGGAGATGGTGGAAGCCTACCTCGCCGCGGTTGCCGAACCGCACCCTGCCGCCACAGCCTCAGCCCCGATCCTGCGTTCGGTTCGAGGAATCCTCAAGAATGGGGACATCCGCGAGTACCGGAAGCACCTGGCGGCGAAATATCGATGAAGAAGATCCTCTTCGATACGAATGTCGTTCTGGATGTTCTGCTCGACAGGCAACCGTATGTCGAGGCAAGCGCCGCGGTCTGGGCATCCGTCGAATCGGGCAACTCCGAAGGGATGCTGGCCGCTCACGCGGTGACGACGATTGACTACCTGGTCCGGAAAGAGATAGGCAACGTCAAAGCCAGGCGGATCGTCTCGGCGATCCTGAGAGTCTTTGGAGTGGCCGCAGTCGATGGCGCGGTCGTTCAGGAGGCCCTGCAATTGCCGTTGTCCGACTTTGAGGACGCGGTGACCGCAAGTGCGGCGCGACTGGCCGGCTGTGAGTGTATCGTGACGCGAGACCCCAAAGGGTTTCGCGGATCTCCGGTCCGCTGCCTTACGCCGGAAGCGGTAGCCCCGCTTTTGGGCACGGAATGAGTTGGAGAGACCGCCGGAAACCATGTTCCCGGGGGGGCTGACGGCCGCAAGATCCGCGCCCGCCCCCGGCGAACGGCTTACTCGAACCCTCGGCGGAAGTCCTCGAACTCGCTGCGCAGTTGGGCCAGGGCGCGTTCCAGTTCGGCGATGCGCTCGCCGTCGGCGCCGCCGCGGACCGCCGGCGCGGCGGTCCCAGCCGGGGATTCCGCCGCCATTTCCAGCGGCCCCAAGAGCAGGTGGCCGTGGCGCGGCTCGCGCGATCCCGCCTGCCGCGGAAGCACCTGCGCGAAGCCGGCCTCGGCCAGGTGCTGCAGGGTGTTCTCGACGGCTTCGAGACCGTCGAAGGTGTACATCCGTTCGGTGCGGCCGCGCAATTCGCCCACGGTCTGCGGGCCGCGCAGCATCAGGACGCATAGTACCGCGGCTTCGCGCCGTCCCAGGTTGAATTTCTCGGTGAACCGCTGGGCGTGCTTGGGGACGCGGCTCTCTCCGCTGATGCGCAGCGCCAGCCCTTCGGCGCGCAGCCGCGCCAGGGCTTCTTCCACCGCGTCCTCGTCATAGGACACCACCGGGTCGCGGTTGGATTTCTGGTTGCAAGCGTTTAGAAGGGCGTGCAGCGACAGGGGATAGTATTCCGGGGTGGTGATCTCCTTTTCCATGAGGGCGCCGAGCGCGCGCACCGCGGCGGGATCCAGTTGCCAGTCCATGTCTCCAGTGTAAGCGAGGCGGTTGGGGACGGGGCGGTACTGCCGGTCCCTTCGGCTGTCCCGTAACCGGTTTTGTCCTGATGCATATATACGGAAGTTGGGGTGGTGTCGATAGGCCATCTACGGTACAATACAACTCCATGGCTGGCGAGCTGATCCTCATTGTCGATGACACTCCGATAAACCTGAAGCTCACCCGCATGCTGTTGCAGGCCGATGGGTACGAGGTTAAGACGGCAACCAACGCCACCGAAGCCCTGGAGGTGCTTCGGACCCACCATCCGCAACTGGCGCTGGTGGACATCCAGCTCAAGGGAATGGACGGGCTGGCACTGACCAGGCGCATCAAGCGGGACCAGGCCACGCGCGACATCACCGTTATCGCTTTGACTGCCTTCGCCATGGCGGGCGACGAACGAAAAGCGCTCGACGCCGGCTGCGACGGGTACATCACCAAACCCATCGATACCCGAACCCTGGGGACGCGCATTCGGGAGATTTTGGACCGCCGCGCGGAAGCGCGCGCCGCATCGGTCTCCGGCGCCGCCAGCGCTGGGGATGGCTCGGTGTCGCCCGCCGAACTGACGGAACTACGCAAGCGCTTTCTCGGCGAGGGTCTGGCCGTTGCGCAGCAACTGCTGGCCGATCTCGACGGCCAGTTCAACTTCGCCGAAGCCGCCAGGCAGTTGCACAACTGGGTCGGCACCGGCGGCTTGTTGGGATACCCCGCCATCAGCCGTCTGGCGCGCGAAACGGAAGCCGTTGCAGACGGGCTGCCGCTCGACACCGGCCAGCTTCGGGATTCGTTGACCAGCCTCGTGGTGGCTTTCTCCGGCCTGAGCGGGGAGCGCGACGAACCGGTTCCGGAGCCCATCCTTCAGGCGCTGTCGGGCAAGAAGATCGCGGTGGTCGGATTCCCGCGCACCGAATTGCAAGGGCTGCTGCCGGCGTTGAAGCAGGCGCGGGCCATTCCGGTCGTCTTCGAACCCTTCGAGATGCCCAATTCGGCGTCCGCTCGGGATTGCGCCCTGGCGGTGGTGCACGTGGGGGCGAGAACCGCCGCCTCGCCGTGGCTCACCGCATCGGACGCCGCCGCCGGAGATCGTCCCCTGATTCTCGCCGGGGCGCGCGACCGTCTGCTTTCGTTGAACGAATCCGTGCAGAGCATGGCGCGCGAATTCCTGATGGATTCCTGGCAGCCCGAGGAGGCCCTGGTGCGTTTTACCCTGGCGCTGTCCCCGCGTCCGAAACGCCCCGCCGCCGAGGCCGCGGTCTCCACGCCGCGCGGCGGCAGGACGGCGGTCGAGGGCCGGCCGCGCATCCTCCTCGCCGACGACGATGCCACCGTGCTCCTGCTGCTCCGCACGGCGCTGCGGAATTTCGGCATGGACTGCCAGTGCGCCTCGGACGGTCCCCAGGCCCTGGAAATGATCCGCCAGTCGCGTCCGCACGCGGCGGTGCTCGACGTCAACATGCCAGGCATGGACGGATACGCCGTGCTGTCGGCCATCCGCCAGGAAGGCATTCCGCTGTACGTGGTTTTGCTGACGGCCCGCCAGCGGGAAGGCGACGTCATCCGCGGGTTCACGTTGGGCGCGGACGATTACATGGTGAAACCCTTCAGCCCCATGGAACTGGTGGCGCGCCTGAAACGGTTGCTCGGAAAATGATGAGCCTGGAACTCACCGTGGTGGCCGCCCTGCTCGGCGGGTTCGCCGTCTGGAACTGCGGGATGTTCGCCATCATCGTGCTGCGCGCGCTCAAGCGGCGGAGCGAGATCCGGCTTTCGGCGGAGTTGCAGCCCCAGATCCGCGAGGAACTGGTCGCCTGTCTCTCGGGCTCCGGCGACCGGGCGAAACTCAAGGAACTCTGCCACCGGAGCCGCCGCGACGTCGCCGACGCCATGATGAGTTTCAATGGCACGGTGGCGGGCGGCGCGCTCGACCGCCTGTGCGAGATCGCCATCGAACTGGCGCTGGTTCAGGACTGGTGCGTCGAGGCGCGGGCCAAGGACCCCATCCACCGCCGCCCGGCCTTCGCCCGCCTGGCCTTCGTCTGCGCCTACGAGCCGTGCCGCCGCCTCGCCGGAGACTTGCTGATGGGGGCGCTCAACGACGCCGATCCCGAAGTTCGGTTTTGCGCCTGGCGCTCGCTGGCGCAGGCGGGGAGCATCACGGAGATCGAGCGGCTTTTCGGCGCGGCCCTTTCGCAGCCGTTGCTGATCCGTATTCTGCTGACCGAAGAGTTGCGCCGCTGCGCCGTGCAATTGTGCGAGCGGGCGGTCATCCTGGAGTTGCAATCCCGGGACAACCAGCGCGTCCTGGCCTGTCTGGAGATGCTGGTGGCCTGGGAGCGCGCCGTTCCGGTGCCCGACGTGCGCTTCCTGATCGAAAGCGGCGACCGGCGGATCCGCATCCAGGCGCTGCGCCTGTCTCCCCTGGTTCCGCTGGAAAGCGCCGACCTGAACTCCATCATCCGGATGCTTATGAACGAAGATGCGGAAACCGCCGCCGCCGCCGCCGCCGCCGTTGGGCGCTTGCGTTATGCGGAAGCGCTGCCGGAACTGGCCCGCTGCATGCGTTCGAAAGTGCCGGCGGTGGCCCGCGCCGCGGCCGAAGCCATGGCCCACATGCCGCCCAAGGGTTGGGCCACGCTGGAGGAACTGAGCGCCAGTCCCGATCCTCTCACCGCCGGCGCGGCGGAGGAAGCGCTGGAGCGCGCGCAGCGGCGGGCGAGGGTGATATGACGCCCGCCGAAATCGTCCCTATCTTGCTGCAGACCTTGGTGCAAGCGGCCTCCATCATCCTGTTGCTTTCTGGCGCGGTGGCGGTGTGGGTGGCCTGGAAGGGCTGCCGTGTGTTGCGCCAACTGGCTCGCGACGGCACCCGCGACGACGTGAACATTCTGCTGAAATCGCCGCGCGTGCCGGCGGTATCGGTGGTCATGGTGGCGCGCGACGCGTCCCAGAGGTCCCGCGCCTTTGCGCGCCGGGTGCTGGATTTGTATTTCCCCCACCATGAACTGGTGCTGGTGCTGGACGGCGTGGATGCGGACGACATGGACGCCTGGACCCGCGAGTTGCGCCTGGTTCCGTCGCATCGCTCGACCACCGGCGAGCTGCCGGCGTCGGCGGCGACGGCGGTGTACGAATCCACCGATCCATCGCCCATGGTGGTGCTGCAAAAGGAGCCGGCCGGAGAAGCCGACGCCTGGAATGCCGGCGTGAACGCGGCGGTGTCCCCGGTAATTGCGTTCTTCGATCTTGAGACCGAGTTCGCTCCCGAGAGCCTGCTGCGCCTGATCCGGCCGATGTTGTACGAACCGGATCTGATGTTCGCGGTGTGCGGCTGGATGCCCCCTCCGCCGGCCAGCGGATTGGCCGGCGGTATTGCCGATCTCGAAACCACCCGTCTGTGGCTGGGACGCTGCGCCGCCTTCGCGGGATGGAAGAACATGCTGGCGCCGGTTCCCGGCTCCACCATCCTGGTGCGGCGCGACGCCATCATCGCGGCCTCGGGATTCTCGGCCGGGCCGCTGGAACTGTTCCTGCACCTGCAGGGCCGCGCGCGCCAGTCCGAAAAACCGTATCGGGCGGTTTTGGTGGTCGAGCTGTCCAGCTTCCTGGCGGCGCCGCGGACGTGGAGCGAACTGCGGCAGCGGAATATGAGCGATCAGCGCTCGATTTCGCGCGCCCTGCGCCGCCGCAAGTCGATCATGGGCGGCCGGTACGCGCTGGGATGGGGCCTGCCCGCCATCTCCTTCCAGCGCTTCTGGCGTCCGTTGCTGGAGACGGCCGCGTACCTGGCGGCCATCGCCGGACTGGCGCTTGGCATGGTGAGCCTGCAACTGGCGCTGCTGTTGCTGCTATCGGCCGTGGGAGCGGGCATCCTGGTATCGTGGTCGTCGGTGGTGTTCCGCGAACTGACGGATTTCCGCGGCAGCGACCCGGCGCGGCTGAGGCGGCTGTTCTGGGTCGCGATAGTGGAAAACCTGGGCTATCGCCAGTTACGGAACCTGTGGTTGATCGGCGGGTACCTCGGGCGGTAGGGCGCCTACAGGGCCGCTTCGCCGCGGCTGTCGTCGCGGATGCGGATGGCTTCCTCCACCTGGGAGACGAAGATCTTGCCGTCTCCGATGGCGCCGGTGCGCACGGCCTCGACGAGGGCGTGAATCACTTCCTCCTGGCGGGCGGAGGGCACCACCATTTCGAGCTTGAGCTTGTGCAGGAGATCCACGTTGTACTCGCGGCCGCGGTAGACCTCCTTGTGGCCCTTCTGGCGGCCGTGGCCGCGCACCTCACTGACCGTGAGTCCGTCGATGCCGACGTTCTTGAGCGCCTCCCGGGCGTTGTCCAGCTTGGAAGGTTGGATGACTGCCTCGATTTTGACCATTGGCCTACCCCTCGAAATTGTAGCCTTCTTCGCCGTGGAGCGATAGGTCCATGCCGCTGGCTTCCTCGCGTTCGTCCATGCGGACCGGCGTCACCAGATCGGTGATCTTGAGCGCGGCGAGCGTGCCGACAACGGCGAAACCGATGCCCATCGCGGCGCCGATGAGCTGGTTGAGCACCTGGGCGGGGTTGCCGTCGATCCAGCCGAGTGCGGCGGGCTGGCCGTTGGCCAGCTTGAGACCGGAGTTGACCAGCCGCGTGGCGAACACTCCCGTGAGCAGGCATCCCACCACGCCGCCGACGCCGTGGACGCCGAAAGCGTCGAGCGAATCGTCGTAGCGGAGCTTTTCCTTCACCACGGAGACCATCAGGAAGCACACCGCGCCCGCGATCAGGCCGATGAGCACGGCGCTGAAGGGCTGCACGAAGCCCGCGCCCTGGGTGACGGTGGCGAGCCCGGCGACGGCCCCGGATATAGCGCCCAGCGCGCTGGCCTTGCCGTTGCGGATGCGTTCGGCCGCCATCCAGGCGACGGCGCCGGCCGCGGCCGCGAAGTGGGTCGCCACGAAGGCGCTGGTGGCCAGCGCGGACGCCGCCAGCGCGCTGCCGGCGTTGAAGCCGAACCAGCCCACCCACAGCAGGCACGCGCCGATGAAGCTCAGTACCAGGTTGTGCGGCACTATCTTATCGTGCGGATAGCCGGTGCGCTTCCCGATGTAGAGCGCCGTGACCAGCGCGGAGAATCCGCTGGTAATGTGCACCACGGTCCCTCCGGCGAAATCGAACACCGGGCACTTGCCGCCGAGGAACGCGTTGAGGAAGCCGCCGTTGCCCCATACCATGTGCGCCACCGGGAAGTATACGAAGAACGCCCACAAGATGGAGAACATCATCATGGCGCGGAAACGCACGCGCTCGGCGAACGCTCCGGCAATCAACGCCGGCGTGATGATGGCGAACATGAGCTGATAGATCATGAACGTCTGGTGGGGAATGGTGGGGGCGTAGAGCGGGTTGGGAGCGGCTCCCACATCGCGCAGGAACAGGTAGCGCAGATCGCCGATGAACGCGTTGCCCGTTCCGAACACCAGGCTGTAGCCGCACACCGCCCACAGCAGGGTGATCACCGCCATCATGGCGAAACTCTGCATCATGGTTCCCAGCACGTTCTTCTTGCGCACCAGCCCGCAGTAGAACAGAGCCAGGCCGGGACCCGTCATCATGAGAACCAGCGCGGAGCTGACCAGCATCCAGGCGTTGTCGCCCGCCGACTGGGAGGCGGCTACCGCGGCCTGCAAGGCCCGCAGCTCGGCGCCATTTCCCTGTGGCGCTTGCGCCAGAACGGAGGAAGAGAGCAAAAACAGACCGGCAAACACACGATTCGGCAACGGAGCCTCCTCAACGTGGAGATCGATCCCGCGGACGAGGCGGGAACATTATACGGTAGAAGATAGCGCGCCGCGGGGCCATAGAAAGAATGGATGCACCCGATAGAAAGAATTTATAGCCGGCGGGCCGTGCGCGTCATGAAGACTCGTCCCGGCCGCGAGGCCGCCACCAGGTTGGGCGTGGGTCCCGAAGATGAGGAGATGCTCTTGAAGCCGGGGCCTCCGGGCATCGCCCTCAGTTGGTAGAAGCGCTCCGGAATGGTCACTCCCGGGCCCGCCCCCTACGCCGCCGGAAACTCCAGCGTAAAGACGCTGCCCTTTCCTAAGCGGCTTTCCACGCTCACGCTGCCGGACATCTTCTCGACGGTGTGCTTGACGATCGACAGGCCCAGGCCGGTGCCGCCGGTCTCGCGCGAACGGGCCTTGTCGACGCAGTAGAAGCGCTCGAAGATGCGCGGGAGATCCTCCGACGGGATGCCGATGCCGGTGTCGCTGACGGTGACGCGCACGCGGCCTTCCGCCTGGGTGGCTTCCAGCCACACCTCGCCGCCCGGGCGATTGAACTTGACGGCGTTGTAGAGCAGGTTCAGGAACACCTGCTCCAGGCGCCGGGACTGGCCCATCACGTGACAATCGCCGATCTCGCCGAGCATCAGGTTGACGCCGCGCGCGGCAGCCTCGGCTTCCACCGTGTGCATCGCGGAGCGGGCCACATCGCCCACCGCAACCCTCTCGGCGGGCGGCGCCTCGCGGTCGGCTTCCAACTCGGAGAGGGATAGCAGGTCGAGGGCCAACTGTTCCAGGCGGAAGGTGTTCTTGGAGATGATCTCCAGAAATTTGCGGTTGTTCCGGGGGTCTTCCAAAGCGCCGTCCAGAAGGGTTTCGGCGTAGCCGCGGATGGACGCCAGCGGAGTGCGGAGCTCGTGGGACACGTTGGCGACGAAGTCCTTGCGGACGCGCTCCAGGCGCTCGAGTTCGGTGACGTCGTGGAGGATGGCGATGGCGCCCTTGCGCGGGGCTTCGTCCAGCGGCGCGGTCTGCACGTCGAAAACGCGCGCCCTGGCGGCTACCAGCGTCACCCGCTGGCGCGATGGCCGGCCGGTGGAGAGGACGGTCTTCAACAGATCGAGCAAGGCGGGATCGCGGACCACGTCCAGCAGGGGAGTGTTGTTGGCAATCGGCCCGGAAGCGCGCACGGCGTGGGCGAAGGAATCGTTGCTGAAGGTCACGCGCAGATCGGCGTCGACGGCCAGGACGCCTTCCACCATGCTGGCGAGGATGGCCTGGCGGCGCGCGGATTCGTCGGAGAGGCGGCGCAGCATGGCGCGGAACTGGTCGGCCATGCCGCGCAGGGAGCGGGCCAGGGAACCGAGTTCGTCGTCGCTCTCGGTGGCGAGCGATCCGGAGTACTCCGCGTTGACCAGCTCGCCGGCGAAGGCCTGGATGCGGCGGACGCGGCGGGTGAACGCGCGCGAAATGAAGTAGGCGATGGCGAGGGCGAACCCGGCGGCGACGAGCGAGGCGCGGAGGATGAGCCAGCGCACCTCGGCGATGGAGAACTTGATCCTCTGGAGCGGAACGGCGAGGCGCAGCACCACGTCGGGATTGCCGGAGAGCGCGGCGGGAACGGCCAGGTAGCACAAGTCGGCGTCCAGCGTGGCGCTATGGCGCACGGAAGTTCCCATCCGGCCGGAGAGCGCCTGGCGGACTTCGGGACGCGCGGCGTGGTTGTCCATGGTCGAGGCGTCGTGCTGGGAATCGGCGAGGACCGCTCCGGCGCGCCCGATGACGGTGACGCGCGCGCCGGTCTGGCGGCCGGTCCGATCGGCCCAGGCGGCCAGCGCGGAAGGCCCGACGGCGGCCAGCGCGGGCGCGAGGATGCGCGCCTGGCCCTGCATCTGCTGCTCGGCGTACTGCAGTTCGCGATTGGCGGTGTAGCGGGTGAGAAAGACGTCGGCCGCGCCGAGGGCGACCAGGATCAGGACCAGCGCGGCGAGAAGGAGTTTGCGGAGGAGGGGCATTGGCTAGGGGCCGACAGATATTCTAGCGGCTTTCATATGCCGCACGCCGAGCCGGCGCCGGGTTCACCCAGCGGACCACCGGGTTGACAGACGAAAGCGTCTGTCCCACATTACCGCACGGGTGGGGCAGGCGCTTCCGCCCGCCAACCGATTCTTTCACGCCTTCTCACTCCCCCGACGGCACGTTCGCGGCGAGGGCCGTGCTGAGGGCTACCGGGTCCACGCCGTCCTTCGAAATGGCGTACCCACCGATATACTTGCCCTTGCGAAACACACACAGGCGTCCGAGGTACTTTTCGGAGTACAGGAAAGCTTCGTCGGCGACGGTAGCCGGAGATGTCTGGCCAAACCGCTTACGCAGTTGATCCATGACGCCGGCAGCCGATTGCGGCGTGGCTTCCAGCACCACGAAAGCCTTGCCGTAGTCGTATTGCGCGGCATACCCGCGCTTCAACACCCGCATGCCCAGAACGCTCTCCGGCACCAGACGGAGGCTCTGCCGCTGCTCGGTTGGGAACCATGCCATAGCCTGAGGCAGCGTCGTGCTCCCGGGGATGATCTTATCCAGCGCCGCCGTCCATTCCTTCAGCGCGGCCGTGTAATCGCCTTCCGGGTTGGCGCCGATTTCCAGAAAATACCGGCCCTTGGCGAAGAAGGCGCGCCGCGGAACGATCTGGCCGTTCATTCCGATTTTCTCGGTCGGCAGCCGGCCATCCACGTCCGAGGTGAACATGCCATAAGCGGAATCGGAGCCGCCGAAATCGGAGAGATCGATCACGAACGTGACTTCGCCCTTCTTGCACGTGACGCCGCGCATTTCCAGAAAGCCGTAAACCAGGTAGCCTTCGGCGTTTCCGTCCATGTACTCGAACAGGTTCTGGGACACATAGGTGCGTTCCGGGCCGGCCTGCGACCAGCCCGGAACGAGGTTGCACGAAAGAACGGGCGCCTGGTCGGCCGCCCCCAGCACGCCGGCTGCGGCCAGGGCCAGCACCAGCCCCGCGACCGGTCTCAACATGCGAACAACTCCTGGGCGCGGGCAACCCGCTCCCTGACTCTCACGCCGTGCGGGCATTCCACGGTGCACCCGGAGCACGAGTCGCAACGCACGCCGGCATGTTCCGGCCCGAGTTCCAGGAAGCGCTCGCGGCCGAGCGAGAACTGGCCGTATCCGTCCGCGTAGGTGAGGATGCGCAGCACGTCGGCGATCGGCAGGCCCTGGCGGCACATCCCGTCGCAGCGCCCGCAGGTGCGGCAATAGAGGGGCGCGATCCGTTCCAGCCGCTGGGCGAGGAGCTTCTGGTCGGCCGGACCGAAGGGCTTGGCCATAGCCTTCAGGTTCTCGTCCAACTGCTCGTTGTCGGTCATGCTGGGGATGGTGGTGTCGACGTTCGGGTTGCGCAACACCCATTTGAGAGCCGCCAGCATGGCGCCGTCCTGCTTCAGCTTTCCGTAATTTGGATCGTCGGGTTTCAAGCGGCCGAAACCGCCGGCCATCACCTTCATGCCCACTACGCCCTTGCCCGCCTTGGATGCCTGCTCGATGGCCGCGGCGATGGCCGGCTCCAGCGTGAAGTTGTAGGCCGTCAGGATGACGTCGACCTGCGGGTGCTTCGCCAGGAACGGGATCAGCTCCACCTGGCCGCTGTGCGTGCTGACGCCTGCGAAGCGGATCTTACCGGCCTTCTTGGCGATCTGCTGCGCTTCGATCAGCTCATCCTTGATATCCGCGGGGCTGGTCTTGTTATGCAGATACCAGATGTCGAGGTGATCGGTGCCGAGTTCCTTGAGGGAGGTATCGATGTGTTGCAGCGCATCCTCTTTGGTCTTGGCCATGGTCTTGCTGGAGAGGACGATGTCCTTGCGCTTCTTCTTGAGCGCCGCGCCCACCATCCGCTCGTTGTTGCCGCTCTGGTAGCCGCGCGCCGTATCGAAATACGTAATTCCCAAGTCGGCGGCGCGTTCGACGACGCTCCCATCCGACGTGATCATGCAACCGAAGCCGACGGTCGTCACCTTCAGGCCGGTCTTGCCAAGAGTCTTGTACTGGAAGCCGGGACCGGATGAAGGGGTTGCGGCTGCCTGCGGTTCGGGAGTGAAAGAACGGGATGCGGACGCCATCACGGGCAGTCCCAACCCACCCACCAGGAAATTGCGGCGACTAGACATAGAACCTCCACGGAATGAACTGCGAGACTTCAACCGGAGGCTCTATTTCGGAGTCCCGGCTCCCAATTAGTATACACCGGGCGCCGCACGGTTTTGGGACACGGGAAGAAGGCGGAGGGCGCGACTTGGAAGTGGGCGCCGGGCCGATCCGCCTGGGTGTACGCAGGGCCGACGCGCCCTTGTGGGGCGACGGGTTGGCAACCTGCGGCGGACCCCAAGGGGGTACCCCGTCAACCCGCCTGTTGGCATTCTCTCAACTGCCGGCATTGGGCCGATTAACAATCGGCCGCAGGCTGCCAGCCTGCCCCACAAGGGCGCTGCGGACATGGCGCTCGCGTACGCTCGGATTCGAGCGGTTTTGCCGGCGAATCGACCCCCGCCTTGCGCCGCGCGAATCCGCGCGTGATATGCTTTTGGTGCTGTGCCTCCGATGCTTCCGTCCCCGCCGCAACCCCCGGCATGCGCCGATTGCCAGACCACCACGCAGTATGCGCAGGGCGGCGCGCCGCAACTGTCGGCCTCGCGCATGATCCGCTCGAGCGACGGGAAAATGCGGATCGACACCGGCGCCACGTCGGTCATCACCGATCCCAGTACGCAGCAGGCCATGGTACTCGATCACGTGAAGAAGACAGCCAGCATCATGCCCATGCAGCCGGCGCCGCCGCAACTCGCGATGCCCCAACCGGGCGCCGCCGCGCCGTCCATGCCGGCTCCCACCATGCCGTCCGTGGGCGTCCAGGATCTGGGGAAGGGTCTCATCGATGGCCATGCGGTGGATGGCAAGCGGTACATCGTCCAACCGCCGTCCCCGCCCCAGCCGCCGCAGGCGCCGCAAGTGCCCGGCATGCCGCAGCCTCCCCAGATCCCCCAGAAACCGCAGGCGCCGACCGTCGCCGATGTATGGACCAGCACTTCACTCGGCCTGCCGGTGCTCACCAAGGTGAGCGGCCCCTTTGGAGAGCAAACCTGTTACTGCAAGCCGGCGGCAAGCGGCGAACCGCATCCCGCGCTGTTCCAGATTCCGCCCGGCTACACGCCAGTTATGCCGCCGCCGCCCGCCGCACCGAAGTAAGGTTGCGGCGCGGCTGGAGGGTTCCGTCTTCGCGCCGGGGCTCGAAGACTACGCCGCTTCGTGGAGTGGTTGGCGACGCAGTCGCAGAAGGTCATTGGACCCGCAGAACTCCCGATCTCGTCCCCGTGATTCCGCGGGCGGCGCGGAAATTGGATTGACCCCGGATTGCGCTTGCGCAGTGAGCGGTGGCGGCGTAAGACTGGGACATGCCACAGTTGCAGTTGCCGATCTTCCCGGCCGGTACGACTCCCCTGACGGCCGA
>Ga0182027_10005587_pt1 | contig 19063 bp, 15 predicted proteins | sample 712E1DmetaG_FD_121300 | JGI IMG/M metagenome (GOLD analysis project Ga0182027, IMG submission 121300) | Permafrost microbial communities from Stordalen Mire, Sweden - 712E1D metaG (Illumina Assembly) | ecosystem: Environmental > Terrestrial > Soil > Wetlands > Permafrost | place: Sweden...
GTTTAATCTGCTAAACACACTTACCATTCTCCATAAATTTGCCAATTTCCAATAGAACAACAAGTATCAAATAAATGAGTAAACCTCTAATTCCCGCACAGCGACGAGAGCGAATACAGGAGTATCTGGTAGCCAAAAAGATCGTCCGAATGGATGATTTGTATCCGCTATTGGATGCTTCTGAGGCAACCGTGCGCCGTGACCTGGAGTGGTTGGAACGCGCAGGCGTGGTTGAAAGAACCCACGGGGGAGCCATTCTCAACCAACGGTTGACCCTTGAACCAGAATATCTACTGAGGGCGCAAAAACATCCTGAAGAAAAGCGTTCGATCGGCGCACTGGCGGCATCGCTGATCGAGGATAATGATGTTGTTTTTATCAACAGCGGAACGACAACAACCCAGGTGATCCGCCATATTCGTGCGGAGGCTGGGATTACCGTTTTCAGCAGCAACGTTAATGCAGCCATGGAGGTGGGACAGGCTGGCTTCACACACCACCTGCTCGGTGGGGAATTTCAACCCCATTCCAATTCCGTAGCTGGCCGGTTTGCCATTGAGAATCTACGCCAGGTATATGCCAACAAGGCCATATTGGGCGTGGACGGGGTCAGTGTGCTTAACGGATGTACTGTTCCATCAAACCTGGAGGCCGAAGTAATCAAACAGATGATCGAACGAACGCGCGGGAAGATCTTTATCGTGGCTGACTCCAGCAAATGGGGCGTCGTGGCGAATTTCCAAATCGCCACGATCAATGAGATCGATAAACTGATTACCGATGAAGGGTTCGATCCAGAAGCGATCGAGGCGCTGACAGCCGCCTCGGTGGAATGCCTGATCGCTCCTGCAAGATTGGTAAAAGCCTGAAAGGGTGAAATCCACCTTACCAGCTTTTTATTAAGGTATCGGAAATTTCTCAATAAGCAGGCGAGCGACCACAGCCGGGATTTATTGAGACAAAACAAAAATCGGATAGAAAGGTGAGACCGAAAAATGAAAGATCAGGCACGCGTCGTTATCATCGGGGGAGGAATCGTCGGAGCCAACATTGCCTACCATCTGGCAAAGCTGGGTTGGACGGATGTTGTTTTATGTGAAAAAGGAGAAATTGCCAGCGGAGAATCTTCCCATGCAGCCGGGTTGGTGACGCAGTTCGCCACCTCGCAGACTTTGATGCAATTCCGAAAATACAGCATTGAGCTTTATAGCGAGTTGGGACTGTTCGATCACGTTGGCAGCCTGCGCGTGGCCTCGACGGAAGACCAGCTTAAAGAGCTGCAGCGCAGCGTCAGCCGCGCCAAGGCAATCGGCATGGATGTCGAAGTCATATCGCCTGAAGAAGCCCTGCGGATCATGCCGCAATTGAGCAAGGAACATCTTTACGGCGCGATTTACCTGCCGCGGGATGGCCAGCTCGATCCTTATACCACTACCACCAGCATGGCCCGCTTTGCACGCGACCTGGGGGTGGAGGTAAATACCGGCGTGCGCGTGACTGGCATTGAACTTTCTCCAAAGGGCGAGGTTCAGCGCGTACTTACGGACAAGGGATCCATCCAGACCGAGATCGTTGTCAACGCGGCCGGGCTGTGGGCACCGCGGGTGGCGGCAATGGCCGGATTGTATATCCCAACCACACCGGTGGACCACCAGCACATTGCATTGAAAGCAGTGGCCGGCCATGAATTCCCCAGTTCCACGCCGTGCCTGCGTGACCCGGATAACCTGGTTTACATGCACCAGGAAGCGGGCGGGCTGGTAATCGGCGGATATGAGCCCAACCCACTGGCGCGCTGGATCGATGGCGTGCCGTGGGAACACGGCGGGACAACCCTGCCGGCAGACTACGACCGGTTCGAACAGTTACTGGAAGGCGCCATCCGACGGATCCCCTTCCTCGACCAGGCCGGAATTATCACCCTGGTGTGCCATCCTGGCGCCTATACCCCGGACTGCCAGCCCATGCTTGGTCCAATGGCCGAGGCGCGCGGCATGTGGATTGCAGCTGGCATGTCGCTTAACGGCTATGGCGGCGCTGGCGGCATCGGCAAACTCATGGCAGAGTGGATCGTGGAAGGCGAACCAAGCCTGGACGTGTATGCCTTTAAGGCCACACGCTTTGGCAATTATTATGCCAACCCGGAGTACGCGGCAGAACGGACGCGCGAGGGCGTTAAATATTATTACCGGTTGCGCTTCCCGAACGACGAGAATGAGTGGGCGCGTCCGCACCGCATCAGCCCGGTGCATTACCGGCTGCAGGAGATGGGCGCGGTCTTTGGGGAAAAATTCGGCTGGGAACGGGTCAATTTCTTCGAGCCCGGCAAACCCTGGCGGCGAGCCGGAACGGATCAACGCCAGTGGGGTTGGAACCGCCCTCCCTACTTCGAACGGGTTGGGAAGGAACACCAGGCGACTCGTGAACGCGTTTCCTTATTCGATCTGACCTCCTTCGGCAAGATCGAAGTGAGCGGCACCGGCGCTCTGGCCCTGCTGCAAAGAGTGGCAGACAGCAATATAGACAAACCAGCCGGGTCGACTACCTACACGCAGTTCCTGAACGAGCGGGGCGGCGTGGAGGCCGACCTGACGATTGCACGCCTGGGCGAGCAGCGTTTCATGGTAATCACCGGTTCGGCCTTCATCGGCAACGACCTGGCCTGGCTGCGGATGCACCAACAATCCCAGGAAGGTCCGGTCACGATCCGTGATATCACCATGGAACTGGCCTGCCTGGCGTTGTGGGGCCCGAAGGCGCGCGCCGTGTTGCAAAAACTGACCAAGGATGATTTCTCGAACGAGGCCATGCCCTACCTGCATGCCAGGATGATCCATATCAACGGCGTCGAGATCTGGGCGCAACGGGTCAGTTATGTTGGCGAACTGGGCTGGGAGCTGTACATTCCAGCTGAGCGGGCCCTGCCGGTATGGGATGAACTGGTGGAAGCCGGAAAAGAATTCAACCTTGAGGTCGGCGGATACAAAGTTCTCGATTCACTGCGCCTGGAAAAAGGCTATCGCTACTATACCGCCGATGTGACCCAACTCGAAACCCCCTATGAGGCCGGGCTGGGCTTCTGCGTTGACCTGAATAAGGGTGATTTCATTGGGAAGGAAGCCCTGGTCAAGCAAAAGCATGCCGGTTTGACCCGCAAACTGTGCACGCTGGTGCTGGACGGGGATGGTTTCACGCAGATCTACGGCGGAGAAGCCGTTTATCACGAAGGCAAAGTAGTTGCACGCGTACGCAGCGGCGGCTACGGTTACACATTGAAGAAAAATATCCTGTATGCTTACCTGCCCGTGGAACTGGCAAAAGCGGGTACCCGGCTTGAAATGGATCTGATCGAGGGCCGCTGCCAGGGTGAGGTAAGCGCCACGGTTCTGTTCGATCCCAAAGGCGAACACGTGCGCGTGTAGTTCCAAACCCGCGCTTTTTTCGCCAGAAAGGGTGATTAGAAATGTTGCCCTTGCATGAAAATGAATTGCTGGCTCTTAAAAATCTAGTGGATTCCCGCCTGCCCGGTCACGGCCTGCCACGCCAGTTCTATCACGATGAACTGGTCTACCGGGTGGAAATGGAAACAATCTGGCGGAAGGGCTGGCTCTTCGCCGGGCATTCCTGCCAGATCGTCCATCCCGGGGATTACTTCCTGTACGAAGCGGATGGGGATTCGGTGATCATCATACGCGGTGACGATGGGCAAGTGAACGCTTTCAACAATGTCTGTCGTCACCGCGGCTCGGTGATCTGCCAGGAACCCCAGGGCAGCGTAAAGCGCTTTGTCTGTCCTTACCACCAATGGACCTATGACCGCAACGGGCGGCTGCTGCTCCAGAATGGGATGCAGCCAGGCCTGGATAAGGCAGAGCTGGGACTGCATCCCGCGCACGTGCGCGAGGTGGAGGGCCTGATCTTTATCAGCCTGGCGAATGAGCCGGTAGACTTCAAAGCCGCCTACCAGACGATCGCTCCGGTTGCCAAGCCGCAGGGCCTGGCGCGTGGCAAGGTGGCCAAAATCATGGATTTCGAGGTGGATTCCAACTGGAAGCTGGTCTGGGAAAACAACCGGGAATGCTACCACTGCAACGTGAACCACCCGCAGTACATTAAAGCCAACTTCGACCATTACAACGTGGACGATACCATCCCACGCGTGGCCGAACGGTTGAAAGCCGTGACGAAACGCCTGGAAGCCAAACTGGCCGCCCAGGGCATGACCCTGCGGGAAGAGACCGGTCTGACCGAGTTCCCCGACCCCGAGCATGGCATCTGGTATTCAGCCAACCGTACGCCGAATGAAGAAGGCTACCTCAGCGAGACCATGGACGGCAAACAGGTGGCACCTTTGATGGGCGATTACACCGACCCGGAGGTGGGAACCCTGCGCGTGCGGACCTTGCCGAACTTCTGGGTGCATGCCAGTTGCGACCATAGTGTGGCGGTCCGTCTCACGCCCAACGGGCTGACCCATACCAGCATCCGCATGATCTGGCTGGTGGATGTCAAGGCCGAAGAAGGCCGGGATTACGATCTCGAGAAACTGCTGCCATTCTGGCTTTTAACTGCAGAGCAGGATTGGGCCATCTGTTCCAACCAGCAGCGCGGCGTTAACTCGCACGCCTATACCCCAGGCCCGCTCTCCACTAACAAGGAATACAACCTGGAGCGTTTCCTTACCTGGTATTTGCAAGAGTTGAAAACTGCCCTGGGAAAATGAAACCTACCCAGCCTGCCTACATTGGCTTTGGAATGCTCACACCGGTCACAATCATGGTGGTGGAGCAATTGCCCGAGCATAATACCGGTGCACTGGTCAAGGATGTGTGTGAATTCGTTTTTGATGATGCTGCCATCATCGCCTGCCTGCTGCGCCAGTGGGAGGTACCCACGGCCATCATCGGTACGGCGGTTGGGGACGATCCTCGCGGCCATTTGCTGGCGGACCAATTAAAGATCTGGGGGGTAGAGGGGGAAGTGCGGCACTCGCGAGAAATCCGAACCCCCTGGGAAGTGGACGTCTCGGACGAGACAGGCGCACGCACATATTTTTGGGAACGCGCCCCGGAAGTGCTGGACACGCTCGATACGGCCGATCTTTCGCTGCTGGAAGGCGCGGATTTGTTATACGTCGATTGGTACGATGGAGACCATATCCTGAGGGCGATGGATGAAGCCAATCGACTGGGCATACCGGTTTTCCTGAATTTCGAGCACGGCCACGCCGACCCAGATGTGCTTAAGCGGTACGGGAGCCGGGCTGCGATCTGCCAGGCGGTAACGGACGCCGCCCAACGAGGAGATGTACCTCCGCTGGAAGTGGCCCAGAAATTATTGCATATCGGAGTACAGACCGCCCTGATCACTATGGCCGGAGAGGGCTGCCTGGGAGCACGAGGTATGGAAGTTGTACGCGTGCATGCTCCATCTATGCATGCCGTGGATGGCTGCGGAGCCGGAGCCACCTTCTCGGCCGGATTTATTTATGGATATTTGAAGGGGTGGGATCTGGAGCGATCCGCCCGCTTTGCCACGGCGGCCGCTTCCCTCAAGGTAACCCGGGCCGGCTTGCAAATGTATCCGATCGATGAGATCAACCACCTGGCAGGGCAACTGCCGATGGAACACCCCGTATAAGCTGACCAACCGGTCAGAGGAGAGACTTTTGATCAACTTTGCCACACTTCTCACGCAAGAGCAGGTCGAACGAACACATGCCGCATCGCTCGAGATCCTCGAGAACGTTGGTTTTCTGGTGCGCAATGAAAAGGCACGCACGATCCTGAAGAAACACGGCTGCCCGGAGCAGGAGGGGACGCAGATCATCAAGTTTCCGCCAGCCGTGGTGGAAAAATACCGGGCCATGATTCCTTCTTCTTTTACTTTTTATGGGCGCGACCCCAAGTACGACCGTACGCTTCCGCAGGATGGTCCGGTAATCGTCACCGGCAGTTCCGCGCCGGATATCATCGACCCGCAAACCGGCAAGGTCAGGCGGGCGCGTTCGGAGGATATTGCCCAGATTGCTCATCTCATCCAGGAACTGCCCGCTTACGATGTCTTCTCGATCTCAACGCTGGCAGAGGATGCTCCGGAAGGGCAATTTACCCTGGCGCGGCTCTATCCATCGCTTAAGTACTGTCTCAAACCCATCCGCAGCACCACCAAGGATATGGAGGATGCCGCGGCGGTTATGCAACTGCTCTACACACTGGCGGGGAGTAAAGAGGCGTATCACCAGCACCCATTTGTGACCCACCACTATTGCCCGGTCATTTCGCCGTTGACCATGGACCAGCTTTCCACCGAGGCAATGATCTTTTTCTGCGAGGCAGGATTGCCGGTTTACCCGAGCATTGTCCCCAACGCCGGCCTGACCTCGCCGATGTCGATGGCCGGCACCCTGGCACAGGGTAACGCCGAATTCCTGGCCATCTCGGTGCTGATGCAAATGGTGCGGGAAGGCACTCCCACCATCTATGCAACGCTGCCAACCGTCGCGGATATGCGCACCGGCGCGTATGCCTCAGGCGGGATCGAATGCGGCATGCTGCACATGGCTTTCGCCCAGATGGCACGATTCTACAACGTGCCATGCGGCGGCTACATTGGTTTATCCAATTCCAAAATCAACGATGCCCAGTCGGGATACGAAACCGGCATGTCAACCACGGCCGGGGTATTGGGCGGCGCAGACCTGTTAAACATGGCCGGCCTGCTGGATGCGCTGAAAGTATTCGACTTTGGCAAGGCCGTGATCGACGACGAAATTGCCCAGATGCTCAAACGCCTGAAGCGTGGCATCGCGTTCAGCGAAGAGGAACTGGCTTTGCAGGTCATTGCGCAAATCAAACCGGGCGGATCCTTCATGATGAGCCCGCATACTGCCAAACGTATGAAGAGCGAAGCACTACTGCCCCGGCTAGCAGACCGGGAGGCGCGTGAAACCTGGGAAAAGAAAGGCGCATTGGATACGAACGCACGCGCAATGAAACGTGCAAGAGAGATCCTGGCACACGCCGGTGCGGGCCTGATTCCTGCCGATGTGGATATGCGCATCCGGGCCCAATTCAGTAATCTTGTCCCCGGTATGCCGGAGAAACCCCGAAATGGTTAGGTTCAAACTGGCCGGGCTGACTCTTTTTAACCAGACCATAACCGGTCCTTCCTATGGCGTTAACATTGGACGGATATTATTTCCAAGTGCTTCCCCAGTGGAGCCCTGGCCTTCCCCGGATAGTGAAGGCAATTCCAACCTAACGAGGTGATGCAGTTGCGTTAACATAATAAGCTTATACGTTAACATAAAAAGCTTGTTCGTTAACATAAAAAGTAGCGGCAATATTGCAATCACCGTCAGGATGACCATCGGACTAATTGACTCTGGCTGATGAGGATGCTACAATAAAACCAAGCATATATAGACTGGAGGTGCATCGACAAAATCTAACACCATGTTCCTGTCAATCTCGTCATCTCAAATCAACCATCTCGAAAGAAATCTGGAATAGGAGAGAAAGAGAGTATGCAAACAAAGAAGTTCGTTTTTAACCTGGTCGCGGTGCTTGTTGTCGCGGCCTTTGTGTTAACCGCATGCGGCACCACCGCAACCCCAACCATGGCCCCTGCAACCCAGGCTCCCGCACCTGCTACCCAAGCCCCTGCAACTGCCGCCCCAACAATGGCCGCTGCTGCAACCGCTGCTCCTACGACTGCCGCTCCTGCTGCCGCCCCGACCATTGCCTACACATTTGATGGTACCGGCGTTGCCCAGGGATACAAGGGCACCATTGTGTCCAGTGTGCCAGCCGCCCTTGTGACCGCCTGCAAGGCAGAAAACATGCTGACCATTATCGCCACCCCGCCCAACTGGGCCAACTATGGCGAGACCTTCGCTGATTTCGAAGCCACTACTGGTGTCCAGATCAACTCCCTGGATCCAAATGCGGGTTCCGCTGACGAACTCGCTGCAATCGAAGCCAACAAGGGCAACAAAGGCCCCCAGGCTCCCGATATCGTGGATGTTGGTTATGCTTATGGCGCGCAAGGTGTAGCCGCCGGCGATTACCAGGCCTATCAAGGCACCTATGCCAGCAGACTTCCTGCGACCACCCTGGGTATCCCCACTTCTGATCCCAATGGAATGTGGTCGATCGGCTACTTCGGTATCATGGTGATCGAGACCAATACCGCCGTTGTCCAGAATCCTCCGAAGAACTGGTCTGACTTGCTCAATGCCGCATACAAGGGCCAGGTTGCATTGGCTGGCGATCCGCAATCCTCCAACCAGGCCATCATGGCTGTCTATGCCGCTGCACTGGCGAATGGCGGTTCCCTGGATAATGCCCAGCCCGGTCTCGATTTCTTCAAGAAGTTGAATGACGCTGGCAACTTTGTCCCTGTGATCGCCAAAGTTGGTACTCTTGCACAGGGTGCAACGCCGATTGAATTGGCCTGGAACTACAATGCCCTGGGTGACCAGCAATCCCTTGCCGGGAACCCGTCGGTTGAGATCGATTACCCATCTCCGAGCATTGGTGGCGCCTACGTTCAGGCAATCAGCGCCTACGCACCGCATCCCAATTGCGCCAAAGTCTGGATGGAAATCATCCATTCTGACGCCGGACAAATCGCCTGGATCAAAGGCGGCGCTTCGGTGGTTTCACAGGCCGATATGCAGACCCGCAATGTAATTCCTGCAGACGTATTAAAAATGTTGCCGGATCCCAAAGTCCTGGCTGCAGCTGTTGCCCCCACAGTGGCTCAACTAACTGCTGCGAAAGCTCTCATTACCAAGGGTTGGCTTTCTACCGTTGGTGTAGCGATTCCGACTGCAGCTCCTTAAACAATAATGACCACACTAGTTTCAGAAAAGCGGGACGCGCCAAAAGCGCGTCCCGCTCCACACAAAATTTCCTGGGTCTGGCTGGGAGTTACGCCATTCTTCCTGTTCGCATTTATGTTTTTGCTCTATCCTTCCTCGACGATTGCAGTTAAAAGTTTCCAAGATACAACTACCCATTTATTCACACTTAATAACTTCGTACATCTCTTGCAGAACCCGAATCTGTTAAATGCTTATTGGATCAGTATCAAGATCAGCTTGATCACGAGCCTGGGCGGCGGCATCTTCGGATTCTTTCTGGCGTACTCGGCCATCCGGGGTGGACTACCGCCCTTCATGCGGACCAGCCTGATGACTTTCTGTGGTGTGGCATCGAACTTTGCCGGCGTGCCGTTGGCCTTTGCATTCATTGCCTTGCTCAGCCCATCGGGTGTGTTAACGGGGTGGCTGAGATCCGTGGGATACAATCCGTATTTCCATGGTTTCCAACTCTACACGTTTTGGGGATTGAGTATGGTGTACATGTACTTTCAATTCCCCTTGATGGTGCTGGTCATTTCCCCGGCGATTGACGGCCTGCGGCGGGAATGGCATGAGGCCGCAGAGAATCTGGGGGCCTCCACTTTTCAGTACTGGCGATATGTTGCCCTTCCAATCCTCCTGCCCTCCATCTTGGGCACGATGATCCTGCTGTTTGGAAACTCTTTTGGTGCATTTGCGACTGCCCAAGCCCTGACAGGCGGTTCCATTAACCTAGTTACCATCATGATAGGGGCCCAGTTACGAGGCGATGTATTGGGTGATGCAGGCCTGGGGTATGCACTCGCGCTTGGGATGGTAGTAGTCATGGCCGTGGCGATCGCCGGATATACACTGCTGCAAAGAAAATCCGAGAGGTGGTTGCGATGAAGCGCGGTGGCAGGGTCTGGTCCTGGTTTTGGATGGTCCTGGGGATCCTGTATTTTTTCCTCCCGCTGGTCGCAACCTTTATTTTCTCGCTGCGGGCAAAAAAAGGCGTTTTGAGCTTTCTGGCTTATCAACAGCTTTTCAATGACAGCGGGTTTATAAAAGGCTTCTCATACTCTGTTCTATGGGGCATTCTGACCAACATCGTTGGCATCCTGATCTTCGTCCCGACTGCCTATTGGGTTCGTCTGAGGGCGCAGCAATTTCGAACGGCGGTTGAATTTATTACCTTACTCCCGTTCGTGATTCCCGCCATCGTATTTGTTTTTGGGTTGGTGCGAACCTTCAGCCATCCTCCTTTCCTGATCGTGGACAGCCCGGCTTTGCTGATCGCAGGGTATACCGTGTTATCCATGCCGTATATGTATCGCTCGATTGATACAGGGTTGCGATCCATCGATGTACGCACATTAACGGAAGCGGCACAAAGTTTAGGCGCAGGCTGGGGAACCATTCTTTTCCGAATTATCCTGCCAAATATCCGTGTTGCCATCCTAAGCGGGGCTTTTCTTAGCTTTGCCATTGTGATGGGTGAGTACATTTTGGCGCAGTATCTTGCCAAGCCGGCCTTCGCGCCCTTCCTGGCTTACTTAATCCAGCAAAAGGCCTATGAGCCGGCAGCGGCGACCGTGATCAGTTTTGCCCTTACCTGGGCGTGCATGGGAATCATCAACCTGTTCGGCCGCGGGCAAGAGGGGCAGATCGCTGGCGGACACTAAATCATCCGAGAGTGGACACATGACGCATCTAACACTATCCAATATTTCCAAACAATTTGCTGAGACTGCTGCGGTTCAGGATTTTAATTTGGATGTAGCCAAGGGAGAGTTTGTTTCTTTTCTGGGGCCATCTGGCTGCGGCAAGACCACCACCCTGAGGATGATTGCCGGATTTGAAATTCCCACCACAGGCAAGGTAGTCCTTGATGATGTAGAGATCACAGATAAAGCGCCCAATCAGCGCAACGTAGGCATGGTCTTTCAAGCATATGCGCTTTTCCCAAACATGTCGGTCGCACAAAATATCGGCTTCGGCATGCAGATTCACAGGGAATCGAAAGCTACGATCAAACAGCGTGTGGAGGAAATGCTGGCCCTGATTCACCTCGAGAAGAAGGGCAACAGCTTCCCATACCAGCTTTCAGGTGGGCAGCAGCAGCGCGTAGCCCTGGCGCGGGCGCTTGCCAATCGCCCACAGGTCTTATTGCTGGATGAGCCGCTCTCTGCACTGGATGCGAAGATCCGGGTTTCGCTGCGGGCGGAAATCCGCGCCATCCAGCGCAAACTGGGCATTACCGCCATCTATGTTACCCACGACCAGGAAGAGGCACTGTCCATTTCGGACCGTATCGTTGTCATGTATGAAGGCAAGATCGAGCAGGTTGGTACGCCCTTCGAGATCTACAACTTCCCTCAAACCGCCTTCGTGGCTAATTTTGTTGGGACGCTCAACACTGCGGTTGCCGAAGTGGTCGATCCGGCCAAGCGCCTGTTGAGAATAGACGGCGTTGAGTTGGAATCAGCAGAGGTAATGGATGGTAGACAAAAAGGCGACAAGGTAACCATTGCAATCCGACCTGAGCGCTTCAATTTCATCGCGCAGGAAAAGAAGGCCAACGTGCTGGATTGCACGATCGATAATATCACTTTCCTGGGCGCAGTCGTGCGCATCCAGGTGCTGGTAGGCAACAACCGATTCTACATGGATACATTTAATAATCCTTTCCTCGAGCTGCCGACGATCGGCGCGAAAAACCAGATCACCTGTTCGCGCGAAGCGGTGCTGGTTCTAAAGAACTGACATCCTGGAAAAACACATAGAGTTATCGCTTTGAACAAAGTCATCCTGGTACTCTCTGACGGGCTGCGTTACGACACCGCTGCCGCAAGTATGGGGTACCTGGGCCATTTGGTTGAAATGAAACTCGCCAGCCTTTACAAGGTGACTGGCGAGTTGCCCAGTATGTCGCGCCCCATGTATGAAACCATCCACACCGGTTTGCCTGTCAGCGTGCATGGGATCGTTTCCAACCAGGTGGTCAGGGCTTCTAGGAAACCCAACATTTTCCGTTCAGTCCAGGCAGCCGGTAGAACCACGGCGGCAGCCGCCTATTACTGGTTTTCGGAACTTTATAATCATGCTCCTTACGACCCCATCGAAGACTGCGAAGTGGATAATGACAGTCTGCCCATCCAGCACGGGCGATTTTATACACAGGATGAATTCCCGGATATCGACCTGTTTGCAATCGCCGGGATGCTGGTACGCAGGTTCAACCCGGATTATCTACTGGTCCATCCGATGGGAATGGATTACACCGGTGAAACCCACGGTGCCAATTCCAGTGAATATCGCAACCATGCAATTCGCCAGGGTAAGTGGCTTTCCACCTACCTGACAGAATGGATGGAGCGCGGCTATCACACCCTGGTGACCGCCGACCATGGCATCAATGCGGATGGGCTGCATGGCGGCACCACAGCGGATGTAAGAGAAGTGCCGCTTTACTTGATCAGCCCCGATCAGGCCGGAATCGGGATTTCACCCAGCCCGGTTTCACAGCTACAGATCGCACCGACCATTTGCAAAATCCTCGGACTTGAAATTCCGGATACGATGAAAGCGGTCCCTCTGGTATGAACCACGAGAGGCCTAACGTAATAAAATATTTAGATTTCTTCTTCAAAAATATTTTTTGTATCAGGAGGTAGCCTTGAAACTCGTAGCTTGTGTTAAAACCACACCCGATACCACCGCCACCATCAAGGTTGAGAACGGCAAGCCGGCATGGGGGGAAGCGCCCCTGGTGATCAACCCGTGGGATGAATATGCGGTCGAAGCCGCCCTGCAACTAAAGGAAGCCAACGGCGGGACTGTGACAGCCATCTCCGTGGGGGGTGAAGAGGGCAAGATTGCATTGAAACATGCCCTGGCGATGGGCGCAGACGACGCCCTGCTCATTTCCGACCCGGCGTTGGCGTCGGTCGACCCGCAGGCGATTGCCCGTATCCTGGCGGCAGTCATCCAGAAAATCGGCGGCGTAGACCTGGCCTGCTTTGGACGCCAGGCAATTGACGATGACTCAGGCACCACAGCAGCCCAGGCGGCGCGGCTGATGGGCTGGGCGGCGCTCACCCTGGTTTCAGTGATCAAAGTGGATGGCGGAAGCCTGCGGGTGGAGCGCGCCATCGAAGAAGGCCGCCAGATCGTAACAGCCAAAATGCCCGCCGTGATCAGCCTGGTCAAGGATATCGGAGAGCCGCGCTATCCCTCCTTCATGGGTATCCGCAGAGCTTCCAAGGTTGAGATACCCATCTGGTCCCTGGCGCAGATCGGCGTGTCCGCTCCGGCTGCAGTGGTTGAAACCGTTGCCCTGGCGGATGCTCCGGTGCGGGAAGTGGTCTGTGAGATGGTCACGGGGGGCAACCCACAAGAGATTGCCGAGAAACTGGCTGACAAGATCATTGGAGAGAAGCTGCTATGAATACCCTGGTTTATATCGACCATTTCAAAGGCGAGGTAGTGCCTGCCTCCTGGGAGGCGGTTGGAGTAGGAAAAACCCTTGGCAAGGTTACCGGACTGGCAATCGGGTCCAACCTGGAGAATTTAACCAGGAGCGCCTTCGAATACGGCGTGGATGAAATGCTCGTCGCAGAAGACCCTGCCCTGACAGATTACCGGGCCGAGCTGTTTGCATCCACCCTGAAGATGGCATTTACAAGCCATAACGTGGATGTATTACTCTTCCCAACCACGAGCCGGGGCCGCGAACTTGCAGCCATGGCTGCCATCGACTTGAATACCGGTTTGCTGGTGGATGTGGTTGCGCTTGAAGCAAATGCAGAGAAGCTGGTCGTCACCCGCCCGATCTATAGCGGCAAGGTGATGGCCAAAGTTACCTCGTCCGTAAAACCCCAGATCATCACCCTGCGTGGGCGGGCCTTCCCGAAACCGGTTGCGCAACCCGGGAAGAGCGGCACCGTGACGAAGATGCCGGCTGGAACTGGCGCATTGACCGTGGTGGAAGGATACTCGACCGCTGAAGGCGCAGCCAGTCTGACCGATGCAAACGTGATCGTTTCCGGAGGTCGCGGCATGGCAGAAAATTCGGCCCTGCAGGCTCCGGCCGGAATGGATGCAAAACAGAGTGAAGTCTGGCGCGCCAAAGCGGGCTTTGTCATGCTGAAGGAACTGGCGGATGTGTTGGGCGGGGCCGTGGGGGCCTCGCGGGCTGCCGTGGACGCGGGATATGTGCCCTACGCCATGCAGGTTGGACAAACCGGCAAGCTGGTCAGCCCGAATGTGTATTTGGCCATGGGAATCTCCGGCGCCATCCAGCACCTGGCCGGCATGCGTTCCAGCAAGCTGATCGTTGCCATCAACAAGGATCCGGATGCGCCGATCTTCAAGCTGGCCCGCTACGGCGTGGTGGGCGATCTGCACCAAATGGTGCCCGCCCTGACGGCGGCTTTCAAGAAACGCCTGGCAAAATAAGAACCTGTCCGAAAATTAAGGGGAAGGTTCCATTTTGAGTGCAGGCACTCAAAATGCGGTTCCTCGGTAATTTTCGGATAGATATAAGGTAATCGAGTAACTTATGCTGTCTCTCCCAGAAAAAATCATCTTCATTTTGGCCGCACTGGCAACACTGGTGGCGATCTACTTTGCCATCCGCCGGCTGGCGCGCATCATCGGCGCCGGGCGTGGCAAGCCTGACTGGAAACTGGCCTGGAAACGACTGGTCAATGTTGTGTACCGGATGGCCACATTCCAGCCGGTCTTCCGCTTCCGGTTCTGGTCGAGCCTGTTCCATGGCCTGGTTGGATGGGGGTTTATTTTCTATGTGCTGGTCAACCTGGTCGAAGTGGCCAAGGGGCTTCTACCTGGATTTGTCATTCCGGGTGTGGTAGGGGATATTTATCGCTTGTTGGCAGACCTTTCATCAGTAGCAGTACTGGTCGGCATAGTATATTTCATCATCCGGCGCTTCGTCTTCCGGCCTGCGGCCCTGTCAACCCGCCAATCCACCCTGCTGAGCGCCAAGGCGCGCTTTGGCATATGGCGGGATTCTGCCATCGTGGCAAGCTTCATTTTCATCCACGTGGGGTCACACTTTATTGATGAAACGTTCGCCATCACAGCCGCCGGTAAAGCAGATGCCTGGCAGCCATTCGCATCCGCGCTGGCCCCGCTGTTTGCCGGGATAAGCCAGCAAGGACTTGTAATTGGCCAACACGTGGCCTTCTGGCTGGCGCTCGGCACGATCATGCTGTTTATACCCTATTTCGCTTATTCAAAGCACGTGCACCTGTTCTTTGCCCCGCTCAATTTCCTGCTCAAACCGGAAAGACGTTCGATTGGAGAGTTAAGCTACATTAACCTTGATGACACATCCATCCAGCAGTTCGGAGCTGCCAAGCTGAATGACCTGGGCTGGGAGCAATTGATGGATTCCTTCGCCTGCATCATGTGCTTCCGCTGCCAGGAAGTCTGCCCGGCCTACGCCACCGGGAAGGTGCTTTCGCCGGCAGCATTGGAGATCAATAAGCGCTATTTCCTCAATACCGTCAATACTCTCAAGAACTCACCCAACCTGACCGAGTTTGCCATCCCGGCAGAGGCCGTTTGGGCATGTACTTCCTGCGGCGCTTGCGTGGATATCTGCCCGGTGGGTAATGAACCGATGCGTGATATTCTGGACATCCGTCGCAACCTGGTGTTGATGGAAAACACCTTCCCCAAGCAACTGGAAACCGCCTTCCGTGGTATGGAACGGGCGGCCAACCCGTGGGGTGTTCCGCCGACCGAACGAATGAAGTGGGCCGATGGATTACATGTACCCACCATCGAGCAGAACCCGGAACCGGACGTGCTGTGGTGGGTGGGCTGCGCCCCGGCAACCGATGCACGCGCCCAGAAGACCGCCCGGGCATTCGCAACCATCCTGAACGCGGCGGGAGTCAATTACGCCGTGCTTGGCCAGAACGAACAATGCACCGGCGATTCTGCCCGGCGTGCCGGGCGGGAAGACATCTTCTTTGGACTGGCCACCGCCAATGTGGAGATTTTAAATGAAGTCAAGCCCAAGCGGATCGTCACAACCTGCCCGCATTGCCTGCATACGCTAAAGAACGAATACCCGGCTTTCGGCGGAAGTTACACGGTCATCCATCACACCCAGTTGATCAACGAACTGATCAGCAGCGGCAAGCTTAAACTGCAGCCGCACCCATCAACCGAAGGACACCATCCGGGGGCGGTCACCTATCACGACCCATGTTACCTGGGCCGCCACAATGGAATCTATGCCGACCCGCGCAAGGTGTTGAACGAGGCCGGCTCCGGACTGGTGGAAATGCCGCGGCACTCGGACAACTCGTTCTGCTGCGGGGCGGGCGGCACACAAATGTGGAAGGAAGAGCAACCGGGCACGGCGCGGGTCAGCGCAGTACGGGTGGCCGAGGCACGCGCCACCGGTGCAGAAACAATGGCCGTGGCGTGTCCTTTCTGCATGATCATGCTGACGGATGCCGCCAAGGCAGAAACGGACCCGATCCAGGTGGTGGATGTGGCAGAAATCGTCGCGGAGAGGATATTAGAAAAAGCCTGATAGGGAAGAACTTAACACTATCCCGCAGAAGAGCACCGCGGGACAGGCGGGCACGAAGGTACACAAAGGTAAGAACGTCCCGATGGGTTACGAAAATGGCATAACACCATTGATAACCCTTCGGGACGTTTGTTGGGGGTATTGATCGGGATTAACCGAAAACAGCAATCAAGACTATTCCCATAAATATCACGACCGCACCAATCACGCGAATCTTGCCCAATTTCTCGCCCAGAAACTGCCATCCGGCGAATGCACCAATCACCACGCTGACCTCCCGGATGGCTTCCGAATAATTGACCGGCGCGATCGAGTAGGCAAAAAGGGCGAAAAGATACGCAATGACCCCCAGAAAACCAACCAGAATGAGGCGGGCCGGTTGCCAACGCCGGCCTTCAATAATGCGCTCCCAGCCATAATGGCGTACGATGACCGGTGAGGTCAGGACCGGCACCAGCACAAACATGCTCAGGCCATAGGGCAGTGCCGGGCCATGTTTGACGGCGAATCCATCAATTAAGGTGTAAATGGAGATAACCAAGGCAATCAACAGCGCGATGGCGATGCCTTTGAATTGCAATTTGTCCTCGTGGGACTGTAAGAAACTGGGTGAGCCGATGATAACCAATCCACAAATAATTATAACGATCCCAATTAAACCTCCTGCGCTGGGTATCTCATGCAAGAATAATAATGACCACAAGACCACCAAGGCAGGAGCCGTCCCGCGCGCAATCGGGTACACCAGCGAAAAATCATGATCGCTATAAGCGAATGAAAGCAGTACGAAATAGATGGCCTCGAGGGCCATGCTGATGCCGGCAAATAGCCACATCGAACGCGGCGGCAGGCCGGTAAAGAACAGAAATACAATCGAAATTACACCGCTGATGATGACCTGCCAACCCATGGCAACATATTTCTCCGGAGATTGTTTAAGGAGAAGGTTCCAGAGGGCGTGCAGGACCGCGGAGGATAAAAGTAACACAATGGCAAGGATGGGCATGCGGGACTACACCAGGTTTAGCAGATTTTACAAAAATAATCGCCCGGGTTCAGGCGATTATCGGCTTTATGCTATGGGAGCAAGATTTGCAACCTTCCGGGATGGATGCGATATTCCAAATCCTGGATGGCTTCCGAGAAAATTTCCCCATCGATATGGGCGGGGGTGGGAGTGTCAACGTGGATCTTGATCCAGGTGGAATGCTCTTCATGAATATCAACCGTTTCCACGTAACTGCCCGCGTCTCGTTTCATGGTTTTCGGCAGAACAGCAAACATTTTCAGGCGGGTACGGCGCAGGCCGTAAACAAAGGTCAATTTTCCATCAAAAGGATCGGCATGTGGCGCCATGTAGAACACGCCCCCGGTGCGGGCGCCGTTCCCAACGGTAACCAGTAGCATTGCACCCTGGTAATGGCCCCCTTCCCAATCGATCTCGGCCGACCAAAGCGGCTTGTCCATGATCCCGGAGACCGCTGCCACCAGGTAACGCAGCATGCCCTTGATCCAGGTGATGCGCTGTTGCACCAAAGTTATGTATGGCTCCAGCCCGATGGCGGAATTATTGGCGAAATAAAGGCCATTTACAGAACCGATATCCATCGGTCGGGTCTTGCCGGCTGCAATGACCCGGGCTGCGCCCATCAGGTCCTTCGGCAATGCCAGGTTATCCACCAGGTCATTGGCCGAACCGAGTGGCAGGATGCCGAATGGTCCCAGGAGTGCCTGGTCGTCTTTGGCAGCGCGCGCCAGCCCATTGACCACTTCACCGATCGTCCCGTCGCCACCGGCGGCAATGATGGGGGAAAAGCCCTGCCGGGCGGCCTGTTCAGCCAGTTCGATGGTATGGTGCGGGTGTTCGGAAACAGCCAGTTCGAAGTCCACGGCGGCTGCCTTGAGGGCGGCCTCGGCTTCCGGCCAGCGCTTTTTGGCGTTCCAGCGATTGGAATATGGGTTGAGGATGATTTTTGCGGTCATGTAGCTCTCATTTTACCATTCTTAATTTGGACAAGCAGTACTGCGGCCAGAATAATCATACAGCCGATAATTTGAACTGGCAACAAGTTCTCACGCAGGAACAACCAGCCAAAAAAGACTGAAAATACCGATTCCAGGCTCATGATCAATGCGGCGTCATTGGTGGGAGTATGCTTCTGGGCAATCACCTGGAGCGTAAAGCCAATGGCAATGGAAAAGACGCCCGTATATAGAATTGCCGGGAGGACGGCCAGCATATCCGCCCTGTCAGGATGTTCAATGAAAATGCCAACGACCAGGTTAAGCACGGCACAAACGGTGAATTGCCCCAGTGCAAAAGGGAGCGGCCCGATTTTTCCCTGCACCTTGCTCACCACCACGACATGCAAAGCCCAGAAAAGAGAACCGAAGAAAATCAAAATATCCCCAGGCTTAATCTGAAAACTGCCGCCGGTGCTGAGCAGGAACCCGCCTGCGAGCGCCATTAGGAATGCCAATACGTTCAACCAAGCCGGGGTTTCCTTCCAAAAAACCCACAGCAATAACGGGACAATGACTAAATACAGGCTGGTGATAAAACCCCCGATGCCAGCGGTAGTGGTAACCAGCCCGGCTTGTTGAAAACCTACCCCGGCGAACAATGCAAACCCGGCCAA
>Ga0182027_10005588_pt1 | contig 19061 bp, 12 predicted proteins | sample 712E1DmetaG_FD_121300 | JGI IMG/M metagenome (GOLD analysis project Ga0182027, IMG submission 121300) | Permafrost microbial communities from Stordalen Mire, Sweden - 712E1D metaG (Illumina Assembly) | ecosystem: Environmental > Terrestrial > Soil > Wetlands > Permafrost | place: Sweden...
CAGGAGAAGACGGCCTTGCTTCGCTGGAAATCGAGGTGGATGTTGCCGCGCGGGGCGACGCCTACCACGCACATCTTCAAGCTCCCCCTTGGTATGGTCGGGAACATGCAGGCTGACATGCGTGATTCGGTCGAAAACGAGTGGCTTTGTTCGCGATTGATCGCAGCCTTCGGTCTGCCGGTCGCGCGATGCGAGATGGGGGAGTTTGGGCGCCGAAAAGTGTTGATCGTCGAACGGTTCGACCGGGCTTGGCAGGGGGAGCGGTGGATCGCCCGGCTTCCCCAAGAGGATTTTTGCCAGGCCACAGGGAACCCTCCACGTCAAAAATACGAGGTCGATGGCGGCCCCGGGATGAGCGACCTCCTGCGGATACTGGCGACCGGATCGGCGGCCGTGTCGGATTCGCGTACCTTCATCAAGGCGCAGATTCTGTATTGGATGCTGGCCGCCGTCGATGGGCACGCGAAGAATTTCTCGATTTTCCATGAACGGGGAGGGACGCATCGCCTGACGCCGCTGTATGATGTGGTGTCGGCGTGGCCGATCATCGGCAATGGCCGGAACAAAATCTCCTGGCACAAGGCGTCTCTCGCGATGGCCGTGAGGAGCCGGAACACCCACTGGAAGCTGAAGGAGATTCTGCCGCGGCATTGGGATGCGGTGGCGCGCGCCGCCGGGCTTGCAGCCGGCGAGATTATTGCGGAGCTGATTTCGGAGACCCCGAAGGCCATATCAGCCGCGAATGCGGCGCTGCCGGGGGGATTCCAAGGTCGTGTGAGCGATGCGATCTTCGCGGGCCTTCGCGACCAGGCAAAGCGGCTGCAAGGGTGAGGAGCAATGTGTGGTGAATTCCGCCTGCCTCAGCAAAGGCATGCGAAGCCGGAAAAGGCGGAGAGTACCTCTCTAGGGCCGACCCCGCCGGCTGAGCTTCCCAACAACAGTGAAGCATCCCCTGGGGAACCAGCAGCCACAAGGAACCGAAGGCCGACCGGCACCACCACGCACCGCAGGGCGACTCACACGCCCAAGGTGCCGGATACGCCCTCGCTTTTCAGTTTCAAGGCAGTGACTGGAACAGCGCTGGTTCACCCTGGCGCTTTTACCTAAACGCCGGCATCCGGCTCACTGATGTTCCTCGCTGCATCCCGGATCGCGATTTTCCGACGATCCACACGTGGACCCGGGTCGGACCGGGTCTCTCAGAATGGTCCGAACCCCATTACGAGATCGCGGATGGCGAGACAAAGAGGCTGACCGGAAAGATCGCGGCCATCGTCCACGACACGGAGCGGTATTTTGCAGCAAATTACGGATTGCTGCGGCGGAAGTTTGCCGAAAACCCTGTCCGTTTTCTCGGCTATCTCGACGCGGCCCTGATGAAGAGATGAGGACTGCTCCCAACTCGAGGAAGTACCGAAAAACGGCTCAGTATTTCACACAAAAATCGGGAAATGTCTCCCAAGTGATTGATCCTAGATTCCGCAGTTGAGGCTTCCGCTCCTCGTAGCTGCGAGCGTGAGCGAGTGGATTCCGCCTCAACTGCGGAAGCTAGGTTGATTATCAGATCTGCCCCAGGACATCCCGAACGTAGCGCTCTACCAGGCTAAGCTACACTCCGATGTAAGAAGACCGGCTCGACCAACACTCCAAGAGAGTTTCAGCAGACCGGCCATTGCAGAGCCGTGGAAGATGGGGACGGGAGCCGCGCGGCTGCAAGAGGAAGATCGGCAAGAATCGGACGCGGAGCCCGATTCTTGGTTGATCGGCGCTGACGGCGCAGCGCCCTCCATTTTGGTTGCGTACGGTTCGGCCGGACTTGGGATAGGCAGGCAGGGATGCCTGCGCCACGGGTCGGGCAGATTTGGCCGCGCGTCTGTCGGTTGGCCCAGCTGATTGTAGGGCGGGTCCGGTGATCCCGCCCTTCAACTTGTTCTACCATCAACCGGGAGATCTGGCGCCGGATGTTTTCCCCTCAGACGCTTTCCATCAGCTTGTAGATGCGGGCGATCATCTTCTGCGGATCGTCGAGGAGACCGGCGGCGACCAGGGCGTTATCGAGCACCTGTTCGGCAACTAGTTTCGCCACCTCTGGCTTGGTCTCCCGAGTGGCGGCGAGATGCTTGATCAGCGGATGGCGCGGATTGATCTGGAGCTCGACACGGGCCGGCGTGTCATCGGAGCCCTCGGTTTTCATCGCCTTCATCAGGCGCCGCATGTGCGGTGACATGAACTTGTCGGCGTTCAAGGCGAGGGCGGGGGAGTCGACAAGGCGGTCGCTCGTCTTCACGTCCGCCACGCGCTCGCCGAGCGTCTCCTTGAGCCACACGGTCAGTGCCTTCGTCTGCTCCTCGGTCAGCGCGCCTTCTTCCGGCGGCTTGGGCAGGTCCACAAGCTTCACGTCCGAGTGGTCGGCGGCCAGGAGGCGTTTGCCGTCGAATTCATGCACGTTGTTCATCACGTATTCGTCGACATTCTCGTAGCAGAAGAGCACTTCGAGGTTGCGCGCGCGGAAACCTTCGAGATACGGGCCGGCCTCGATCGCCTCGCGGTTCGGGCCGACGAGATAATAGATCTCCTTCTGGCCTTCCTTCATCCTCGAAACGTAATCGGTGAAGCTGGTGGTCTCGCCCGCCTTGGTCAGCGACGACTCGTAGCGCAGCAGCTTCATCAGTTCGTCCTTGTACGTCATATCGAGGGCGGCGCCTTCCTTCAGATACACGCCGAATCGTTTGTAGAACTCCTTGTAGCTGTCCGCGTGGTCCTTGGCCTCTTCCTCAAGGAATTTGATGAACCGCCGAGTGATCACGCGGCTGAGTTTGGCAATGAGGCCGCGGTCCTGGGTGGTTTCGCGCGAAATGTTCAGGGGCAGATCCTCGCTGTCGACCACGCCCTTGAGGAACCGCAGCCACTCGGGCAGCAGATCCTTGGGTTTGGCATCGATCAGGATCTTGCGGCAGTACATTGCCACCGCCGGCTCAGTCCGCACGAGGCCGAAACGCTCCGGATTGTCCTCGGGTACGAACAGCAGCGCATGGATGGCGAGCGGGGCGTCGGCGCTGAAGTGCAGGCGCAGTCGCGGTGTGTCGAACGCATTGGCCTGGAATTTGTAGAACTCGGTGTACTCCTCGTCTTTGATCTCGCTCTTGCCCCGCAGCCAGAGCGCCTGGATCGTGTTGATGCGTTTGCCGTTGAGATTGACGGGAAACGGCACGAACGAGGAGTAACGTTTGAGGATGTCTTCGATCTTCGAGGCGAGGCTGAACTCGGTGCAGTCGTCCTTGAGCTCGACGACGATCTTGCAGCCGCGCCGCTGTCCTTCGACCTCCTCGACCGTATACTCGCCGGAGCCGTCGGAGGTCCAGACGTTGCCGGGCTCGGCGGTCCGCCACGAGTGGGAGAAGACCTGGACGCGTTTCGCCACCATGAACGCACTGTAGAAGCCGACCCCGAACTGGCCGATCAGACTGGTGTTCTTGGCCTCGCCCTCGCTCAAGGCCTTGAGAAATGCCTTCGAGCCCGAGTGGGCGATGGTGCCGAGATTCTCAATCAGTTCTGCCCTGGTCATGCCGACGCCGAAATCCTGGATCGTGAAGGTCCGGGCCTTGTCATCTGTCGTGAGGTTGATCTCGCTTGGCAGGCGGTCGTCGAAGATCTCCTTTTCCACGAGCTGCAGATGGCGCAGCTTTTCGAGCGCGTCGGAGGCATTGGAGACCAGTTCGCGCACGAAAATCTCCTTCTCCGTGTAGAGCGAATGGATGACGATATCGAGCAGCTGGCGGATCTCGGTTTGGAACTCGTACTTTTGCGGTGAGGACATGGGTGAGAAGAGCGAAGATGGAAGAGCAAAGATGAACGATTAACGATGGGAGCCGGAAAGACGAGACGTCAAGTCCGGGAAGCCAGGGGTAGGGAAAATCCCCATCAAGGGTGCGATCGTCGACAGGAGGCGATTGGCGCTGACGGCCTGCCATGCCGTAGCCTTGGCGAAGGCTGGCGCAGCGCCCTCCACTGAAGAAACGGTGTGCACGGTTCACCCGCCCAGATACGCGGCGCGAAGGCGCGGATGGGCGCGCAGATCATGAGGCGCTCCGTCGATCGCGATGCGTCCGGTTTCCAGCACGTAGGCGTGGTGCGAGATCTCCAGGGCGAGATTGGCGTTCTGCTCGACCAGGAGGATCGTGAGTCCATGCTTCCGGTTGATCTCCACGATCTTCTCGAAGATGCTGTTGATGAGCTTGGGGGCGATGCCGAGCGAGGGCTCGTCGAGCATGAGAAAACGCGGGCTCCCCATGAGTGCACGCCCGATCGCCAGCATCTGTTGCTCCCCGCCCGAAAGCGTCCCAGCAGGCTGGGCGATCCGTTCCGCCAGCCGCGGGAAAAGAGTGAATACGAATTCCCGGCTGCTGGCGATACGCGCGGCGTCGCGCTGCAAATAGGCGCCCATGGTCAGATTCTCCCCAACGGTGAGGTTGGCGAACACCATCCGGCCCTCCGGCACGTGGCAGAGTCCGCGGGCGACGATGCGGTGGGCGGGCAGCCGGGTGATGTCCTCATTGTCGAATTGCACCCGCCCCGATTGCGCGCGCAACAAGCCCGAGATCGTCCGCAGCGTCGTCGTCTTGCCCGCGCCATTCGCGCCCAGGAGGGTGACGATGGAGCCGGCGGGCACGTGAAACGACACGCCGTGCACCGCGCGGATCGCGCCGTAGGAGACAGTCAGATCGGTGACGGTGAGCATGATTCAGCGAGGCGCAGCCTGAATGTTTCCTGGAGACGCGACGCCCTCGTCGCGTTCTCGGGAAACGTACGCGACGACGGCGACGCGTCCCCAAAACGCAGCTTGTGCCACAGAGCCATTTTGGGTGTGAATCATGCAGTTGAGATGTCTGGTGGCACGGTGCTCCCACTGACCCCGAGATAGGCTTCGATAACCTTCGGGTCGCTTTGGATATCGGCGGGCGGCCCCTCTGCGATCTTCTCGCCGTAGTCGAGGACGGCGATCCGCTGGCAGACTCCCATCACCACGGGCATGGAATGCTCCACCAGGAGAATGGTGAGCTTGAACTGGCGATGAACGTGGCTGATGAGGGTGACGAGCTCCTCTTTTTCCGCGGGATTCATGCCGGCGGCTGGTTCATCGAGCAGCAGCAGTCGCGGCTCAGTGGCAAGGCACCGCACGATTTCGAGGCGGCGCTGTTCGCCGTAAGGGAGGCTCCGGGCCGGGACGTCGCGAAAACGCAGCAGATGGAAGAGATCGAGCAGCTCGTCCGCCCGGCGTTTGATGGCTGCTTCATCCGCGCGAAACGCGCGCCCCCGGACGAGGGCCTGCCAGGGACGGGTCGTCCGGTGCAGATTGCACGCCGCGCGAACGTTCTCGAAGACAGAGAGGCTGCCGAAGAGCCGGATGTTTTGAAACGTGCGGGCGACGCCAAGGGCCGCAATGGCATGGGCCGGCAATCCCGCCAGGTCCCGGCCGAGGAGGCTGATGCGGCCCGCGGTCGGCGCATAGAGGCCGGTGATCAGGTTGAAGACAGTCGTTTTGCCTGCACCGTTGGGACCGATCAAGCCGATGAGCTCCCCCGCCCACACGTCGAGGTCGAGCGCGTCGACTGCGCACAAGCCGCCAAAATGCACCGTCACCCGCTCAAGCTCGAGCAGCGGGATTGCATCGCGTGCGGGCGCCGGGGAAAGGGGCTTTGCTTCGGCAACCATCAGGAAACGGGTTTGGGGGTGTGGCGATGGAAATTGAACAACCCCTGCGGACGCGCGAGCATGAGCACGATTAACAAAAAGGAGTAAAGCACCATCCGGTATTCGGCAATCGGGCGGAGCACTTCAGGTAACGCAGTGAGCAGGATGGCTGCCAGAATGACCCCCAGCGTGTTGCCCATCCCACCCAGAATGACCATGACAACGATCTCGATGGACTTCGTGAAATCAAAGCCGGTTGGATAAATCGACTGCTTGAAGTGACCGTACAGCCCGCCTGCGATGCCTGCGAAGAACGCGCCGATCACAAACGCCACGATCTTGTAGCGCGTCGTGTCGAGGCCGATGGCCTCGGCTGCGATCTCGTCATCCCGGGTGGCCAGGAATCCGCGGCCATAGGTGGAATGAGTAAGGCACACGACGACGAACACGGCCAGCGCCGCAAAACCGTAGGTCCAGAGAATGTTCGTGTAGGCGGGGATGGGGCTGAGGCCGAGCGCGCCCCCCAGCGCATCAGTGTTCTGGAAGATCACCCGGATGATCTCGCCGAAACCGAGGGTCACGAGTGCGAGATAGTCGCCCTTGAGGCGCAGTGAAGGGATGCCGATCAATAGTCCCGCGACGGACGCCGACAATCCGCCGACAACGAGCGCGCCAAGAAAGAGGGCGCCTTGAGACCAGGGATTGCCTCCGTTCGGACCGAGCAACTGGGGGCCGAGAAAGATCGTGCAAGCGCCCGAGAGGTATGCGCCGATTGCCATGAAACCCGCGTGTCCGAGCGAGAACTGGCCAGTGTAGCCGTTCACCAGGTTGAGGCTGACCGCGAGGATGATGTTGATGCCGATGCTGGTGACGACATCGAGCAGGTACGGATCGATCCGGTCCGAAAACCACCAGGCGCCGAAGCAAACGGCGAGCGCTGCGAACAGGACTAGATGGGCCTTCGGCATCATACTTTTTCAATCGTCGAACGGCCGAGCAGGCCGCCGGGGCGGACGAGCAGAATCACGATCAGCACGGCGAAGGCGATGGCGTCCTTGTAGGTCGACCAACTGCTCCCGCCGACGAACGTTTCGGTGGTGCCGAGGATCAGTCCGCCCAGGGCCGCGCCGGGAATGTTTCCGATGCCGCCGAGCACTGCGCAGACAAACGCCTTCAAACCCGGCATGACGCCCATGAGCGGATCAATCGACGGATAATTGATGGCATAAAGCACGCCCCCGGCTCCGGCCAGCGCCGAGCCGAGCCCGAAGGTGAAGGAGACGATGATGTCGTTGTTGACGCCCACGAGCCGGGCCGCCTGCGGGTTCAGCGAGACCGCCCGCATCGCCATCCCGATCCGCGTGCGCAAAACCACCAGCCGCAGTCCCCACATCAACGCGCCGGTGCCGAGGATCACGACCAGCTGGTCGCTGGAGAGCACGAGACCGCCGAGCGAAAGCCGGACGGACGGAACGACCGGCGGAAAACTTCGCGGCGCCGCGCCAAAGAAGACCTGCCCCGTATATTCGAGCAGCAACGAAACGCCGATGGCGGTGATGAGGACGTTAAGCGTGGGTGCGCCGCGGAGCGGGCGGTAGGCGAGCCGTTCGATCGTCATCCCGAGAATGGCGCAGGCAGCCATAGCCCCCACGAGAACGAGGAGCCCGCCCCAGACCGTGCCTGCTGGCACGAGCCGGGCAAGGTAATAGCCGACGAACGCACCCACCATGAAGACATCCGAGTGTGCGAAATTGATGAAGCGCAGCACGCCGTAGACCATCGTGTAGCCGAGCGCGATGAGCGCGTAGATCGCACCCAGGGAAAGGCCGTTGAGCAACTGCTGGAGAAACTCGATCACGGGATCAGCGGTGCTTCACGGCGCGGCTGTCTGGAGGAACCGGAACCGGCCGTCCTTGATCGCGATGATCACGGCGGCCTTCGAGGCATTGCGGTCGGCATCCATGCTGGTCGCACCGGTGACGCCCGCGAAATTCCGGGTGGCGGCGAGGGCGTCGCGGATCCTGGCGCCGTCGGTGGAACCGGCGCGCTTGATCGCATCGACCAGCACAAGCGCAGAATCGTAGCCGAGCGCGGCCATCGCGTCCGGCATTTCGCCGCCCCATCGTGGCTGGAAGGCCTTCACGAATTCCTGAACCATGGGGGCGGGATTTTCCGGCGAGTAATGCGTCGAATAGAAGCATCCCTCGACAGCGGTTCCGCCGATCTCCAACAGCTGGGGCGCCTCCCAACCATCGCCGCCGAAGAGCGGAATGGCGAGGCCCAGTTCGCGGGCCTGCTTTGCGATCAACGCGGCCTCGGTGTAGTAGCCCGGCACGAAGATCGCCTCGACGCCGGCCGCCCGGATGGCTGTGAGCTGGGCTTTGAAATCCTTGTCGCCCTCGGCGTATTTCTGCTCGATCGCGATGACGCCGCCGGCGGCGACGTAGGGCTCCACGAAATATTTCCTGAGGCCCACGCTGTAGGCGGAGGAAACCGAGGAGAGGACTCCGACGCGACGGACATGAAGCGAGTTGAGGGCGAATTTGGCGAGCACGGCGCCCTGGAACGGGTCAATGAAGCAGACTCGAAAAATGTAGGAGCCAATCTGCGTGACCTTCGGGTTGGTGGAGGACGGCGAGACCATCGGGATGTGCGCGCCCTGTGCGATCGGAGCGGCTTCTAGCGAACGGCTGGACGCCACTTCGCCAAGCAAGGCGACGATCTTGTCCCGTGAGATCAGCTTGCGGACCGCGGTCGTGGATTCGCCGGGTTTCGACTGGTTGTCCTCCGTGAAGAGCTCGATTTTTTGTCCGAGCACGCCGCCGGCGGCGTTGATCGTTTCAATTGCGAGCACCGTGCCCTTGTGGGAGGACTGCCCGAAAGCCGCCTCCTTGCCGGTGAGCGAGGCAAATTCGCCGATCCTGATGGCGTCCTGTCCTTGAAGCCAAAGGGAAGCGGAACCCAGGATGAGCAGGAGAAGATGGAACCGTGGAAAAGCGGGCATGGCAGGGAGGCGTGGCGGGTTCGACGGGCGGACAAGGTGAAGAAACCCAGGGCCTCCAGTCAAATCATGATGGCAGCCGATTCCGGGGCCGGGTTGAAAAAGGAACGGGTTTTCGCTCTCCTTCTCCTGGCAATTGGGTCACCGTGCGATATGGAGAAACGCCTTTTCACCGAACTGGGCCTGTCGCCCGAGATTCTCAAAGCCGTCGACAAGATGGGCTTTGAAGAAGCTGCACCGATCCAGAGCGCCGTCATTCCGCTTGCGCTCGCGGGCCGCGATATCGTCGGCCAATCGGCCACCGGCTCGGGGAAGACCTGCGCCTTCGCGATTCCTGCCATTGAGAAAACCGACGCCGGTGTAAAGAAGGTTCAGGTGCTGATCCTGTGCCCGACGCGCGAACTCGCGGTCCAGGTATCCGAGGAGTTCGCCAAGCTGGCGTTTTTCAAGCGCGGCATCCAATCCACCCCGATCTACGGCGGGCAGTCCTACGAGCGCCAGTTTCGCGCGCTGGCTGCGGGTACGCAGATCGTCATCGGCACGCCGGGCCGGATCCTCGATCACCTCGATCGGGGAACGCTGAAGGTCGACGCTTTGAAGATGATCGTCCTCGACGAGGTCGATCGCATGCTCGACATGGGGTTTCGCGACGACATCGAGCGCGTGGTGCAGGTCGCGCCGCCGGGACGCCAGCTCTTGTTTTTCTCCGCCACGATCCCGCCCCCCATCCGCGCGCTGATCAAGCGCTACAGCAGTGACCCGGCCTCCCTGAAAATCGAGGCGCATGCGCAGAACGCCCCGCAGGTCGACCAGGTCTATTTCGAAGTCGACCGCCGCTCCAAGCTGGAAGCGCTCACACGGCTGATCGACGTCAATGATTTCCGTTACGGCCTCGTTTTCTGCAGCACCAAACTCATGGTCGACGACCTCGACGAGCACCTGCACGCCCGCGGATATGCCGTGGACCGCATCCACGGCGATATTCCACAGGCCCAGCGCGACCGCGTCATGGAGAAGTTCCGGCGGCGCGAGTTCGAGTTTCTGATTGCGACCGACGTGGCCGCCCGCGGGCTGGATCTCGACGATCTCGAAGTCGTGTTCAACTTTGACCTGCCCAACGACGCTGAGGACTACACGCACCGCATCGGCCGCACCGGGCGCGCCGGGCGGTCGGGGCGCGCCTTCACCTTCGTTTCGGGACAGGAGATCTACAAGCTGCAGTACATGATCCGGCTCGGAAAGCTGAAGATGCGGCGCGAACGCATTCCGTCGCTTGACCAGGTGGAGGAGGCCCGGGACAACGTATTCTTCGAGAAACTACGTGCGACACTCGATGCCGGCGATTTCCGCCACCACGACCGCATGATCGACCGCCTGATCGAGCAAGGCTATCAGACCACTGATATTTCATCGGCCCTGATTCACCTTTTGCGCGGACCCGAGCCGACCGCCCCGGCCCGTCCGGCCAAGCCCGCCGGTGGATTTCATTCCGCGCCGCCCGAGTCTCCTGCCATCGTCGCCCAATCGCCGCCGCCGCGGCCAACGCGGCCCGCCGCGGAACCGCAATCCACGGTGGAATTGCCGTCCCACGCCCGCCCGCCGCGCGCGCCGCGCAGCAAGGACTATTCAGCCGGAGAGCGCAAACCGCGAACCGGTCAGGAAAAAGGATTTGTGCCGGTCGTGTTCAATGTCGGGCACGCCCAGCTCGTGACTCCCGCCGACATTGTCGGGAAGATCGCGGGCGTGACCCGCCTGCCGGCTCAAGCTGTCGGTGCGATCGACATCTTTGAGTTGGAAACGCATGTCGACGTGGCGGAGGAATTTGTCGAGCTCGTGCTCACAAAGCTGACCGGCATCCGGATTCGGGAGGTCCGCTTGAAACCGCGCCGGATTCCCGTTGCCGAGCGGCAACCACAGACCGGGGACTGAGCCGGTGCATTTTGGTCGGAGTCTAGCCCGCATATTTCCTAGCGCGGCTGATGCCGCAACCAAAATGGAGGGCGCTGCGCTCCCTCGACCTTGCTCGGGACCCTGAGCGTGAAACATCCGGGCTGGCAGCACCTGACCTCCCAACACGATTGCGCCTCCGAAGTCGTCGAACCTTTCCTGAAGGCGCGACGTTCCATCCGGACCTATCAGAGCCGTCCGGTCGACCGCGGCACGCTCGGGCGCGTCATAGACTTCGCTCGCTACGCCCCGTCCGGTGTCAACTGCCAGCCGGTCAGGTGGCTTGTTGTCCAAGAACGCGAGGAAGTCCGGAGGCTTGCAGGGATCGTGGTGGACTGGATGCGCGGCGCGGTCCGGGACAACCCGGCGCTTGCCGGACGGTTTGGCCTCGGCCGGCTGGTCGCGGGTTGGGACGCGGGCCGTGACCCGGTCTGCCGCAGCGCGCCGCACCTGATCGTGGCGTACGCCTGTTGGTCAAGAAAGGGATCAAGGCTTTGTAAGTCGCGGGTCGAACGCGAACGGGTGCGGTCCTGAGACGACCCAGTTCAGGCTGAACTGGGGGTGAGCGGGATTGATCAGGCAGTTGAGTTCGTCGGGGACGATGATGCTTGGGACCCAGCACCCAACCGAAGTGCGGGCCGCCAGCCACGTGTCGCCGAACGCTTGTGTAAATGGGATGTCCCGTCTCCATCCGACCGGGAGCGATGGCGCGGCTGCAATCATGGCCTCAGGCACTTCGATTTCCCAATGGTTGAAGGGCGCGATATTGTTGGATCTCTGGATATGAACGAGGCTTTCCGCCATCGCGAGCGAGATGTGTTCGGCAGCGTAGACGATGAGCCGTCCCTGGCTGTGCCAACGGCCCTTCCCGTAGAGACCGCCGCGGCCGCTGAAAGCGTCAACCGCGGTTGCTGAATACTCAGCAAGTGCGATCCGATGCAGCAGCATGGCAGATCACATCACATTGCCGTAGGCGATGCCGTTCAACACGGCTTCGACCTCCCGGGCGCCCATGTCCGTATCGAGCATATCGAGTGGCGCAAGCCCGTCGAGTGCCGGCGCAGGGGAACGGAGCCACTGCGAGACAGCTTCGTCCGTGGTAAAGATCTTTCGTGCCTCGCGATGAACGCGCGCGATGCGAACCAATTTCTCTGAATTCTCCCGGGAGAGGCGAACGGCCCTTTTCCGTTGGTCGCGCAGCGTGCGCGGTGACACGCCAAGCTTGGCGGCCAGTTCATCGGCCGTCAGAAACAGCACCTTGGCAACGCCATCAAAGGCACCTGTCGGCAGGCCCGTCCGGATGACAGCCACCGCTTTGGATAGTGGCATCTCTGCGACTTGGAATGCAGTGATCGCTTGCATAAGGTTGAGTAACGGCATTATTGCCGACAACGCAAGCAGAAATGCCGGTGAGCTAAAGTGCACCGAGGCTGCAATTCTCAACTGTCATTTCGATTTGGAAGGCCGTGCGTCTCCAGAGGAAGTGACGTAATATTTTCCAAAGAGGCTTCGCCGTTTTGTCACGTAATACGTTACATCGAGGCAATGGCGGACCGGAGGCGCCTGTCAAGAGTCGAGACCTGACGTCTTCGGAACGGCTCTATCGACCTGGTTCGCTGTCAACTACAAACCACAAATCCCGACCCCTTCGGATCGCGACCCTTCGGATCGTGCCCGTCAAGATTTGAGACATGTCCCCTTCGGCTCGCTCCATCAGATCGGCGTCAAGGGAGCGAAATAAACGGAAACTCGTAATAGCTGGACCGTTTCTCTATCACGGATTCCATGAACGAGGAGCAGTTTGCGTTGATCGATGTTGACAAGACGAAATGCCGTCGTGACGGCATCTGCGCAGCAGTCTGTCCGCTCGGTTTGATCGTGAACGGGCCGGATGGCCCGGTGGCAGTGGCGGCGGCGGCGCAACAATGCATCGAATGCGGGCATTGCGTGGCCATCTGCCCGGCCGGCGCGTTGTCGCTTCGCTCCGTGAAGGCGTCGGATTGCCAGCCGATTCCCGACGGGTGGCGCCTGAGCCCGGAGGTCGTCGAACCTTTCCTGAAGGCGCGACGTTCCATCCGGACCTATCAGAGCCGTCCGGTCGACCGCGGCACGCTCGGTCGCGTCATAGACTTCGCTCGCTATGCCCCGTCCGGTGTCAACCGCCAGCCGGTCAGGTGGCTTGTTGTCCAAGAACGCGAGGAAGTCCGGAGGCTTGCAGGGATCGTGGTGGACTGGATGCGCGGCGCGGTCCGGGACAACCCGGCGCTCGCCGGACGGTTTGGCCTCGGCCGGCTGGTCGCGGGCTGGGACGCGGGCCGTGACCCGGTCTGCCGCAACGCGCCGAACCTGATCGTGGCGTACGCCTCGTCGCAGGATCCGATCGCTCCGGGGGCGTGCATGATCGCACTGAGCCACCTTGAAATCGCCGCATTGCCGTTCGGCTTGGGCACCTGCTGGGCCGGCTACGTCATGATGGCCGCCTCGCAGTCACCAGCGGTTGCGGCAGCGCTGGACCTGCCGGCGGGCCAGGCGATTTTCGGGGCGATGATGATCGGCTACCCGCGGTTTGACTATCACCGCATCCCTCCGCGCCGGCCGGCGGACATACGCTGGTGTTGAGCGTTGTTCCCGCCCCGGCATGGAGCAACCGGAGGCTGCTCGGCGTGCACTTCGATCAGTTGCGTTCCTGCAATTCAAGTGACGACGGTGAGCCCGGTCAGTGAACCTGAGCTGTGATCAACTGCGCCGAAGGACCTCCCGGTTTCGAGTGCTTGTGGAAGGGATACGTCCTCTTTGATGCCATGGTCCAGCTCATGCAGCAGATCATCCACCGGCGCCGGACATCCACATCAAAATCCCGCCGCCCCATGCGCTGCGGCAAATCTATGGGTCATGCGCAGGGTTAGCGGTTAGTCGGCTCGGATAGCTTTAGTACTTCTCGTGCGTAGTGGAGGATCCGTTCGTCTTGGGAGTGAATCTGACCTGGCCGATGGATTAGGGTCTCCGAGAGTTGGGTGCAGACGCCCTTGAATACACCCGAATTACGAAGCCGGAATTTATTCGGTATCTGGCCGTAAAGATGCACCAACCGGGCAAGGCGAAACACGTCATGTCGCGCTAGTCGGCTTCCGCTCGCGAGCCATGCATCCGCACAGGAAACATCCATGGGAATTCGTAGGTCGCGTGAACTGGGCCCCATGAGCTTGGCGCGATAACAATATGCCCTGAGTTTCAATTCATAAAGTAGGGCCCACCACCATACATACTCCCGATGGCTGATCAAAAAGCGCTGCGCTCGTTCGAGTGCCGCTTCCGCGTCGTCGAGCAAGGATAGACACAACAATGACGAGGCGTCCGATATCATCAAAAACTCAGCGTCGCGCTTCTCTAACTCGGGCCGTATCTTCTCAGCGTGCCGCAGATAAACCTCTGCTCGCCTGAGGTCAATCACGGCCCATGCTGTCGAGCTTTTTTGGAAAGGCTGCAAAGCAAGGTAGGCGGCCGCCTCATTGAAACGACGGTTCGCTTCAAGAAAGCACTCCAGATTCCCCAGCAACACACCATAAAGGGTTCGAACATATACGTTGTGACGATTGATAAACTCCACGTCAGCGGCATAGCGAAGCAACGTTGTAGCCATGGTGTAAACCGCCTCCGCTTGACGGAACAACATCCTCGCAGCACCCACGTCTTCATTCAACCGTACTGTTTGAGCTTCTAGGAGAAGCAGGAACATATAACGACCGGACGCACGAATTCCCAACTTGATCTTGTCCTCGCCTATTGCGAGGTTGCCCGACCATTTGGCGGCAGACTGGCGCATCGAATCAATGTCCTCTCCTTTCAGCAGCGAATCCGCTTCCAATGCTTTGAACAGCTCACGAAACCTCTTGTGCGCGTCTTCATACTGCCGCAAGCCAGTATAGCATACGGCCTGGCGATAGTGCTGCATAGCGTCGCTAAGCTCATCGCCGGAGAGACGGGATTCGCGAGGTTCTGCGCCGAGGCCATGCAGAATCTTCCCTTGTGCGATCGCTGCTTTGTAGTTTGTGCTCCGACGATAGAGGCACTCCAACAGATCTCTGCACTGCCAAAGAAGTTGCTTGGAAAAGCGTGCCATTAGTGGCCGAGATTCACAGCCTGGCCCATTGATTCCATTCCGCAACGCGCAGACTGCCTTAGGAAGTTCCTTCGCGTTGTCCAGGTGGCCTCGGGAAAGAATGGCGTTGCGCGCGATGCCGAGGATATGGAGAGCCTCCTGCAACGATGTTCGTGTCAACTCTTGCGGCTCCAGATCGGCCTTGCCGGGCGATGTCTTTGTCTTTGCGAAACGGATGGCGCAAAAACGGTGGTACAGCGACTCGACTGCGGCTTGGGGGTCGTTTGACGAGCGGAATAGCTTGGCATACCAGTCTGCGATACCTTGGTGGCAAATGGCCCTCCCGTCGGTGATTTCTCTCCAATCCGGTTTGGTTTGGATTTCTAGCTGCAGTCTTTCTCGGACGTCATTATAGATCCATACGAATCCACCAGCTTTGAAGCGGACGACACCATACTCCTCCAATATTTCCAGCCATCCTGCGCCCTCCTTGGCGCGTTGGGCGTCGTTGTCGTCCGCGCTGGCATCGGCGTGCCACCGATTGGGCGCGCGCAACAAGGCCCATGAGGACAGTGCAGCATGCGGACGTGAACGGCGAAAGAGGGTGAGCGCATAAACAAAGCGCACTTTGCGGTCTCTGGTTTCCTTGCTATCCTCTTTCTGCAACCATGCGAGCACTGCCGACACGATTTCTTCTGTATTCGTAAGGAGGCAGGCAATCGAAAGCTCGACCGGTTTGCTACAAGCAGAGAAGTTGCTTGGAGGAGAGCTCAAGGCTCGCTGGTCGGTTGGTCGATAAAGGACGACCAGGCGGAGGTGCGACTGACCGCCCTCCACGAGAGCGTTGAAGCACGCCCAGAATGCGTCGCTAGTCGCAGCCGAACGGTTATTTATATTGTGATCATACCAGCCGCAACAACTGCCTAAAGGCTCCCTTCCGTTGACAAACACCAGGATTGGGCGGGAGGACTCTTTTGCGAAGTCATGCAGACAGGCGCGGAAATCGGCGGCGCTAATGTCGTGGGGGAGTTGACTGATTTCGTGGCCTCGGCCGACCTTAATCGCCACGGCCTCCAAGAGTGTCATCCGAAAATCTGCCGGTTGACGATACTGCGACAAATCGAACCAGATGCACGTGTAGCGGGTGTACAGTTTCCAGAACGCCTCGGAAGCCGCGAGAGTGACACCGTCCGCCCCGGATACAGCAATGATCCGACTCGGCGGTTTTTCGGAAAAGGGCGACCCGCATTGCTCAACCAGTCTATTAGCGTTGCGTTCCAACAATCCCGGATGGAGAATTTTTGCGTAATCATACCCTCCGTCGGACTTGCTCTTGGCACCGGGGGCATGACCGGCCGCATATCCTGGTACCCGAGCGATGCCGGAGTAGGACACCCCCGACGGAGGCAGAGCATGATGGAGGCGTTGATATAATTCGAATAAAAATAGGCCCGGGTCCAACACCTCGAGCTCGTGGACGCGGTCGGCAAATGTCGTGACGTCATCTTTGGAAATACCCAACTGAGCGGCGACATATTCCAGCTCAACGGTAACACTCTCCTTCCTGTCGTAATGCGTCCAAAAAACCTGAAGATCCTTCAGGTCTACCATGGCTTTCGCAAGCAGGCTAATGGTGCGTCGATCACGGCCAGATACTCCCATGACCAACGCGTGCTTCAGCGTAGCAGCCGGGTCGCCCTTCGGCAACTCGGGACGACGGAAATAGTCGACGAAAGCCCACTGGTCGCTGAGCGTCGGCAATTCGTCCAACGATACATCTGCCCGCAAGCCATACCTTCCACCGTGTAGCTTGATCAACGATCGTGCGCCCATGACGATTTTCGACGCCGGCAAACCCGCATTAAGATGAACATCGAAACATTGCAGCGGCATGCGCAGTCGCTCGAATGCTTGTTCGAGCAGATCGTCGAAGTTCGTGGTCAGGATCGTATGGATGCGTAAACCGTCGGCGAGGTGACCGAGCAGATTATGCGCGAGGTTGGGCTGTCTTCCGTCAGTGACTTTCTTAAAAAACAGATCTGTTAGGGTCGGATCAGGTGCGATCAGCATAGGTTTGCCATCGGAGTCGCGCCCTATACGGGACATGAATCGCAGCATGCTACGCCAATCGGGATAGGTACCGATCGCTTCCAAGCGCAATTGCCTGGCTCTTTCGTCATTGTCCTTTGAGGTCACAGCTCGAGCCCACTTCATCAATAATTGCATTCGTTTCGGGGCTGCTGGCATCGCTTCATACTGTTTGACCAAATGAAAGCCATGTTCGGGTGACCATTTGCCCTCCGCTGCATCCTTTACATAAGGCAGCAGCATATCCCGAAATCCATCAGCGACTGGAATTCCGGAAGCAACGGAAAAACCAGCACCTATCAACGGCACAAATCCATATCCTCTCGCCACTGCATTCGTTATTTCTTCAACAAAACTGTGCGTCGAATGTGTAGCCCGCTCCTCGCGCCTCGGCGAACTGAAAGATGAATTATGAAAATCGTTCGGCATCGAAATAGTTGAGGAACCAGTCCACAAATTGAGGGGGATCGAAGGGGACATGTCTTAAGTCTTGACAAAAACCATTCGTTGCAGATTCGAGGCGTGCAAGCGGTCGGATGTGCCATGGAAGCGTCGGAGCAAGGTCAAAGGGTGATTTTGTCAGACCACTCGCTGGCGCTCGCGGCTACAAGGAAAGAACATTCTCGATGAAGGCCTGCCATGCCGAAGCGTCGCACGAAGGCTCGAAAAATGAACATTGGCGCTGACGGCGCAGCGCCCTCCAACGCGGATTCTCTCCATACCGGCGCGATTGCGGCGCGAACTTCCGATTTGGAGTTTGGAATTTGGCGTTTTGGCCTACTCGCTGGCGCTCGCGGCCACGAGGATCACTCCTGGACAAGTTCCCGGACGAGCGAATGGTCGGGGGCGTAGATGCGGACCTTGAGGGCGGTGTGGCCGGGCAGGGAATGGGTGGCGCAGCCGAGGCAGGGGTCGTACGCGCGGAAGGCCATTTCGACCTTGTTCAGCAGGCCTTCGGTCACCTTGCCGCCGTGGATCAGGCCTTTCGCCGCTTTCTCCACACTCATTGCGATGCGCGCTGCGTTGTTGCCGGTGGCCACAATCATGTTGGCCATCGTGATGATTCCTCGCGCATCGGTCTTGTAGTGATGGAACAGCGTGCCGCGCGGCGCCTCGACGACGCCCATGCCTTCGGTCGGCACCGCCGTCGGAATCCGGCGAACGTCCTGGCTGGTGATTTCCGGATCGTTGATCAACTGCTCGATGCGCTCGGCGGCCTGGATCATCTCGATCACGCGCGCCCAGTGGTTGGCGAGGGTGTGGTGGACGGGCTTGCCACCGAGGACCTTGAAGAACTCCTCGTAAGCCGCCTGGGCCTTGGGCGTGGCCATTCCATCAGCCGCATTCAGGCGCGCCAGCGGGGCGACGGAGTAAATGCTCGTGTCCGGTCCCTCAACGAAACCTTTCCAGCCGCGCTGCTTCAGGAACGTGAACTTCATGTAGCTCCACGGCTCGACGTGTTCGGCCACGTAGTCGCGGTATTGCGACGCGGCGAACTTGCACACCTCCTGGCCGTTGCAGTCCACCACGCGAATCTTCCCGTCGTAAAAGCTGACCTTGTTGTGCTCATCCACCATGCCCATGTAGCAGGTCCTGTGGGTGAAGGGGTCGGACGTGATCATCTGCACATAGTCTGGATTCCCCAGCACGATCTGCTTGAACACCGCGAGCGTCCACTCGGCGAACTCGATGCCGTCCTTGGCGAGTTCTTTGAACTTCGGCAGGTCTTCGCCCTTTAGCGCCTTGCTGACGCCGCCGGGCAGACCGAGCACCGGATGCACGACCTTGCCGCCGAAATAGGCAATCAGCTCGCGCAGCCGGCGCCGGGTGGAGATGACCTTCTTGCCGGCATCGAGGCCGACCTTGCCGATGACGCCGACGATGTTGCGCTGTTCCGGCGGGGCCTCCGGTCCGACGATGAAATCCGGTCCGCCAAGAATGAACACGTGGAGGGCGTGATCCTCCAGCATGAAGGTGTTGTAGACCAGTTCCCGGATTTTCCGGCCCGCAGAGGTGGGCTCGATCTGATAAAGGGCGTCGAGCGCCTTGGTCGAGGCCATGTGATGTGCGGTCGGGCAGACGCCGCAGATACGGCTGGTGATCTGCGGCATGTCCTCGGCCGGGCGGCCAAGGCTGAAAACCTCGAAACCGCGCAGTTCCGGCACCTGCAGGTATGCGCGATCGACCTCGCCCTTGTCGTCGAGGTAGATGTCAATCTTGCCGTGGCCCTCAAGA
>Ga0182027_10005589_pt1 | contig 19061 bp, 19 predicted proteins | sample 712E1DmetaG_FD_121300 | JGI IMG/M metagenome (GOLD analysis project Ga0182027, IMG submission 121300) | Permafrost microbial communities from Stordalen Mire, Sweden - 712E1D metaG (Illumina Assembly) | ecosystem: Environmental > Terrestrial > Soil > Wetlands > Permafrost | place: Sweden...
ACAGTTGCGCTATGAAGGGGATCACATTCCATCGCTGGTTGCATTGGACAGCCAATACCGCGGCTACGATGGTGAATGCTATAGCGGGAATGTCATTTACCTAAGCACCTTTTCAAAGCTGCTGGCTCCGGGTTTGCGTTTGGCATGGGTGATCGCGCCCGAACAGGTGATCCGCAAACTGGTCATGACCAAACAAGGCGCTGATCTGAACACCGCATCCTTCAACCAATATGTCGCTTACGAAGTCGGTAAAGGCGGCTTTCTGGATGAACACGTTAAAACAATCCGCGCCACCTACAAGGAACGCCGCGATGTGATGCTTGAAATGATGGAAGAGGTATTCCCCTCCGAAGTGAGTTGGACTCACCCGCAGGGCGGCATGTTCCTGTGGGGCATTCTTCCCGAATACCTGGATGCAGCCGACGTATTCAAAATCGCGATTGACCGCAAAGTTGCTTTTGTACCGGGCGCAGCCTTTCATGCAACGGGCGGCGGAGCGAATACCATGCGGCTTAACTTCTCGTATTCATCGCCCGATACAATTCGAGAAGGGATCACAAGGCTGGGCCTAACGCTCAAGGAATTGATAGCCAAAAACGGACATCACTAAAAAATAAAATGACGGTCACCTTTGCGAAGATGACCGTCATTCGTTCTATTCTTCCACTCGTTCCACCGGCATCGGAAACCGCCGCTAAGGGCCGCGCTAATTGCCCGATCGTTTGATCGTTTCGGACGCGTACGTTCCGGCTGATTTTTCTATCCCAAGCCATAATACCTCCTTTGAAGCACCCGGGCTGACAGCGTTCTCCGGCTAGAATATTCCCCGTAAGAACAACAGCAGGCCGATCACTGCCAGCGGTATACCGACAATCGCTCCGATCAATGTCAGGCTGACGATCACGCCGACAACTATGAAGGTGATCCCCAGTACCATGGCGATGAACCTCCCTGTCAATCCGACCACCGCAGCCAGAAGATGCCAAAGCATGGCAAACGGCCACAAGAACCAGGGAACATGCTGTTTGTGTATTGCAGACATTTTACCTCCTATGGGCAAATAGGATATACGTACAAATTTCGGTTCAGTTCCAGGTGATATAATCCGCCCATGCCTACCAAATCCAAAACCCATCCACCACTTTCCTCTAAGCGGTTGCCTTTGCGGCCACAAATCGTCATGCCTACTAAAACCAAAACCCCTCCTCCGCCTCCACCTGATGAGCCTGTTGTGGACCAGGAAGAAACTGTAACCTTCAAGCGCGGCCACTTTTATTCGTTCATGGTTGTGATGGCTCTCTGCACAGGACTGATTCTCGGATACTTTATCGGTCAGCATAATCCTGCCGCACAAACGGGTCAGTCTGCTCAAGCCTTCCCACCGGCGGTTGCCCAGGCTCCGGCGGTAACGCCCGTTCCGATTAAATATAATATTCCTACAGCCGGGTTCCCGAGCCTCGGCCCGGCGGATGCACCGATTGTCATCGTGGAATTCAGCGACTACCAATGCCCGTACTGCACACAATGGCATGACACCACGTACAAACCTCTCCTGGCCGCTTACCCCGGCAAGATCCGGCTGGTTTATCGCAACTATCCATTACCGTTCCATCAGAATGCCTTCATGGCGGCTGAAGCCGCGCTGTGCGCAGGCGATCAGAGTGCCTACTGGCAATACCACGATGCGCTTTTCACCCACAAAGATCAGATCAACAATCAAGCCGGGACGGTTCTAGGCGAAGATTCATACCATCAATATGCCTCCGACTTGGGACTGGATTTGAACGCCTTCGACAATTGCATGAAGACCGAAAAATACAAACAGGCCGTTCAAAGCGATCTGGATTATGCCAACAGCCTACCCGCAGACAGCAACGGCGATACGGCCGTGAGCGGCACGCCGACCTTCTTCATCAACGGCTATCGCATCGTCGGCGCCCAGCCGCTCGCTTATTTCCAGCAGATCATTGATGCCCAGTTGAAGAATCAATAATCCGTTTCCATCCATCCAATATTCGGGAGTGATGATGAAAAAATTTATAGCGATTGCCGGGAATATCGGTGTGGGTAAATCCACCCTGGTAACCATGCTGTGCAAGCAATTCGAATGGGAAGCATTTTATGAACCGGTTGGAGATAATCCATATCTCGCAGACTTTTATGCGGATATGGATGCCTGGTCTTTCCACTCGCAAATTTTTTTCCTTTCCCGGCGACTGCGCTCCCACTACCAACTGTCACAACATCCGACATCTGTGGTTCAGGATCGAAGCGTCTATGAAGATGCGGAGATTTTCGCTCAGAATCTTTACCGGCAAGGGCATATCACAGAACGGGACTATAAAACGTACCGCGAACTCTACGAGACGGTCATTCAAACCCTGCCTTCGCCCGACCTGGTGATTTATCTGCGGGCCTCCGTCTATACTTTAATGACTCGCATTACGCAGCGCGGCCGGGATTATGAGCAGGGCATCACGCCCGAATATTTGCAAGGTCTGAATGATCTTTACGAAGATTGGATTTCCAATTTTGTGCTTTGCCCGGTGCTGGCCGTCCCTGCCGACGAACTGGATTACGTGGCTCATTCCGGCCATCTGGATCTGATCATCTCAAAGATCAGGGAAAAGTTGAACGGAAAAGACGAAGTAGTATTTGAATCGGAAGAAGTGGCGCGTGCCGCCGGGGATTGAAAACAGCCTCTCGTATTATTGGATAAATGTTCCCCATTTGTTCTTCGGATCAGGTACTGCGTATTCGTTCTGTCCGGATAGTTCATCCCAATATTGCTGATTCCAAATACCGGCGCCAAAGCTGCTGCATTCCGCCAGACGAAATTCGTCCGGTGCGCTATCGGGAAGCTGACAGGCTATTTCCCCTGCAGGTTGAGACGGTAAAGGCGGTATTATTCCGCTTAGTGTATTTTCGAGGCCGGGCGTTGGAAAACATCCATCGCGCCATTGCCCAATGCCATCCCGGATGCGGCACCACGAATCATCCGGTTGAAGTGCAGGCGGGTAAGTAAAAGCATCCTGAATTACGCCCGTTGAAGAAGTCAGGCGCACGGTCTCACCACTGTCTTCAAGCAGGAGCTGGGTGGTGGATCCAAAAAAGGCCACGCGGTCATTGGGATTCAATTTACGGCTTGGCAGGATAAAGGAACCTATGCCGTTGTTCGGCATGACATCCAATTTCCAGTTAGTTAGGTCAACGATCCCAGGCCCCAGGTTTTCGACCTCGATGAATTCATCATTATTATCTACAAGCCCATCGCCATTCCAATCCGAACCGGGACGCGGCAAAATTTCATTGAGCACAACGGCGGGTACGGGGGTCGGCGCAAAAGTGGGGGTCGGTGCACGCGTGTTGGTGGGCGTGGGGGAAGGCGTCTCGGTTACAGAGGAAGCCCAGTTCAGGTAGCCGGGAGTACCGTGAACATGGTTATTTCCGCTATCCAGCGGCGTATTCGTAGTTGACCCGGCAAAGGTGACCCAAGCGGATAGACTATCACCGGGGATAGTCCCGCCGGGAGGATAATAACGCTCCATGCTGGAGTAAGCCAGGTTGCTGTTCGAGTTGGATGCGATCCCTGCCGGCCAATACCCATCCCAAAAATTCGCCGTATCAATCAGTGCACCTGAGGGGCTGGTCAACTGCAAAGATTCACCATCGTTCGTGAGACTCAAATCGGTAGAAACTTGGTCAACAATACTAACCTTGTTGACTTTCAATGCATCACTATTTTCCGCAAGCAGAAAATAGCCGTAAGCACCGATGGTCTGCTTCTCATCCAGAGGGATATCCGTACCGGTATCCACAATAGTAAACGTCCAATCCTTCAATGAAATTGAACATGCTGTTGGATTATAGAACTCCACCCACTCATCGTTGGAATTGGCCTCGGTTCCCATCCAGCCGACTTCGTTGATGACCAGGCTCAGACTTGAATATCCGCCGGGACATGGCGTAGGCGTCTCAGTTACCGTTGAAGCCCAGTTCGCGGTGCGGGGTGTGCCATGAACATGATTCCCATTGCGGTCCAGCGCAACACCGGTTAACGTACCGGCATAGGTGACCCAAGCGGATGGGCTATCACTGGGGGGAGTAGTCGCACCGGGAGGATAATAGCGCTCCATGCTGGAGTAAGCAAGGTTGCTGTTCGAGTCTGATGCGATCCCCGCCGGCCAAGACCCACCCGACTGATTAGCCGTATCGATTACCCCCGTTGGGCTGGTCAACCGCAAAGATTCGCCATTGTTCGTAAAACTCAAATTGAGGGCGACTTGGTCAATAGTAACGTTTTTAAACACGCTGTCATTTGCCGCCAAAAGAAAATAACCGTAAGCACTGATGGTGCTGGTGACATCGAAGGGGATATCCGTATTGGTATCTACAATAGTAAACTTCCACCCGCTCAATGGAATTGGACACGCAGTTGTATTGTGCAATTCCACCCACTCATCGTTGGGATTCGTTGCGGAGGTGCCCATCCAGCCGACTTCGTTGATGACCAGGCTCAGACTTGAATATCCACCGGAACATGGCGTAGAGGTTGGCGAAGGAGTAAACGTTGCAGTAGGCGTACTCGTGGCTGTATGGGTGGCCTTGCCGGTGGCAATATGTGTTGCGGTCTTGGAAGTAGGCATTTCGGCCGAATTTATTGGAGCGATCGGATCCGCCAAACTAAAATCGGCAAAATTATTATCGGTATCCGTGTAGCCGCCATTCTTTCTCTCGTAACCACGATCCACATTTTTGGGTGGAATTAGAGCAAGAGGCGTTCCTTCTTTATAAGCCGAACCGCTGCTCAGTCCGACTTGATCCACGACCGCACTATATTTATCAATTACAGCGATGCCCCCATCGTCTGGAATGTCCCCGCTGAAAGTGACATCAGCAGGCACATCGTCTATATGGTCGTATCCACCATAATTTGCTAATAGGAAATGACCGCCGGGGAATATGTCAAAACCGTCCGGGAAAGTGTATAAATCGCTTTCCTTCCCACTATTATCCGACACTCGAATCTTCCAGCCATCGAAGATTATCCTGCTGGTACTCGTGTTGAAAAGACTTATAAACTCATCGGACGAGCCATTAATTCCACTAAATTGAATTTGATTGATAACCACACCTGAGCCGGCCGGTAGCACTTGCGGCGAGGCCTGTACAGACACAAGGGTTGATGCAAAAACACCGGCCGATAAACCTGCCAGCAATGTGACGACCAAAACCGTCCGGATCAGCATTTTCGAGCGTTGCATCCATCCGATTTTAGCAGAGAAATGGCAAAGAGCGCGCATAAAAATCCCTGTCTTTTGGAAGGCGGGCTATCAGCGTGATGGGTGAGCAAACCGGTTTGAAACGCTAACGCGGCTCTACAACCAACTTGACCGCCGTCCGCACTTTATCTTCAATTTCAACATCCACAAACTCTGGCACGCAAACCACATTGATGCCATCGTTCTTCAGGTAGCCGGTTGCCAGCACCAAAGCCTTAACGGCCTGATTTACTGCGCTGGCTCCGATCGCCTGCACTTCGGCATGTTTGTGTTCGCGGATGACCCCTGCAATTGCCCCAGCTACAGCGGATGTGCGCGAGTTGGCGGAAACTTTGATTATGTCCATGTGTGCCTCCCACGAGTGAAATAGGGGCTTGTCCTAAAAAGATTGTACTGGATTTGGTGATTAGATTCAAGCAGTAATTAAATAGGATATGTATATCGTAATCTTAGTAGGCCCTGTGGATACTGTGGATAAAACAATTACACCCCATAGGTTGGATTGCCTGTATCTTTTGGAAGCACATTTGGCGCTTTTACACCGCCCCGACTTTTCATCCCTGTGGACAAGCAGGTGATATTTTTCGGGGCTGTTTTTCAAGTGCAGGATTGGAATCCATAGGTTGGATAGGCTGCAAGGTACTGCCCAAATATGGGGGTATGGTTTTGGGTGGTTTCCGCAAATTGTAGCGAAAAACCGGGCTACTCTCCACAGTGAATGCCTGTTATCCACAGTTTGCCCCGTCTTATCCACAGTTTGGACTTCTTCGACGGAACTTGTCTACCCCAAATGTGGTACTAAACCGCTGTGGATGTCTCCAGGCCGTTATCGGATGCTATTTCATCGAACCTGACCTCGATTTCGTCTAAATAATGATCCAGATCGGAAACGCGCTGCTCAAAGCCCTTACCCAGCAATCCTAATTGCTCACAAGCGGTATGCCAGGGCTGAATTTGATCGTTTCCCAATGCGTTGGCGGACAATGTCCATGGATGGATCAGCGGCCAAAGGGATGCCAACGGGGATTCACCAGCCAGCAGGGCTTCGATGGCTTTTTCATAGTAATTCAATCTTGCGGAATGAATGTGCAGATCGACTTTGGGGTTCTCAGATGCCGCGAGAAAAGCAGTTTTCCAATCTGGGAGCCAGTTTGAAATTACGGTTGCATTGCCGATGTTGACGGCTCCCAGCAAATTGAATAGGGTTGCCGTAAAGTCTGGGCGTTCTGCGGCTTGGGCGCGGGCAGGAAATTCAAGCAGGAAGCGGCGCTCGGCGAGTGGACCGCCGTTCAATTCGGCGATGGCATTCGCGGCGTGATAGACCGCCTGCAAAAATTGTTTGACTTGCACCGCTCCCGCTTTGTCTGCGCGGATGTCGCTTAGATCGATCCAGCCTTTGCGCGCCTCTGCCAGCAATTTCCGGCAGCGCGTTAAGACCAGGGCCGGCGCACGGAATTCAAAACCGGCTCGCAGACCGGCTTGGACAAACTCAAAAAATTTTTCGCGCTGATATAACAACAGCGGGTCGTACATTTCACAACCCAGTATCGGGTCGGTGCGCAGTTCGCGGGGCGATTTGAAATCATCCTTCGAGCGATGGAGGATATCGAGGTGAAAATCAGGTGTGAGTTTGACGATTTCACGCACAACGCCGGGCCGTTGGCTGTGGACGAAAACCAGGTCAATATCTGCGGTGCCGCCGAAGATTGGATCCGCATCCGAGACGAGCGAGCCGGTCAAATAGGCAGCCACGATGTCGCGGTCATTAAAGGCCCGTTCCTGGGAATTTTCCTTGGCGATGCGGATAAGTGATTCACGTGTGATGCGCATGTTTCCTCATGGAGTTAGTGGGATGATTTCTCGTTCAAGGGCAGGCCCGGTTGAAATGGACTTAACCGCAACGTCTCACGGATGCGGTTCTCGATCCATTTGAGATGCCCGGCGTTTTGTACAATGTTCAAGGGATTGGTATCTATTTTAAGCACGGATGTGCCCTCGGATGATTTGTTGAAGAAATCCTCGTAGGTGCGATTGAGCCGGTTGATATAGTCGCGTTCCATGTTGCGCTCATAAGAACGATCCCGTAATGCAATGCGCTGCATCAGCACATCGGTATCGGCGCGCAGATAAACGATGAGATCGGGCTTGGGGATTTTTTCGCCAAGCGCCTCGTGAACTTTATAATACATATCGAGTTCGTCGCCCTTGAGATTGATGCGCGCAAAGAGCGAATCCTTGGCAAACGTGTAATCAGCAATCAACGACTTGCCCGCCGCTAAAAGTCCGGGAACGGTGCGGCGCTGCTGGTGATACCGGCTGAGCAGAAAAAAGATCTGCGTTTGAAACGCGTAACGCTCGCGGTCGCCGTAGAAATCGGAGAGAAAAGGATTCTCTTCGAAGATTTCCAGCAGGATTTCAGATTCGAATGCAGGTTGTAACAGGCGGGCGAGCGTGGTTTTACCCACACCGATCACCCCTTCGATGGCAACGTACATTGTCAACTCCGGTATGGTTTTGCAGTACCGAACCATAATGGGATGCTCCAAGCATACCACGAAATGTCCGCCCCCTTACGATATAAGTGATCGTTTCAAGATTGGTAATTTGGTCGGCGAACCACTATATTTGGTGGTGAAGTGCCCTCTCATTACCCCACCTGTGGCGGTTGGGAAATGAGTTTACCAACTTTGGAACAATCACCGATATAATTTACTGCATGGCTCGCATTGCAATCGTACCGGCGGTGGATGGAATGGGCGGCATGACTTCGTTCCGTCTTAAATTCGAGGCGGGGCTTAAGCAGCGCGGCATCGCTGTGACCCACAGTGCGGATGATGCGGCCGAATCCGTTTTGGTCATTGCCGGAACTCGCCGCCTGTTCCCGTTATGGAGGGCAAAACAACGCGGCGTACGTGTGGTCCAGCGCCTGGATGGGATCAACTGGGTGCATCGTAAAAAGAAGACCGGCCTCAAGCACTTTCTGCGCGCCGAATACGGTAATTTGATCCTGTCATTCATTCGTTCCAGGATCGCTACCCATATTTTGTATCAAAGTGAATTCTCCCATCGCTGGTGGGAGGATTGGTACGGCAAGCCGGATGTCCCTTTTCATGTGGTGCACAACGGCGTGAATTTAACGATTTACCATCCGGATGGCGCCAGTGATCTTCCGAAGAATAAATTTCGCATATTGATCGTTGAAGGCAACCTCGGCGGCGGGTACGATATGGGATTGGAGAATGCCGTTCAATTAACGGAGGTGCTTGCCAAACAACATCATCTGCCGGTTGAACTGATGGTGGTGGGAAAAATTTCCGATGAACATAAAGCCGCTGTTCAGGCTCGCTCCCAGGTATCTATTCAGTGGGCCGGCGCAGTGCCGCGTGAACGGATCCCACAAATAGACCGCTCTGCCCATTTGCTTTTCTCCGCCGATATCAATGCTGCCTGCCCCAATTCGGTCATCGAGGCCATGTCTTGCGGGCTTCCGGTGGTTGGCTTCGATACAGGAGCGTTGAAGGAACTCGTGGTCGGAGACTCGGGCCGCGTCGTTGATTATGGGGGGAATGTATGGAACTTGGATCATCCGGATATCGCCGCGCTCGCCCGGTCGGCGATGGAAATTTTGAATGATCAACCCCGCTTTCGTCAGGCCGCGCGGGCGCAGGCGGAAAAGACTTTGGGCCTGGATAAAATGACAGGTGATTATCTCAAGGTTTTGCTGGAGGAATAAATGGATCAGGAAGTTTATGATTTTCTTGTGCGTCATTTGAAGTCCGTTCAGGAGAACGATATTTCCGCATATCACGAAACCACGGCTTCGGACCTTACGCTTTACGAATGGTGGGTCACGCCAAACCGCATTGATGGTTTGCCGTTCCATGAATTCATGATGACCTCCAACGCACAAAACGGGACGGTCTTCGGTGCGGAATCCAAACAAAAAGCGAAAACCCGTTTCGATCTTTCCAATCTTTGCATTCAGCGTTATGGGGATGCGGCGATTGCCAGTTACACGTTGTTGACCAGCACAGCCTTGCCCGAGGGCGTGCTGGTGGCGGCTCATAACGAGAGCCGCGTCATGGTCAAGCAGGCCGGAACCTGGAAAGTTGTGCATGTGCATAAATCACCCGCCTGGCCCGCCCCACATGTACAGCCTAAGTGAGGAAATGACGTTGACCACCAAGTCTCAAAGGCACTAAGGCGATATTTTTATGTTCTCTTTGTTGAAGTTCTTGTGAAGGAGGAAAGTCGCATGAGGACGGGTGAGCTTATTCCTTTGCCGCCGGAGCATGAAAGGATTGCCAGAGTTATTGTGGATTCTGCTTTCGCTGTGCATAAAACGCTTGGCCCCGGTCTTCTGGAAAACGTGTATGAACCTTGCTTCTGTCATGAACTCGGTAAACGTGGAGTTGCGTATCAGCGTCAAGTTGCAGTTCCAATTGTTTACGATGGAATAAAATTTGGTGAAGCTCTGCGTTTGGATGTCCTTGTTGAAAGTCTTGTCATTTGCGAATTGAAAGTGGTTGAAACATTACTGCCGGTGCATCTGTCACAGCTTCTAACATATCTCAAGCTTACGGAGAAACGCCTGGAATTTTTGATCAATTTCAATGTTCCAGTTATCAAGTATGGGATAAAAAGAGTCGTTTTGTGAACCTTTGTGTCTTTGTGACTTCGTGGTAAATATGAGAACCCCAATACATTACCGAGGCGGCCTCGCACTGCAGCAACGGGTCCTGCCGTCCTATCGTGTTCCTTTTTTCGATATGCTGGCGCAAGCCTGCGCGCGCGGCCTGAGTCTGTTTGCCGGTCTGCCGCGCGCCGGCGAAGGTATCCCAGACGGAAATTTGCGCGTTGCAAATTATGTCCCCGCAAGAAATATCCATATCTTCGAAGGTTCTTTATATTTGTGCTATCAGCGAGGATTGATTGATTGGCTCGAGCATTGGAATCCGGATGCGTTGATCGTTGAGGCGAATCCACGTTATCTTGCGACGTCTTCCGCCGTGAAATGGATGCACGCCCACGGACGCAGAGTCATCGGCTGGGGTTTAGGCGCGCCTCCCCTGGGAAGCGAAGGGATATTAAATGGATATCGTCAAACGCGGCGGAGCCAATTTTTGAATCAATTTGATGCACTGATCTCTTATAGCCGGCGTGGAGCGGACGAGTACGCCGCGCTTGGCTTTCCGCGTGAAAAGGTTTTTGTGGCTTACAATGCAGTCTCCCCTCGTCCCTTATATCCTTTGCCAGCCCGCCCTCCGGCTTTTGAAATTGCCCCTGTGATCCTTTTTGTCGGGCGTCTGCAAGCCCGCAAACGCCTGGATGATTTGTTACGCGCCTGTGCTGAAATGGAAGCAAAGCCGCGTTTGATCATTGTTGGAGACGGGCCGGAACGCGGCCCTTTGGAATCGCTGGCAAGGCAGGTCTATCCATCTGTGGAATTTGTCGGTGCCAAGCATGGAGCCGAGTTGAAACCGTATTTCACGGAAGCTGATCTGTTTGTCCTGCCGGGGACCGGCGGTCTCGCCGTGCAGGAAGCGATGAGTTATGGCTTGCCCATCGTCGTTGCAAAAGGGGATGGTACCCAGGATGATCTGGTGCGTGAAGCGAACGGCTGGCAAATTCCGTCCGATGATTATGAGGCGCTTGTCCGCACGATGCGTTTGGCGCTATCCGATGTGAGACGCTTGAGAACGATGGGGGCAGAATCCTATCGCATTGTTTCGGAAGAGATCAATTTGGAAAAGATGGTGGAAGTCTTTGTGCAGGCGTTGAATAGTTTTGCGACCATTCGTTCAGATGGGTAACTTGGAAGGCAAATTGAAAAAGCGAAAGAGCGAATGCTCCATAAATGTAGTGATGTCAGAAATCCGGCCCTTGTCGATGGTTAAGATCTGGATCGCATAGAATTGGTAACTCTGGTGTATATCGTCTTTCTGATACCAGGCGAAACCAGCCCCCCCATTAGCTTTAATTTGCAGCAAACGCCAGCGGCCTCGAGCCTCTCCATTGAGGATCGCGGTGGAGATGAACGCCCGGATTGAAGTTTGGCCCTTTAGCCAGAACGGCATCGGCGGCATGGCGAAAGTCGTGTCTTCCCGGAGCAGCGCGACGATTTCATCCACATCGGCTGATTCCCAGGCGCGCAGCAAAGTCTCTTGAACCAAATCCTCCGCGTCTTGCGGAGAGCCTAAAATTCGATAGCAATGGGTCAGCAGTTCGCGGCGATAAGGTTCTGTCAGTGCCTCAAATGCGCCGGAGTCGCCGGCCAAAGCTGCCGAAAGATAAACTGCTTTATCCCCGCTGGCGGTCTGGTGGTGGAATTTGGCAGGTGGTTCCATTTGAGTATCGAACATAATACTCCTTATACTCCTTTACTGCGTATTGCATAAATATGTGAATGCGGTTCTGATATCGAACGGGCAGGGATAACGAAAAGATTATATCAAAACCCGCCTGCGGCACCGCAAAGTGCAGGCGGCGGCTCGAGCAAGGATTATAGGATTTTTAAATTTGCCAGACTTGCCGAGAGTCTTTTGATGCCGACGCTTTCGAATATCACATCCACGATCTCGTCATCATCCTGCACTTTGCTGTCCAGCACGATCCCATCGCCCCAGGTCGGGTGTTTGACGCGCATCCCGGCGCGGAATTTGCCTTCCATGACCGGCGCCGCTTGTGATTTCCTGGAGGAAGCAGCCCATAATGATTCGGATGCTCGGGCTTTGAGTCCGCGTCCGGTGCGGGATTTACCGATGATCAAGTCTTCGGGCAAATCGCTCAGGAAGCGTGAAGGATAAGTTTCTTCAGCGTAACCGCGTCCGCCGCGTTGAACCGACCGCACCAGGGTGAGCCGGTCTTTGGCGCGCGTGATGCCGACGTAAAACAAGCGGCGTTCTTCCTCCATCTCTTCCGGCTCGTCGAAGGAACGGCTGTGAGGCAGAATGCCGTCATCCAGGCCGACGATGAACACTGCTCCAAACTCAAGCCCTTTTGCGGCGTGAAGGGTAAGCAGTGTGGGTGCGTTGACATCATCCTTGATCGTATCTTGATCGGCGACCAGCGCCACATTTTCAAGAAATTCTTCCAGCGTGCGCGTTGAATATTCAACCGCCAGCCGCCGAAGTTCCTGCACGTTTTCCCAGCGTTCTTCGCCTTCGTTGGTACCTGCTCTTGTTTTTGAAGTATCGGATTCGTCATCAATGTAGGCTTTGTAATTAAGATCGTTGACGATGCGATCAAAGAGTTCGGAAACAGTGAGGGCGGGCGCGGCCGCTTTCCAATTTGCGAGCGCCGCCCCGAAATCTGCCAGGGCGATCACACTGCGGCCCTTGAATTGGCTCCAATACGGAGAATCAGAGCCGTGTGCCAAATCCATCGTAACCAATCCTGCCGAGGTGGTATTTTGCCTCGCGACGCTGTGAAGCGTGAGCAGCGTTTTCTCGCCGATGCCGCGCGGCGGCACGTTGACGATCCGATCCAGGCTGGCTTCATCGGCGGGGGTGTGAACGAGGCGCAGGAAGGCGATGATATCTTTGACTTCGCGCCGTCCGTAGAATCTTTGGGCGCCGACCAGGCGATACGGGAGCCGCGCTTGCAGGAACGCTTCTTCCAGTAAGCGCGATTGGGCATTGGTGCGGTACATGACCGCGCAATCGCCCGGTTCGAAGTCGCGGCTCGCGACCAGTTGGGCGATGCTGTCCACCACGAACGAGGCTTCCGCGTAGTCATCGGGCGCTTCATAAAAATAGATTTTCTCGCCCGCGCCGCGCTCGCTGAACAGATTCTTTTTACGGCGGTGAGGTGCGTGGTCGATCACGGCCATGGCGGCATCCAGGATGTTTTGGCGCGAACGATAATTTTGTTCCAGCAAAATGATTTGCGCTTCGGGATAATCCTGCTCGAAGCGCTGCACGTTGCGCCAGTCTGCGCCCCTCCAGCGATAAATGGATTGATCCGGGTCTCCAACCACAAAGAGGTTGTGATGCGCCGAGGCCAGATGCTTCAATAACGTATATTGTGCCAGGTTGGTATCCTGAAATTCATCCACCAGCACGTGCTCGAAGCGCCGCGCATATTTTTCGCGCACGCTCGGTTGATCTTCCAGCAGGCGTGCGGTGTACATCAAAATATCGTCGAAATCCACCGCGTTGCTGCTAATGAGCCGCTTTTGATATTCTGCATACACGCGCTTGACCACCTCGTCGCGGTAATTTGTGATCGGGTAATCGTCCGCGCCGATCAGTTCATTCTTTGCATTCGAGATCGAAGCGTGCACGCTCACGGCTCGATACATCTTATCGTTAAGGTTGAATTCTTTGATAATTCCCTTCACGATCCGTTCCTGGTCGTCGGCGTCGAAGATGACGAAGTTCGGTTGGATGGGTAAATAGTCCGTCTCGCGCCGTAATAGGCGCGCACAGATCGCATGGAACGTTCCAAGCATCATGCCCTGTGTCGCGTCCGCGCCGAGCAGCTTCTCGACGCGCACCTGCATCTCCCGCGCCGCTTTATTGGTGAACGTGACAGCCAGGATGCGATAGGGTCGGATCCCCTCGTTGGCGATCAAATAGGCGACGCGCTGGGTCAGCACCCGCGTCTTGCCTGATCCTGGACCGGCCAGCACCAGGATCGGGCCATTCCCGGCGGTGACGGCTTTTCTTTGTTGCGGATTGAGTTTGTCGAGGAAATCCATGGAAAAAACCGATATTAGAGATAAGATATTCGAGATTCGGATGCCGGCCTGTGCTTGCCAGTTTCCCGAATTTCGAATGACAAATACCGAATATCGAGTATCGAATTATCGAATATCGAATTATCGAATATCGAATTATCGAACACCGAATTACCGAATATCACTATGATAATTCTGAAGTACAGTTGGGACAACGTGTGGCTTTGATGGAGATCGTTGAAAAACAATGTGGGCATTCCTTGGTGGTCGGTGCCGCGACCGGGGCAGGCTTCTGCAAACTGCTGATGGCACGCACCATCAGGAAGATTACAAGGGCGATGATCAGAAAATCAATAACGTTGTTAATGAAATTGCCGTAGGTCACCTTGGAGCTGCCCAAGGTGAACGCCAGACCGCTGAAATCAATTCCACCAACGATCAACCCGATCAGCGGCATGATGATGTCGCTTACCAGGGATGAGATGATCTTGCCGAACGCGCCGCCGATGATGACCGCCACCGCCAGGTCCAGCACGTTGCCGCGCATGATAAAAGCTTTGAAATCGTTTAGCATTTCTTCCTCTCCTTTTACTGGAATTTAGTGAAGTACGGTTATTCTACTTTTGGGACAATGGAATGTCAACAAGAATAACGCGTGCGGGCGTGGTTTTACAAATTAATGAATGGCATTTCATCTGGAACGGCGGGCCTAGTACATCTGGGCAGAAACAACTCCTAAGTTAGTCGTCATGTCCCTTGGGACACCACTAACCATGAAAATGAGGTATAACGCACAATGACCGGCTGGCACAGAGATCGTTCTCTCAATGGTGCTCCGAGCTCGTAAGTTAGTCGGATTGGGATACCTGGAGTCACCGCCAATTGTCGCTCCGTAAAAGGAAGCACGTAAATCAGATTCTAATTCGTCGGGTATCCATGCCAACCGGTCACCTAAACGACGATTGCCTGAGATATTTCTATTTTCAAACCAGAGGAAAGTGCGGTAGGATTGGGCAAAGAGGTGATTAGCCATGCCGACTCCCAAAGCTCAAGTTGTGAAGTTATCTGAAAGGGAACGCCAAGAACCGGAAAAGCTGGTGAGCAAACATCAGACAGGTCAGCAAAAGGCGTTACGGGCGCGGATTATTTTAGCAGCAAGTTCAGGGCAGAGCAATACAGCGCTTGCCGAAAAGTACGAGGTTACGAGCGATACGGTGCAACTGTGGCGCAATCGCTGGGTCAAGTTACAAGACATCGAGTTGGCGGATTTGAGTGTAGAGCAGCGTTTATCGGATGCGCCTCGACCGGGAGCGCCGAGTCGGATTACAGCCGACCAACGCTGCAAGATTGAAGCGCTGGCGTGTGAGAAACCGGAAAAGGCAGGTAGACCCATAAGCCAGTGGACGGCATGCGAAATTGCGGATGAAGTGCTGAAACGCAAGATTGTAAAGAAGATCTCCAGCCGACACGCTGCGAGGCTTTTAAAAAGAGGCTGATATTCGGCCACATTTGAGTCGCTATTGGCTGACCCCTGGCTACGAAGCAGATTTTAATGACAAAGTGAATAACATTAACCAGGCTTATCAGCAAGCTCCTGAATGGGCAAAACAGGGAAACCGCACGGAGAGTTTGGACGAAATGACCGGTGTTCAAGCCTTGGAGCGTACACACCCGGATTTGCCTGTGTCCAGCGGCAAAGTAGAACTACGCGAGTTTGAATATAAACGCCACGGCACTCTGTCTTTCACCTGTAGCTTTGACGTTGCCCATGGAGAACTGGTAGCCTGCACAGCCAGCAAGACACGCAACGAAAAAGATTTTGTGGCGCATATCAAACGCCGGATCGATTCAGACCCGCTGACCCGGAAGTGGAACTTTATCAGCGATAATCTCAACACGCATATGTCTGCCTCGCTGGTGCGCTATGTCGCCGAAGAATCAGATCTTGTGATCGATCTGGGCGTGAAAGGCAAATCGGGCATCTTGAAATCCAAGGCTTCCCGAGCTGCCTTTTTGAGCGACCCCACGCATTGCATTGTTTTTCATTACGCGCCCAAACATGCTTCCTGGATGAACCAGATTGAAATTTGGTTCAGCATCCTGGTACGAAAAGTCCTCAAAAGAGGCAACTTTACTTCAGTTGACGATCTCCAACGCAAGGTCCTGGCTTTCATTGAATACTACAACCGCACCATGGCGAAACCCTTCAAATGGACTTATCAAGGCAAGGCTCTGCATGCATAACTTCCTATTTATTTATGCCCACCTGTACTAGAACGATCGTGGAAGAGGATTTTAGGCAATCAATATATTGGTAAAGAGGATCGTGATCAAGCTCGTATGGGTATTTATGAAATTATGGATTGGATTGATAAAGTTAGCGGATTCACATGGGAAGAGATGTGTACTTTTGCCGACTCAGCGAAAATAAAAATATCCGACTCGAAGATTCGTAGAGAAAGTACTTTAAGATCTTTGTTAGAGGCCCTTGTCAATGGAGCATATTTGATACAAACTAACGAGAAACTATTTATAGTTAAGAGGTACATAAAAAAGCGCGACCTAATCAATTGAGACTTATTGAGCCTTATTGAGCCTTTATCTCCTCCCAAAAAACCATTGTGTTCTTCGCGATTCAAATTACTCCTTCAACAAAAAATCTCCACCATTCAACACTCCCTCTGTAATCACTTTCATCGCCTCCGACATCATCAACTCATCCAAATTAAACGACTTCAGCCTCGTCTGTGTGGTGCGGACAGACGGCTCAAGAAAATCCCCGAACGGCAAGGAGGTCCTGAACAACTGGTAATACAAAAACCGCCGTGCATTACGTTGGAATTCCACAGGTACTTCGATTTTATCGGCAGTCAAAAATTCCTCCGTTTTGCTGTGCGCTTCTGCGGCCGTCTGCGGGAAGAAGACGGTCGGGTATTGCGTGAAGCGCGCCCGGCCCGCACACAGGACCGCGGCGCCCATGATGGAGGCTTCCAGGCCAATCGTCGAGTTATAGACCATCACGAACTTCGACTTTTGGATCAATTCATACGAACTCAAGGTTTCCTTTGGGCCGACGAAGATGACGTTCGGCTCCTTGTCCACTTCACGGCTGGCTACCCAGCCTTCAACCGTCTCACGGCTGGATTTCCTGAGGCGCAACTCATCAGGGTGTGCACGAATAACGAAGAGTGTTTCACGATGTTGGCGGATCACTTCGAGGGTTAAATCCAGCCAAGCGAACATATCCTCAAAGACGGTATTGGCGTGCGGCTGGCTGGTATCGAAGATGACATTCGTAAACACAGGCACGATCTGTTTGAACCCGGCAGCTTTTTGCAAAAACGCCTCGTCAAGCCCATGCATACCTGACCAAAATTTGATGCCTGCCATCGTAAAGTCGCCCTGAAAACGCCTGGCAAGATATGCATCCAGTTTGACGTTTTGTTCAGCGTTCAATTCAAATTCATCGGGAATATGAATCGGATAAGCGGTGGCTTCGCCATCGGTGAAGAACGCAGAGGCAGGCTGTAAACCGACCTCATGGGTGATCACACGGATACCACGCTGTCGGGCGATGTAACGGGCGGTGGCTTCGGGGAAAAACTGTCCATTGAAAACGATCACGGCACGCGGCTTAGTTTCATCCAGAAAATGGGAAAACTTCTGCGCCACATTCCACGCTGACAAGATATATTCACGCAAGAGATAGCGCGTATTTTCGTCATCATTCAGATGATGGATGCGAAGAATCCAGCGCAAGCTGGGGAGACACAACACACCCAGCGGAATCGTGTCCCATTCGAAGCGCATTAATTCCTGGAGCGATAAGCCAGCCAGCGCCTTGTCCAGCTTTTCATCCCGCTGAAGGTCGAACCAATGAACCTGGGAATTGGGAACGTGAAGCGGGGAATTGGGAATCGGGAATCGGGAATCGGTGGTGTAGGAATCGGGAACGGCTGTGTAAAGTGTCTTGGATTGATAAATGCACGATTGGCAGGGCGGCTCTTTATGGACATTCTCCCGATTGGTCCCCAATACGCATTTGCTCATGCCCGCATGGCAGGCAAAATAGGCAACCGGGATGCCTTTCAAGCGCAGCGCCCATGAGGCTAAGAGATGAAAGCCACTGTTCCATGAGAGATCGTCAATGCCTGTGGAAGCCTTGAAAAAAACAACAGGCGCACCAGATGGATCCGGCGCGTGTCTCGCGACCTGCCGAGCCATGCCGGCAATCTTTAAATTATTGAGTCTGCGGACAAAGCCGCGTTTTATACGTTGGGCGAAAAATTCCTTGAAGTCCATATCAACAACCGAAAGGGCGAGCGAGGGGCGAGTCTGAGACTCGCCCCTACACGCCCCTACAATTTACCATTCATTATTCTTTTCGTAACCGAGCCTGACCAGCAAATCTCCCGCCACATCCTTGAACAACTTCTTATGTTCATCCGTGAAATGTTCGCGCCAGCCGCCGGTCTGCCCCGAACGAAATGTGTGGCTCTTCCTGGGCTGGATCGAGGCCTCCAAAACAGACAAGGCTTTTGCGCGCGGCGTTGGAATCTCATAGCCGGTTCTTTCCACTTCATTGAGCATGGCATTCAATGTGGCGTCACGATTATCGATCAAATCTTCAAAGCGGAGGCACAGCACATTCTTTTGTTCCAGCCACTGGAAGACACCTTCGTATCTTTGCTTGACGCTGACCATATACAAGCCGTCCCGATCAATACCGGTAATAGCGACCTTGAGGCGTGCACCGAAGTCAGGCAGGGATTGGTAATAGGCGTGCATCCCGTGTTCTTCGGCCATGTCGGTGGCGTAGAAGACCTGTGAGACAAGCATATCGCGCGGGTCGCGATAAACGAAATAATTGACGCGTCGACTCGTGACAAGAAGGGAAACGTTTTCCTGCGCCGCTTCCAAATATCCCCAGCCAATGACGCCATTGGGGATACTTTTCAAGTCCGACACGATCTCCTGCGAAGCGCGCCGCCGGCCGTTTTTGGTAATGGTACGAACAGGGTCTGCAACCACATAGCGATACGGCATAACCTGCGTAAAGCCGTTGAGAATTTGCAGTAACAAATGCGAACCGCTCTTCG
>Ga0182027_10005590_pt1 | contig 19059 bp, 5 predicted proteins | sample 712E1DmetaG_FD_121300 | JGI IMG/M metagenome (GOLD analysis project Ga0182027, IMG submission 121300) | Permafrost microbial communities from Stordalen Mire, Sweden - 712E1D metaG (Illumina Assembly) | ecosystem: Environmental > Terrestrial > Soil > Wetlands > Permafrost | place: Sweden...
GATATTTCATATCCGTGGGGGAACATGCCACACCCTGTACGGTAGGGCGGCGCTGCCGCGCCGCCCTGAATTAGGGCGAAGCAGCAGCTTCGCCCTACCAGACTATGAAATATGCGGGTTAAGACGCGCGGCCGAAAGGCCGCTTTGGAGCGCGGAACGCCAGTTCCGCTCTTGGACCGCGCGCCCGAACACCGCCCGGCACGGGATTGATCCCGCCCCGGCAGTGTACCATCGAGCCTGTCGCTCGAACAATTTAACTGCGCTCATCACTTAGGAAGTATTATACCAAAAGGCAAATGCGTCAATAGAAATACGAACATAAAACTCGAATGTTTGCAAAGTATTGATAATTAGGCACTTGCATATAGTGCCAGGATGGGGCGAGACTGTCGAGAGGCGGCTTTTAACCGGCAGTTTTGGTTCTACAAAGAGGCCGCGCCGACGGCGCTTCTTGCGGCGCAACATGGAGGGTGAAAAGGCCCCGCGGGGATCACGGGAAAACCAGGCGGATGGAGGGGGTGGCGGGGCCGAAGCCAGCGGGCCAGTTGTTGGTGCCTTGCGCGTTGGGCATGAACATTTGCCTCAGAAAGGCGGTGGACGCTTGTTCTCCACTGCCGTCACCGCGCAAGATGTTGCCTGCTCCCGCAGGGTTTCCAGCGGAATGAATCTTCAAGGTCCAAGAAACAGGGCTGGATATCGGGAGGATCACATCGTTCCCTTTGCCGCTTTTCGGGGAAAAGCCGTAATCGGGGTCGGGTTTGGTTCCTGGACCTAAATTGCGGTCTCCACCCATGATGGACTGAGGATAGACGTCGTTGGCGCAGACTCCCACAAAATAGGAGACATGGGTGTTATCGAAGAGGTTGCTAAAACTGGATGCAGCCTTCCTCGCCTCGTTCGGGCACACGACCATATTAGGCGATTGCCCCAACTCGTCGGCCATGATCAGATAGTTTGTCCAACAGATGGCACCTTGGTTGGCGTTGGTGAGACAATCTGACCATCCGCCTTTCTTCATAATCTGCTGGGAAGGCGGCAAACCACCATTGTCCGCAGCCCAAAGGCGATAAGCCGTGCCGATTTCCTTGAGATTTGATGCACAAGTGATATAATTTGATCTTTGCTTGGCAGGCATCATGGCCGGCAAGAGCATCGCCGCCAGCAACGATAGAACGGCAAGGACCACGATCAGTTCAACGAGGGTCATTGCCCGCGGTTTGCGCAATGCTTTTTGTTTCATGCAGTCTCCAAGAAGAAGTCAACCACATCTCGCGGCGGAAAGCAAGTGATAATAGTCGCTCAGCCCTGAATTCTTGGGCGCCGCAGCAGCGCCGCCCTACCGGGTTGAAATCGAGTTTCGGCTCTCGCCCTGCCGTGGATGGCAATCCGCAATCCGCGTGAAAACGACTCAACAGGAGGAAACAGAGATAACAGAGAATTCGCCCTCTGCCTTTCTCCGTTATCTCCGTTTCCGCCTGTTCAAAATCCGCAATCCGAAATCCGCAATCCGCAATCGAGTTTCGGCTCGACGGAGTCTCGCCCTACCATTCAAGATGGAGGCGTTCTGATGAAATATCGCTGGTCATTGCCTGATGCGAGCGGGCGCGCTCCTGCGTCCGCGCTCGCGGAGGCGCTGGGGGTCTCGCCATTGCTGGCGCAATGCCTGGTCAACCGCGGAATCGCAGGGCCGGAGCAGGGCGCCCTATTCTTGCGGCCGCGCCTCAAGGATTTGGCGGATCCGTTGTTGCTGCCGAATATGGGAGCGGCGGTGCAACGTCTTTTGCGCGCCCGGCAGCGCGGCGAACCGCTGGTGATCTTCGGCGATTACGACGCGGATGGCGTGACTTCCACGGCCCTGCTGCTGGAAACGCTGCGCGCGCTGGGCTGGACCGTCCATCATTATTTGCCGCATCGCATGGATGAAGGCTACGGGTTGAGCCGGGACGGCGCGGAACATTGCCTGGAAAAACATTTCGCTCCTTTGATGCTGGCCGTGGATTGCGGCTCGACCGCCGTTGACACCATCGCCTGGCTCGGCCAAAAGGGAACGGAGGTCATCGTGCTTGACCATCACCAGGTTTCCACGCCGCCGCCCGCGGCTGTGGCGCTGGTCAATCCGCGTCTGAGCGATCCGCCCGGACCGGAGTTCTGTTCCGCGGGGCTGGCATTCAAGCTGGCCCACGCCATTGTCAAGCAGCTCCGCGAAGACGGCGAGTGGGCCGCCATCCAGTATGATTTGCGCCAGCATCTGGATTTGGTGGCGCTGGGCACGATTGCGGACCTGGTTCCGTTGACGGGCGAAAATCGGATTCTCGCCAGCGCGGGACTCGACCGGCTCACGCAGACGCGGCGTCCCGGCCTGGTGGCGCTGATAGCGGCGGCGCAATGTCCTTCGCCCATCGGCAGCTACGAGGCGGCATTTCAACTGGCCCCGCGCCTCAACGCCGCCGGACGGCTCGAAGACGCCGAGGAGGCCCTGCGCCTGCTGCTGGCCGCCGGGGTCGCCGAGGCGGAACCGCTCGCCCGCAGCCTCGATGCGCGCAACCGCCAGCGCCAGCAAATCGAACGCGACATGGCGGAGGAAGTCATCGCCGCTGTCCACGCCCGCTTCAACCGCGAAAGGGATTTCGTCATCGTCGAAGGGCGCGACACCTGGCATATCGGCGTGGTGGGCATTGTGGCCGCGCGGGTTGTCAAGCGGTTTTATCGCCCGGCGGTTATTCTGGGGGGCGACGGCGCGCTGTGGCGCGGGTCGGGGCGGAGCATCGAGGGATTTGACCTCGCGGCGGCGTTGCGCGGTTGCGATGCCCTGCTGATGCGGCACGGGGGACACAGCATGGCGGCGGGCGTCACCGCCCAACCGGACCAAGTGGACCCGTTCCGGGCGCGCTTGAACGAATTGGCGCGGCTGGCCTTGAAGCCCGAACAACTGGAGCCTTCGCTCAGGCTGGACGCGGAAGTGACGGGCGCGGACTTGACGCTGGACTCGGTGGAGCCGCTGGCCGCGCTGGCCCCGTCCGGCCAGGGCAACCCGCCGGTGCAATGGATGATCCGCGGCGCGAGCCTCCGGCAGACGCCGCAGCGAATGGGCCGGGAAAACCAGCATGTAAAACTTCGTTTGACGGACGGCCAATGCGACTTGGAAGCGGTCTGGTGGAACGCCGGGCAGGCCCCGATGCCGGGCGGGCGGTTTGACCTCGCCTTTGTGCCGACCGTGAACGAATACCAGGGGCGGCGGTCGGTGCAGTTGCGGGTGTTGGACTGGCGGCCGGGTTGAATCCCGGCAGGGCGACGCTCCCGCGGAGCCGGGAAGGGACGAATAGGACGAATAGGACGAATGGCACAAGCGGTTTGCTCCACTGATTAGCACAACTGAATGGTTTCATAATGGGAATTGAAAAGTGAATAAATTCACTTTTCGCGGTTGACGGGCGGCGGGCGAAAGGTTAAATTTTTCGCCATGATGATTTTGGCACCCCGACCTTATGAGTGAATTGTCCCAATTGAGCCGGCGGGAACGGCAGATCATGGAGATTGTTTATACGCGGGGGGAAGCCACGGCGACGGTCGTTCTGGAGAACCTGGCGGACGCGCCGACGCGGACTTCCGTGCGAACGCTGCTGCGCATTCTGGAGGAAAAGGGGCATCTCCGGCACGGAAAGAAGGGCCGGGAGTTTGTGTATCATCCGACGCAACGGCGGGAACAGGCCGGGAAAACGGCGTTTCAGCGGGTGCTGGCCACTTTCTTTGAGGGTTCATTGGAAAGGGCGGTGGCGGCGCATCTGACCGACCCTGACGCGGAAATTTCACCCGGCGAGTTGAAGCGCCTTTCCGCGCTGATCAGCGAAGCCAAACGGAAGGAGCCATGATTATGAATGTGCCTGCCGGTCCAAATCTCAGCTTCCTCGCGCAGGCCGGGCCGGCCGCGCTGGATGCAGTTGTCAAGAGCGTGCTGTTGCTGGCGGCGGCGGCCCTGGTGACGGGCGCCATGCGGCGTGGCTCGGCGGCGGCGCGGCATCTGGTGTGGCTGCTGGCGGTGGCGGGGCTTTTCGCGCTGCCGGCGCTTTCGTGGATGTTGCCGGGCTGGAACATTCTGCCGCGCTGGATGAGCGTGAAGCCGGCGGCGGCTGCCGCGCTGGAGAGGCCGGCAGCCGCAGCGCGAAACCAAGGGCAGGGTGTCGCATGGGCTGGGGGAAGCGATGGGGGCTATGGGAATAATGGGACTTATAGGACCGATTGGACCGATAGGACCTATCCGACGGATCGGCCGGGGCGGCCGGCGCCTTCGGGGGCGCAGGCTGTCAACACACTTTCGAGTGGTTCCGCCGGTTCCGTGGCGCGGGATGCCGGGGGCGGGGGGGGCGGGACGTTGGCGGCGCGGTTCGGCGGGGGCGAATTATGGCTGGCGGCGTGGCTGGCGGGGTTCGCGCTGGTCTTCCTGCGCACCGCAGTGGGCGTGGCCGGTTTGTGGCGGCTCGAACGCGGCTCGCGCTTGGAAACGGCGCTGTCGTGGCTGGATTTGTTGCGAAGGCTGGCGTCCGGCCTGGGGCTGCGGCGCCGGGTGGCGCTGCTGAAAAGCCACCGGCGGCGGATGCCGATGACCTGGGGCGTGATGCGTCCGAGGCTGTTGTTGCCGGAAGTGTCGGAGGCGTGGCCGGAGGAGCGGCGTCGGGTGGTGCTGCTGCACGAACTGGCGCACGCGTGGCGCTGGGATTACGCCACCAACCTCGTCACCCGCCTGGCGTGCGCGGTCTGGTGGTTCAATCCGCTGGTCTGGCTGGCGGCGCGTCAAATGGCCGCCGAACGCGAGCGGGCGTGCGACGACATCGTGCTGAACCAGGGCGCCAAACCGGCCGAATACGCGGAGCAGCTTCTGGAGATCGCCGCCGGATTGCGTCCGGGCGGATGGACGGAATGTGCCGGCATCGCCATGGCGCGGCCCACCAAACTGGAAGGCCGCCTGCGCGCCATCCTGGACGCCAACCGCAACCGCGCCGCCCTGACGCGCGCGGCGGTGTTTTTTGCATTGCTAGTGTTGACAGCCATCCTCATTCCGGTGGCAATGATGAAGGCCGCGCCCGGGCCGCAGCGTGCAAATCCGCAATCCGCGGCTCGACTGAGCGACTCGACGGCTCGACTGAGCTCGCCGAAGTCTGAGCTCGTCGAAGGCTCGCCGAAGTCAATCCGCAATCCGCAATCGTTGAGCGGTCGTGTGCTTGACGACGCGACCGGTGAACCGATTGTTAATTTTGTTGTGCAGAGGTGCATGTCCAATTCGGCGAACCCTGAAAGAGCACTCTGGGGGCCGATTTCCAGCGGCAGTCAACGAAGACTGGGGCTTTTCGATGGCATACCAAGCCCGTTACCACAGCAGAGTTTGCGCATCAGCGCCCCCGGCTATGTGCCGGAGCCGTTGACGTTACAATTGATGACGAACGCGCCCGCCTCTGGTCTGGAGATTCGCTTGAAGCGAGGCGGGGAAATTCACGGCGTAGTCCTGAATGACGCCGGATGGCCGGTTGCCGGCGCGCAGGTGTTTCTTACCACCTTACAGGCGCTCTATTTGAGCCAAGGCCGGCAATTCGGCAATATATATAACGGCAGTTCCACCACCACCGACGGCGCGGGGCGCTTTGTGCTGCGGGCAATGGGCGGAACTGTGCAAAGGGTCGCGGTGGTGTCTCCCGACGGCCTCATGATTTGGCCTGCGGTTCAATCCAGGCCGGGAGAGGATTTGAAAGTTGCGCTGCCTAAACCGGGAACCTTGATCCTAGGTTACGACAACCCCGGAGACGACGCGCAAGCAAAACTCAATCTGGCGTTTATGACTCTGACCAATGGACCTGAAGAAAAGTCCTTTTGGATAAACCTCTGGTTCAGCCGGTCTCTCACAGTGGCGAACGGCGGCGAAACCATTCTCACGAACATCACTCCCGGCACTTACGACATTTCCCGCTCGAAGACGACGGCCAACGGAAATTCCGCGATAATCGACCGTCAGAGTGTCGTAATCGAACCGGGTCAGACCCGGCGCCTGGACGTTGCCGGGACCAACGGCCAGCGCATTCGCGGGCAAGTGGTCGGACTCGATCAGGTCAAGGCAACCGGAGGCAGCCTTTCGGTTCGTTCCGCCGAAGCCACAGGGCAGCCGTGGCCGGAAGGATCGCGCAATTACGTGAAGGAAGCTGCGCATCCCACCTTCGATCTTCTGCAGTTCGGAGCGGACGGCACTTTCCAGACTGCCGCGCTCAAGCCCGGCACATACACGGTCATTGCCAGCGTGTTTCCGCCGCAAGATAAAACCGACGGCTGGCCACCATTTCTCAGAAAACCGGATTACGTGGGCGTCGCCAAAATTACCGTCACCGCCGATGCCATGTCGCCTGTATCAATCAAACTTGCCCCGGCATTATTTGTTGACATCCCCGGTCAAGTAGTGGACGACGAAACAGGCGCACCCGTCCGGATGGTTATGATTCAGACTGGCACAGTGAATCCGGAGAAACCCGGCGAAATTTCCTGGAGCGCGGGCTTGCAGGAGACCGGCCAGGGTGCTCCAGCGGGCGGACCGGGCCAATTTTCGCTACGGGACGTAAAAGCGGGAACGGCATTGCGCTTTCTGGCGAATGGATACCTGCCTCAAACAATCCTGCGCGATGAGGGGATCGCCGCCACGCAGACCAACGGTCTGCTGGTCCGCTTGAAGCGAGGCGGGGAACTTCACGGCGTGGTTCACGATTACGCCGGTGCGCCGGTGGCGGCGGCGAAGGTGATTCTCGCTCCAGTCGAGTTTGGCCAATCGCTGCTCGCCACCATTTCTATGCCGAACTCGGGGGCTGAGGCATTCACGTCCACCGCCACCACCGACGCCACAGGCCGTTTTTCTCTCCGGGGAGCGGGAGACCGCCCGCGGGTCCTGGTTTTTACCTTCGACAGCCGGATGGTGCAGGCGGCGCAACCCGCCGCGCCGGGGCGCGAGTTGAACATCACCCTGCCCGCGCCGGCAACTTTGATCGTCCGCTATGACATCCCCGGAGACGCGCCGTGGACAGGTGTTGATCTGAGCCTTGGCACGAACGGCTTGGAAATGCCGTTATGGAAAGACTTCACCTCCCACTTGTGGGAGGCGGTTACCAACGGCACGCAGATCGTGGTGAGCAATCTCGCCCCTGGCACATACGACTTTTCCCGCGTGAGGCTGGACATGGCGACCAACTCCGATGGCTTTTTTATGTTCGGCGAACCGGCGACAGGAGTGATTAGCGACAATCGGAAAGTCGTTCTCGAGTCAGGCCGCACACAACAGGTCAACATCGTCCGTTCCGTTGGACAGCGGGTGCAGGGACAGGTGACGGGCTTGGGATCCATTACCAACTTGGATCAAGCGTTTCTCTACGTCGCTTCAGGCTCCGCCATCTTCACCCCCTCTGATTTCAAAACGAACATGTTCCAACCGTGTTTCGACGCGGTGGATCTGGGCAAGGATGGGCATTTCCAGACAGCCCTCCTGGAGCCGGGCAACTATACGCTGGCGGTGGAAGTGTATGTGAAGGGCGAGCCACCGGAGCCTGAACCGGTGCCCGATGACGAACCTGTATATGGCGGCTTCTTCCCTTTCGCCATGCCCCGGCTTGCCTACGTAGCCAACACCAAAGTGACCGTCACAACCAACGCGCTGCCGCCGCCCGTGAAGATTGAACTCCATCCCTGGGTTGATCCCGCGAAAGCCCCCTTGAACTCCGACCGATAATCATTGATTGCCCGCGATGCCACTTGAAGATAGATTCATAGGCGCATCAATTCAAAGTGCGCGGGCCCATAGCTCAGTTGGTTAGAGCAAGCGACTCATAATCCGTCAATACTGTTTTCCTGAATCCTCCCACGTCATCCCGGCCTTGATTTCCAACGACTTATGACATTTGCGTCATCCCGACTCCTCACGAATCCGCCCGAAAATTGGCAAACAGTATCAGATTTCAGTATCAGATTCGCTGTAGAGCGCATGGAATCACCTGCCCTGAGCGAATACGGCAGACCTCGGTTCCACCGCGATTCATAATTTCGGGTGCGTCGTGTCTTGAGTTCATTGGCTTTGCAATTGGAAAAACTGGACGGCGTTTGTGATGGGGAGGGTGACGGTATTTGAAAAACCAATAACCAATGGGGTTTTTGTCAGGGCAGCCCAATTTGCTTGGGAGGCTAGATTTGTCGAGGTCTGAAGGGCGTAGTTTCCGGAGTTTGTCGGCCAAGCAAGAATGACTTGGCTACCGGACACGGCAATTGTCAGGGACGGCGGTTCAGGAACGAAAATCAGTTGGGATGCGCTTGCGAATGCCGCGCCTTGGGAGTCGGCCACGGTGAACAGGTTGGTCCACGTCCCGGGTGCTTGAATCGTTGCCGTGACGGTCATCGAGGCGCCCTTGTTTGTGTTCAGGGTTCCAAGCGACCAGTCAAGGTAAGCGTCTTCGATGTCCACAGAACCGTGGCCGAATGAGGCCAAATCCACGCTTAATCCTGCCGGCGTGGCGTTGCTCATGTCCACATTGGTCAGGTTGAGCGAGCCGATGTTGCTGGCCGTGATCGTATAATTGAAGGTGTCGCCAATTTGGAGGTTCGTCGCGGTAGGCGAGACGGTCAAGACCAGCAATGGATTTGCAACCACCGTTGTCGTGGCGTCGGCAGTGGTGTGGGCGGCTTCCATGTTGCCGGCGTTGTCATGTGCCCGGCTGTAGAATCGGTAAGTGTGATGGGCTTGGCCCGGGAACGTCGCATTTGTGCTTGTGGTTAGGCCGAGCCAGTTTGTCCACGCGGCTCCATTGTCCGAGACGTAAATGTCGTAATCGGCAACGCCGGAGCCACCAGGATCATCCTGACCGGCCCAGGAGACGGGGAATTGGAGCGTCTGGGTCTGCACGGGCAGCGGCAGGACGTAACTGGTTGGCGGCAAGGCGTCCAGAGTGATCAAAGCCATTTTGGTGGTGGTTACGCCGGCGGCGGGGTTGGAATCGTCAAGCTGATCCGTTGCAATCTGCGGTTCGTTGTCGAAGGAGATCAACGCCACGTTGACCAATTGCGTGCCCGTGGGCAGACCGGCCTTGGCGTCAATCGTATAGGTCACATGGCCTTGACCGCGACCGGTGCCGTCTTCCGGCGGGAGGAAGCCGATGTTCACGGGTGGCGGCAGACTCGTTGCCGGGTCAATGGAGCGGAACGTGGCGGAAACCTGCCCGGACGTGAGATTGATGCCAATTTGGATTTGCACTTGGAAGTTGGTACCGAGATAACTGAAGGGCACATTCGTTTGGAATTGCTGGATGCCGGCTGGTAATGAAACGACCAGATCACCAAAGCCAAACTCCGACACGTTGAAGGTGGTCCAATTGAAGGTTGTGCTCAGTTGGTCCAAGATGATGACCTGTTGTGCCGGGGCAGTGGCGTTGGTCACGTTTTCAAAGTCAATTCGATACGCCAAGGTGCTTGATGATGCAATGAATCCATTGGCTCCAAAGCCAGCGGGGCCGGTCATCTGATTTGGGTCTCCGGTGTGAGTGACACCGGTTGAGCCGCTGCCGCCGGAAGGGGGGTAAACCCCGGCAAAGTTGGGTCGTAGGCGCCTGGGAATTTTCCGCCGTTTCCTGGCATCCCGTCATAGCCGGTGGGAAGATCATCACGATTTCTTGATAGCTCATATTGTTGCATCAGCTCGTCATCATTCACATTATTCAAATTGTCTGCATCAAATAAATAACCAACGAACCACCATGCCTTACCAGCAACTTCGCTCCAAAATGGGCCGAGAGTTCTCTCAAACACCGGCCCTATAGTCCCCAAGTGGGCTAACTTGTCGCGCAGCTCACCAGCAATAAAATCCCGTGTGTCCAACAAAAGACGTCTTCCGTAGACTGGCAGCTTTACTTGAAACGAGAGAAGACCCGTCGGATCAGTCGAATCGTTTGGATCATTACCAGCGTACCTATAAGGGTTCAGGTCTCCCCCGTAAAAATTGAGGGGATCCCGAGAACTGAAAAGACCCATTGCCGTACTAAAATATCGCAGTCTCATGAAATTCATACCAGTCCCTTCACTCATTACACCAAACTGCCCCACATATTGAAATGGATTTGGAACCGTTTCGGTTCTCCGTAAAATACTGCCAAACGGCGAGTAAGAATAAACATTGGCTACGCCTCCTGCAGAAGTAATCATTTGCTGTGCGTTTGCCATCGCATCAAAGGCATATCCGACAGTGCTTCCTGTCGAATCAGTGCGCGTTATCAAACCAAGGCCATAGTCGTAATGGGCGATGACATTTCCAGCACTATCATATTCTCCAACAACATTTCCGAAACCAATTAGGTCAATCACATCTCGTGTCGCCGTTCCATTGGCCGCAACCACCGTCCGGTTGTCCAGCCCGTCATACGTGTATTGCCAGTTGCCTTGCGGCGAGGTCATGGAAATGAGGCGGTTCTCATCGTTGTAGGTGTAGGTGATCGTTCCCTGGGGCGATACTTCCTTGACCAAATTGCCATCGGCATCAAACGTGTAATTTGTCTGTCCCACTGAAAAATACTGGTTCAGGTTGTTGGCGGTATATGAATTCGTCACTCCGTTTTCAACGGTTAGCGTTCGGTTGCCTGTGGAATCGTAAAGGTAGGCCAGATCCTGGCTGGGAACATTGGTGGTGATGGCGGCATATACGGCGTGGGTTAATTGCCCAATGTCGTCGTAGGTGTAAGTCCAATTGCCGTCCAGCGTGTTCATCGTCGTCCGCCGCCCCCGGCTGTCGTAGGTGTAGTCAAAGCTCGACAACAGCGTGCCGTTGGCCAGGGAATTGGTCAGGCCCAACAATTGTCCGGCAGGGTCATATTGGTAGGTCGTGAACATACCGTTGCCCAGGGTCTTTAGCGCCACTCGCCCGACGGCATCGTATTGATACTGCACCACCAGCGCGTTCAGTTCATTCGTCATGCTCTGCAACCGGCCTGCCACGTCGTAATAATAAATCAGCCGATGTCCAAGCTGATCCACGCTTGATATGCGGCGTCCCGTGGAATCGTAATTGAAATTCAAGTATTTGCCGCCAGGATAGGTGATTCGAGTGAGCCGATTACTCGCATCATACGTCATGCCGGAAGATTCGAGCGGATTCAACTCGGTGTCGAACGTGGCGGCATTGGTCAGGTTTCCCCGTCCGTCATAAGCATAAGAAGTCACGGAGCCATCTGCAAAATACTTGCCGGTGACTTGGGCGTTGTTGTTAAACGTATAAAACGTCTGGTGTTCACGGCGGTTATTCCAGGTTTCAGGATTCCCGAATTGGTCATAGCTCCAACCCTCGACACTGCCGTCCGCGTAGGTGATGGTTTGCAGGTTGCCATAAGGGTCGTAGGCGTAGTGCGTGGGATTGCCCTTTGCATCGGTCAGGGACGCGAGGCGATTATAGGCGCTGGTGAAAGTGAATTGGGTTTCGTTCGCCAGAGGATCGGTGCTGCTCGTGACGTTTCCCTCGCTGTCGTATCCGTAATTGTAAGACCGTCCCGCCGGGTCCATCACGGAAACGAGGTTGTAATTGCCGTCAAAGGAAAGGTGAACGGCATTCCCCAACCCATCAACCGTCCTTGCCAAAAGCCCGCGGTTGTCGTAATAAAACTGCGTGACATTGCCAAGGGCATCCGTGACGATGACCTGTCCACCGCTGCCGTATCCGAGGGTGAGGGCTTCAGCATTCCCACCCAAATAGGTGCCAACCAGTCGGCCAAAAGAATCGTAACTAAAATACCTCCAATTGCAGCAGGAACTTGCCACACCGGTTAGTTCGTGCAATTGCGCCGGGGAACCGCTGGTATTGTAGGTGTATGTCGCCGTCCGGCCATCGAAGTATTGGGCACCAGTGAGATGCTGATTCGCCGCGTCATAGGTGAGTGCGGTTTGGTGTCCAAGCTGGTCCGTTACGGTCTGAATGAGGCTGGCAGCGTTGTAAGCGATATGGATGCTTTGTCCGGAAGAATGCGTCAGGCTCGTCAGCAGACTTCCAGTGTGGGCGAGCGTGATGCGATTGTTGTTCAAATCCTGGACGTATCCCAACTGGCCGTTGGATTGGTAATAATAAGCCAAGCCAGATTTCTCGGTGAGGGTGTAACCGCCGCCTCCCACGGGAGCCAAAGTGCCGTAATCTCCAGCCTGCGCGAAATAACCGCCACGCGTGTCGGGTTGGAATACCCGTTGGGAGCCGCCGGGTCCAATAACCGTGATCGTTCCATCGGAACCCTGTTGCAACGAGTATTGCCAGTTGTGCGACCAGCCCCGCCCAAGAGGACCGAGAGCGTACCGCCGCGAGATTGGCTCCCCAAACGACCGGCTGAAGGTCAAAGGCAGCCCCGGTGTCGGCACGGATGCGTCCACCGAACTGGCCAGCGTGCGTAATGGGCACAAGCCGTCCGCCTGCATCAATTGGAAGGCCAACAGTTTTCCGATGTCTTCAACATTTAACCCCAATCGCCCAAGATAAGCGGCGTTGTTGTCCAGCATAGTCACATAACCGCCCCAGGTTGTACCGGCCTGACTGGTGAACGACATCCAAATCGCATTCCACGCATCGGCGGGAATGGTGGGTGGCTCCATCGAGTATTCTTGGGATGACCAGTTCAGAGGTGTCGGGTCGCTTGCCTGAATCACTCCGAGATTCCAATTCACGGGCGGATAACTGAAATTCCAGGGCTGCTGCCAACCGGCATAATATGTTGGAAAATTGAAATTCTCTCCCGGCTGCAAAACGCCGGGTGTCTGGCCAGATCCCAGAAACTGCACTGAATGGCTAAAACCGGCCGGTTCAGCCGAAGTCCAAAGCCCCACGGCAACCAACGTAGAGTCCAAGGTCAGATATGCGGCTTGTATTCCATTCTGCGTGGCCGTGAGGACCACCAGCGGCGCTGGCATAGCCGCATCCCCGGTGTTGCCATATTGCGAATATATCGTGGCGGGAACGTGATAGCCGAGTGATCCCGGCAACGAGAGCGAAGTGACCAGATTGGGAGCACCCGCGGCCAAGACCTGAAGCGCATTCGTCAATGTTGCTGAACTGCCTGAACCGAGCGAAACGCGGATGGAGTACGTTCCTGGCGGCAATGCGCCAGCGGCTTCGGTCGCTGTGATCTGCGTAAAGGAGTCCACCGAGATCGAAGTCGCTGCATAGTTGCTCGTCCCGTTGATGAATTGCACAGAGCTTGAGCCATCGAATCCCGCCCCGCTCAGCGTGAGCGTTGATGGCGCGTTGATGCCGGTAGTGTTTGGCGTGACCGAGAACAGCAAAACCGATGCGGAAGATACTGTGACAGTAAAACCGCCGGGTGTTTGGATATTATCGCCATAGACCAACACGTAGTATGTCCCAGCAACCGCCAGGGGGATTATCACTTGCTGGTTCGGCTTCGAAGGTATAGTCGAACTATACATGAAGCTGGAAGGAGTGGGCGCTTGACCCAATCCGACATAAATGTCGGCATGGTTGTTGGTCACCAGGTTGTTCAGCACGACTTTCATCGGTGCGCCAATGGGCACAGTGAATTGGAGTAAAACGGCCTGGCCGCTCCCCGCCCATTGCCCTTGGTACGCCGTCCCAAGGGTCAGGTTTGTTTGCACCGTCTGCAAAAGCTGAAATGCATAAACGATGCCGTACTGGCCGCTGAGGCTGTGCGCCGTGATGCAGTAATTCCCAGAACTCGGCAAGGTGATGAAACTCGAATCCGTCGTCAAGTTTGTGAAGCCCAGCGGGCCGCTGGGGCCGGTGAGATTGAAGCCCACGCCACTGCCGGAGGTGTTCACCAGATGGAAGCGAATTTGCTGTCCGGCTGTCGCCGCAAAATTCCACTGATCCACGCTGTAAGGCGTTTCGATGTCGCCGGTCACGGCTTGGTTGAGAACGACGGAACCCACATTTGGGGTGGTTTGCCAGACAGTCACCTCGTAGTGCCCGGTGCTGCTCGGAAAGCCTGGCGGCGCGTGAACTTGCACGCCGTAAGTTCCATCGTTGGTTATCGCAATGCTGGACAACAACACGGGAGCACCGCTGGACGCATTCGTGGCTGATGCAATCACCGTCCCGTTGGTCTCCACAACCTGCGCTTGAACGTAGTTGAGGTAGGGCGCAACTCCAATGTCGCTACCGGGATCAACGAGCACCGTATAGATTTGGCCTGCCCGTGCGAAAAAGGTCCACTGGTCCAACTCGCCCGCAGTGGTGAGATTGCCCAGATTCGGGGTGCTGAACCCGATTGGCCCGCTGTTGGGGACTTGCGTCACCGTGCCGTTCAGGACTGATCCGCCAATCTGCGCCGCTCGCGCGTAAAGATGAAGGCCGTTCAGGTCAAGCGTGGTGCCCGACGGGACTACAAGTGAATTGATGTAGAGCGCTTCGGAACCAGTCCCGGAGGAGTTATGATATTGGTCAATCAGCCGGACATAGGTATTGTGGGCCAGCGTCACGGTGCCGTAGGTAAAATTGTGAATGAAACCGACCGGCGAACTGCCAAAGTCCTGCCCCATCACTTCAAAAAACTGAGGTGAGGAGCCAGTTCCCGATCCGTTCAAGGTAAGCGTGCCCAAAGCGCTGAATTCGCCGGAATTCACAGTGTTGCCCGAGACGTTTCCGGTCACTTCAATCGTGCCTCCTGGTTGAATGGTGAAAAGGCCAAGACCCGTTAAGAAGAGCGAACTGGCCACGTTCACCACATTGCTATTCGCCACCGAGAGGGTTCCCTGCTGGGTGTAGCCCCGCGCAGCGATGGTGATTGTCCCAGGCGTCACGTCACCCGAAATGGTTCCTTGGTTGATTACGCTCACATTCTGCGGCCCCCCGTACTCGCCGCTATACCCAATCGTCCCATTCTGGCCGTGAACCGTGATCCCCGGCGAAATCGTCAAGGTTGAACCAGCGTTAGCCAGGCGCAATGCGTTGTACGCGGTGTTAGGCGCCTCGCCAAAGACCACGCTCCCGTTGCCAGCCAGCGTCTGACTTCCCACAAAGCTCATGGCACCGAAATTGGAATTGGTCGGACAGCCCACATAAGCTGTGCCGTTCAAAGTCAACCCATTAAGAACGCTCAAAACGACTCCACTTCCGCTGTAATAAGTGTTGCCAACATCCAGCGTTCCGTTGATCGTCACCCCGTTTAGCGTCCCTCCGCTGCTGCCCACCAAAAGCGCTGCGCCGTTGGTTGTGGTTACGGTTCCGCCATCAATCGTGCCTCCGTTCACAGCCCACGAGCCGCCCGATGAACCAATCGTAAGGATGGTGCCGGTATTGGTCAATACGCCCGTTAGGTTCACAATCCCGCCGCTGCTGTTCAAGGTCCCTAGACTGGCCACCGTAAAGTTGCCCCCAAGATTTACCACGTCACTGGTCGCGTTAATGATTCCGGCATTGGTCCAAGCGCCATTTAAAGTCAAGGTAATCCCGTTCACCGAAAGTGTTTGGTTGTTCTGCAAACCACCGTTGAAAGCAACCGCGCCAGTCCCGCTCAATGATGCGCCATTGAATACCGCCGGCGCGCTGAATGCTAACGTGCCTTGGAGCATTTCGTTTGTTCCTCCAATACTGTTGAATGGCACGCCGACCGAATTCGTCCCTGCGCCGTATGATTTGACCACGATTCCCATGTTCTCCCAATAGGCATTGGTGTTGGCGCAGGAAGAAGTCATGCTCTGATCACACCATATATCCCACAAAGCTCCGCTTGAATTGACTATTGAGCCAGCCGTGGTGGAGCAGTTGCTCAGAACGAGGTTGCCGCCTCCCCAAATCGCTATTCCCGCATTCGTCAAAGCAGTTTGCAGATACTTGACGTTCGTTCCGCCGATACTCAGAGCACCATTGGTTGCGATAGTCAACGGATTTCCGATTAACCCACCGCCCAGCCAGTTGAACTGACCGTTGATTGTGATCGGCGCGGAAAGGTTGATCGTTCCATTTGAGAAGGTAATTCCTTGCCCGGCTTGCCCGTTCGGCACTCCAATGGGATTCCAGTTGTTTGGGTTAAACCAATCGAGGCTGACCGCGCCCGTCCAGGTAAATGAATTGGTAATCGGTTGGGAACCGATTGCGACAATGATATAGTTGGTGGGGTTAACAATTGTCTGCCATTGCGCTTGCGGAGGAAGGTTGAAGTTCGTGAAATTTCCCGTCGCGGAAGGATAAGTCAACAATGGAAATCCATCGCCTGGATTTGGCGAATAGCCGCTGTTTGTGTGTGCTTGCAGCGTGCCGGCTGAAGCCAGCGCCAAAGGACTGGTGAAGCTCATTTTTCCGCAAGTGTTTATGCCGCTAAGAGCAAAATTGACGACTCCGCCGCTCCCATTATATTGGCTTTGCACTGCCATCGTCCCGCTCTCCACGTCCAGGGTGCCGCTGTTGTTCAAAATTGAGCTAAAGTTGAGCGTGCCGCTATTCACGCTGACCGTCCCGGAGTTGTTGAAAGTGTCCGCAATGGTGGCGCTCCCTGTTCCCCCCGCGTTCAGTTGGCCGGCGTTGTAAAATGTGTGCGCTCCCCCATAGTAGCCGTAGGTCCCGGCGGAGTTGTTGGCTGCCAAATTGATCGTTGCCCCGGCCCTGTTGCTGATCACCGAGCCATTGCCGTCGTAAACGAGTGCGCTCCATGCCAGCGTGCCGCTGTTGATCAATTGCCCCCCGCTAAGATAAAGTGGAGTACTGCTGAAACTCGCCCCGTTAAACTGAACAACCCCGCTAATCGTCCCCCCCGTCCAGTTCAGCGGGCCGCTGTCGGCAATCAGGTTCGTGCCGCCCAGCCCGCCACTACTCATGCTGACCACAGAGGGTGCTATCGTCCCGCTGCCGTTGAAGTTGGCTGTCCCGCCGGAGACCACCAGCGTGTTGCCGCTCATGGAAGCGCTCCCGGTCAAGTTGGCTGTGCCCCCGCTCACCGTCCAGGTCCCGGTCAGACTCAAAGTGCCGCCCATCGTCACCGTGCCCCCGCTCACCGTGAAATTGCCCGCGCCCGAAATCGTGGACCCAGCATTGATAGTGCAGGTGCCACCCCCCAAATTGAGCGTTGCCCCCGACGCCACTGCAAACCCGCCACTGTCAGTGCCCCCCCCTGAAAGAACAAGATTACCGCTGTTCACGCTGACCGTCCCGGAGTTGTTGAAAGTGTCATTGATGGTGGCGCTGCCCGCCCCCGCCGCGTTGAGTTGGCCAGCGTTGTAAAACGCGTGCGCGCCCCCATAGTAGCCGTAAGTCCCGGCGGAGTTGTTGGCTGCCATATTGATCGTCGCCCCCGCCAGGTTGCTGATCACCGAGCCGGTACCATCGTAAACAAGTGCGCTCCAAGCCAACGTGCCGCTGTTGATCAATTGCCCCCCGCTGAGGTAAAGGGGCGAACTGCTGAAACTTGCCCCGTTAAACTCCACCACCCCGCTAATCGTCCCTCCCGTCCAGTTCAACGGGCCGCTGTCGGCAATCAGGTTCGTGCCTCCCAGCCCGCCACTACTCATGGTGACCACGGAGGGTGCTATCGTCCCGCTGCCGTTGAAGTTGGCCGTCCCCCCGGATACCACCAGCGCGTTCCCGTTCATGGAGGCGCTCCCTGTCAAATTGGCCGTGCCCCCGCTCACCGTCCAGGTCCCACCAAGACTCAGGCCGCCCCCGACCGTGACATTGCCACCACTCACTGTAAAAGTGCCCGCACCCGAAAGCTGCACACTAGACCCCAGGTTGACGTTGGCATTCACCGTCAAACTGCCTGCGCCCGTAATCGTGGAACCAGGATTAAATGTGAAGCTGCCGCCCCCCAAACCCAACGTGGCCCCGGAGGCCACCGTAAACGGGCCGCTTTCGGTTCCTCCCCCTGTCAGGTTGAGCGTCCCGCCGTTCACACTGACCGTGCCGGTGTTGTTGAAGGTGTCGTTGATGGTGGCGCTGCCCGTCCCCGCCACCGTCACCTGACCCGCATTGTAAAACGTATGCGATCCCCCCCAGTAGATGTAAGTCCCGGCGGTGTTGTTGGCCGCCAGATTGACCGTTGCCCCCGGCAGATTGCTGATCACCGAGCCATTGCCGTCATACACAAGTGCGCTCCAGGCCACCGTCCCGCTGTTGACCAACTGCCCGCCATTCAGGTACAGGGGGCCGCTGCCAAAACTCCCCCCGCTAAACTGCACCACCCCGCTGATATATCCCCCCGTCCAGTTCAACGGGCCGCTGTCGGCAATCAGGTTCGTCCCGCCCAGCGTGCCACTGCTCACGTTGACCGCCGCCGGTTGCCACGGGCCAGCGCCGTTAAAGTTGACAGCGCCGCCGGATACGTTGATCGTGTTGCCAGTGACTGTGGCCGTGCCCGTCAGCGTGGCCGTGCCCCCGCTGAACGTCCAGGTCCCACCCAGGCTCAGGCCGCCCCCGACCGTGACGTTGCCACCGCTCACTGTGAAAGTGCCCGCACCCGAAAGTTGCACACTAGACCCCAGGTTGACGTTGGCATTCACCGTCAAACTGCCCGCGCCCGTAATCGTGGAACCAGGATTAAATGTGAAGCTGCCGCCCCCCAAACCCAACGTGGCCCCGGAGGCCACCGTAAACGGGCCGCTTTCAGTTCCTCCACCGCTCAGGGTGAGCGTCCCGCCATTCACACTGACCGTGCCGGTGTTGTTGAAGGTGTCGGCAATCGTGGCGCTGCCCGTCCCCGCCACCGTCACCTGGCCCGCATTGTAAAACGTATGCGATCCCCCCCAGTAGATGTAAGTCCCGGCGGTGTTGTTGGCCGCCAGATTGACCGTTGCCCCCGGCAGATTGCTGATCACCGAGCCGTTGCCAGCGTAAACATTAGCGCTCCAGGCCACCGTCCCGCTGTTGATCAATTGCCCCCCATTGAGCCAAAGCGTCGAACTGCTGAAATTTCCCCCGTTGAACTGCACTACCCCGCTTATATACCCTCCCGTCCAGTTCAACGGGCCGCTGTCGGCAATCAGGTTCGTGCCGCCCAGCGTGCCACTGCTCACGTTGACCGCCGCCGGTTGCCACGGGCCAGCGCCGTTAAAGTTGACAGCGCC
>Ga0182027_10005591_pt1 | contig 19059 bp, 20 predicted proteins | sample 712E1DmetaG_FD_121300 | JGI IMG/M metagenome (GOLD analysis project Ga0182027, IMG submission 121300) | Permafrost microbial communities from Stordalen Mire, Sweden - 712E1D metaG (Illumina Assembly) | ecosystem: Environmental > Terrestrial > Soil > Wetlands > Permafrost | place: Sweden...
TTCATCAATGTTTTACTGGGCTTTTGACTTACCGTAGTCGACCGTAACTTACCGTTATTGGCCTCGGCTTGTGCGTTTTTCGTGGTACGTGTACCACGAGATTTCGTACCACATGCACCACGAGCATTGGGAGATCTGGCGCTGCGGAACCTACCGGCATCACCTTCCAAGGTGATGCCGGGGTACAAAAGAGGCGTGAATGGCCTTACCGAGGCGCTCACGTAACCGTTACGCGCTGCCGAGGTTCGCTGCACCCCAGACGGGACAATCTGCGTACCTCGTTCGCGCTCTGAACCAACGCACCGCGACTCCCACTTATGGCGCGCCATATCGGACAGAGACGTCACCCTGGCCCGAGATCGCCGTCACGACTCTTCGGCTCGTCGAGTCGATATGGACAGAGCCAGTTGAGACGCCCCCCTGGTCCGACCTGGCGACGACGCGATACGCATCAGGCCCTCGGGGCAAGAGCACGGTCACGTTCCCTTGTGCTGAGGTGGCTAGAACATCACTCGGCGCATCGGCGAACACGATATGGACGTCTCCTTGGGAGCTCGTCGCGGTGACGAGTGAGCTCGTGAGGTCGCTGGCGTTGACCTCACCCTGACCGGAGTGGAGCTCGAGGCGTCCTCGACCGCCGACCACTGTCACGTCTCCCTGGCCAGAATCGAGGTTGAGCGAATTGACGGCACCACGGGCCGTGATGTTGCCGTTCTCTGCCTCCACATTGATCTTCGTCGTCGCGGGCACCCGAATCGTGACGTTCAGGTTGCAGTAATCGTTCCCAACGTAGTTTGCGCGGCAGCTCGAGCTGATGCGGAGCGTTCCTGCGGTCAGGTCCTCGGCATTGCTCGGCGAGCTGATGCCCTCGGTGACCGTGCTCGTCACGCTCGCGCCGGTGCGCGACCACGCTTCGACGACCACCGATCCGGTTTCGATGTCGACATCCAGCACTCGAACCGGTGAGCGAAACGTCCTCACGCTCGGAGGTAGGCGGCGGTAGGCGATGGAGGTCACGATGTCGTACGCGACGACGACGACGATCACGGTTGCGAGCAGCGCCCCGATGGTCAACCACGCGCGCCCTGTTCGCCTCGGCACGTTCGTCGCGAGTAGTTGGGAGCCCATCACGCGCCGAGCCATCGCAGCACCGCGAGCACGCGGCGGTCGTCGGGCTCGTTCGGCGGCAGGTCGAGCTTGGTGAAGATGTTGCTCACGTGCTTTTCGACCGCACCGTTGCTGATAACGAGCAGGCGGGCGATGGTCTGGTTGCTGCGCCCTTCTGCCATGAGACTGAGCACCCCTCGCTCGCGCGGCGAGAGCCGTGCGAGCGGATCGCGCCGGTTGCTCCTCGCGACGAGCTGCGCGATGACCTCCGGGTCAAGCGCCGTTCCACCCGCCGCGACGCGCCGCACCGCCTCAACGAACTGCCCGACGTCGGCGACCCGCTCCTTCAACAGGTAACCGAGACCGACCGAGCCCGTCGCCAGGAGCTCGCTCGCGTACGCCTGCTCCACGTACTGGGAGAAGACGAGGACCGCTGAATCCGGTCGGCGGGTTCGGAGCTCGATCGCGGCGCGAAGCCCGTCGTCGGTCATGTCCGGCGGCATTCTGATGTCGGCGATTGCCACGTCCGGTGAGAGGCGCGTGACGGCATCGACCAGTGCAGGGGCGTCGCCGACGGCGGCCACGACCTCTTCGCCGGCCTCCTCGAGCACGCGAACGAGACCGGCGCGCAACAAGACGGCGTCCTCGCCGATCACGACGCGCACGGCAGCTCCACGATGACGCTCGTTGGTCCGCCTGCCGGGCTCAGCACGCGCAACCATCCACCGAGCGCGGTAACCCGCTCGGACAGGCCGGCCAGGCCACCTGAGCCTCCGACCGCCGCACCGCCGACGCCGTCGTCATCAATAGCGATGGCGAGTCGGTCGTTCTGACGAGCGATCGCGACGCGGATGTGCGAGGCGTGGGCGTGCTTCACGACGTTCGTCAGCGCTTCGGAGACGACGAAGTACGCCGCGCTCTCGATCGGGGCGGGCGGTCGCGTCTTGACCTCCACCGATAGCTCGACCGGGATCGGGCAGCGCGCGACGACAGAAGAGAGCGCAGCATCGAGTCCCCGGTCGGTGAGGATCGCCGGATGGACGCCTCGGGCGACTTCGCGCAGCTCGCTCAGCGCGGCCTTCGCATCCTCGTGCGCGCCGGCGACGAGCGTCTCGGCGCCAGAGGGGTCTGTGGCGAACCGCTCACGCGCCCGACCGAGCTCCATCGCGAGCGTGACGAGCCGCTGCTGGACTCCGTCGTGCAGGTCGCGCTCAATGCGACGACGCTCTGTCTCCGCGCTGTCGACGGCCGCCGCACGGCTCGTCTCGAGCGCGCTGACGCGCGCTGTGAGCTCTTCTCGGGCAGGCGGGCCGAGCAAGCGACGAACCGCGGCGCGCTCGATCGAGGCCAGGCCGGCGGTGGCGAGCGGCGCGAGCAAGACCGCCATCGCGAGCCCGACAAGGCAGGTGACCACGGCGCCCGTGCCGGGGGCGACGCGCGCAAATCCGAGATCGGCGGAGCCGCCTGGGAGCGATCCCGCGTAGGCGGGGAGGGTGAGGAGTGCGAGCGCCAGCGACCAGAACACCAATACCACCCCCCCGCCCGTTCCGAGCAGGGGCAGCACGACGGCGAAGTAGGCGATCTCCTTCCAGCTCGATCGTCTCGTCATCCGCGCCCGCACCCTTCCCCACCGGCGCAGTCCAGCCGGAGTCGTTACATGCGGGACGGGAACTTCGATGTCGAGCAGCGCGTGCGCACGGGCTCGCTCTGCCCGGGCGACCCAGTCGGCAAGCGCGACCGTCCCGAGCACGACCGGAACGACGAGCACGACCGCGACGATCGACGCGAGGCAGAGCGCGGCGAGCGCCAAAAAGACCATGCCCGTCACGAAACCGATCGGGATGCTGAGCGCCTCGTGCGCGAGGGACCGGCCGAGCCGGCGCGAGCGCCACGGCCAGACGAGTGCGTGCGTAATCGCCAGTGCCTGGGAGCGGGCGGTGGCCCGGGCGGTCCGTTCGTCTCGGGCGATCTCCATGACGACCCTCACGATAGGGGCGGCAGGCCGACGCGGCACTGGGGCGCGCCGGTCTTTCCTAGTGGGGCACGCCCCACCCCTGCTCCACCGGCGCGCCGTATCGATTCGCGATTCGTTCGCGCCGAACCTGTCGTCCATGACCACAAACCCGATCAGCCCTCGCACGTTGATGGAGCGTTGTGGCCGGGGCGTCGTCCGCCACCGGCGTTTGGTGCTCGTGTTCTGGCTCGCCGTCGTGCTCGTGGGTCTCGCCAGTATCGGCAAGGTCGAGTCTCGGCTGTCGTCGAGCGAGACGCTGCCGGGCCTGCCGAGCTTCACCGTGAGCCAGACGATCCTTCAGCGCTATGGCACCGGAGGCGACAACCCGCCCGTCGTCATCGTGCTGCGCTTTCCCGCTGGCCAGCAGGTGGAGAGCCCCGCCGGGAGAGCGGCGCTCGACGCGGCGCTCGCACCGCTAACAAGGGACCCGTCCCTTCGAGTCGCTTCGTACGCCGACACGAGCGATCGACGTTTGGTTGCTCGCGGCGACCGGACGACCATCGCCCTCGTCTTCGGCGGCAACAACGAGGCGACGTCGATGACGCTCGCAGCCCGCGTCCGAGTAGTGGCACCGACTGGGGTCGCGGTCGCGGCGACGAGCGACAACGACCTTCAGAGCGGATCGAGCAGCTCGGGCCTCGGCGTGCTCGCCGAGACGGTCGTCGGCGGCATCGGCGCGCTTTTGATCCTTGGTCTCGTATTCGGATCGCTCCTCGCGCTCGTTCCCCTTGTCATCGCGATCGTCTCCATCCTCACGACGTTCCTTCTGATCGGGGTCGTTACCGACCTCACCACTGTGAGCGTGCTCGTCGAGTACCTCATCGCCCTGATCGGGCTCGGTATCGCGATCGACTACTCGCTGCTCGTCGTGACCCGCTGGCGCGAAGAACGCGGACGGGGGCGCCCGAATGAGGAGGCCGTCGTGGCCGCAGTCGCGACCGCGGGGCGGGCGGTCGCATTCAGTGGCCTCACAGTCGGAATCGGGCTGCTCTCTCTCGTCGCGCTCCCAGTGCCGTTTCTCCGCGGTCTTGGCTACGCAGGCATCCTCATCCCGTTCGTGAGCGTCGTCGTCGCCCTCACCGTGCTGCCCGCCCTGCTCACGACCATAGGCCCACGCCTCGAGTGGCCGCACCGACGGCGCGTGCCATCTGCGAGTCGCGCTTGGTCGGGTTGGACCCGCGCCGTCGTTCGCCACCGCGTCCTTAGTGTCCTCGCGGCGCTCACGATCCTCGGCGTTCTCATCGTCGTCGCCTTCGGCGTGCGCGTCGGAGAGGTACAACCGAGCTCGCTTGCAACCTCGGGTCCTGCCGCCGCCGGTCTCGCGTCGCTCGAGCACAGCGGCTTCCCCACGGGTCTCCTCGATCCGGTCGAGGTGCTCGTCCCCCACGGAGAGAACCTGGCAACACTGGCTCGGCGATTCAGCGGGCTCCCCGGCGCTTACACCGTCGTAGCTCCCGCAGGTCCATCATGGCGGCGCGACGGCACCGCTCTCCTCGACGTCGTGCCGGTCGCACCGACAACGGCGGCCGGAGATACCGCGCTCGTTGCGGCTATCCGCCACGAACTGCCAGCGATCGCCCCGCACGCCGGGGCGACGGGCAACAGCCTCATCGAGCTCGACTGGTTGCATGCGCTCTATGGGCGCGCGGTCATCATTCTCCTGTTCGTCGCGCTCGTGAGCCTGCTCGTGCTCGGGATTGTGTTCCGTTCCATCGCTCTGGCGTTGAAGGCACTCGTTCTGAACGCGTGCTCGATCGGAGCGACGATGGGCGCGCTGGTCCTCTTCTGGCAGCGCGGCTTCGGGTCCCGGCCGTTCTGGGGCATCCCTGCGACCGGCGCGATCGTCGACTTCGTCCCGCTCGTGACCTTTGCCTTTCTCTTCGGACTGTCGATGGACTATGAGGTGTTCATCGTGTCGCGTATCCGCGAGGAACACGATGCTGGTCGCGCTACTGACGACGCGGTCGTGACCGGTATCAGCCACACCGGAAGGCTCGTGACGAGCGCGGCAGCCGTACTCGTCCTCGCATTCGTCGCCCTCGCCTCGGGCCCGGTCGTGTCGCTGAAGATGTTCGCCACCGCACTGGCGATCGGGGTTTTCCTCGACGCTACCGTCGTTCGGTCTCTACTCGTTCCGGCTCTCATCTCCTTGCTCGGAAAGCGGAGCTGGTGGCTTCCTGGAAGGAAGAGGACGCGCACACAGGCAACCTTGACGGAGGAAGCGACGGGTACGTTCCCGGCTCCGCTCATCGGCGACCGTCCCACGTTTTGAAGGGATCCCAGCTCGAGGTCAGCAATCAGATCAGTCAGCGCATACCGGGTGACGCAGTCTCGGACGCTAAGCGCCCATGGACCTACGTTTCGTCGCGGTCGCTCCTCAGGGGGAGTCCCACCTCAACGCGGGAACCGTCGATTTGGGCGGTTCGCGCCGACGCACAGGTGAAGCGTCGTATTGGGAAATATGTCCGCTCAGGAGAAATAACCGTCTGATCTGGCGCGTCAGACACCGCTCGACCACGATGTTTTGTGTGCCAGTTCTGGACCGCCCTTGATCGGCACTTCAAGGGGCTCCGGGAACTCGAACGGCGTCGAGGCAGCGCGCAGACGCTGGAGCTGACGGCGCACTAGCCGTCGATGATCCGGTAGCCCACTCCGGGGATGGTCTCGATCACGTCGGGGTCGCCGAGTTTGCGGCGCAGCCGGCCGATGGTGACCTGAACCGTTTTGGTGAAGGGGTCGGCGTGTTCGTCCCAGGCCTGTTCGAGGAGCTCCTCGGTGCTGAGGGTGGCGGGCGAGGCCCGCATGAGCGCTTCGAGCACGGCGAACTCCTTGGTGCTCAGCTCGAGCGGCTGGTCGACCCGGGAGGCGGTCCGGCGGAGAGGGTCGAGCTCGAGGTCGGCTGCTTTGAGGATGCGGGGTTGAGCCGTGGGTTTTCGTCGGGCCAGTGCCCGGAGCCGCAGGACTAGCTCAGGGAAGTGGAATGGTTTGGGCAGGTAGTCATCGGCGCCGAGCCCTAGCCCGCTCACCCGATCCGCGGGGGCGTCGGCCGCGGTGAGCATGAGCACCATTGCCGGGTCGTCGCTATCGGTGATCATCCGGCAGATGGTGTCGCCGTGGATGCCAGGCAAGTCGCGGTCTAACACGACGACTTCGTAGCGGTTGATGTCCAGCTTGGCGGCGGCGTCGAGTCCGGTATAGGCAACGTCGACCGCCATGCCCTGGTCTCGTAGGCCTTCGGCGATGTCGTCGGCCAGTCGCCGCACGTCTTCGACGACCAGCACCCTCACGGCACCGCTCGCGCCGGGCTGGGGGGTGAGACGTGAGGAAGCTCGACCGCCACCCGCACCCCTCCTTGTGAGCGTGCCTCGAGTTCGACGGTTCCATGATGGGCGGCGGCGATGGCTGCGACAATGGAAAGACCCAGCCCGACGCCGCCATCAGAGCAGGTGCGCTCGGCACCGCCTCGCCGGAACGGCCGGCCCAGCCGGCCGACCTCGGCCGGATCGAGGACGGGACCGCTGTTCTCGACGATCAACCGGGCGGATGGGCCTTCCGCCGTGGTTGTGATTTGCACCCACCCGCCGGGCTGGTTGTAGCGGATGGCGTTGTCGATCAGGTTGACGGCCAGGCGAGAAAGGAGTGTTGGGCTGCCGGCGACCTCCGCCTCCTCAAGACTCCGGTGCAAGGTCACGTTGGCTGCGGCGGCAGGGTTGGCTCGGGCGTCGAGAGCGTCCGCGGTGATCTGGGGCAACGAGACCGTCGTCAGGTCGTCGATCACGCCCCGTTCGGCCCGGGCCAGTACGAGAAAGCTCTCCACCAGCCGGTCGGCTTGGTCGAGCCCCTCACGGACCTTGACCGAAAGCACCGACGCGTCGCTCGAAACAGGCGGGCACTTGGCTGCGGCGACATCGAGGGAGGTGCGCATCATCGCCAATGGGGTGCGAAGCTCGTGCGAGGCGTTGGCTACGAAGGCTCGCTGGGCGTCGAAGGCGCCCTCCAGCCGGGCGAGCAGCCCGTCGATGGTGTCGGCTAGGTCCGTGATCTCGTCACTCGGACCGGCCAGGGCGAGCCGCTGGTGGAGGCTCTCCTCGGAGATGTGCTGCGCGGTAGCGGTGATCTGCCGCAGTGGGCGAAGCAGCCGGCCGGCCATCAGCCATCCCAGCAGGACCGACAGCACGGCCATTACGCCCAACGCCACGGCGAACCAAACCAGTAGGGAGCGCAAGTCGGCGGAGTGCTGCGCGTTCAACGCCGCCTGCACAGAGCCGGCGCTAACCCCGAGGTCTGGTGGGGGCGACTTCGGTCCGGGCGAGGAGGTGACGTTGGAGGGGGATGTGAGGTGGACCGTTTTCGAAGGTCCATGCGAGGTGATGTGAGACGGGGAGGTGATGTGGACGGTGGCCGCGAACGGGAAGGAGGCCACGAAGAGGTAGCTGATGGCGAGCAGAGCCGCGCCGCAAAGAAGGAACAGCGCCCCGTAGGCGAGGGCGAGGCGCATTCGCACAGTCCGGCGGGGCACGCCAGCGCTGGCCATCCGGCGCGCCGCAGGGGCGAACGGCCGGAAGGCCGTCACGCCCTCATCGGCAGCTCGGCCGGAACCTGCCGGGCCAACCCCGCGACCGCTGTCCGACCCCTGCCAGCTCGATGACCTCTCTCCGGCCGTCACAGTGTCCCAGCATGGCGCATGGCCGGTAACAGGAAGGTAACAGGCTCTGTTGAACCTCTGTTACCGGCGATGTCGTACAACCACCTCCGAACCATCGTTGGAGGAAGGAACCACGACATCATGGAAGACGACACCGCCCGCCCTGCAGCAATCCACAGACTCCGGCAGCGCCGAGGCCTCGGCGCCACCCTCGTCCTCGTCGGGCTGGTGGCGACCGTCGGACTGCTGGCCTCCGCCTGCGGGGACGGCTCGCAGGATCCAGGAGTGGCGAGCGCCGGCAGGACTACCACGACCGTTGCCCCGTCCGGCTCGTCCAGTTCGGACTCGTCGGGGGAGACGAGCCAGTCGGAGCAGTTGCAATTCGCGCAGTGCATGCGCTCCCACAGGGTGCCCAACTTCCCCGATCCCAGCCCCGGCGGGGGCCTACTCAATGCCATCTCCGCCGCGGGCATCAACACCCACTCGCCCACCTACCAGGCCGCCGCGCAAGCCTGCGAGAAGTACACCCCGGCCGCCAACATGACCCCGGCCCAGAGTGCCGCCGAAAACACCAAGGGACTCGAGTTCTCGCAGTGCATGCGGTCCCATGGGGTGCCCAACTTCCCCGATCCAATCACCGGCCCCACCGGCGGGCAAGCCATCAACCTAACGGGCTTAGGCATAGACCAAAACAGCCCGACGTACCAGGCGGCCAACCAGGCCTGCCAGAGCAACATTCCGAGCGGCAAGTGAGCGCGCCGACACCCCATGCTGCCCTCGGTCCCCTCGGTCCCCCCGGACTTACCGGCCCGCCCGATGAGCGGCGGCGGATATCCCCTTGGCTGGTTGCAGTCTCGGTCGTGCTGATCGGGGCGGGGTTGGCGGTCGCCATGGCCGATCCTTTTTCCTCTGGAGGGACGAGTCAGTCCGGGCTGGCGGACAACGCCGACCCGACGGGGCTCTACACGGTCGCCCGCCAGGACCTGTCCTCGCAGACCCAAGTGCCGGCCACCCTCGGCTACGCCGGCAGCTACAGCGTCGTGAACCAGGCCCAGGGGACGGTGACCGCCATTCCCGCGGTGGGCCAGGTGGTGAGCCAAGGCCAGGTGCTCTATCAAGTGAGCGGTTCACCGGTTGCCCTCCTCTACGGCTCGACCCCGGCCTACCGCACCCTGTCATCCGGCCTGACCGGCGTCGACGTCGCCGAACTCAACGCCGATCTGGTCGCCCTCGGTGACGCCACCACGGCGGAGATCCCGGCCGCATCGGACACCTTCACCTCGGCCACCGTGACTGCGCTGGAGAAGCTCCAGGCGGCGCTCGGCGTGGTCCAGAACGGAACCCTCACCCTCGGCCAGGCGGTTTTCCTACCCACCGCAGCTCGCATCACCTTGGTGTCAGCCACGCTCGGGGCCCCGGCCCAGCCGGGCCAGTCGGTGCTCCAGGCGACCTCCACCACGCGCCAGGTCAGCATCGCGCTGGACGCGTCGGAGCAGTCCGAGGTGGCGGTCGGGGACAACGTGACCATCACCCTGCCCAACAACCAGAACACCCCGGGAGTCATCTCGTCGGTGGGCACCGTGGCGACCACCCCACCGTCGAATAACAGCAGCAACTCCGGTTCTTCGAACCCCACCATCACCGTGCTGGTGAACCCAACCGATCCGGCCGCCACCGGTACGTGGGACCAGGCCCCGGTCAACGTGACGATCACGACCGGCACTGTCACGGGCGCCTTGGTCGTGCCCGTCGACGCACTGCTGGCCCAGGCGGGCGGCGGCTACGCGGTGGAGGTGGTGGACGCCGACGGCATCCACCACCTGGTGCCGGTCAGCTTGGGGCTCTTCGACGACGCCGACGGCCTGGTGCAAGCCAGTGGCTCGGGACTGGCGGCCGGGCAGCGCATCGTGGTGCCGAACCTATGACCATCGACATCGACCCGATGACCAGGGGTGGCTTCGATGACCACGGCCTGCTCTTGACAGACGGCGGTGACAGCCCGGTGCTCGATGTCGACCACGTCACCAAGGTGTACCCGAGCGAGCCGCCGGTGACCGCCCTGCACGAGGTCTCCTTCGCCGTCGCCCGGGGAGAACTGGTGGGCATCGTCGGGCCGTCGGGATCGGGCAAGACCACGTTGCTGCACCTAATGGGCACCTTGGACCGGCCCAGCTCCGGCCATGTGCGCATCACCGGCCTCGACGTCGAGCGGCTCGCCGACCGCGAGCTGGCCGCCCTGCGGGCCACCCGCATCGGATTCGTGTTCCAGCAGTTCTTCTTGGCCGAGCACCAAAGCGTGCTCGACAACGTGGCCGACGGGCTTCTCTACGCCGGGATCCCTCAGGGCGAACGGCGCGCCCGAGCCCTCGATGCCCTGACGCTGGTCGGCCTGGAGGGGCGACCTCATGCTCGGCCCACTCAGCTCTCTGGTGGTCAGCGCCAGCGAGTGGCGATCGCCCGAGCGCTGGTGGGAAGCCCGGCCATCGTGCTCGCCGACGAGCCCACCGGCAACCTCGACCAGGCGACCGGTCAGGCCATCCTGGGGCTCTTCCAAGAGCTGCACAAACTCGGCGTGACCATCGCGGTCATCACCCACGACCGCAACATCGCGTCCCGCATGGAGCGTCGGATCGAGATGCTCGACGGCCGGATCGTGTTCGACAGTACGGAGAAGTCCTCAACGCCGCCGATGCCAGATCATGGTGACTCGGTGCACGACGGCGGTGCGGGGATGTGAGCACGATCGAGATCCTTGCGGTCAAGAAGCTGCGGCCCTCGGACCTAGGACGTTTGTCCACGGTGGGGTTGCGCACCCGCAAGCTGAGGGCGGGGCTCTCCGCGCTTGGCATCGCAATCGGCGTGGCCGCCATCGTGGCGGTGCTCGGGCTGTCCTCCTCTGCCTCGGCCGGCCTACTCAACGAGATCTCTGCTCTAGGCACCAACCTCTTGGTCGTTCAGAACGGCCAGACCCTCTTCGGCCAGGCCGCCGAGTTGCCCAAAGCCGCCCCCGCCATGATCGGCCGCATCAACGGGGTCACGCAGGTCCAAGAGACCGGCTCGGTCGGCGGCGACGTTTACCGCAGCCCGCTCATCCCCACCATCGACACCAACGCCCTCTCCATCGACGCGGCCAGCCTTGGCCTGCTGCATACCGTGGGAACCAGCGTCGCCCAGGGCAGCTACCTCAACACGGCGACCGCCGAAGAACCCCTCTGTGTGCTGGGTGCCGCCGCGGCCCAGCGTCTCGGGATCGACCGGGTCTTTTCTGGTGAGCGGATCTGGGCAGACAACATGTGGTTCTACGTGGCCGGCATCTTGAAGCCCGCCGTCTTGGCCCCCGAAATCGACTCCTCGGTCCTAGTCGGGTTCCCCGCCGCGCAGCAATACCTGGGCTTCGACGGTCACCCGTCCGCCATCTACGTGCGAGCCCAGACCGCCGACGTCGACGCCGCCGACAACCTCCTCGGCCCCACCGCCAACCCGCAGAACCCAAGCGAGGTCAACGTCTCCCAACCGTCGTCCGCCCTCGTCGCCCAAGCCGACGCCGAAGGCGCCTTCGACGGCCTCTTCTTGGGTCTCGGCGCCGTGGCCCTCCTCGTCGGGGCGGTCGGGGTGGCCAACATCATGATCATCTCGGTCCTCGAGCGACGATCCGAGATCGGGTTGCGCCGCGCTCTTGGGGCCACCCGGGGCCACATCCGAGTGCAGTTCCTCGCCGAAGCCCTCCTCCTCGCTCTGATCGGTGGCGCCGCCGGGGTCGGAGCAGGCTCGCTCTCCACTGCCATTTACGCCAACACCAAGCACGAGCTCGTCGTCATCCCCGCCATCGCCTGGGGTGGCGGCATCGGCGCCGCCCTCCTCATTGGCGCCGTGGCCGGCCTGTGGCCCGCTCTGCGAGCCGCCCGAATGTCGCCCACTCAAGCGCTCTGGAGCATGTAAGCCGATGCCAAATCGACCCAAGGCGCGTCCACACCACAACCCTCTAGCAGTTGACCGACCCCGGTCCATCCCTCGCCGAATCCCTCACCGTCCGCGAACGATGGGCGCAAATAGACCGGCACGACGTCGAGGCAGCGCGCAAACGCTGGAGCCGACTGAGCTACTAGCCGTCGATGATTCGGTAGCCGACCCTGGAATGAAGCCGGCCGGCGCCGGGTCCGCCAGCGATCCACCCGAGGTAGTCCAGCCGAGTTGAGTAGAAGCTGTTTCCACTCCATCGCCACGTCGATGAGACGCAGTAGTCGGAGCACCCCGATCTGTCAACGCGTCGACAGCCGGGTGGGACATTGGACGGCCCCCTACCAGTCACTCACGCTGTCCCTTAATCGCGGGCCGACTGTCCTTCTAACGCCGGCTCACGGGCGTACAGAACGGCGGCCTGAGCATTCTCGCCCGGGCACGCATACTTGATCTGTCGCCTAACTATCAGCGAGGACCGGTCGCCAGAACGTGGCCCATCATGTTTCCGAGCGAGATCGCCTTGAGGTCGTTCCACCCCATGAGCTCGACGGCGCGACGAAGGACCACGATGAAGGAGGTCATCGTCAACCCCGCGGCCGCCTCGATTATTCGGTGGTCTGCAAACCGCTCCACGACGGGCTCGCCGTTCTCTATCTCATCTGTCGACACGAACATCCGCATGATTCCGTACAACGTCCCGTGCGCGGTCGCCGACAGCGTGTTGTAGACGATCCTTCGATACGCGGAGTACGGGGTGGCAGCAACGAGATCCGAGATGGCGGATCTCGCCGAAGGTTGCGAGATGCCATCGACCGCCAAGGAGTTCTCACGCAAGCGCCCTGTCACCCGAAGACCGAGGTCTGCGTACTTTCGCCGTAGTTCCTCCGTGGTGGGCGAGATCCCGAGCTCTCTTACGGACTCTCTCCACTGCATCGCTCGACCGACATTCTCTGCTTCGTACGAGCTGGCTAGCTGGGCGACGAGATTCCGGCATACTCGATCGTGAGCCGAGATGCCCGGATCGAGCAACCAGTACGCGTGCGCACCGATCTCAACGGCGGCACGGCAGCACACCTCCACGGCAAGGATCCCGCGTGAGCCAAGCGTCGGATCCGTGATGAGTCTCGCGATCGCCATCGCGTACTCGGACACGGCCGTGAGGGCGACTCGGGAATTCGCGTAAGCAGTAGAGACGATTCGTGGTTCCCACGGTTTAGATGGATCGGGTCCTCGGTAGCCGCGTTCTGCCGTCGCTTGGGACCCGGCGGTACCCAGCCAAGCAAAATCCTGATCGTTGTAGAACTTCTCCGCGGCGGGGCACCTCAGTAAGTAGTTCGCCAGTAGTTCCATACGTGCGGCATCGATGAGAACTCGTTCGACCGGCATGGTCGAAGTCTTACCTCGGCTGGGAGGGCGGCGAAATCTGCACACCACGCGAGTCCTGCGCCACCTCGCCCGACCAGGGCCACGGCATCACCTTGGAGAAGGTGATGCCGTGGCAACAACAGCTCCCGAGCTCAAGACCCAGGTGCGCGTGCTGAATCGTGCGATCACTGCTTTCGACGTCACCACGGCTCCGACAATCAGAGCTGTTCGGAAAACGCCAATGACTGACGACCAGCCGGCGATGCCGTTTGAGCAGCGTGGCTGGGGTCACCAGCCGGAACCCGCGCAGTTCCTGCGGCGGCGCACGCCCGAATGCGGCCAACACCGCCCGATCCAACCAGGACAATCTCGGCCGAGGAACCTGACGGCGAAGGACAGCGACCTCATGGCGCAGCAGCAGGATCTCTGTCTCCTTCCGGCCCTCCGACCGGCCCAACAGCACGAGCAACCGAACAAGTTGCCGATTCATGATCAAATACAGCAGGCACGCATCGGAGGATCGACATGACCGTGGCCTATTGGGTGCTCGCTGCATTGCTGGGCGCTTTCTACCTGTACGCAGGCGGGAAGAAGGTCGCCCAGAGCAAGGAGCAGCTCGCGCCCATGATGGGCTGGGTCGACCGCACCCCGATGTGGCTGGTCCGGGTGATCGGTGTCGTGGAGGTCGCCGGTGTTGCCGGCCTGATCCTGCCGCCCGCGACCGGTATCGCTCCTGTCCTGGCGTTGGTGGCAGCCATCGGGTTCGTCATCCTGCAGATCCTGGCCAGCGGCGTCCATCTCTCCCGAGGGGAGAAAAAGGAGGTCAGCCTCAACGTCGCGCTGATCGCCCTGGCCGGGGTGACGGTCTGGCTCGCGACCGTCTGGTGAAGACGGCCACAAGACCAAGCGTCAGTGTGTCGTGGGCGCCGTTGGGGAGGAGGCGCTCGCCGTGGCGGTGTGGTCGGGGGAGGCGTTGGCCAGGCGGAGGACGGTGCGCCGGGGTAGCCAGGTGACGATCTCGCTGGTCCACCGGTTGCGTGCTCCGGAGGCGACGCTGCGCGGTGGGGTCTTCTTGTCCAGGGTGGACAGGGCGGTGGTGACGACCTCGTCGGGGTCCTGGAAGGCCACCCCCTTCTCCGAGGAGCCCGAGGCGCGTTAGAAGTCAGTGCGGGTGGGGCCGAACACGAGCGCCAGGACCGTCACCGGCGTCTCGCGCCGCTCGTAGGCCAGGGCTTTGGTGAACCGCAGCACGAAAGCCTTGGAGGCGGCATACACAGCCATGCCGGGCATCGGCATGTAGCCGGTGAGGCTGGCCACGTTGACCAGTGCCCCGCCCTATCCGCTAATGCCCTTAGTGGCAAGAGGACCAATGCTCCTCGTCCACAAACAGCAGCATCAGCAGCGCGGAGTCGAACTTCTGTGGCAAAGCGTGCATCCGCGTACGCTCTTGGTTGTGCCGAAATACGAGCCATGGCAGGACCACGTTGTCGAAGGTGTGGCCGATGTTCTCGGCGAAACGAACAGCGGTCTCACCGGTTCGGAGATAGCCAAGCTCCTTGAACGGTGCAAGATTCCCGACTTGGCGCCGGGTGCGACCAAGAGGGACCGACTTCGATATGCGCTAACCGATCGCCAAGAGCGGGACGCAGCTGCCAACTGCGTCATTAAGTTCATCACCGAAGCGATGCAGCCCGTGAGGTACCGGAACGATCCGGCGTTGTTCTCTGCGCGCCAGGGTGCGCTCGACGAAGTCCTCGTGTTCATAGGTTTCCGGATCAACGAAGAAGGCAAGGTTCAGCGCGGAGCGAAGGCTGACACGCTGAGCGAGGCGGCCCGTCATGCCAACTCGCTCCGGGCCGAGCTGCGGCGCCGGGGAGTGCACCCCGAGGTGATTCGGTATTGCTCTCAAGAGGTATTGGAGCGAAATCCTTTCCACGCCGCACTCGAAGCGACCAAGAGCATTCCCGATCGGCTGCGCTCGATGACGGGCCTTACTGGTGACGGTGCTGCGCTCATCGATGCTTCGCTCTCCTTGGGTCAGCACAACACTCCAAAAGTCTCAATCAACAACCTCGCGACGGTGAGCGAGCAGGACGAACAGAAGGGATTCTCCAATGTCTGCAAGGGGCTATTGGGGATGTTCCGCAACCCGACCGCACACGACCCGAGGATCGGTCGGACTGTGTCTGACGACGAGCTGCTCGAACTCCTGACGATGGTCTCGATGGTCCATCGCAGGCTGGACGGAGCCACGATTTGGCCCTGAATTGTGGACGCGTGCTCCTCCAGGGAACATCGACCGATGCCTGATCGTGTCCGAGCCTTCCTGATTTCGAGAGCGGGGGCGCGATCCTGACCGGTATGGACGAGTCACCAGAGGGTTGTCGGTACTGCGGCCGAAATCCATTGACTAGGGAACATGCCCTCGCCTCGCAACTCGCGGCGCTCATTCCCAGTCCGCAGTCGATGACTTCGGAGCGCGTGACGGTCGGGGCTCAGGGAGCCGAGATCCTGTCGAGCTGGTCAGCCGCTAATGCTGCTCAAGTTGTCGTGCGAGAGTTTTGCGAAGGTTGCAACGGCGGGTGGATGAACGACCTCGACACCGCTGTGAAGCCCAGCTTCGCTGAGATGGTGATCGGCAACACGGTGCACCTTGAAAGGATCGAGGCTCGCATCTGGGCGACCTGGGTAGTCAAGCAATTCTTGAGCTACCAGGCCTCGTACCCTGACGACCTCTCGAGTCCCGACGAGTACCGACTGTTCTATTCGACGCGGAAACCGCTCGACGGCCAGCAGGTGTATCTCGGGATTGGGACTTCGCTCCCGTGGGTTCACCTGCATGGCCGTCGACCGCTCTGGGCGACCACCAATGGAGGGGAGCGGAAATGCGTACTCCAGCTCTGGACCGCCGTGTATGGCCAGCTCGTCGTCCAAATCGTGGCGCCGCAATCAGCTTCCCTCCGGATTCCTAACCGCGCCGTCGACGGGAAGATGTCGGTCTTGTGGCCTATCGCTGACAGCCATGTTCAACCCGGTGGGAGGGGTCGGCTCAGCAAAGATGAGGTCGCCGAATTGACGATGCTTCAGCCATTGCTCGAGTTGTCCTGAGGGCATTCGGTGAGTCGTGGATGGTCCCACCGGCCGCCTTTGACGCTCGGAAGGTCCGGCGTCGATGCCCGTCTCACCGAGCTGCCAAGTACAGCTCTGAAAGCCAGCTTGCCCAAGCTCCGGGAACGTGTTGTCGGGCTCGTCTCGACCGTCGCCGGCTGGCCGTACGTGAAGGTGCCGGTCGCCACGAAGCTCCCCCAGATGAAGAGGCTGGCGTTGATCTCCGTTCTCGACGACCGGCCATCTTCGGCGCCCTCTTCTGGCAGGCATGGGAGCCACCCGAACGCGAATCGAGGGCTGACTTGGTCGTCGGCCGTGACGTTGTGCGGATTGCCGCGACTCTGGACGCCATCCATCAGGATCTCGTGTGTCCGGAGAACGAGCCGGTCTCGGAGTCGCTCGCTCCGCTGGCATCCGAGCGGCACGGCAAGAAGCCGACCCGCATCGAGCTTTTCGACATGGTCTGGTGGCGATACTTCGGCGACCGAGAACCGGCGCCCTGGCGCCGAGCGGCAGTCGGAGCGTCGGGCACCTAACCCGAAGGTCGACGAAGGTCCAGAGGCGGTGGCGCGTTGATCGGCCTCCTAGGCACTGACGAATACAACGAGTCCGATCTGATGCAGGACCCGGTTCTCCAACAGGAGGCCACTGCCGCCGCTGTGAGGATGTTGCACGAATGTTCCGTTCCAGAGCAATCAAGTCCGATCAAGCCAGGCAGGCAGGTCCGACCGGGACCAGGGCCGACGTGCTCAGCAACTCTGCGAGCTACGCAGTCGCACCTACCTGAGAGAATCTGGACATGAACTCTGGACTCTTCGGGGACGGGAGCATCTCCCTCGACTGGACGGGCATCGAAGGATTACCCGGTCTCCAACCTCGGCTTCTTCTCGTCGGGAAGCTCGCTGCGAAGGGCTATGGCATCGGTGCCGTCGTCCAAGTCACCGCTGACGTCACGGCATGGGAGATCGCCGGGACTTACGCCTATCTTGGGACGGCCACTCCACAGCCCTACGTACTCAACTGGGTGAAGCAGCAGTACGCCCAACAGAACCCACCCCCGGCAGACGAGACGGCTTGGGACGTTCGCCTCCCGGTTCCCCTGAGTCCGTCCGTCATCGAAGGTCTCGAAGAGCGACGTCAGGGAAAGGACTTCTCGGTCCAGATCGACACGACCATCCTTCTCCTCGACGGCGGGGAACCGAAGAGACCAAGAACAGAGACGTACTACGGCACGCACCCGACCCGAACGGCACAAGACACGATCCGGGTCTCTCAGAACGAATGGGGGCAGGTGCTCGAACGGTGGGAGCGTGGCGTTGGCATCCCCATTGTGTTGTCGCTTGCAGCAGTCGAGCCCAGTGCAGAGCGGGCGGAGATCGTTCGCCACCTCAAGGATGCCCGACAGAAGATCGACGGGGCCGACTACGCCGGTTCGTTCGCCTGTTCCCGGAAGGCGTTGGAACTCCTGCGGGGACTGAGTCCCGCCGCGACTCCTGTGCCGAAGGAAGCCAAAGATCGGGACGTTCTCCAGCGCATCCATGTCGTGATTGATGCGCTCTTCAGCCTGGCGAGCGCTTCGCCCCATGTCGATGGCCCGATCAAGGACTTCGAGCCCATGAGAGCGGACGCCGTTGCCCTTGCTGGTGCGACGGCAAGTGTCGCACAAGAGGTCTTCGCACACCTCGTGGCAAGCTGACGGTCAGACGCCGTGACTCTCCTCGTGAACTTCTACACGTCAAAGGGGGTCGTGTTCGCGGCTGACAGGGCCATCACGGTGCGGACATCTAGCGGCCTCGAGCGCTGGGAGAAGGGCAGCAAGCAGCGCAAGGTCCTCAAGGTTGCCCAGCTCGGACTCACCGGAGGGGTCGTTGGATTCTTCGGCCTCGCCGCTGTCGGCGCCGAGCCGATGGACATGTGGTTGAGGCGGACGCTAGATGGATGCCCGGGGTCTCGCACTGCGGCGGATCTGGGTATCTATCTCCGCGACGAGCTGAATCGCTGTGTCGATCCCAGCCAACGTGCGACGAATGCGTCGGGCTTTCATATTGGGGCCTTCGAGGCACGCGGTGGCGCTCCTGTGCCGGTTATGCAGTACGTGTCGAACATCAATCAGTTGACCGATGGTCGTTACAGCGACTTTCGCGCGTACGTCACCGATGAACATTTCCCGCGGCATCCCAGCGCCCCCGACGTTCCTGAGCACGCGCCAGCGGAGCTCAGGGAGTTCCTCCGGGTCTACGCAAGAGAACAAGGCATGCCTATGTGGTTCCGCAACGGTGACCTCCCGTTTGCGGCACGGGCGTGGGAAGGCGTGGAAGCCGCCGTACGGAGCATCACTACCACCGGGTCGGGATTCGCAATCCCCGACACGCTCGAACACTGGGGGGCACTCGCCCGAGCGGTGTTGCGCTTGGCGGGCGATCTGTACCCGGTCCTTGTGAGCAGCGGCGCGCCGAGCATCGAAGGCCCCTTCGACGTAACGCTCATTCCTTGGCCGTAACAAGGTTCCCGCTTGATACGTGAGGTCGTCTTCGCTCAGCGTGGCGACATGGAGTATTGCTCGGATGGCGGACCGTGAGGAACCGCGTCAGTCCTTCGTGATGTGCGCGATCCGTGCGCGAACGAAAGGATCCGCGCGGTCTTGAAAGGGCACAGGGGGTCAGCGATCAGCCTCGTGAGCAGGCTTCTACCGAAACTGCCTGGCAGTACGAGCGACCAATCCGCATTCGGGATGCCGATCCAGGATGACGAGATGACAGGCGGCGCCCTAGGAGTCAACGTTGGCGAGCGAGGCATTCGTGGCGGAATTACAGGACGTCGAACGCCCGGCGCGTTCGGATAAGCGCCCAAAGTGAAACAA
>Ga0182027_10005592_pt1 | contig 19058 bp, 16 predicted proteins | sample 712E1DmetaG_FD_121300 | JGI IMG/M metagenome (GOLD analysis project Ga0182027, IMG submission 121300) | Permafrost microbial communities from Stordalen Mire, Sweden - 712E1D metaG (Illumina Assembly) | ecosystem: Environmental > Terrestrial > Soil > Wetlands > Permafrost | place: Sweden...
AGCAAGAGACCCTGCAACTCATTGAGATCGTTTAGCCGTTTCTGGCTGGATGCCAGTTTCTCTTCCACCTGCTTATCCCCGGTGATTTCAATAGGAAAACTGGGGTGGGTATTGACAACTTTCGTGGCCAATTTCTTTGTTTCCGTGCTTTTTGACTTACTATCGCTTTTCTTCTTAGGGTTCACAGGGTATCTCAATTCATTTCTTATTCGTGTTCCAAAAAGAATGTTTTCACCACTTGCGGGTCGAAGTGTGTCCCGGCCCCGGCCTGGATGTGCTGGCGAGTTTTCTCTTCAGACCAAGCCTTGCGATAGGGCCGGTCGGAGATCAGCGCATCCCACACATCCACCACGGCAAAGATTCTCGCCGCCAAGGGGATCTGCTCGCCCTTCAAGCCGCGCGGGTAGCCTGTGCCGTCCCACTTCTCGTGATGGCAATAGGGGATATCCAGAGCCGCCTTCAGGTAATGGATGGGCGAAATCATCTTGTAAGCAAAGGTTGGGTGCTCTTTCATCACCACCCATTCTTCGTCCGTTAGCGGTCCGGGCTTGAGCAAGATCCCATCCGGAATACCCATCTTGCCGATGTCGTGCAGCAGCGCTCCCCAGCGCATCTGCGCCAATTCCGCTTCACCCAGGCCGAGGCTGCGCGCCAGCTTTACCGTCATTTCGGTTACCCGCTGTGTGTGCCCTTCCGTCTCTTTATCGCGCAGGTCGAGGGCGGCGGACCAGCCTTCGATGGTGGCATCATAGGCCATGAACAATTCGGTGTTGGAGCGCTGCAGGCTGTCAAAGAGACTGGCGCTATCCACGGCGATGGCGACCTGTCCGGCCAGGGTTTCGAGGAAGTTCAGCCACTCATCGTCCACCGTGTGGTGGGAGCGCAGGAATACCTCCAGCACACCCTTTAGTTGGCCTTTGGTGACCAGCGGTACACCGTAATAGCATTCGAAATCTTCATCTGTCAGCAGCTCGTCGCGTACGAAATTCTTTTTCTCTTTGAGCAGGTCATGTACGACGACCGTGCGCTGCTCCAGTGCGACGCGCCCGGCCAGACCCTCGCTCAGGCGCAGGTGCGAGCGTTCGATGACCTTGCTGCGAAAGCCGCGCCCGGCCGCGTATTCCAGAGTTTGCGAGTGCGGATTGAGAAGTAGTACATCCACCGCATCCACATTCAACTGGCTGGCGATCTGCTCGAAGACGATGGAAAGCGTCAGGCGCAGGTCGATGCTGCCGCTGATAGCCTGGTCAATGATGTGCAGAGCTTCGATGTGTTGCAGACGACGGCCAGTTTCCATCTGTATTATGGAAAGTTCAGCTGCCCGTTTTTCCTTCTCTTCGTTTTGGAAGAGAAGTTCTTTGTTGGCAAGGATTAATTCTGTTGCCCGTTTTTCCTTCTCTTCGTTTTGAAAGAGAAGTTCTTTGTTGGCAATGACTAATTCACCATCTGCTCGCTTGCGCTCAGTAATATCTTCCACGGTGCCTTCATAATAAAGCGGCTGGCCTGTATCATCCCTCACCAGATGGCTGCTTTCATGAACATACACCGTCGAACCATCCTTTCGCTTCCAGGCAGATTCGAGACCGCTGATTTTCCCTTCCGACTCGACGCGCTTCTGAAAATCCTGGCGTAGATATTCAGGTTCATAACCTTCCGTGCTAAGGTCACGCTGCGCTAATTCCTCAAACGATGGGTAACCCAGCATCCTCACCAGCGCCGGGTTGGCTACCAGAATCCGGCCGTCTGGCGTCGTGCGGTATATGCCAATGGTGGCATTCTCGTAAAGGCTGCGGTAGCGTTCTTCGCTTTCGCGCAGCGCTTCCTCCGCTTGCTTGCGCTCGATCACCTGCGCTACCTGCGCACTGACCGATGTGAGGAAATCCTTGTCGCGCTCCGAGTAACAATCCGGGGTCTCGTAGTTCTGGACCGCAATCACGCCGATCGTCTCGTGGGGCGTTTTGAGTGGCGCTCCCATCCAGATGGCCGGTTGGGTGCCAATCAGTTCCGCTTCGCCGCGCCTCACTAGTTCCTCAAACTTCGCCTGGGTTAGCAGGAGCGACTCACCAGTACGGAAAACATACGAGACCATGCTCTTTTCGAGTTTGGAGGGCGGCATGGCTGGATCGTACTTATCCACTGCATACACTTCTTCGAACAAGCCGGTGTCCTTATTCTTGAAAACGACGAAGAAATTCTCGGCGTAGATCACTTTGGCGAGCGATTGACGGATCAGTTTGAGAAGTTCATCTAGACTCTCGGTTGAGGCCACCCCCTGCATGATTTCCAGCAGACTCTGACGTTCGGATTCCGTCCGCCTGCGCTCGGTGATGTCTATGAAAATTCCCTCGTAATACACGATGCGGCCTGTAGCGTCCCGGACGGCTTGTGTTGTTTCGGAAACCCAGGCAACACTGCCATCCTTACGTGGAATAGTGTATTCAAATCCGGATATTTTGTTTTGCTGTTCCATCAGCCGTTTGAATTCTTCGCGCTGCGCAGGGTCCACATAGCTTTGTCGGGCGATATCAGTGCGCTCGCGAATCAACTGCTCGGGCGAGGAGAAACCGAGAATGTGCGCCATGGCAGGGTTGGCCATAAGGAACTTTCCTTCCGGGGTGCTTTGAAAAATGCCTTCGGCTGCATTGTCAAAAATTGAACGAAACTTCGCTTCAGATTGCTGCAGTGTTTCTTCCGCTTGTTTGCGTTCGGTAACGACTGCGCCCATCAGCAAGCCGACAATACAATTGACGATCATCAGCAGTTCCAATTCCCCCAACTGTGCCGGATCGAAACGAAATAGCCACAGCGCCAACACCACCCCGGAATTCAACGCCAGGAGTGCCACGCTGATGCCCTTGAAGCCGCGCTGCAGGGCAATCCAGATCAGCGGCAGGGAAATAAGAAACATGGGATGATAATCGGCCAGGGCGGACGTGCCAAAAACCAAATAGAGCACTAAAACGATGCTGGCTGCTTGCCCAAATGTAGAGAGCGTTGGATGCGGAAACGACCTCCGTGCGGGCAAACTGACCGGCTGCCCTTCCGCAAACCGTTTCAGAGCCGGCATCACAAAGATCAGCAGAAAGGGTGTGACGGTCAAAACGCCGACCGTTTCACCAATCCACCAGTCGAAAATTGCACGCAGGACAGCGCTGCGAGGCATGGCGCTGCTCAAGGCGGAACTCGAAACAGAAAGTACGGCAAGAAGCGCTGAAACCAATACCGTCGTGCAAACAAACCAGGCCACATCCCGCAATTTTCGCAGTTGCCAATCAAAGCGAATTCGCTTGCGCAGGAACGCCGCGCCAAGGCCATAGATCAAAGATATGACGAATGCCCACAATAAAAGCAAATAAGGGGCTTGAGGCATGCGATAGGTGATTAGACTACTGATAAATAAGGTGACCGTCACCGCCGGAGTGAATGTCACCCCGAACACTAACAGCAGGGCGTAAGTGAGTCCAGCCGGGGGATACCATGTGACAACCCCCGGGAGCCCTTCAAATTGCTTCGTAATAAAGTCGAGAATGGTGAATGCGATGAGATATACACCGACAATCAGCGCGAGGCGCAATAGCCTAAGCGGGTTAGGCTGCCCTTCAGTAGCACCAAGTGTGACAGCAGGCTTCTTTTTCATAGTGCCTCCCGTTATTTAGTTATCAGTGGTCAATCATCAGCCAATGCTCACTATTACTATATACTAAAGACCGCTTTTTGGGCAGGATGGTTTCAAGCAGGAGCCGCAGGCCTGGGATATCCCATTGCCGGTTTCCAAGATCATAGATCGTCGCGCCGATGACGCCTACGAGGAGAAGCCAGTTATTCTTTGGTTTTGCAGGTTGCATAGATCCTCCTTTCTTACATTATACAATAAAAGAAGTCCGGTGAATAACCGGACTTCTTGATTGCCTATTTGTAAACCAGTCTCTTGCCTTCTGTGCTATTTCCACCTCCTTCAGTTCTTCTTTCGCCCATTCCCGCTTCCCCATCATCTTTCTTCCTTCCCCCCGTTTTCAGTCCTTTGTGCCTTCGTGACCTAGTGTCAAAAACCTCGTAGCCTCTGCGCTCCCCATCCTCGAATATCGAATACCGAATATCTCTTCTTCCCTTTCCCCTCAAACCATGATCCATTCCCCATTCCCCATTCCCCATTCACTATTCCCCTATCCCCTATCCCCTATTCACTATTTCCTGTTCACTATCTCCTTCCCAAACTCGCACATTTGTGCTAAAATCTTCTGTGTCGGGGAATCCTTTATTCCCTCTCACTTGCCCGTAAACCAGGATATTCGTTTTTATTCGTTCCTCAAAATTTTTTACTCAAAAATCCGATGGATCTTACCGACGAACAATGGCAGGTCGTTGCCCCTCTCCTGCCTGTCTTACCTCCTCCAGGCCGCGGCCGCCCTCCACGCCAAGGGCGTGCCGTTCTGAACGGCATCCTCTGGAAACTCCGCACCGGCGAGCCCTGGTACAACCTGCCGCCCTCCTATCCTTCCCATCAAACCTGCTATCGTTACTACCTTGCCTGGCAGCGCAGCGACCTGCTCGATAAAGTTCTGCGCAAGCTCAGTGAACACCTGAGTCAGCATGGCGGCTTCGATTTGGATAAAGCCCTTCACAAAGATCGTACCATCAAGGTGGTCCCCACGGTATCCGTTTACAGGATCGTAGTCACCCCGCGCTATCCGGATACCTGGCAAGCCTCGACGGCCTGGTTGATGTTGTCCATCTCGGTGTTGCATCACCACCCGGGCGAACGCCGGATAACCAACACCGCCTTCGACAATCCCAAACACTTCAGCCAGTTCATCCTCTGGGAAGTGGAAAGGCAACTCTCCAAGAGAGAATGAACGGGAGGTGATCTTTAAGAGGGGATTGCCACGCCGCCTGCGGCGGCTCGCAATGACATTGCATGGATTTGTAAAGCGGCTTTGGTCAGGCCATACTCAATCTAACATTACCCATGATCCATGAACCATGATCCATTCCCCTATCCCCATGAACAGCGGCGACCTTGACACCATCTCGTTTTTGCAGATAATTACAGCAATCAATCAACAAAGGCAATGAAAGAGGAAAGTAGCCTGGCGGAGGCCGTCAGAGAGGCGCAGGAGCAAGGTTGAAACCTGCGCTCGGCGAAGGCCAGTTGAAGTTCCCTCTTGAGCCGTTCGGGTGAACCTGGGTCGGAATGAATTCCGATCTGTAAAGTAGTCCGGACCGTCATCTCAACGTTATACGAGAGGCCGATGTCCGTCGGCACAAAGCGGATTATCCTGCGTGTAGACGAAGGATAATCAATGTGGGTGGTACCACGGGAACTCCCTCCCGTCCCATTAGCGGACGGGAGATTTTATTTCTGTGACACGATATTCGCTCGAATACCGACTACCGAGTATCGAATGCCGATTACCGAATATCGAGTAACGACTACCGAATATCAAGTATCTTATATCGAATATCGAGTATCGAATATCTAATATCGAATTGCAGAGGTACACATGCTGGATAAATTAAGTGAAATCGAAAGATCCGCACTGGATGCGCTGGTATCGGTGGATGGCGAATCAGCCCTTGAAGCGTGGCGGGTTACTTACCTCGGACGCAGTTCTGCCCTCATGCAAGTCTTCAGTGGGTTGGGCGCGCTTTCGAAGGAGGAGCGTCCGGCCGTAGGGCAGGCTGCGAACCGCGTCAAAGTGGCGCTTGAGGCCGCGCTGGCTGATAAAACCCAGGCCGTCAAAAGAGCCGCGCTCGAGCGTTCGTTGAACGAGGCCAAACTGGATGTCACTTTGCCGGGCCGTTCGGTTCATCAGGGACATTTGCATCCATCCACGCAGCAATTGCGGCGTGTGCTGGCTATTCTGGCCGAGATGGGCTTCCAGGTTTACACCTCGCGCGAGGTGGAAACCGACGAGGTGAACTTTCAGTTGCTCAACTTCCCGCCTCATCACCCGGCGCGCGATATGCAGGATTCGTTATATGTGGCTTCGGAGGGGCGCGGCGATAATCCGATTTTGTTGCGAACGCACACTTCACCCGGCCAAATTCATGCCATGCGCCAGTTTGCCGCGCTGAACCCCAGAGACCCGCCGCCCATTCGCATTGCCTTGCCCGGCATGTGTTTTCGCGCGGAACAGATCACGGCCCGCTCGGAAGTCCAGTTCAACCAAGTGGAAGGCTTGGCGGTGGGCAAGGGCATCACCTTCACCGACTTGAAAGGCACGCTCATCGAGTTTGCCCATCGTATGTTCGGACAGAATGTACGCACGCGCTTTCGCGCTTCCTATTTCCCCTTTACTGAACCGTCCGCCGAAATGGATGTGGAATGTTTCCTGTGCGGCGGAAAAGGCTGCGCCGTTTGCAAGAATTCCGGCTGGCTGGAAATCCTCGGCTCCGGCATGGTGCATCCCGTCGTCCTGCAAAATGGCGGCTATGACCCGCAGATTTATTCCGGCTTTGCCTGGGGCATGGGCCCGGAACGTCAGTTGATGCTGCGTTACAAGATCGAAGACATTCGTTATTTCTGGGGCAACGATATTCGATTCCTGGAGCAATTTTAGTGAAGATAGTAGATATTGGATGTTCGATAATTCGATATTCGATAGTAGATCGGAGCAATGACGATGAGTGTCAGTGGATTGGAAAGATTGGATGTTTGGTGTAAGGCGATGGACTTTGCCGTTCGCGTCAGCAAAGAAGCGCTGCCATTGCTTCCACTCGAAGAGAAATGGTCATTGAATCAACAACTCCGCCGCTCCTCACAAAGCATTTCGGCTAATATCGCCGAAGGTCATGGACGCTTTTATTTTCAATACAATGTGCGATTTTGTTACATTGCCCGCGGCTCTCTCGAGGAAACATTGAGCCACATTGTGTACGCAAATAAAGTTAGTTATATTTCCCAAACCCTTTTTGACAGTTTGGTACTGGATGGAGAAAACTTGAATCGGTTAATCAACGGTTATATCGGCTTCCTCAAGAAAAGCAAACAGGGAACCAATGAACCCGGCGCCACATCTACCGTCCGCGAATCCTCGCCAGACTATATCCTCGAAGAGGACTCTACACCGCCTTCAGACTCGCCTATCGAATAGTGCATACCGAGTATCGAGTATCGCCTATCGAGTATCGCCTATCGAATATCGCCTATCGAATATCGCCTATCGAATATCGATTATCGAATACCGAATATCAAGGAGTTCTTATGAAACTACCTCTTTCCTGGCTAAAAGATTTTATTGACCTCGACGGTCTGTCTGTCGAGGAGATTGCACGCAAGCTGACTCTCGCCGGTCTCGAAGTGGACGAGATTCTTTATGCCGGTCTGCCTGTGCCTGCGTATAAGGACGGCGAGAAGCATGAATTCAAAACCGGCGGCATCGGTTGGGATAGGGACAAAATCGTTGTGGCTGAGATTTATGAAGTCAAGCCGCATCCCAACGCCGACCGCTTGACCCTGCTCGACCTGTTTGACGGCCAGCAGATACAAGTGGTTCTAACCGGCGCGCCGAATATCTTTCATTTGAAAGGCATGGGCAAATTACCCAGGCCCATTAAAGTTGCCTATGCCAAAGAGGGCGCCACGCTCTATGATGGTCATGCGGATGGCCTCGTATTGACCACCCTCAAGCGCGCCAAGATCCGCGGCGTGGACTCGTATTCGATGGTCTGCTCTGAGAAGGAACTGGGCATTACCGAAGAACACGAGGGCATCATCTTGTTGGATGACGATGCGCCGGTCGGTATGCCGCTCGCGGATTATATGGGCGACGCGGTTCTCGATATCAGCATCCTGCCTAACATGGCGCGCAATGCCAATGTGCTCGGCGTGGCGCGCGAACTTGCCGCCTTGACCGGGCGCGAGTTGAAGAAGCCGGCCATCAAATTCAAAACAGGCGGCGAATCGCTCGCAGGCTTGGCTTCGATTGAGATTACGGATCCCGAACTTAATCCGCGCTTTGTGCTTGGATTGATTCGCAATGTCGAGATCAAGCCCAGCCCTTATCAAGTCCAGCGCCGCCTCAAACTGGCAGGCATGCGTCCCATCAACAACATCGTGGACGCCACCAACTACGCCATGCTCGAACTTGGCGAGCCTCTTCACGCCTTCGATTATGATGTTCTCGCAAGCCGGGCTTCCAACCCGAAACGTGGGGTTAAGATCATTACGCGCCCCGCAAAAGATGGCGAGAAACTTACCACCCTCGATGGCGTCAACCGGACTCTTTCTTCGATGAACGTTCTTGTATGTGATAAGAAGGGCCCGCTCTCGATTGCAGGCGTAATGGGCGGGATGGAAAGCGAGATCTATGACGCCTCCAAGGGAATCCTGGATGCCAAGGGTGTTGAATTAAAAGAGGGTGAGATGCCTCAAGGCAAAGTCAGCCTACGCGGCCAAAGTACCACCAATATTTTGCTGGAGGGTGCGGCCTGGAACTTTATCAACATTCGCCGTACCGCCAAACAGCATAATCTCCCCTCCGAAGCCTCCTTCCGCTTCTCGCGCGGTGTCCATCCTGCACTGGCCGAAACCGGGGTTAAACGCGGCTTGCAGTTGATGGCCGAGTGGTCGGGCGGTATGGTCGCGCCCGGCTTCGTGGATGAATATCCGCTCAAACCGAAGGTTTCAACGGTCACTATCACTCCGAAAGATGCCAAACGCTTGCTGGGCATTGATTTGAGCGCCGCGCAGATTGTTTCACTGCTGGAACGCCTGGAATTCAAGTGCAGGCTCAAAGAGCCAGAACTCTATAGTCAAAAGTCGAAAACCAAATCCCGAAGTTCGAATGTCGAATTATCGAGTAACGAATTATCGAGTATCGAGTTATCGGATATCGAATTATCGAGTATCGAATTATCGGATCTTGAAACACAAATTATTGTTACTGCTCCTTCTCACCGTATGGATATCGGAACCGGCGTGGTGGGCGTTGCGGATGTGCTTGAAGAGGTGGCGCGCGTGTATGGATATGACAATATCCCCTCCACGACCATGGCGGATGCACTTCCGCCCCAAATCGGCAATCCCGTTCATGAATGGGAGGAGCATCTACGTGATGTTCTGGTTGCCCTTGGCTGCGATGAATTGGTGACCTATCGCCTGACCTCCGTCGAGAGCGAAGCGCGGCTGGGCCTCACCGGCGATTATGTCCGCATTGCCAATCCCATCGCGCCGGAACGGAGTGTCATGCGCCGCAGCTTGGTCGCCTCCGTGCTGGACGTGATGGAACACAATGCCCGTCTGGATGAATCGCTGGCATTCTTTGAGATCGGTTCGATCTTTGAGCCGAATCCAAATGAACTTCCGAATGAGCCGCGCAGGCTGGCAATTGCGATGAGCGGTTTGCGCGCATCAACGGCCTGGGATCTGAAGAGTTCAAAGGCCTATGACTTTTACGACCTGAAGGGCCGTATCGAACTCCTTCTGAGCGCCCTCCGTTATAAGGACATTTCCTATACGGCCACCGACTCTGTAAAGTACCTGCACCCCGGCCGTGCCGCGGAAATAAGGATCAACGAACAGGTTGTGGGTGTATTCGGTGAGTTGCATCCGCTTGTCAGGGAGAAATATAAACTCGGTGATTCGCCGGTGCTTGTTGCGGATCTCGATCTCGAAAGACTGCGCACCCTGAATCCCATCTACGCCATTACCCCGGTTCCTGAATTTCCTCCGGTTTTGGAAGATATCGCCGTGATTGTGGATGAAGCGATCCCCGCCTCACGCCTCGAAGCGTTGATCCGCCAGACAGGTGGAAAGAGCCTGACAAATGTCCGCTTGTTCGATCTTTATCGCGGCGATCAAATTGGCGCGGGCAAAAAATCGCTGGCTTATAATCTCACCTACCAGGCCCCCGATAAAACGTTGACCGATGCCGAAGCCGCAGCGATCCGCAACAAGATCGTAAAGCGCTTGGAACAGGAGCTTGGTGCCAAGTTGAGAGGTTAAACAAACGGGATGCAGGGTACTTGCCTGCATCCCGTTTGCATGGGTATACTTGTGCAGAACGATAATATCTTACTGGAGGCTGTTATGAATAATAAAACTACCGGCATTATAGCTACTGTTGCGGCCGCTGTGTTATGCGGATGTCCCGGCCTTTTCTTGTGCTTGTTCGGCGCATTGTCGGCGGCCGGACGCGGGACATTTACAAGCCAATTTGGCACAGGTGCCATCCATCCTTTGATAGGCTTGGGCTTGATGTGCTTATCAGTAATTCTCATTGCTATTCCAGTTGTGGTTGGCTTCTTTACGCTTCGCAATAAACCTGCTGCTCCAAATAATACCACCCCCATTCCGCCTGCTTCATAAAAAAGAGCGGCGGCCGTTTTGGCCGCCGCTTTTCTTTAATTGACTTTGATGGTCAACGAGAGGGAACAGAAGCTTGTCACCCCTGCTCTCAAGCTCCATCTGGTTGTATACCTGCCCGTTCTATTGGGCGCGGTCACATCCACGCCCAAAGTAACTGACCCGCCAACACCCACCGCTGATGGAATTTTCTCTTCGTTGACCGTGGCTAAATTCGTGCCGCTGGCGAAGACAAAATCCACGACAGTTGGATCCCAGACAATCCCTCCATCATTCATCACTTTCCACTTGACGGTAAAGGCCGTCTTGCCATTCATGTCAGTACCGTCCTTTGGATTCTGCGAAATGAAATTACAGGAATATCCTCTTAAAGTGCCAATGGGCGTTGGCGAGGCCACAATGAAAACAAAAGTCGGTGTGGCCGTGGGCGTCTCGGACGGGATCAGGGTTGGAAAAGGCGTAACACTGGGAGTCAGGGTGGGAGGAATGAGTGCGGCGGTTTGAGTGGCGGCTGCCCCGGCGGTTTGTGCAACCATCAAATTGATCGCGCCCGGCAGGGGCGTGGGAATCTGCTGATTCGCCGCAAGTGTGGATATATCGCAACTGAGGACTAATAGAACTGTCGCAAAGAGCAGCGGCCATCGGCGTTTCAATTGCAGTTTCATACGCTTCTTCCTCGACTCAACTATGTTCCGCACTAGCAATCACTATTTCACGACGATTATGAATTGTAAACACTCGCTGTTCTGCATGTCTTCCAGTTTCCAATACATGGCATAGGTGCCTGGTTTGCTGGGAGCGATCCCACCGTACGGGCCAAAGGCTTCAGTCTGGCCCGGCTTGAGCGAGTTCGCTTGTATGGGACCCGTGCCAAGCGCGGCCGCCAAAAAATTTGTGCCGTACTGAAAAGTCAGATCGGGACCACCAGAACATGAACTGCCTTCGCACCATCGCTGCGTCCCATTATTGAGAAGCGTCCACTTCACATTAAAGTGATCGCCGGGGGCAAACACCGTGTAATCTAATGGTCTCCAATCTTCTTGACCGCAAGAATATGCCAGCGGCGAAGGAACACCGCCTCCACCACCGCTGCCTCCGCCAGCCGAGGTGGAGGTTGCAATCAACGGAATTACGGGCGTCAATGTGGGAAACGGCGAGGGCGTCAGCATGATCGTCGCTGTTTCGGTTGCCGCAGGTTGTTGTGCTTCCACCGTCTGCGCCACAAAAGTGCCAACCTGGTTTTGAGCTTCTACGGTCGAAGCCACCGAAGTTTGAACCAGCAATTGAACCTGTTGCGGGTTCGGCTGCGCCGTACAAGCCGCCAGGAACGCGGCCAAGGCCAGCGCCACGAGGAATGATTTACGGAAAGCTTGCAATGTGGTTTGTTCTGTAACCATGGAATTCTCCTTTAGTAGATTAAGCTTCATCATGATGAGCAGGTTCGCCGGTGCCAATGCCAAGCGGCTGCCATTTCTTTGAATCTTTCAAGCGATGCTGGATGCCATTGCGATCATGGATTTCATCGAAGCCCGAGGGCTTGATGAACATTTCATCACCGTCCAACAAGCCGGTCAGTCCGGCTTGACCGGGTTCCATGCGTTTGCTTTGGCAATACTTGCATGTCTTCGGGTCATGCGCCTTGTATTCCGTCGGCTCTTCATAGCTCGTCACATAACCTTCGTAGTTGCGCACGATGACCTTGTGATCCGACATGCTGAGCAGGTAGTTCGGCATCACGGGAATTTTTCCGCCGCCGCCGGGTGCATCCACGATAAACTGCGGAACGGCATAACCGGATGTGTGGCCGCGCAAACCCTCGATGATCTCGATGCCCTTCGCGACGGGTGTGCGGAAATGTCCCGCGCCTTCGACCAGGTCGCATTGATAGAGGTAATACGGGCGCACGCGGATGCGCGTCAACTTCTGGACCAGTTCGCGCTGGATGTGTACGCAGTCGTTGATCCCCGCCAGCAGCACCGACTGGTTGCCCAATGGAATTCCTGCGCGGCACAGGCGGTCACAGGCATCCGCCAGTTCCTTGGTAATCTCGATCGGATGGTTGACATGGATATTTAGCCACAGCGGATGGAACTTGCTGAGCATATCACACAATTCCTGTGTGATGCGCATGGGCAGGAACACGGGAACCCGCGAACCGATACGGACAATTTCGATGTGGGGAATCTCGCGCAGGCGGGTTAGGATCTCTTTAAGGATTTTTGGGGCCAGCACCAGCGGGTCACCGCCGGAAAGCAGTACATCGCGCACTTGCGGGGTCCGTTTGAGATATTCGAGTTGCATTTCGAATTCCTGGCGCGAAAACGTCGCACTCGGGTCTCCAACGATCCGTGAGCGTGTGCAATACCTGCAATAGGACGCGCATTGGGTTGTGACCAGCATTAACACTCTGTCCGGATACCGGTGTACCAGCCCCGGAACGGGCGAGTGGCGATCCTCCGCCAGTGAATCTTCCATCATGGCGGTGAAGGCTTGCAATTCCTCTGCGCGCGGGATGATCTGCTTGCGGGTTGGATCTTCGGGATCATCCGGGTCGATCAGGGAGATGAAATAAGGTGTGACCTCCACGCGGAACAAGCCGCTGGTATTCAAAGCTTTTTTTTCGGATTCGGTCAATGGAATGACTTTTTCGATCTCTTCTGCACTGTTCAAACGATGGCTTAATTGCCAGCGCCAATCGTTCCACTTTTCATCGGGAACATCGGCATAAACAGGAGCACGTCTGGAAAGGAGAGGGGTATACATGGGTTTTTCCTCCGGTAATTATAAGGATTACTTAGACGACGACTAAGGCACGACCGGAGGAACACGGAGGATCGTGATCCGGGCGATAGAATCCAGCATTATAAACGCAAATATATTCCATCGTTCTTAAGTGGTAGACAACCTTCCTACCATTGTAAAAGCAAACGGAGGGATGGTCAACCTGCCTTTAAGGGAAAAGTATTAAAACGCGCTCATTTTTGTGGGGAGGTGTACAATCGATTTGGAAAGTCGAACAAGGAACAACCCATGGCAAATGTAGCCGTCCTTACGGATAGTGTGGCCAGCCTGCCTGAAACGTTCTTGAAAAACTTGAACATCACGACGGTTGCCTATTATATTCATCGTGGTGAAGAGGTTTTGCGGGACCTGGTCACTATTCAACGGGAAGAATTCCTGCGCTGGATGATAACCGCCAAATTCGTCCCTACCACCGCCAGCCCCGGCCCCGGTGATTATTTCAACGCCTATAAGCATTTGATCGAGGCCGGCTATCGGGAAATCGTCAGCATCCACATGACCGCCAAAGCCAGCGGCGGATTTCAAGCCGCGACCGTGGCCCAATCCATGCTAAAGGAATCCGACCCTGAAATCAACCTTGAAGTAATTGACTCGCGTACCACTTCGCTTTCTCAAGGCTGGATGGTGCTCGAAGCGGCGCGTGCCTCGCTGGCGGGCCTCGGGTTGAACGAAATCACGAACCTCGTAAAAAATATGATCCCCATCTCTCATATGATCCAAACGGCGGATACGCTTCGCTACCTTTATCTGGGTGGGCGCATCGGCAAGGCTCAAAACCTGCTGGGCAGTATGCTCAACATCAAGCCGCTGATCGGCATAGAGAATGGCGAAATTGCCCCGCTTGGCAGGGCCCATAGCCGGGGGCAGGCTTATCAGCAAATGGCCGAGATGGTTGCTCAAGCCATCGGTCAGGGCAAAGCCAAGGTTGCCTACGTTCATGCCGGTGCTCTTCATGAGGTGGAGAAGATCAAGGAATTGGTGGAGTCAAAAGTGAACGTGGTCGAGTCGATGTTCGCGGAACTCTCGCCGGCTCTGGCAGTTCACACCGGGCCAGGCACGGCCGGGCTGTGTTACTATCCGGTTAAAGATTGAGAAATGGATTGGGAGCAGGCAGCCAGGCCTGCTCTTTCTTTATCGGATAAAATGTGGAGATATGATGATGTCGCGCCGCCGCTCGATCCGTCCGAGGCGACCGTGTTTGCCGCCCTCAAGATCATCATGGAATTCATCGCGGTGATCGCCAGGGCAAGGCAGACCAGATAATCCATGGAAATCAATGTGGAGGAGCTTGAAGTGATCCATAATAGGGCAAAGGAGCGCTTTGAGATCTGGATTGACGGGACGCTCTCGGAGCTGGATTATCGCTTGCAGGGTCATACGTTCATCATAGTTCATACCGGTGTCCCATCGGCGCTGGAGGGACATGGCATTGCGGGGCGCTTGACGCAGACTGCTCTTGATTATGCTGCCGGAGAATCAGTGAGCGTCCTCCCGCTGTGTTCGTATGCTTCTGCCTACATTCGGAGACATCCCCGTTATAATAACCTGGTAGATCAGAATCCATCCAAATGATTGTGAGGCGCGAATATTAAGATGCATGACCTCGATAATTTTTCCGAATTCAAGAAACTCGATCCGCAAAACATGCTAGGCGAAATTGACGGTTTGCCGGATCAATTGAAGTCTGCCTGGGAATTAGGCCAGACGATGCCCCTGCCGGATGCGAAGAATGTTCAACGCCTCGTGGTCGCAGGCATGGGCGGTTCCGCCATTGGTGCCGATCTGGTGGCTTCTGCTGTTTTACAAACTTGTACGGTGCCGGTTTTCGTCCATCGTGATTATGGCCTGCCCGCTTTTGCAAAGGGCCGCGAAACCCTCGTGGTTTTGTCTTCGCATTCCGGTAACACGGAAGAGACGCTCGCCTCATTTGATGCTGCGGTGGCGAATCAATGCAATATGATTGTCATCAGTACGGGTGGTGAATTATCGAAACGCGCCAAAGAAAAGGGCATTCCGGTCTGGACATTCGTTCATAACGGTCAGCCGCGCGCCGCGGTCGGCTTCTCGTTCGGGTTGCTGTTGGCTTTGTTTGCAAGATTGAAGTTGATCCCCGACCCAGGCAGCGCTTTGCAGGAAGCCGTTTCAGCGATGAAGAAATCGCAGGAGCATTTGCGTGCCGAAGTGCCGGCTGTCAACAATCCCGCCAAACGTTATGCCGGTCAATTGATGGGTCGCTGGGTCACGGTTTTCGGCGCAGGCCCGCTCGCACCCGTCGCGCGCCGCTTCAAGGGGCAGATCAATGAAGTCGCCAAAGCCGGAGCCAACTTTGAATTCCTGCCTGAAGCGGACCATAATACACTGGCAGGAACCATTCATCCGGAAGAAGTGCTGATGCCGCACACCCTGGCGCTCTTCCTGCGCTCCCCTTCGGATCATCCGCGCAACCGTTTGCGTGTGGATTTGACCAAACAAGCCTTCATGCTCAAAGGCATTAACACGGAATTTCTCGATGGGCGCGGCGATTCCCTGCTCGCTCATATGTGGACGTTAATTTTATTCGGCGATTATGTGGCGTATTATCTTGCGATGGCCTATGGCGTTGACCCCACGCCGGTTAAGGCCTTGGAGAATTTCAAGGCGGAGATGAAGAAGGCAAAATAATTGTAGGGGACGGCTTTACGCCGCCCCGAGACAGCCGTTCCGATAGTCCCTTCAAACACGTTACGCCTTTCCTCAAACCCGTTTCATCCACTCCGGATGATCATATTTTTTGCGGACGAGATCATCGGCTCGTCCGCTTTCGCTTGCGGATAGCGGCTTTTCTTCAAATTTCAAATCCAACACTTCTTCGAAGGCCTGGATGAACGCCTGTGCCGCTTCATTCCACAAGACCTCGCGTCCCAATATGGATTGAACCGTTGTGGCACGTGCCAGCAATCGTTCCGCCGCATCCTGGCGTGCGGATTCGTCGGCGAAGGAAAGAACCTCGGTAATACGTGCTAGGTTTCCGCTCAAGGGCAGCGAGCCGTGTTGAAGCACACCATCTTTGCGCCGTGCCTGTGCTGAACCGATCAGTTTTTTTCCATGGACGGTAATCTCATACGCCGAGGGTACCTCAAAACAAACCGGATTGGGCTTTTCACTGTGTGTGTGCGAATCTTCCTTGATTTCAACCGGCAATCCTAGCGATTTCACTGCTTTCAGTAACGCGGGTGCCAGGCGGTTGTAACTTTCAAGTACGGAGCCGGCCATGCGCGGCTCTTCAATGGGTGCGGTGATGGAATAAGTTAATTCGTCGGTGTGCAAAATGGCTCGCCCGCCCGTGGGACGGCGAACCACTTCCCAGCCGCGCGCGTTGAGGCGCTGAATATCTATATCTGTGAAGGGCTGGGCCTGACCGAGCGATAGACAAGCTGGCTGCCATGCATAGAGCCGCAAGGTTGGAAGGGCTTCCCCGCGGCCGATATGTTCCAGGATCGCTTCGTCCACAGCCATATTCCACGCCCCGCGTGCGGGAGGCGTAATGAGGAGTCGCCATGTGTCGGTCATGCTGTTATTATATAATGGTTCTGATCCTGTATGTCATTGCGAGCGAACGAAGTGAGCGAAGCAATCTCCGAATTGATTCAACAAAGTGGCGTGGTTGTTGCAGTCGCCGCGCATAACCTTGAAACCCGCGAAGAAATCTTGATCCAGCCGGATAAATCCTTTCATCCCGCCAGCACGATCAAAATCTGTCTGATGATGGAGACATTCCATCAGGCGCGGCAGGGCTTGTTTTCACTGGATGATCCAATGCTCCTCAAAAATGAATTTGCCAGCCTTGCAGATGGAAGTCCCTATTCTTTATCTGTTGCAGACGATTCGGAAAAAGATTTATATGAGCATATTGGCAAATCGCTTTCGATTCGCGAATTGATCCTTCGCATGATCACTGTCAGCAGTAATCTTGCGGCGAATCTTTTGATCGAACGCATTACAGCCGAACGAACCACGCAATTTATGCACGAGTTGGGAACGAAAGATGTGATCGTCCGGCGCGGCGTGGAAGATAACAAGGCCTTCCGGCTTGGATTGAATAATTCTGCCACCGCACGCGGACTGATGCAAATCTTATTAAAGCTGGCAAAGCGCGAAGTCCTCTCACCCCAAGATTCGGACGAGATGATCGAAGTCCTGCTCCAGCAGAAATTCAATGAAACGATCCCCGCACAATTGCCTGCAAATACACGCGTTGCGCACAAGACCGGCTGGACGGGAAAGTATTATCACGATGTGGGAATTGTTTATCCGCCAAATGGGGACGCGTTGGTGCTGGCGATTATGACGAAGGGATTTGAAAAGGATGAGGATGCGCATTCATTCATTGCATCGCTGGCAAAGATAATTTACGATGAGTGGGCTGTATGATATTAACAGAAACCTCCGAGGTCCTCGCGGGGACCTCGGAGGTTTAGGATGTTCCCAATTTCAATCAACTATTTTCTCAACTCACTCACCCTCAGCCATCAGATTCTTTAGGAAGATTTTTATTATTTGGTAGCGAAAGAAAGAACAAAAAGTAATTTTTGAAAATATATTAAATTGTTGTGTGTAGCCATAAAAACATATTGCTCATTTGAATCATTCAATGAACCTAATACATTCTGTATATTAAATCCATAATCTCCTAATTTGATTCCATTAAGATTATTTCCCGGCTGGCCAAGAAGGGAATCGAGGGAGGGACGATGGCCAAGTGAACCCCATTGATCATTAGCAAACCAACCGCCATTTTCAGCTAGTTCTATCCGTGGCAGCCCATCCTGCCAAAACGACGGGTTGGTCGAACTATTGATTTGAGTTTTTTCAAAATCAGTCCTGGACGTACCATTAAACCACTCTCCGGCGGAAGCCAAAGCAAATTCGGTTTCATTGGCTTTAGGATGAGACGGGTCGACCGGATTAAGAAGCTGGGTTAAAATGCTTTCGTAGACTGTTCCGTCGGGAGCGGTAGTCGTAAACCAGACCGGCTTGCCGTTTTCATCCAGTGCCCAACGTATTGATTGATTATCAAGAGGGACAAGGAAAGAATGTGAAGTCTGAGTATTTTTATCAAATTGAGAAGCAATAGTTATTCCTTTATAATTTTTCACCTCTTCATCTGAGAAAGATGCATTTAAAGCAGGATTAAGCAGAGCCGATTCAATGGCTAAATACTGTTTGTCCCACGGGTAAAAATTTGGGCTTTCTATATTTTCCGAAATCCCAAGCGGCCGGACAAAAGCTTTTTCCTCTTCACTCCAGAAGACTGTTTTACCTTGACTGTCAACACCGGTGAGAATGCCATTGGCATAACCAGCATTATGAACGTCGCTGTCGGAAAAAGAAACAATTTTGGTATTTTGTTCGATAATCGGCGTGCCGTCTGAATTCCAGCCGGAGATAACTTGACTTATCGTCCAATTACCTTTTTCACCGGAAATAGCAGAATTAATACCTTCTTGTTTCAATTGGGCGGAAAAATCAGCGTTCAATCCCAAGGAATCTGAAAACACCGTCACCGGCATGGGCGTTGGTTTGGGAGAAGGCGTTATGAAAACTGTCGCTTTTGCTGTTTGCATTGGAGGCGCAGTATTGGTCGATTGCGCCATTGACAATGGGGTGCAAGCGGTCAGAAGAATCAAAACGATAAGAATAAGTGCGCGTTCGCGATTCATATAACCTCCTGTACAGTACTATAGCGGGCAGTGAACTGATTCGCTCTAAGATTCAAGCGGCAGCAGGCATTTCTTCTGATTCTAATTGATATAGGAAATCAGGAGCAAAGTCGGCGCTATTTGGCCATGTTACAGTGCGTGAGTCTGGGTCGAGGGTTGCTTTTGCAAAGTATGCAGGATCGCGCAGCGGCTCGAAGATCGGACCGAAAAGTTCGCGACGCAGGTTTACACGCTTGCGAATGCCGTTATCG
>Ga0182027_10005593_pt1 | contig 19058 bp, 13 predicted proteins | sample 712E1DmetaG_FD_121300 | JGI IMG/M metagenome (GOLD analysis project Ga0182027, IMG submission 121300) | Permafrost microbial communities from Stordalen Mire, Sweden - 712E1D metaG (Illumina Assembly) | ecosystem: Environmental > Terrestrial > Soil > Wetlands > Permafrost | place: Sweden...
GTCTTGGATTCGGTTGCAAAGATCGCTGCTTTCCTCGTCATCCATGTTTACCCGGTAGGCGCCAGCGAAAGGGACTTTACCGATGCGCATTCCACCGAAAGAGTTCTCCAGGCTGCAATGATCAGCGGAGAGCTTGAGGATCAAATCCTGCGCGAAATGCAGCGCCTTATCCGCAGACGATGCGGACGAGCCATTCCTTTGGCTATCACGGAATTCAATGTTCAAATGAGTCAGGAAAAACCCAAGCCCTACCGTTTTTGCCTTGCATCCGCGCTTTTTTGCGCAGACTTAGTCCGGGTCATGCAAAAGCCCGAAAACAATGTCGCGTTTGCAAATTACTGGTCTTTTTCAGACTACTCTTTCGGTATGATACATCTCATGAATCCTCAAGCGTTTGTGCAGGGAGGGAACCCGCAATGGAGACCCATGCCGGGTTTCTATTGTTTGCGGCTCTGGGCCCAACATTTCAACGGGAACATCTGTTCTTTACAGGTGCAATCTCCCCGGTTTCCTTCTGAAGGAGGTTGGGTCCCGCGTTACTTCTCGCATGAACCCTATAGCGTAACGCAGTTCTTATCCGCCGGCGCGCGCCGTGGCGCGAACATTCGATCGGACAAGGCCGACGTAACGATCGATGTCGATTCCGGCGCCCAGACGACCTATACGGTCGGCACTTTTTCCGTGGACGAGATAAACGCCTTCGTCGTGTCAGCAAATGTCAAGACACAGTGGTCTTCTGAGCCTCGGCGGGCCGGTTTGCTTTGCCCGTCCGCAGTCGGCGACACGCTCGAGGGCGCGCTCCCCGCAGGCGGCCCGATCGCCGTCGATTATCTGCATGTTGTTGACGGAGCGGAAATCGTTCCGCTCTTGCTCAAAGTCGCCGGACCGGCAAAGGGAATGGTTCATTTTTCCGGGTTTAGGGTTGTCGAAACCGCCCACCATGACGCGGTGTCCGCGCTTACCGCATGCGCGTCTGTTTCCGCGAAGCGGGACACGGTCCATCTCATCGTCATAAACAGGCATATTCGCGATTCGGTGAGTTGCGGCATTTCTTTCGAGAATGTCTCGATTGCTTCGGTCCGCGTCTGGGAAGTCAATGGTCCTTCCGCGGATGCAGACAATCTGGGAGAGCGGCCTCTGGTGGGCGAAACCAAGTCGGGCGTTGAACTTTTCATGGCGGGAAAAACGCTCCGGTATCGCTTCCCGCCCCATTCGATGACGGCCTTTGATTGCGCGGTATCGGGCGCTCAAAGGCGGGAATGACCTTTTCGGTCGCGGCCATGAAAGGGGTTTTTTCGAATTTCCGGTCCACTGAGGCTTGTACTCCGGTTTTTTTCGACGCCGAGCACAATAGCATTGTTCCCCACACCCCGTTTTCAACCGGAGCGGTGGCGCCATGGTCTTCCACCCATTTTTCCGTGTCAAGGCGAAACGCCGACCAGCCGTTCTCTTTGAGTAAAGAGCCTATGGCGGCGTCTTCTTTGACGCTGTGGGAATCCATGAGGATGACCGGTTCAGCCTCGCGGACCAGCCGGCGCATGCCCAAAAGCGCGTGGGTGCCCGCGCCCTCAATGTCAATCTTCATGAAATGCGGCACGGGGTGCGACGAATCATCAAAGAAGAATGAATCCAAGTCGATGGCGTCCACGGTCACGCTTGCGGCGTTTGTTCCCGGTTGATGCATGGACCCGGTGCTGTGGTGGCCGCCGGGATAAAACGTCACGTTCCCCTTCTTTTCCGCAACCGCAAACGGTACGACGCGGATGGATACGCATTTGTTCAGCGCAATCGTTTCGGATAACCAATCCCTGACGGTCGTGGAAGGTTCGAACGCGAAAACAATGCAGCGCCCTTGATACAAACGATCGAACCACGCGCTATAAACGCCCACGTTGGCGCCGATGTCGCATATGATCGCGTTTTCCTTTGGGATGACGCCGGTATTCCTGAGGCTGTCGATAAACTCAAAATGGCTACGTTCCCATTTGCCCAAAATGAAATCGGGCGAAATGTCCTCCAGTTCATGGAACCTGAAGGCAAGGCCCTTGAGCGGGCCCATCCGCATTACATAGACGCCATGCCTGCAGAAAATTGTCCTGAAAGCCGACTTTGCCGCCTTTCTCAGGATCTTTCCTATCATACCGTTTCTCCGGGACGAAGATTTTCGAGAAAAACCGTTGAACAAAATACCCGGCAGTTATTAAGGTTGCGTTAGATTTGCATGAGGACTCCCACCGGTTTCCGGCGCAACCAGACTATCGTTCGCTTTTGTTTTGAAATTCCGGCGCCTGCTTATCGACTTTGGGGCCGCTCATTGTAATGAAGGAAAACACATGATATTTTAGCCATGTCCTAACAGTTCCCTTCTATTTTACAGCTACGTCAATTCCTGATTGGACATTGTCTTTTTGCTCGCTGAAACCGAAAACTCATGGCGAAACCATCGCTTTTGAATCGCGCTCGATTGATTAGGAAACGGCTTGCTACCGAAATTTCGCTTTTGAAAAGCGAAAAAACCGGCATGTGCTGTTTGCGGCCATTTCATTATTTGTGTATCGGAATAAAAGGCATTACCTTTCCCTGTTGTCCCGGCCTCGTAACGCTGCCGCTCGGGTTTGGTTCAAAGGCTCCCGATTTCGAAAGGATTTGGAACGGCCCGGCGGCCCGTGTTTACAGAAAAGCAATGTTGTCGACAAAGCTTTCCGGCGTTTGCAACCGGAAGGCGTGCCCGTTCCTTTTGAACGGAAAACTGCCGATGCTGCATGGCGGAAACCTCGACACGTCGCGGGTCGGCGCCGGCCTATTTCCGGATGGCGTTCTTCAAGACGCCGCAATATCGGAGGCCGTCAGGAACAACAAAACCCGCCTGGAATATACGCCCAGGGCGATCGTTCTTTCATGCGACCTCCGCTGCAACCTGGCTTGTTCCTCATGCAGGTCGACCAGAACCAAAAGCATCTCGGCGGACGAATCCGCCTTTCTCGACGAGGTGCTGAACTACCTTCCGCGCATCGGCAAGGACTTGCTCGAATTGGAGATTTCGGGGTCCGGAGAGGTCTTTTACAGTCCGTTCAGCCTCAATCTGCTGCGTTCTCTTAACCGGAACGATTTTCCAAAAATGCACGTCCATATCGTTACTAACGGTCAATTACTCACTCCGGTGACGTGGGAAAGTTTGAAACAGGGAAAGAGGTTTATCAATCGTATCGATGTTTCCGTTGATGCAGCCACAAAATCGACGTACGAATCCATCAGGATCGGCGGGAAGTGGGAACGATTGCGTGAAAACCTTGATTTTGTCAGTTTGTTGCGGCGCAAGAATGATCTTGCGATGTTTGCGCTCAACTTCGTCATCAGCGCCAGGAATTTCAGGGAAATTCCCCAGTTCATCGAACTGGGAGAGACCCTCGGCGCCGACCTAATCATGATGACGGAATTGCAGGACTGGGGATCGGCAATGAGATACGACTATATGAAAGAATCCGTGCATCTTCCGACGCATCCGCTTCACGGCGAATACAGGAACATTCTGAAAAACTCGGTTCCGCTATCCGCCAAGACCCTTTTCGGAACAAGGGTATTGATGGACGACAAAGACAAATAGATTCTCGTCATAGGTCGACCGCTACGAAATCTCTTCAGGCTTTTATCCCATCAATGCATAATGACCTATCGAGGCGTTTGATATAATCGGTTCGTCGAATGAGCTGTTTGTCGAGACACCCATGATACGGCGTGCTCTTTGGATCGGGAAGCTTTCTAATGAATTCGCCATTGCGGTTGCAATAGACGAATGGGGCGGCAATGAAACCCGACTGGCCGAGCATGTAACTGAAGCTGTAGACCGACCACCGGCTTTTGTGTTTCTGAGGATCGTTCCATGAGTCTCCGCCAGCCGTAAACCCCGCGGGCTCGATCGGCTCGTAGGTTCGCAGATCGGCATCGGGAAGTACCGTGCGGATGACCCCGCCCTGCGCAAGCACACGATGACATTCTTTCAAAAGCCCGCCGACCTCATCGAGAAACAGGTGTTCGAAGAAGTGCTCGGAGTAAATGAAGGTGACCGAATCGTCATGAAAAGGGAGCCCGGTTCGCGTATCGTAAAAATAATTGACAAAAGACGTCAAGGACGGGACCATCGCCACCCCGTCGGCGATCCCTTTCATGAGTCGGTTGAACCTTCGGCCCCCGGCAAAGAAATCCAGGGCATGCCGTACCGCGCCGCCGGGCGAACGCCGCCGGGCGCGCGCCAACGATTGACGCGAGGGAACAACCGACGAGCCGAGATGCGTCCACTCTTTTGTCAGTAATGACTTCTGGGTCGGGTCTAGAAGGCATTCGATTGAAACGCCGAGCTGTATGCGCATGAATGTCCTTTGTCGTGAATTGGGGACTAGCGCCCGCCGCCGGTTTGCCCCCGCACGGCAACGAAAACCCTGAAATGCCGGTCAAAGGTCTCGTCCCTGCGAAAGAGCAGAGGGCCGGCGCGGATGCTGTCGCCTGCCGGCGGATTCATGACCTCCGGCTTTCGTATCCATACCGCGTTGAGAGCCGGAGTCGGGCCGTTATAAAAAATTATCGCCATTTTTTTCGAGGCATCGGGAAAACTATCGGCCCCAGGAGACGCGTTTGTGAACGAAACGAACCTGAGCGTCTTGATCGGAAGGTCGTACACCCACAAGGGGAGCACTATCGGATATAAGGAAGCCACGACGGTTATGTCCCTTCCAGTGATCTGGCGGTGTAGATTTTCGACGTCGACGAAGTGGTTACTGGTCTCCATGATGCGATTGCCGAGCCTAAACACGCCGATAGTGCCCTTTGTCATACAAAACTCGGCGAAATAATCCGCCGAAACATACAGCAGGTTGAGCGAAAGAATCAACCCCATGGCCGCCATGCCGATACCCCTCTGGACCTTCGATCCTTTCTCAAGGAGCGGCGCGACAAGCCGGACGAGAAAATAAGGTAGAAACAGGGAGGGCAGCTCGAAATACTGAATGGCAAGCCCCGGCGTAATCACCATGATTGCGAGCACGAAAAGGAATGCACCAAAGAGCATTGCACTGTCCCGCCGCGAGGGCCTTGTTTTCAACCAAAACAGATTGACGAACAGGAGCGCGATCATGCTTACGGTGACATACGGCAAAACGGGAACAAGATTCTTCCCGGTCACGCGCAGAAAAACAAGCCCGCCGTCCCAGATCCCGGAAAAAACAGCCGGAACATGGGTTATGTCCGGAAGGAAATTGAACAATCTAAAATGTCCCTCTCCCGATATCCTGCCGCCGCGGGAATGATGAAGAAAAGAAGAAACATAACTGATGAGCCGGGGAAAAAAGCCCATGAAGAATCCGGCCGCGACGCACAAAACTCCGCCGAGATTCTTGAAAAGCTCCCGGCGATAAAAGACCACAACGGTGGCGAACAAGGCCAGCGGCAGGGTTATGCCGATGATGTGATTGTATGCCGCAAGCCCGAGACATGCGCCTCCCGCAGCCGCAAGGGCCATTCGGCGCCGAGATCTTCCGGAATGCACGGCTTTGGCAAGGAGGTACAGTCCCGCAAATGTCAACAGCGGATTCAGGCACGTCAGCTCGATGCAGAAACGCGCCTGGGTGACAAAAACCGGAAACGTGCACAGCAGCAATCCGACAAGGAGGTGAAGATTTTTCCCCGAGTGAAGAACACGGACGCAAAGCATGGCGAATAAAATGGCGAGCGTGTTGAAGAATGCGCAGGCGATTCTCAAGACTTCCAGACGGTAGCCGAAGATTTCGAAAACCGGATAGAGAAGGTATTGATGCAAGGCGCCGGTATACCCGTTCATGCCATTGATATGATGTGCACCTGCGGCGAGTTCCTTTACACGTGCAAAGATCCAGGCTTCATCCACATGAAGACCGGCAACGTTCCCGGGAAAGATCGTCAGCATCGCGAAAGCAATAATGCAAACGAGAGATTCGGCGAAAGGGAATCGTTTCGGACTTGAGAAAATCTTGTGTCCTTGGCTGGAAATAATTGTCATGGTCACTGAAAATTACCTGTGCATTGTTAGGAAGAGATATGATTCGCATGATTACCGTGTTTCGGACGACACAATGCGGCTCGTGCCGGCCTGCAACATTCCACACACCAACACAATGGCATTGTCCGCCGCCATGGTAATATTTTCCTTATTTCACCGTAACAAACCCCTAACATTTCTCACGCATTTTATCGGTTTCAAACACTTGACCACGCCAAATTCCAAAGAAGACCATCCTATCAACACCTTTCATCTCAAGACAAGCATCAAATCTCTTTTTTCCAACATGTTCCTGTACAGCGCGGCAAGCCTGCTGCAAAGCGGCATTTCATTCTTCATGGTTCCCCTTTATACCCGATTCTTTTCTCACAGCGATTTCGGGGCGATGGACCAGATGCTGCAGTTTTCAATCCTGCTGTTCATGGTCGGTTCGATGGGAATAGGCCAGGGAATTCCCCGGGCTTTTTACTTTTCCGATCATGATGCGGAAAGTCGCAAGCGGCTCATTGGGACGGCCTTGTCCTTTACGCTCCTGGCTACCGGCGTCATCGCAGCCTTGATGATCGGGGGCGAAAGGATTTTGTTCAGAGTGCTGCTCTTGAACCAGGGAAAAATCATATGGCTCAGGCTTTTTACCGCCTTTTTCGTGTTCTCGACGATCATGCAATTCCAGCTCGGGCTGTTTCGTCTTTATCAACGGGCGTTTGATTACATCACATGGTCGCTTCTCAATTTCGCGCTTGTTATTGCCGGCAACATCATCTTCATAGTCATGTTTCGCATGGGACTTACGGGAATGCTGCTTGCCAACGCGATCGCCTCGGGCGTGGTGGCGCTTTGCATGACTCCCATGCTCCTGAAAAACGTGACCTTCGGTTTGCGGTTCCGGATTCTCAAACCGGCCTTCGAACTCGGACTTCCGCTCATGCCCAACATGCTGGCCCGCAAGGGAATCGATTTTTCCGCCCGCATGTTCATCCCGGTCTATTGCGGGTATGAACACCTCGCGCTGTTTTCGCTGGCCGCGAAAATATCGGGCGTCATAGAAACCCTTATTCTTATCCCTATTTTTCTTGCCTATCAACCATACTTTTATTCGATTCACGGGAAAACCGACACGCCCGCGGTCCTGTCGCGGATCGCGAACATCGCCCTGGTCCTATTCGGATTTGTCTATCTTGCCGTCGTGGCGGCCGCGCCGTTGCTCGTGCGGTTCCTCGGGGGGTCAAGCTACCGGAATGCCGAACCCCTTGTCGCCTTTCTTGCGCTTGGCGCCGTATTCTTCGGGATGCAGAACGTGATTTCCGCGGGATTCCATTACAGCGGAAGGTTAATCCACGAAGCCGGGCTCATGGTGATTTCGGCGCTCATCTTTGTGTGCCTGGGAATGATCTTCATTCCCCGGTTCGGCGAAAAAGCGGCCGCCGTTTCCTATGCAATCGCATTTTTCGTCTTCTTGGCGTCGTCACTCGTATTCACGAGAAAAGGGCTGAAATTCACCTTCAAATGGGGCACAATCGCCGGCGTGCTCGCGTCATCGACAACCGGCGCCTTGATTATCGCGAATTCCCATTCAATGGCGGTTCGCGGTGCGGTCGTTGCGCTGTATGGCCTTGTTGCCGCTCTATTGGAATGGCATGAGGTTAAGACCGGTTTTCGCGCACTGCGGTCACACCTTTTCAAAAACTGTTAGAGGAGTGTGAATAACTTGCTTCTTAGTCTTTATCTTTGATAATGCTAAAATTGAGCACTTTCTCATAAAATGCTTGGTGAATTTGTGGCCCTATTTTTCGCAGCAATTTTTGGTATCGATGGCCATCCGACATACGCCAGACCAAATATCTGAGCGGGTTCTTTCTTATATAGCCATCAAGACTACTATGAATTTTCAGCTTTTTCGGTTCTCTTAGCCAAAGCGCAAATTCGTGATAGCTCATCCCGCGGCCACCCCGGATCATAAATTGAAAATATCTGTTAAAAATGCATGCCAATTGTTAGAGTAGTGTTTTGTATATGTTCAAAATAGTAATTAATCACTAATGATTAATCGTAGCCGCCCGCATAGGATTCAGCCGGGCGGTTCAGGCCTAAGACGGCACGCCAAAACTTACTGTTTTGAAACATGATTCTCGTGTTGAGATAACATTTGCCAGGTATTTTAAATGCCGATTGGCGTCATGACCGCCCATGGCACGTTTGCCTGTCCCTGATGCGGGAGCCGCTCCAAAGAGCGGCATGACGGTTCGTCGCAGATTTTTTGAGAGAAAACCATGAATCCATCGCAGGCAGTTTCCCGCTTACGGCAAGGCGTTCCGTTTCTCCGCAAGGAACTTCAGGACGAAATCTCGTTGCGCACGCCCTTCTTGATCTCCACGCCGCGGTTCGTGTACATTTGCCAATACGAGATCCCGTGCAACGGCAACTGCATCATGTGCTATTACGGCCAGCGAAACCTGCGCGGCGAAAAACGCCTTCAAAACGGCAGGTTCTTATCTGAAAGGCAGTTTACGGACGTCCTGCGAAGTCTTCATCGCCTCGGCGGCAAAGGAATAGCGATTTCCTTCACGGGCGGGGAACCGCTGATGTACCGTCCGATTTACGATATCGTGGCCATGGCCACCGACCTCGGCCAATTGTTTTCGCTGACGACCAACGGCTACTTGCTGACAGATAAGAATGCCGGCCTGCTTGTGGAAAAAGGGTTGTTCAACATCGGGGTGTCGCTTGAATCGATCGACCCCGCGATAAACGAAACGCTGCGGCCCTTTCGAAACGGGACCCGCCTCGCGATGGAAGGCATAGACCGTATCATTGCGCACCGGCAGCGCTGCAGATCATCGATCAGCGTGAATATTAAAACCACGATAACCCGCGAAAATTTCGAGTCGTATCCTGCATTGGTCAAGCATTACGGCAAGATACCGGCGGTGAGCGTCACGCCCCAGCCGTTCACGCTCATGGACTCACGCATGGACAAATCCATTTCCGAACGACTCTGGATCCGGGACATAGATCGGCTCCGTGACGTTGTCGCGGAACTGTGCGAGCTTCAGAAACAAGGGTATGCCCTGAACATCGAACCGTCGGCGCTCAAGGGCTTTCCCGAATATTTTTCCGAGGGCCTCGAAAACGGCGCCGTCAACTTCGACAAGAAGGTTTCCCATTCGCATCAGGAGCTCGGCACCGTCAACAAGAATTGCAGGATCGGTTTTACCAATCTGTTCATAGAATCGGACGGCGCAGTCAAGCTGTGTCTCGGATTTCCGAGCATCGGGAATATCCATGAGAACTCAGACCTCGAAGCGATCTGGAAAGGCGAGAAGGCCGCGCTCGTTCGGAAGGCAATTGCATCATGCAATTATGTCTGCGCATTGTCCTGCCTGCGGAAAAAGCCCCTTTGGCAAAAAGCAAGAATATTCCTGAACAGGTAAACGAAGTGCCAAGCCTTTCCTTTACGAGTGGTCAGGGAATACCATGACAAAACATTCAGCATCGGTTGTGATCCCGCTCATAGCCTGTTTGTTGATACCCACAGCGACATGCTCCAAAAAAAATCCCCAGTCGCCAAACAAAGAAACCCCCGAATTTTCAGTTCCAACCGGCATGCGGCTGATTGCCGCAAACGGAGCCTCCTTTTTAGAAGGCGCCAACGATACCGCGACGGCCCTTGATGAGGGTCCGGCAATGCGCGTCTCTTTTACGTACGATTTCTACCTGGACACAACGGAAGTCACCCAGGACGAATACTTCTCGATCACGAATCGCAAACCGGTTGCATCGGGCAGTCGCTATGGGGTCGGAGGGTCGCTGCCGGTATATAATGTCAGTTGGTTTGACGCGGCGCTTTACTGCAATGAAAAAAGCAAGAAGAACGGCTACGACACCGTCTATTCCTACAATCAAGTCCAGGCTGACTCGACGACCGGGAGCGTTTACAATTTGGTAGGCTTACGGATCAACTATCCGCAGGCAGGATACCGGCTGCCGACCGAAGCTGAATGGGAATTCGCAGCGCAGGGTGGCAGCGCGGGAGGACCTTCTGATTCATCAACCGCATGGTATGCGGCGAATTCAAACGGGCAGTCGCACGCGGTCGCAACAAAAACGCCGAATGGCCTTGGCCTCTACGATATGGCGGGAAATGTATACGAATGGACAAATGACTGGAAATGTCCTCATTACGCCGTTCCGATAACCAACCCTATTGGCGCGGAAACGGCAAACAGCGATTTTGAACGAGTCGTAAAGGGCGGAGGATTCATCAATGACGCAAAGAGTCTTTGGCCGCAATGCCGATCCACGACCTATCCCACGGCCGCTTCGACGGCGACATACTATGTCGGGTTCCGGTGCGCCTTCGGGCCGGTCAGCCGGCCTTTGTTCGTGACCGGCGATAGCCTGCAAGCAAACTTGACGAATCCGGTTGATCTGGTTGTTGCAAGTATCATCGGTTATACGCGTGTGATGAATACGAGACTTGTCTTCATTAACGTTACCGGCGAATCAAGGGCTCTCTGTTATGTCAACTACGCCGAAGCGCGGCCCCAGGTTCATGAATTCAGGGACAGGCTCGACGTCTACACCCCGACGATTTCGCCGGACGGCCGGTTTGTCGCCTTTTCAACGTCCGAGGAAGGCATGCGCCTGGTTTCATCGGCTACCATTTTTGTGCGCAGTCTCGATTCCACCAATTCGCCGCTTGTGCCGCTGCCCGCGCCACTGGGTTTCGTGCCGCGCTGGTGGGTTGACCCGTCGACGAGTGACACCTTTGTCGTGTATACCAACTCCGGCATGGATTGCGATTTGACCGATTGGGCTTCAACCCAGACCCTGAAGCAGAAGATGTCGAACGGACGCCCGATCGGCGATCCAATCACTATCGTCGCGAACGGGAGTTTTCACGATGGGCTTTCGCCGGATGGACATTATATCGTCACCGGAACCAGCAAACTGAAAATGAAAAATATGGTGACTGGAGAAGTCAGACAATTATTCGTGTGTCCCAACAATGGAAAACCCGCGAACGGGTCCACCCAGGTCTGCAATGTTTCCATGTGCCCGGATTCGACATACACGGGTACGTGCATGTTTCTTGACTTTGGCAGCAGCGACATAAGCACGATCACGAAGACTAGCTATGAGCCCCACGAATATCTTTTCTTTTCCAATTTTTCCGGACAAACCATCAAGCTGATAAAGAGTCCGGGCACGGAAAGGACATGGGAGAACCCGGAATGGTCAAATCAGTGGAATTTTGCCGTCTCCGCCGCCGGAGACCAGGACGGAAATCAAAAGAGTATATATCTGATAAAAATCGATTTGGGAACCAACGATGCGACGTACCGGCTTATATCCGGCGAGCATCTTGCAAACCCGTATCTTTGGATTTCCCAGAAATTATCAACCGCCTCCGACAGTGCCGCCAGATATGATCTGCCGCCGATTGCCGCCAGCCAGGAAATGATTGCCGACAAATTGGCCGGATTCTGGAAATATCGGGATTCCATGGAAATCGTGTTCGCCGGAACATCCCACACCGAAGACGGAATCGCTCCTGAAATGATTGCCTCCGGAAAAGCATTCAATCTCGGCATAGGAGCAACGCAGTTGTACGAGGGCTTATCGATAATCAACGATTACATTATTCCTAATTGCAAACATTGCAAACTTATCGGCATGGACTTGATTCCTGGCATGCTCTTTTTTCCAAAACCGGATTCCGCAAAATCGCCCCTTTATTCGAACGCCGGATTCGCGTATGACAAGAGCCACGATTTCTGGAAAGACTCGATTCCTGCGGAATTCTTACGGGCGGTCGACAATCTCCCGCTTCCTCAGGATCTCTACGCCAAACTTACGACCTGTGAATTGACCTCATGTAACGGTTGGGGCGGGCCCAATCCCGATCTTTTTCTCATAGGCCCTGATTCAGCGGGAATTGATTCTCCCGATTTCATTCGCAACTGGGCGGATTTTGAGAAAACCGCAGATACTTGTGCAAACCGAAAGATCCATTTCTTAGTTTACATTACTCCGGAAAGTCCCTATTTCGCCGCCACCCCCTTCTATGGGAGAGGCGGTCCGTTAAGAGAAGTCGCCCGGTCCATTATCGCGCAATGCCATAGTCTGGAACAGTCAAATCCATATTTTCATTTTTACGACGCCAATCTGGAAGAGAACCATGATTATGCCGATGCGGAAGCCACAGACCCGTCACATTTGTGCAGCGCGGGCGCGCACAAGCTGAGCATGCGGTTGGATTCGGTTGTTACGGTGATTCTTCACAAATATTAACGTTTGGCGACAAGATCTTGACCGGAAGTTTCTTTCAGCGAGGCTTTCTGAGTATTCTAATCCTGCCAAGCGCCGGCGTTTTTTTTCCTTTGCAGGCAAACGAACCGGGGAAGAGTTTTCCGGAACCGGCAGTATCTGAGCGCGCGGTCCTGAGTATTTCGAATATTTTCCAATACACTTACAATAAGAATACAAAACTTGTATTCGTGAGCATGGCGGATAGCGCAAGAACATTGTCTTATGTCGATTATTCCATAAACAACCCTCACCTTGTAGAACTGAGAGATTCCTGTTCGGTTTGCGATCCCGAGATTTCACCAAACGGTCGATACGTCGCCTATGCCACCGCGAATGAAGATTCACCGGCGAACAAACAATCAAAAATATGCATTCGCAATCTTGAACCGTTGGCCTCAAAGCCGGTTGAAATTTCCGCTCCAATAGCCTTCAAACCGCATTGGTGGGTGAATCCTTCAACAAATGACACGTTCATTATCTTTACAAATTCACTTGTCGATTGTAACTCTGCGGAATGGTCTTCGACCAAAACTTTCAAGCAAAAGATTTCCAATGGCAAACCTGTCGGCAGCCCTTTCGTTCTTATTCAAGAGGGAGGTTTTCATGACGGTCTTTCACCGGACGGGAAGTTTGCGGTGACAAGCAAGAGTGATTTGAAAATGAAGAACATGATTACCGGCGAAATCAGACGACTTTTTTCTTGGCCGCAGAATGGAAAATCCGGCAATTCCTCAACCCAGATCTGCACCGATGCATCGATATGTCCGGATTCCGCTTTTTCGGGATTTTGCATGTTTCTCGACAACGGGTATGGTGGAATAAGCGCCCTGGTGCATGAGGCATACCGCCCGAATCAATACCTGTTTTTTGTTGATTTTTGGGGAAATGTCGCAAAATGGATCAAATCTCCTTCGAATGAATACTCTTGGATGTACCCCCGCTGGTCGAACCAGGTAAACTACGCCGTTTCTGTGGCACGGGATGCGGCAGGCAATGGGAAGAACTTGTACTTGATCAAATTATCCAAAGAAAGTTTTGTGCCCAATCGTTTGCTTTCAGGCAAGAACATCGCGGATCCCTGCCTTTGGATTTCCCGGAATTTTGCTTCGAAATTCGACAGCGCAGGCAGATATGATTTACCCGCCAATTTCGCCATCCGGGACATAATCGCGGGTAAAATGGCGGGGTTTTGGCGCTACCATGATTCCATGGAAATCGTATTTGTAGGAACATCGCACACGCATAATGGAATAGATCCGGCGAGCTTTGCCCGCAAAGTCTGGAATCTTGGAATCCCCGCGTTTCAACTGTATGAAAGCTTATCAATTCTCAATGACTATGTATTGAACCATTGCAAACATGTCAAGCTAATCGGCATGGATTTGATTATCAACAGGCTTTTCTTGCCCAAACCTGATTCGCTGAAGTCCAATCTCTATGGCAGCACCGGCTATTTATTTGATAGGTCCCATGACTTTTGGAGAGATTCAATTCCCAAAGCATTTTTGCGGTCTTATGATAGGCTTCCTTTCCTTCAACAATACGAAGGGTACCTTGCTAATCCGCCTTACATCCCTTGCAGGGGTTGGGGAAGCGAACACCCGGACGTTCCGAGCACCACAACTGTTTCGCTTTCCGATCCTGACTACCTACGCAATCTGGAAGAATTAAAGAGGACGGCAAATGTCCTGAGAAAACGGAAGATCCATTTTCTCCTGTTTATTTCACCGATAAGTCCTCGTTACGCGTCAACACCTTATTACGGTCCTGAAGGTCCCAGCCCGGAAGTTGCCAAGGCCGTGGTAACACAGATCCATGATCTGGAGAAATCCAATCCATTCCTGCATTTGTATGACGCTCATGAAGGGGGCTCGCACGACTACACGGATCATGAAGCCGCGGATTATTATCATTTGTGTTCAATGGGGGCAAGAAAGCTCAGCAAACGGCTTGATTCTCTTATTAGTGAGATCTTAAAGTGAAGCGCCTGGCTTATCCGGCGATTTGTCGTTTTATTTTTCGCATGTACAGCTCGAAAATCTTGAGGAATTCGACAGGACCATGACGTACTTTGCGGTCAAGCTTCTTGAATAGAAATACCTCATAGCCATACAATCCCTTTCCAAATATCTCGGTTTCCGATTCCCATCCGGCCGCGAGTTGGCTGAACTCTCTTTCAAAATCGACACGGGTCGCCGCAAATTGCGCTTTGAATTCATTTCTCCGATTGTTGAAAATAGAAACCAGGATTTTTCGTGAGGGCAGCACTTTTTCGGTAATATCTCTATTATACAGCAATCCAAACCCGAACATTGCGGCAAAGAAGAGCATTTCGTCCTTGCTATTGAACGCAAGCTTGACATCAGATGAATACCTGACCTCGTCACAAATGAGTATGTGGCCGCCGGCGTCCAACAGCTTTGCGGCGTTCCGGAAGATGGAAAAGGCGTTTATGTATTGTGAAGATTCCTGGAAAAGAATGAGATCAAATTTCTTCTCGCTTCTAAAATTCTGGTAACGAGCCGTCACGATCTTGTCGGCGATGGCAGGATAGGTTTTGCGGGCGACCTGAAGAACATTGTGTTGCGGCGAAATGCCGGTAACATCATAGCCGCTAGAGGTCAGGTCACACATCGTCCGGCAGACCCCGCACCCTGAATCCAGAATACGACGCGTTGTGGGAGGGATCTGAGACTTTACTAACTGAGTAAGTTTTTCCTGGGCTTGCAGAAGTGTTTCATTACCAAGATCAAAGTACCCGTAATGGAGATGTTCCATCTTGCCTTCAAGATAAGCGGCATATAAATAGTAGCAATAAGGGTTCTCGGTCTGTTTGATCAGTTCCAGTATGTCGACATCATCCATTTCATCGCCCCCTTGACCGATGCATTACCGATATTATTGTCCGTTTAGTGCTTCCTTTAATTACCTTGTGCTGATTCACCGAACATGAGGAAATTGTTAGGCAAAGGTTTTGCAGTGCTGTCAGGCGCTAAGGATTGCTGCAATGAAGAAAAGCCATTGCACAACAAGATCTTAGCTAAATCCTAACATTTTCATTCTATCTTCCTATGGTCAATATTCTCAGATTCGCCTTGAATGAGAATGTGTCATATGATATTCAGGAAATGTAATGAAATTACAGTTTGTTTCCGCTAATCCCAAGGCATACGAAACATTTGAAGCTCTGATTTGTCCACCATGGAAGGCTGTCTTCTGGAAGGCCACTTCCTTCGGAAATCCCTTTCGAAGGGGATGGCATTTTGTCCTGGAAATCGTGATAACGTTCTTCAGGTTGATTATCTCTCTGGAGATGTACAAAAAGGAAGGGGTGATCGTTTGCACCGATAATCATATTTCAGTCTTGGCGTTTGGCAAATGGCTTCGGTTTTGGGGTATTCGCAAACGTATTTACATCTTGAGTTGGATTCTCTACAACGCCTACAACAATGAAGTTGTTCAAAAAATACTTGGCTTTTTGCTCGATCAGGATGTGGGCATAATGGCTTTTTCCGGTTCAGATCGCGATTACTACATGATGCTCGGTAAGAAAGCCGATGTCAGGTCCGTTCCCTGGTGCGGCGACGATCCGGGATTTGAGATTGATCCCTCGCAAATAAAAGATGGCGATTACATTTTTTCCGGCGGACACGCAAACCGGGACTACGATTTACTGATACGATCCGCGCGCAAATTCCCTGAGCTGCGTTTTGTAATCGTGTGTTCAAGAGACAATAGCATTACCGAGGAAATTCCGGCAAATGTCCATATTTCAAAAAATATTTCCTCAAAAGAGTTTCATGCCCTGATGGCGGGGAGCCTGGCCACGATAATTCCTTTGAAAGCCAACGTTGGGTCTTCGGGACAAATGGCTGCAGTCGCGGCAATGAAGTTCGGAAAGGCGACGATCTATCCTGATTATGATGTGGTCAGCCAATACTTTGACAATGGGGTAAACGGGCTGATGTATAACGCGAATTCCCTCGATTCATTATCATCCGCAGTTTCCTTGATTCTTGCCGATCCGGTAAGGCGCTGCAGAATCGGATTGGAGGCACGGAAAAAATGGAAAACAAATTTTACACCGGACATCTTCTTACGCGCAATATGCGATCATATGGCGGATTTTCTTGGCGTTGCGTTCAAGCAGATCGGGCTACACGACGGCAGCTAGCCCTTCGATTCAAGCGCGTGCCTGCACGCAGCCAGCAGGGTTTCCCCTCGTTTGCGCCACGTGTGGTTTTCGAGAATAAAGGCGCGGGAGTGGTTGCCAAGGCGGGGCGAGTTGACGAAGGTCTTGATCGCCGCTCCAAGCGCGTTTTCAAGTCCTTTTTCGTCACGGGCATCGTACAAAAATGCGGACGGAACTCCGTTCAGCATTTCGGCGATCTGCCCTTGGGCCGACGCCACGATGCATTTGCCCATGGAAAGCGCTTCGAACATCTTCATGGGAGAAAAATGAAAGAGTTCAAACGGCGGATACGGCATGACAAAAATATCCATTGCGTCAAGATAGTCCGGCATGCAGCCGTACTCCACCATTCCGGTGAAATGTACGCGGTGACGAACGGCGGGCGTAACTGCATCATCCCCTGCCGCCGTGGGATCCTTGAGCCTACCCGACACAAGAAGGTGCAACCGGCGGTCCGCCTGCGCCAGATGCGCGAAACGTTCAACGAGCAGAGGCAGGCCGTGCCAGAACTCTTGATTTCCGGCAAAGCCGATAACGATATCCTTTTCCTTGATTCCCAGCTCCAGGCGAAGCGCCTCCCGTTTTTGAGGAGTCCGGGGCGCAAAAACCTCGGGATCAACGCCGTTGGGACACATGAATAAATTGTCTTCCGGAATTCCCTTGTCGATCCAGAGTCGTCGACACGGTTCCGAAATGCACATGATCGATCGTGCCCGTCGCGCACGCCAGGCGTCGAAGCGGATCGGCCACCTGGGCGAAAATCCATGAATTGCGGCCAACTCCTCCATGGGGCCGTCGGTGCATAGGACGAGGGGAATCAACAGCAATTTGCAGGAAATGACGAAAGAAAAAACCTGGTCGGGGCGAGCCACAACGACATCCGGCTTGAATGAGCGAAGAAAGGCGATTTCGCGAGGCACATAGCGCAAGGATTTGAGAAACACTTTGATGATGTAGGAAGTCGTTAGTTTTGCAGACGGAGCTGGAGTAGGCCCCTGCTGAGCGGTCTTTTTGTACACGATGCGAAACCGCTCGGTGGCGCTCTTTTCGAGCATCCTGAAAATCCACCCGGGCTGACTGATTCGCTTGTTAAAAAGACACAGGGTCACGGTGCAGCCGAGCGACGCTACCGCGTTTGTCAATTCGAAGGAACGGATAAGCGCCGGAACGCTGTGGCTCACGTAACTGAAATAGGCTATCTTCATTTCTGGAAATCTGCTCTGATGTTTTTTTCATCATGCATTTCCCTTTTCTCTGAAAAGTGCATGATGAGCGCCGCACACACGGTTAGTTGGGCCATGACAAGTTCGTGGCGTATCGCAACATCAAGCAGGCTATTGACGGCCAGGGAGACCAGTGTCGCGGAAACGGCGCAGGCGGAAAGAAACACTATATCGTTCGTTGGACTCCTCAAAATCAAGATGCATTTCCGAAGCAGGAAAATTCCGATGCCCGTGAAAAGAAATGCGCTGGCGAGACCCGTTTCGGACGCCACAAGCAAATACATGTTATGGACCGGCATATTGAAGGTGCGTGATATGCCGGTTGCGTCGTAGTTTTGCAGAACAAAATCAAAATTATTGAGACCAATACCCGTAAAAGGATGAGCCGTAATCATGTTCATTGCGGCCTTCATCAAATCGATACGACCCTGGGCCGCGCTGCCATCGTCAACAAAAAATCGCAGGTAGGTCATCTGAAAAAGATTTGATGATACAACGAGAGCAATTGCAACTGCCCCGACAGCTGCGACCAGAAGCAACATACTCATTTTAATTCGTTTCGTGACTGCGGCGACAATCAGTACTGTCATGCAACAGAGAACAAAGGCTATCCATCCGTTTCGTGAAAATGTGGTAAAAAGTGCGGCAAACCCCACAAAAAATGCGATGAGGCCGATGATCTTGTAGCCAAGATTAATTTTGGTGAACTGCATTCCCAAGGCAAACGCAAGCGGGCAAAGGAGCCATGCTGCATACGTGTTGTAATGACCGATAAGCCCCGTTGTACGAACAAGGTTTATCCCGCTGTATACTTCCTCGTGCGGGAACGAGCCATCACCGATTGGGATCGGCATTTGAAAATCAAAAAAATATTGGGCCAATCCAACGATGCTGTCGACCAGGAGCATTGCAATAAAACCGCCTACTATTATCCTGGCGATATCGAACCGATTCAGAAGCATTCGCAGTGTGCAATAGAGTAGAGCATATTTGGCGTAACGAACGATTTCCCAGAATGAGAACTCCGGTCTTGACGCAGCAGACAGCGAGAAGATTGAGAAAAGAAAAAAGAGCGCGACAAGCGTGTCGATTCCGGTCCAGCGCGGAAGTCTTTCTCTGCCCGCCCATACGGCGGAAAATGCATAGAAGGCCAGAAAAACGAGCGGGAAATCGATGAACTGAATGAATGGCTCGCCCTGGGCGCCTCCTCTGTGCATGACGACAGCGTCGAAAATCGTCGCATGAGGCAGCACATGGATCCCTACGGCAATGCCGCAACCAACCAAGAGCAGCCCCATGCATA
>Ga0182027_10005594_pt1 | contig 19056 bp, 17 predicted proteins | sample 712E1DmetaG_FD_121300 | JGI IMG/M metagenome (GOLD analysis project Ga0182027, IMG submission 121300) | Permafrost microbial communities from Stordalen Mire, Sweden - 712E1D metaG (Illumina Assembly) | ecosystem: Environmental > Terrestrial > Soil > Wetlands > Permafrost | place: Sweden...
ACAGGTCCATACTCACTCGTTACTCAACAACCACTCGGCGGAAAAGCGCAAATGGGTGGACAGAGACTTGGAGAAATGGAAGTTTGGGCTCTTGAAGCACATCGTGCTGCACACGTACTTCAAGAAATGTTAACAATTAAATCTGATGATGTGGTCGGCCGTGCTAAAGCATTCGAAGCAATCGTTAAAGGAACGGATATTCCACAATCAACCATTCCGGAGTCATTTAAAGTATTGGTGAAAGAATTGCAGGCCTTGGGCCTGAGTGTTACTCCAATCGGAGTCGTAACAGCGAAGCCTGCTCCAGTGACTCCTGTTATTCCAACGATTACTGATGACGTTGTGAAAAAAGAAGCAGTTGAAATTGCCCAAGCAAGTGGAGAAGAGACAGTTGCACCCGAAGCAGTAACGAACACAACAGCAACAGTTGAACCGGAAGACGAAGCAGTAAAGGAGAAGGTATAACTATGGATAAAAAAGCGACATTTGCCAATATAGTTGATTTTTCAGGGTTAAAGATTACCCTTGCGTCTCCAGACGATATTAAATCATGGTCACATGGAGAAATCACCAAACCGGAAACCATCAATTACAGAACACTTAAGCCGGAAAAAGACGGATTGTTTGACGAACGCATTTTCGGACCTACCAAAGATTGGGAATGTTATTGTGGAAAATACAAGAGAATCCGGTATCGGGGTATTGTCTGTGATAAATGTGGCGTAGAAGTGACCCAAAGCAAAGTTCGTCGTGAACGGATGGGTCATATCGCCCTTGTTGCGCCGGTCGCCCACGTATGGTTTTTCAAAGGCGCACCTTCAAGATTATCACTCCTTTTGGATATAAGTCCCAGAGCTCTCGAAGAGGTTATTTATTTCGCTCAATATCTTGTGACGAAAGTTGATGATGAGAAAAAGAAAGTTGTTATTGAAAAGCTTACTGAAGCTGGGAAAACACGGTTAGCTGAGGTTGATGCGCGTCTCAAAGATGAAAAAGAGAAAAAACATGAAGAGCATATTAAAGAAAAAGAAAATGTTAAGAGTCACGTTGGCGGAGTTGAGGCTAAAGACATGGCAATTTCTGAGTTAACACTGAAAGAACGTCAGGAACTGTCGTCTCTTGACGATCACGCAGAAAAAGAAAAAGGAAAGATTAAAGAAATCGTTGATCAACTTGTCTCTATCGTAAAAGCGATTAAACCCCTTCATACACTTACCGAAGATGAATATTTACGGTTGTTTGAATATGACGCCGTTGAATGTTTTGACGTCGGAATGGGTGCAGAGGCAATTACTGAAGTTATCAAAAAAGTAGATCTCGATAAATTAGCCGCTGAGCTTCGTGAAGAAATTCAAAATACCAGTGGTCAACGTCATATTAAAGCCACGAAACGGCTTCGGGTTGTTGATGGAATGCGGAAAGCTAAGATTAATCCGACATGGATAATCCTTGGAAACTTACCGGTTATTCCTCCTGATTTGCGCCCAATGGTGCAATTAACTGGTGGACGGTTTGCAACCAGTGATCTAAATGATTTATATCGACGTGTCATCAACCGCAATAATCGTTTAAAGCATCTTATGGATTTGGGTGCGCCGGAGATTATTCTTCGAAACGAAAAACGCATGTTACAGGAAGCGGTAGATAGTTTGATTGATGTGACCCAACGACCAAGTTCACGAGCAGTTATTGCACCTCTTCGCTCACTCTCAGACATGTTGCGAGGAAAACAAGGACGGTTCCGTCAGAACCTTTTAGGTAAACGGGTTGATTATTCAGGACGTTCAGTTATTGTCGTTGGTCCCGAACTGAATCTAACCCAATGCGGACTTCCAAAAGAAATGGCTCTCGAGATGTTCAAGCCGTTCGTTCTTCGTGAACTTATAGTTCGCGGAATTGCTCCAAACGTCAAAAACGCTAAAAACGTACTTGAACGACGGACTCCGGAAGTATTTGATATTCTTGAGGAAATTACGAAGAATCATCCGGTGCTACTTAATCGTGCACCTACGCTTCATAAACTCGGAATTCAAGCATTTTTCCCGATCCTTATTGAAGGATCTGCAATCCGAATTCATCCGTGTGTGTGTGCAGGCTATAACGCTGATTTTGATGGAGATCAAATGGCTGTCCACATCCCGCTTTCAGGTGAAAGCCAACATGAAGCAATTCATTTGATGTTACCAACCCACAATCTTTTGAAACCTGCAGATGGATCTCCAATCACTGTTCCAAATAAAGAAATGGTGTTGGGTTGTTATTATTTGACAACGATGGCCGAAGCTTCTGGAAAAATGGAAGAAAAAGACATGCCAACGTATAGCGACGAGCAAGATTTGATTTTTGCCTATCAGACAGGAAGAGTTGAGTTACGTGTTCCGGTTCGTATCCGCATAAATGGTCAATGGATGGTAACGACAGTCGGTAAAGTGCTCTTTAACGAAATTCTTCCGTCTGAACTTCGTTATATTAATACACCGGTAAAGGCAGCGACAATTAAATTAATTATTACGAAAGCTCTTTCCGTCTATACAAAAGAAGAGGTTGTTACCGTTATTGACGCTATTAAAAACATAGGATTTATGGGAGCCACAATTTGTGGTGGATTATCCGTGTCTGTATTTGACTGTGAGATTGTGGATGAAAAACAAACGATTGTTAAAGAAACAGAAAAGAAAGTTAAAGAAGTTGATGGTAATTATCAACAAGGTCTTATAACTTTGGAAGAAAAGAAACGGCTTTCCAATGAAATCTGGATTGAAGTAACAGAGCGTATTGCTGATATAACCTGGAATCGCATGAAAACGGATAATCCCGTTAAAATGATCATCGAATCCGGTGGAGCTCGTGCGTCGAAAGATCAACTTAAACAATTGTCCGCTATTAAGGGACTTGTTGTTGATCCGCTCGGAAAAATCGTTGAACTTCCAACGAAGAGTAATTATCGTGAGGGATTGTCAATTTTTGAATACGTTACCAGTACCCGTGGCTCACGGAAAGGTCTTACAGATTCTGCTTTGAAAACTGCTGATGCAGGATATCTGACACGACGGCTCGTTGATGTATCACATGACATGATCATTAAAATTGATGATTGTGGAACGCACGATGGTTGGGAAGTTTTACGAAGGGAAGACCGACAAGCATCATTTGCTCTCCGTGTGATTGGAAGATCTCCAGCAGTTGATGTTGTTGCGCCAAATAGTAAAAAAGTGCTCATCGCGGCAGGAGAAGAAATTACTGAAGAAAACGCTAAATTATTAGACGAGCATAATGTCGAATCAGTATTAGTTCGATCTCCGATTACATGTCAGGCGCCAGTCGGAATGTGTGCAAAATGTTATGGTAGAGATTTCTCAACAAATATGGGTGTTGATCTTGGTACCCCAGTTGGCGTTATTGCTGCCCAGTCAATCGGAGAACCGGGTACGCAGTTAACTATGCGTGTTCGCCATGCGGGTGGTATCGTAGGACTCGACGTGACCCAAGGATTACCTCGTGTAGAAGAGTTGTTTGAATCTCGTACACCGCGTGTCCTTTCACCGCTTTCAGAGATTGCGGGTAAGGTAGAACTTGTTGAATCTGAAGATGGGAATAAAGTCCGCGTCCGTAACACGGCGATGAAACCGCCGGAAGAACGCGAATACCTCATTCCGTTAACGAGCGAATTGAAAGTCAAAGATGGTGATTCGGTTGCTGCAGGAGACCAACTTTCAACTGGATATCTCGATCTCAAAGAAGTTTTACAAGTTCGTGGATTGCGCGGAGCGCAAAAGTATCTTATTACAGAAATACAGCGAGTATATGAGTCACAGGGAATTCAAATTTCAGACAAACATTTTGAAGTCATCGTTCGAAAAATGAGTGATAAAGTTCGTATTGACTCATCAGGAGATACGACACTTCTTCCAGGAGAATTAGTTGATAGAACTCGTTTTCAAGAAGAAAATGCCAAAGCATTGGCCGCAGGTGGCGAACCATCGACTGCTCAGATTGTTATGCTCGGTATTACACGCGCATCATTGTTCACTGAATCATGGTTGTCAGCCGCATCATTTCAAGAAACGACCAATGTATTAACCGATGCAGCACTTTCAGGTAAAGAAGACAAGTTGCTTGGACTCAAAGAAAACGTTATAATCGGCAGACTCATACCTGTGAATGCTCCACCGATATCATCGGTTGAAGCACTCGCGGAAGAGAAAGCGATGACAGCGTAAACAATATGCCAACAATAAATCAATTAGTCCGGGATGGACGACATAGTAAATCAAAGAAAATTAAAGCAACAGCATTGCGTAAATTTTTTAACGCGAAAGATCGTATAACGAAACAGCTTCCAGCTCCGTTTAAGCGGGGAGTGGTAACTTTGGTTAAAACAATGACACCAAAAAAACCGAACTCAGCTCTTCGGAAAGTTGCTCGTGTTCGTTTATCAAACAAACAAGAGGTAACCGCGTATATTCCAGGTATTGGACATGAGCTTACGGAGCATGCTATCGTGCTTGTCCGCGGAGGTCGAGTACCAGATCTACCCGGTGTTAAATATCACATAGTTCGAGGAAAATACGATATGACGGGTGTTGTTAATCGGAGAAAAGGTCGCAGTCGCTACGGTACCAAAGCAGGTGGCCCAGGACCAACAACAGCCGCAGCAAATTAATGTAAATATATTATGAGCAGATCAGGACATATCACAAAAGTATTATTACCAGCAGATCCCATTTACGGGAATAGGCTGTTAACCAGATTTATCAACCGCGTTATGGTTAGCGGGAAAAAGTCTGCGGCACAAGGACAGGTCTATAAGGCACTGGAAATAATTAAAGAAAAAGGTGAAGATCCAATAAAAGTATTTGAATTGGCTATTAATACAATTGGTCCGAAAATGGAAGTCAAAGCCCGACGTGTCGGAGGAGCATCCTATCAAGTGCCAACTGAAGTTCGCGGCGATCGAAGAGTGGCATTGGCTATCAGATGGGTTATCCAGTTTGCAAAAAAAAGAAGCAATAAAGAATACAAGTCATTTGCAGAAAAGCTCGCAGTGGAATTAATGGAAGGTGCTAAGGGTCAAGGAGAAGCCATTAAGAAACGTGATACCGTTCACCGCATGGCCGATGCCAACCGCGCATTTGCACATTTTAAGTGGTAAAAATTATCCTAGTGCTACTATCAAGGATTCCGCCCACTTCGTGATTTTTTCCGTATTTCCCGTTTGATCGTTAAAGAACTTGTCAATCTTTAGTGATGGGACAACGAGTTTTCCTTTGACGGTTGTTATAAATTCCTCAAGATGTGTGACTGCGCCGCAAAAGTGTGGAAATGTTGAATCACCTAACCCAAAGACTGCGAATGGTTTTCCATCAAAAGTTGAAGTCTTTAATTTTTCGATAAGCGACATAATATCTTCGTGTGGCATGCCATCGCGCCCTTCAAATTCCCAACTTGGTGAACCTAAAATTATCGCTTGGGATGCATTAAAATCTTCAACAGATGTCACTCTGGCTTCTTTCATCGTTATTAGATGGCCTTTTTTTGTTAACACATCGCTCATAGTTTGAGCTGCCATCATGGTTGTACCTGAATTTGTTGCGTAAACGAGTAATATATTCATATACAGAAATTGTACCTTGTTTTGTTGTACACTAGCAACCATGAATAATGGTATAACTGATTATTTCAGGAAAATCGATCCAATCCTGTACGCTGCGTTACAAAATATAGAAAATATCGAGAATCTCGGCCCTCGCACATCAAAAGACTATTTTTTAGATCTCTGTGAAGCAATCATAAATCAGCAATTATCTGACAAGGCAGCAGCAACGATTTTTCGTCGTTTTTTGAAGTTATTTCCAGATGCAATATCTGCTGAAAAAGTATTACAGATACCTGATAAAGATATTCGAGCGGTGGGAACTTCATGGAGTAAAGTAAAATTTTTAAAAAGTTTATCTGCCGCGGTAGTTGATAAAACTATTCACCTCAACCAATTAGAAAAATTGTCTGATGTAGAAGTCATAAAAGAGCTTACCAAAATACATGGTATTGGGCCGTGGACGGGTGAAATGTTTCTTATGTTTTCATTAGGAAGGCCGGATGTGTTTTCATTTGGAGACGTTGGACTTAAACGAGCGATTCATAAACTTTATCATTTTAAACACGAACCAACAGTTGCCCAAATGAAAAAAATGAGTAGGCGCTGGTCACCATATCGCACATACGCTTGTCGTATCCTTTGGAGAAGTCTAGAATAATACTATATGAATTGGGTTGATTGGGTCATTATCATTATTCTGATTTACGAGGTTTACGACGGTTGGAAAGCCGGACTTGTATCGTTGGGCACAAGCTTTTTATCGTTTGCGATTTCCCTTTGGCTTGCAATAGTTTTTAATCCCCCTGTCACCGCATTTTTTACGGAAAAATTCGGAATCGCTGCTCCATGGGCATCGGTTATCGGTTATATCGTTATCGCCCTATTGGCTTCCATTATCATCGCCGAGATTATTCACCGATTAGTACTTAATATTCCTCAGAAAATTGTTAAGTCAAAATATAACAGTACGCTCGGGTCATTTATCGCATTTCTCAATGGGCTCGTAATCATTGCATTTTTTCTTCTTATTATCATCGCGCTTCCCCTACGAGGAACAGTAAAAAGCGATATTAAAGATTCGAAAATAGGTAGCATTATCCTTGCAGCGATGGAAAAATATAGCGGTCCGATTAAAACTTCCATAGATGAAATTGGTTCGAATGCGGCGCGTTTTATAACAGTAGATCCGGCATCAACGGAAAGTATTGCGATTGATGTTGCACCAAAACCGGCAGATTTGTATATAGATGCAGTTGGAGAGAAGAATATGGTTGATTTGGTGAATGCCGAAAGGGTAAAAGCTGGAGTTCCAAAACTCATTGCGGATTCGAAGCTCACGATGGTTGCAGAATCACATAGTAGAGATATGTTTATGGAGAGGTATTTTTCTCACGTATCGCCAGATAATCAGGATCCAGGAGACAGACTTTCGGCATCAGGCATTCCGTATACACTTATGGGTGAAAATATTGCGTATGCCCCCGACGTGAATACCGCTCACACGGGTCTTATGAATAGTCCGGAACATAAGAAAAATATTTTGGAACCACAATTCCATCATGTCGGTATTGGTATCATTAGTACAAAAGCGTTCGGAATTATGGTGACTCAGGATTTTACAAACTGATATTTTGTATGGCTTCAATCGACACAGCAACAAATTATTTCGTTGCAATAAATGAGCTAACTGCCCACAACGCTGCTGTTACCAATGAGGAAACCGTTCAACCAACGCAACAGTCACCATATTTTCATTCATTGGAGCTATATTTTCCGTATGCACCGTTTGTATTGGTAGCGTTATTGTTTGTTATCGCATTTGGCATTCAAGTAGTGAATCGTGCAAGGAATCTAAAAAACGTATCTGCCGCCTTTGTTCTAGCTCTGTTAGTTGCCAGTATCCCAATGGTACTTAATTACATTGGGCAGGGAAGTAGACAAACTGCAAATGCCGGGCCTGATGAAATTCCGCGCCAAGTTCTAGTAAAATCAAACACACCAACATCAGTTCTTATTTCGTGGACGACTGACGCAAAACATATCGGGGTTGTAAAGTTGGGACCTGTTCCATTTAGTGATAAAACTGCTCTTGTATATTTATCGGAAAATCATACAGAAGAAGTTCAATCTCATACGGTTCGTGTTTATGGGTTGAAAAAAGGCTCGGTATATGAATTTGAAATACTTTCCGGAACCACCTGGTACGACAACGCGGGAAATTATATCCGATTTACGTTTAAATAATTGCCTTTGAACGGTCTTCATGTATTTTACTTGCACAAACAATACAAACGTTTGGTTGATTATCATCAGTCATCATCACTTCAAACGTACAAGTTCCTGCACCGGGCAGAGTATCTTCATAAGCGGCGTCTACGCGACATGTATATTTACGTCTCCATAAATTAATAACCTCTTGCAAAGAAAATCCTTTGGACGAAGCTTCACTTTCTATATTAGTAAGTAAAACTCTTTTTGCTCCATCAGGTTCTAACCAAGAAGGAGTTGAGTGTCCGCAAACAGGACATGGGAATAACGGTCCCGGAGTTAAATCAAGCCCTGCAAATAATTTTTCTAATCTTTCTTCTTCAACTCGCCACCTAGCTTGTAATAAAGCCTCAATCTGTGAAGTCATACAAGAGAATTATATCAAATGTGATTAGCGTATTCAAACTATAGGTTTATTCATAAACTTCGTTTTACAAATGATTAGTGATAGATTAAGATGATTTATATTCTCTATGGGCGATATTATAGATACCGAACAAGTAACACATCATGATACTTTTCATATAACTCTTGAAAGATCCATTATTCCTGTACGTTCTGAAATACAAGTTCAACCTGGATTGCTAAATGAAATTCCCTCTATTTTATCTCAAACTGTAATTGAGTGGAGGGGAGATCGGTTAGAATTAGCCAAAGCACAACATGCGGTTTTTTCAGACTCAACAGTGACCTCGTTATATACAAAAAACTTAGTTGATCGTATGAAAGATAAAGGTTTGAAGGTGGTTCTGTTTGAATTTCCCGAAGGTGAGGAAAACAAAAATCTACAAACATATGGTTTATTAATCGATCAGATAGAGAAAAGTGAAATAAAATTTGGTGCAAATACGGTTGTTCATGCCGTGGGTGGAGGGGTCACGGGAGATCTTGCCGGTTATATCGCCGCCACATATCACCGTGGAGTTCCATTTATTCAAATTCCTACCTCACTCTTGGCGGATGTGGACAGCAGTATCGGAGGTAAAGTTGCAATTGATTCAGCACTTGCAAAGAATATTCTCGGAGCGTTTTATGAACCGACTCATGTTTTGATTGATCCGGCCTTATTAAAAACATTACCCCGGCGGCATCTCATTAACGGATTAGCAGAGGTAGTAAAGCATGGTTTATTAGATGATAACTTGGCAAATTTACTAGTTCAACAGGCTGGTTCACTAATCCCAGATGATATGAATTTATTAAATATTAAACTCATGCAACAAATAATAGAAAAATCCGTAGAGATAAAAAATCGATTTGTTGCAGCAGATCCGTTTGACAAAGGAGTACGAAGAATATTAAATACAGGACATACAATCGGTCATGCAATCGAAAAGGTTAGTCATTATGAACTTTTGCACGGGGAGGCAGTTGCTATTGGAATGGTTACGGAGGGTAGGATTGCGGCGGCGCGTGGAATATGGAAACCTCAAGATTTAGAGGGCCTTATTATATTATTAAATTCAATTGGACTCCCAACTAAAATTCCAAGAGACTTTGATATAGATGAAATAATGAGAGCAATATGGCGTGATAAAAAAGTAACAGACGCAATAGAATTGTCTATTCCGGTTAAAGGTCAATCAATAAATGATTCGCTTATAATGATTAAAGTTGGTGAAAATGAAATTCAACAGATTATCAAAGAAAGTACTGTCGTATAGGATTTAATCAATGAGGAAAAAGGAGAAAAAATGAAAAAACAAAAAATTAATTCCAATAGTTTTGCTAAACGGCTAGGTGCATATTCGCACGGATATATTGTAGAAACAGGGGATACAAAACTGATTTTTACTACCGGTCAAATCGCACTTGATAAAGACGGGAACGTTTTATATCCGGGCGATCCCGCGAAACAGGCAGAGTTTATTTACGAATCATTAAATAAGATTTTACATGAATCCGGTGCAACTCTTGACGATGCGGTAAAAACTACAGTTTACGTAAAAAATATGTCGGACTTCGCGAAAATCTCAGCAGTCAGAAATAAATATCTCAAAAATTCAGAACCCGTATCAACGCTCGTTGAGGTAAATAATTTTGTAAAAGAAGGTTGTCTTGTAGAAATAGAAGTTATTGCAGTAAAATAAAATAGTTAGCGTAGGGGAGCTTGTTTATTCAGGCTGAGAGTTTCGATAAAATCGGAAGACCCATTGAACCTGTTCAGGTAATACTGGCGGAGGGAAGTGAGAATACTTCAAATTAGCTTCGATTTTTTCGTTTTTCCATCCCCATTTTTATATGTTACTTGAGGGAAATAGACCATATTTTGAGAACGAAGCTCGAAGTGAACGATTTTATCGTGCGCTATTGCAGCCGCCAATTTATGGTGTGTTGTTTGAAGAAGGTAAATGGACCTCATTCTTCTTGGAAGGTGTCAACAAGGTTGAGGAAGCGTGCATAAATAATAATATCTGCCATCATGAATTTGATCACATTTTCCAAGTTTCTAACAACGTCTTTACATTAATGGATACATTGCCCATATATCAGGATCAACATGCAGATAGTCAAGGATTATTTCTTAGTTTTATTCATGATTTGGGGTATGGGTTTCGTGGCGTCCAATGGGAAAATTATCACGCATATAATCATCCTACGTATGGCGCAGAAGTGATGAGTAGATTTGAACGAATGTATTTATCTGGCAAACTTTCAACAATTCATCCTTCACATGTCGCTTTACAGAGGGATCATATGTTAAATTATTTAACAGTTTCAGGCACAACTGAAGAAATCGTTGAATTTTCAAGGACATCTTTAATTCCGCTCATTGTGAGAGCCAGTGATAAATTGGATTATTTTCGTCGGAAGCGATTAGAAGGTCTACCGAAACCATCTCGATACGAGGATAATCCATATTATTTTCTTTGCGAAGTAGTGAAGGATTATCATATCAATTTTGAAGGTCAGGTTTTATATTATGTTGTCTCTTTGGAAAAGAACGGGCTTGATTTTGACACATGGAAAAATGAAGTGCAAAAATATTATCCATCAGTCTTTGAGGTGCCTAAATCATTTGCAGAGATCATTGGCGGGAAATTTGTGGTGGCTTTAAAGAAGAACGATTAATTTTTTTAATGTGCACGATTGACAATGCTATGATAATACAAATTCCTCCAAAAATCGTCATTGGTTGCAACATCTCCTTATATAATACATAACCAAAAAACGAGGCGAATAATATTTCAGTCAACATGAGAAGGCTTCCGATATGTGAATCCAGATGCCGGAAACCATAAACAATCAGAGAACCGGTTCCAAGCATTGTGAAGGCGAATATCAGATTGGCTCCCCACGCGATATTTAAATCTGGAGTCACCAATTTTTCACTCGCGATAAAGGAGAAACACATATAGAGAGGCAGACTTATGGCGTTATCTAAAAACGTGATAAGTAGTGGTGTATTTTTTGAAGAAATTTTTGCTGAAAGAATATTAAAAAGTGAAACACCAATTCCGGAAATCATCGCATAGAAAAGATATTTCGTTTCGGTTCGTACTGATGGAACAGAAAAAATAAGCGCTAAACCAATTCCCGCAATGATAAGCGATACAATTTTTACTACAGTAAATTTATCTCCCAAAAATATTCTTCCGAATAAATATCCACCCGTGACGGAGCCGGCGTAAAAAAGGAAATAAAACGTTCCTAGCGGTAAATAGAGTACGGTATGGATGAAAATTGCTGTTGCTATAACATTAACCAAACTTCGAATGGAAATCCATGCAAAATCAGTTTTTGAAACAGCTGCCCATTCTTTTCGCATGGATACGACGATGGCAACTATACACGATGCTAACAGCGCGCGAGTAGCGTTTTGATAAAAAAGAGGAATTGTGTTACCGATAAGTCGCGACCAAATACCATAGCAAGAATAAAGTAATGTCGCAAATATCAGTCCAGCGCCAGGCCAGAAAGAAGAATTCTCTTTTAGTTTCATATATTGATTGTAACAAAATTGGTTAGTGTTGGAAGAATAGCAGATATTCTGTGTTACTATATTTGTAATGGAAACTGGGTTCGTAACAATTAGTGGGTCGAAAATTTATTGGGAAAAAGCGGGGAGTGGCGACCCGATTATTTTCATTCATGCGGATGCGTTGGATACGAGACAATGGGATCTGCAGTTTGAGTATTTTTCAAAAAAATTTACTGTCGTACGTTTTGATATTCGAGGATTCGGAAAATCAGAAATTCCAACTGAAGCTCCGTATTCTTTTTCTGAAGATTTATTTATTTTAATGAACGCTTTATCTATTCAGAAAGCTCATATTGTAGGTCTATCATTGGGGGCCGCGATCGGGATAGACTTTTCTTTAACTCATCCGGAAAAAGTTACCTCGTTAGTATTGGCTGATTCCGGAATTTCCGGAGATGGATTTAATGAAAAGTTTATAAAAAATATTAAAACGATTGAGGAATTAGCGAAAAACGATCAAATTGATTCAGCTAAAAAAGATTGGTCAGATCTTTCAATATTTAATTATTCGAGGAGGTTACCAGTTGTATGGGAAAAGGTTCAAAAAATGGTATGTGATACATCAGGGTATCGTTGGTATGGAAAAAATCAACCAATCGATATTAACCCGCCAGCGATTGAAAGATTATCAGAAATAAAATCAAACACACTGGTGCTTGTCGGAGAACATGATAACGATGATTTTCAACGTAAAGCAAATCTTCTTAATAAGAAGATTTCCGGTAACCAATTAATAAGTATTCCAAATGCAGGTCATCTTTCAAACATGGATAATCCGGAAATATTTAATCACACCATGGAGTCTTTTTACTTTGAATGTTTTGATGAAAAGGCGTGATTTACATATTGTATAATACTATTCCAAAGTTTTGACAGATAAGAAGAGGGAGTTGTGGTTTTTTTAACCTCTTGTCTTGGTGTGGGTATTGGAGTATTTACTGTTTGTAAGTTTTGTGTAAGTTCCTCAATAGGACCATACGTTAGCGTTGAAGTTGAGGGAGTTTTTTCAACATCTGAAACTGGATATGATGGCACATCAATCTCGGAGGGTGTTCCGGATGATTTAGTATACATGCTCATTGTGTTGGAGGCTGGCCCTATTGAACACCCGTTGCCGGCATAGATTCTAAAATAATATGTCATTGCCGGTTGCAGATTTGAAATCGTGTGTTTCACGGTTCCTGTTGAATAATATCCCTTAAAATGATCACCGAAGCGTTCGTCATCCTGAGTATAACCGTATGTAATATTATAATAAGGGTCTGTTGTATTAATCGGTGTAAAATATAATGTAGCTGTTGTATCAGTTGAGTCTATTTCAAATAAATGCGGTGCTGTCTGGGGTGATATGTCGGTGCAAGATTGTGGCGTATTAGAAGAACCTGATGAGTTATTTCCCGAATTATTCGAAGAACTTGGTGGAGCAATTGGTGCAAGTGTTGGTGTAGTGCTAGTTTGTGATAAATCAACAAATAACACTCTGTCCCATGTGTGATCCTGAATCACTAAATGATTATCATCCTGATAAAAGATTGCGTGAGCGCCTTGTCCAAAAGCAATCGGTAATGTAAAAGCTGGTTGTGGTTCCGCCTGAGCAGCATGATTAGGAGTATAAATATACGCACGTTCATACTGGGTATTTCCGTAGCTATCAACAAGCATAATCATTCGGTTTTGTGAATCAAACGTGACGTACGTTGGCGTTTGAGGCGTATGGGCACCCCAATTACTTGTAGTTGTAAAATTTTGTTTAGCGTAAACGCCAGAGGAATCCGGAAATGGAAAAATCACACCTCCAGTTGGAACTGTTTGAGTTGCATCAAATCGGAGTACGCGATTGTTTGCTCCTCCTTCATAACTGTCATCAACAACATACAGATTTCCTAACTTATCAAATTGTAAGGCCCAAGGATTAGCGAAACCCTTTGCATTAACACTTCCCAAACCGCCGTTTTGTGTGGTTGTTCCTTTATTTGGTTGTCCAAGTACCAGGTCTACCGTTGCTGTTGCCATGGGTGTGGTAATTCGGAATACTCTATGATTATCGCTATCACTTACCCAAAGACTATTTGTTGCTGTGTCGTATGCAAGGCCAACGGGGTTAAATGATACTTTTGATAGATCGTCCGACCACACAACATTACCACCTCCATAGGTATTGCTCGTGATGGTTTTTGCTATTGGATAGTTTTTTCCTGAACCTGTAATTGGTGTGGCGATGACGAAAATTCTATGATCTGCAGCGATCCATAGGTAACCGCCTCCTGTGACTATTGACCCGAGAGTTATAGAGCTGAAATCACCGCCGTTGTTATTCAAATTCGTGTTAAATGCATCCTGTCCAACGACATAATCCGCTTGAGCGAATGTTCCTTTTGTTGTCGGGTTATTCCATACAAGTACCCGCTGTTGATCGCTTACAAATAACTGAGTAATCGCTCCATCGGTGTCTTTTGTTACCGCCATGCCGTAATTATCGTCAAAAGTTTTTCCTGAAAAGGTGTTCCAACCTGAATACAAAAGTCGTCCATTAGCAACAGCAAGACCATTTGTTCCCCGAGTAATGGGTAATGAAAATTTAACGATACTTTTTTGATCAGAGTTAGCATCGATGGCTATATACATGGAATGATCAGGGCTTAATCCGATTTCTCCCTGGGGATTGCAGATATTTTGTTTTTGGGTGTTGAGATCCCAATATCCATAGGTTGGATCGCTACTGCATGCAGTCGTTGATAAATTTGGTTGTCCAATGACCTGGTCGAGAACTCCGTCAGAAGTAAAATGGGCTATGCGAACGTTTTGTCCATCGTTAATCCAGAATCCGCCTATCGTTGGGTCCAAAATAAATCCTCGTGGCCAGTTTAAGTTTCCTCTACCGAATTCACTTGTGGCGGCCATACCGGTTGAAAAAGGGTAAGTGAAATGCATCATTCGTGCTTCACCAGGTAACTCACCGTCAAGAACATAGAGATCACCAGTTGAAGGATCAAATTTGAGTGAAATAGGTTTTAACATTTTTGTAAGTGTTGTATCGGCACCTGCTCGAGCGCTATTACTCGTGAAATCAGTTTGTCCAAGCACAATGTCAGCAGTTTTTGATATTGTGCCGCTTACGTTGGGAAAACGGAGTACCCGATTGTTGCCGGCATCGGCGACCCAAAGGTTACCAGAAGGATCTATCTCCACACCGGCCATAAATATGTGAGTTGAAAGTCCATTAAACGAAGATGGCCATTCGGTGCAAAAAGTCGATGCGGTTGGTGTATTACTATTTAAACCACAATGGGCTGTGCGTGTTGTGAAGTCCGGTTGACCCCATACATCATCAGCAATCTGATCAGTGGCAAAGGGATCATTGTATTTTAATACTCTATTATTATTAAGATCCATGACGTATAAATTATTCGAGCCATCTGTTGCCATCTGTCCTTCACGCAGCGCTTCAAGTGTGCTTGGAACGTCCGGATAGGGCATAAGTGAGAGTGTCGATGCAGTAGGATTGTTGTATAGAGTGTTATCACCATTGGAAGTTCCTTGATTGGTTACCGATGTTTGTCCAATGACAATGTCAGCGGGTCTATCTGTGGAATAACTGTTAAATCCTAAAATGCGGTTGTTACCAGAATCAAACGCATAAATCCTACCGCTTGAATCTACATGTACGCCACCTAAATGGAATCCGGTCGTTGCAGTGATTTCGTTCACCATCGTATTTTTAACATCCGGTTGACCCAAAACCTGCGTGATATTGTATGGGACTGTTGGAGGAGCATCGGCGAAGATTTTTGTAATTGCGGTAAAACAGTCTTGCCATCCTATTAAAAGAATAACAAGAACACCTGCAACTAATTCAAAACCTATGATTTTTTTGAATAATTTCACAGCAGTAAACCAAACCCAACTTCATTATAAGTATATACGTGTAAGACAGCAATATAGTAGGGCAGTATTTCTATTGAATTACCATGTTATAATTTTGCTGTGAAGAAAAATTATTCTATCATTCCATTAACCAAAAGGAATTATTTGGATGCAGTTGATTTGGTATTTAAAGCAGATTTGGATACACGTAGCGAAATTGAACATCACTTGCAACACCTCGACGCACATTATGTGGCGGTTGATAGGAAAAAAATTATCGGCGTTATCGGTTGGTATCTGGATACTGAGCAATATGCCAATGCGGCTATGGGAGATAAATTTCCAGGTGAACATGCGTATTGGGTAGGATTTTTTGCAGTAGATCCTCAATATCGCGGAAATAAGATTGGTGAGTCGTTACTGAGAAAATTAGAGAGCGTTTTGATAGGAAAAAATATTGGGGAACTTTGGGTCTCATCTGTTCCCGAAACAAAATCGTATTACGAAAAACATGGATTTATTCTCGTAATGACAGGTGAAATCAGCGGAAACAATAAATTTTTTCTTGAGAAGAAGCTTCAATAGCCTCGCTTGCGGGATGAGAGAAATTTTAGTACAATACAATCATTGAAATACGGCTGTCCCGATTAAATCGGGATAGTTTTTTTTGTTAAACTATGGCAGCTCCAAATACAATTACAACCGAAGAACGTGATGTGCCTCTTGATAAGGTGCGAAATATTGGTATTATCGCCCACATTGATGCCGGAAAAACTACAACCACCGAGCGTGTTCTTTATTACACTGGCCGCACCTATAAAATCGGTGATATTGATGAGGGTACGACACAAATGGACTGGATGGATCAGGAGCGGGAACGGGGAATTACCATCGTTTCAGCAGCCACCACAACATTTTGGAAAGGATATCGCTTTAATATTATTGATACACCGGGTCACGTTGATTTTACCGCAGAAGTTGAACGATCTCTTCGTGTACTTGATGGAGGCATAACTGTTCTTGATGCAGAAGAAGGAGTGCAGTCGCAATCAGAAACCGTTTGGCATCAAGCGGATAAATATAAAGTTCCACGACTCTGCTTCATCAATAAAATGGACAAAATCGGCGCGGACTTCCGTGCAACAGTCCAATCTATAATTGATCGTTTAGGTGCAAATCCGGCTATTATGGTGGTTCCTATTGGTCGCGAACATGAATTTAAAGGTGTTGTCGATCTATTAACCCGAAAAGCATATGTGTGGAATACTGACGATTTGGGCGCGAATGCGGAAGAAGTAGAAATTCCAGCTGATCTTAAAGAAGAAGTTGAAAAAAGCCGTCATGAGCTTATTGAAAAAATTGCGGAAACTGATGATGCGCTTCTTGAGAAATATTTAAATGGTACAGAGCCGACGGTAGTGGAACTTAAAGCAGCACTTCGAAAAGCAGTTATCGGATATAAACTCGTTCCAATTTATGCAGGAACAAGTCTTCGGAATAAAGGAGTTCAACCGGTTTTGGACGCTGTTGTCGATTATCTTCCAAGCCCGCTTGATCTTCCGCCAGTTGATGGAACAGACGCTAGAACCGGTGAGAAAATTTCATTTAAACGTACGAAAGAGGCACCATTTTGCGGATTGGCATTTAAAATTCAAATCGATCCACATGTCGGAAAACTAACTTATGTCCGTATTTACTCGGGTAAACTTGTATCTGGATCCTATGCATATAACTCAACAAAAGGCCTGAAAGAACGTGTCGGTCGTCTCCTCCTCATGCACGCAAACCAACGTGAAGAAATTAAGGAAGCATATGCCGGAGAAATAGTTGCAGTCGTCGGATTCAAAGATACAATAACTGGTGATACGGTTTGTAATGACGATAAACCGATTGTTCTTGAGAAAATCACATTTCCAGAACCGGTTATTTCACTTGCCATAGAACCTAAGACAAAAAATGATTTGGAGAAAATGGGATATGCACTACAACGGTTAGCCGAGGAAGATCCCACGTTTAAAATTAAATCCAATCTCGAAACCAACCAAACTATTATTTGGGGTATGGGAGAGCTTCATCTTGAAATTCTTGTTGACCGCATGAAACGGGAATTCAAAGTTGAGTGTAATGTCGGTGCCCCTCAGGTTGCATATAAAGAAACTATCAAAATAAATTCCGAAGGTGAAGGAAAATACATCCGACAATCCGGTGGACGCGGACAATATGGACACTGCTTTATCCGCATGGAGCCAAAAAGCCGTGGCGAAGGATTTGAATTTGAAAACGCTATCAAAGGAGGAGCAATTCCTAAAGAGTTTATTGCTCCAATTGAAAAGGGTGTTAAGGAAGCTATGGAAAACGGCGTATTGGCCGGTTATCCGATGGTTGATTGTAAAGTGACGCTCTACGACGGAACGTACCATGATGTTGATAGCTCGGAAGTAGCCTTTAAGATTGCCGGTTCCATGGCTTTCCAAAACGCTGCAAAGGCCGCACAGCCTACAATACTTGAGCCCATCATGAAGGTTGAAGTCACGACTCCGGATGAATATATGGGAGATATTATCGGTGACTTAGGCGCAAAACGTTCTCAAATTCAAGGAACAACAAAAAGAGGTCACGTTACTGTAATCGTCGCTCTCGTCCCACTTGCTGAGCTTTCAGGATACGCAACAAGTCTACGAAGTATGTCAAAGGGTAGAGCAACATATTATATGGAACCCTCACACTACGAAGAAGTTCCCCGAAATATTCAGGAAAAGATTATTGAAAAAGAAGGCCGCATTTCCTCCGCCGACAATCGGGCGTAAATACTCAAGAGTTAATAGATATATAAAAAGTAACCTGATATATTTTTATTAGGAGGAATTATGAAATACTTTATTTATCTTAAGATTTGGGAGAAACTTTTGTTTGTTCTTAGTATTTTGATGGATTTAATTATAATTTGGATAATTATAAGAGGAATGTTTGGATTGGGTGAAGCTGCATTACTCTACACCATCCAGCAAACCATATTCACCTTGATGCATAGAGGATTACAGAGGATTCCGAAATCACAGTTAGATGAAGGTTTGAAAAAAAGGATAGAAAGTGATGATCGCAACAAAACACTTTGGTTAGGATTTAATTTAAAAGCAACAGCATTTTTATGGGTAGTTTCGTTATTAATTTTCTTCGTAGGCTTTCACGCTGTGTAACAAAAAGACTGATTATTGCGCAATCGGAATTTGGATGATACAATACTGATTACCGAATCATCTCACAATTCATTTTACCCTGTGGAAAATGAATTTATGAGGTGATTTGTGTGTATTGGATATTTTATATAAAAAAGAAACGCTAATTC
>Ga0182027_10005595_pt1 | contig 19054 bp, 10 predicted proteins | sample 712E1DmetaG_FD_121300 | JGI IMG/M metagenome (GOLD analysis project Ga0182027, IMG submission 121300) | Permafrost microbial communities from Stordalen Mire, Sweden - 712E1D metaG (Illumina Assembly) | ecosystem: Environmental > Terrestrial > Soil > Wetlands > Permafrost | place: Sweden...
CAACCGACTCTTTGTTTTTACTGCAAACAGCCAGAATTATGCCCCTGTTTTTCAGTTTTTTTATCCAGTATTGAAATTCGGTAAAAGCTTTCCCAATTCCTAAATTTCCAATTTCAATGTTTTCTATACCATCATCACCAATAATTCCTCCCCAGATGGTATTATCTAAATCGAGAATCAAACATTTTTTAAACTTTCCATACAATGCGGAGATGAGCTCAAGATTCCGGGAAGCAATATATGGCAGAATGTCAATACTTAGAACTATCTCAGAGTTGATATATATAGAGGGTTGGAACATGGTGGATTTACCTGCCTGATTTTGAATTGATGAAATATCGCAGAGATAGAAATCAGTGTGTTTGCTGGCGTATTGCATCACTTCATAATTCAGCTTACGCAGTTGAAATAAAAAAGATGAATCAGTTTTGTTGGCAAAGTTGCCAAATACAGAATCATTTACTTCAGGGTAGTTATAAAAAATAATTTTAGTTTTAAGGTCTCTAATTAATGCCTGATATATATTATCAATCAACTTTAACTGGTTATCAGCTAATGTATTGTATTGCTTAATCTCAAGTTTATTAAATTTATTTAATAGTTTGTGGGTAGACTGAAAAATAATAACAACTTCAGGATTAAACTTATATAATTCAGATGCAGTATCAAAAACCTGACGTTCAATCTGGTCAAAATCCGCTTCAAAAATTATCAGATCAAATCCAAAATCGAAACCTGTTCCTCGCAATGCCTGCACAAGAAACTGAGTTGCAGTATCTCCCAGAACAGCCATTCTGACAGATTTCAAATTTGTGAAATCACATTTTAAATTCTTCTTTAATTGCAAAAAAGACTTCATATAAATATGCAAAAAGATAATTTGATCTCCTCTCTGACAATCCTTAACAACATTTGTCTCTTTAAATTTCTCCTTCAATAATTTTAGGATTTGACAGAGTTGTTTTATTTGCAGAAATATTTTTGACTTTATTCTGACGTGCAATATCAATTGCCTCAGCTAAATCCTTTATTCTTGGACTATCAAAGAAAACTCTTAATCCCCACTCAAGATTAAATGCAGATTCTATCTTTGAAAAGACTGATATAGCTAAAAGAGAATTTCCTCCTATTTCAAAGAAATTATCTGTTATTGATATTTCTTCAGTCTTTAGAGCTTCACTCCAGAATTTATGAATTATATTTTCTGTAGGTGTAAGAGTTTTACTTTCAACAATTTTCCTGAATTCCGGCTCTTTTACATCAAAAATACGTGATTTCCTGTCAATTTTCCCGTTAATAGTTTTAGGGAACCCGTGCATGAATTTGTATGCTGATGGCACCATATAAGAAGGCAATTTTGCTTTTATAAGTCTGCCAATTTCTTTTGGATCCATATAAGATGATTCCGGAACATTCAAAAAAGCTACCAGCATATAATCTCCAACTTCAACTTTTGCGGGCTTGACTACTGTTTCTATAATACCATCTATCTCTGAGATGACTGATTCAATCTCCTCCAACTCAACCCTGAATCCTCTTATTTTAAATTGATTATCAACCCTGCCATGAAATTCGATGTTTCCGTCCGGTAACCACTTAGCGCGATCACCTGTCCTGTAGAGTCTTTCTGCAGGATTATGAGGATTAGCTATATAACTAGTTTTATTTAAATCTTCTCTGTTCAAATATCCCATTGAAAGACCATCGCCTCCAACGTATAACTCCCCGATAACTCCTATCGGCTGATAATTCATGTTACTATCAAAAATATAGGCAGTGGAATTGCTTACTGGTTTGCCAATTGGAATGTTATTCTCAAAATCTCGGTCAATCAAATAGGTTGTTGAAAATGTTGTATTCTCTGTAGGTCCGTAGCCGTTTATAACTTTCAGCTTTGGATTATCTTTCCGCACCCTATTTATGTGAGAGGTTGACAGAACGTCCCCTCCTACAAGCAAATACTTTAGTTTGCTGAATATATCTGCGTGTGACTCTGAAATCTGCGTGAATAACGATGATGACAACCAAAGAATGGTAATATTATTCTTATGAAGTTCTTCACCCAGGGTTTTCGGATCGAGAATAGTCTCCTTCTCTTCAAGATACAGGGTACCTCCGTTCAACAGAGCACCCCATATTTCAAAAGTTGTTGCATCAAATACTATTGCCCCTGTAAGGAGTATTCTATCGGCCGATGTAATTTCAATATAGTTTGTATTCCGAACAAGTCTGACTACACCGTACTGAGGTATCAAACTCCCCTTGGGAACTCCTGTAGTCCCTGACGTGTACATGATATAGGCAAGATCTGAAGACTTGTTTCTCGTCTTAGGGTTTGATTTTTCTTCAGCATAAGAACCAGGATTGTTCAGGTTTAATCTAGTAACATTATCTAAATATATGCTCATGCTTTTGTCCTGAACGAGGAGTACTTTACATCCTGAGTCCTTAATAATGAAATTGATTCTCATTGAAGGGTAATCTGGATCAATGGGCACATAAACTCCGCCTGCTTTTAGAATACCAAGGATCCCCACTATCACAGCTAAAGACTTTTCTGCCAGAATTCCCACAGGTGTATTTCTTCCGACTCCAATCTTAATTAGATTATTGGCTAATTGATTTGCTTTATAATTTAATTGTTTATAGGTCAATGATTCTTCTTTAAAAACCAAGGCTGTTTTATCCGGATAAATAGAAACCTGCTCTTCGAATAACTGGATAATTGTTTTATCTTTTGGATAGTCAATATGAGTATTGTTAAAACCATCGATCTTTACTTTCTCCTCATCAGTAATTAAAGGAAGCGATTCAAGAGCAGCATCAGATTTTTCAACCAGATTATTTACTAAACTCAAGAAGTTGTTCCTAAACTGGAGTATAGTTTCATGTTTCAATAAATCGGTAGAATATTCAATCTCACCTTCAATTATTCCTTCACTTTCCCAGAGATATATTGTAATATCAAATGGAGTAGTTCTAAGTTTTTCAGATACCTTAATGCTTCTGATACAGTCCAGCTTCAATGGAACGTTCAGATTATTCTGCCAGACAAAACCTATCTGAAATATTGGATTAACGCTGGGAAAACGTTCCGGATTCACAATTTCCACGATAGTTTCAAACGGGAGTTCCTTATGAGCTATTGCATTTAAAGCAACTTGATCAGTTTGGTGAATTAGTTTTCTAAATGTAAGCTCTTTGTTGAATTTAAGCCGTACAACTATCGTATTGACAAACATTCCAAAAACATTCTCAAGTTTTGAATGAGAACGGGAAGCCACCGGTAATCCAATGTTAATATCAACTTCGCCTGAATATTTATGTATCTGAATCCCAAATGTGCTCAACATTGTGGAAAACAGTGAAATACCCTCTTCCTTACTTATTTCTCTGAGTTTATCTGATAATTCCTGTGAAAATCTAATGACTTCGTAACCACCTTTTCCTGTCGGCTGACTCCTTCGTTGAAAATCATATGGAAAATTAAGAATCGGGGACGCCTCTTTTAAATTGTCTTTCCAGAATTCAATTAATTCATTCTCAACACTAAAATTTGAATAGCTATTTTCCCAATGAGCATAATCATATTGTTGAAATTCAACTTTTTCCAGATCGATCTCTTTCCTTTCTAACAAATTGTTATAGATTTTATTAAGATCCTTAACAAATACACCCCATGACCAACCATCAAAAATTATATGATGAATACTAAAATGGAAATAATATTCATTGATACTAGTCATAATAAGGTACAAACGATACAATGGACCATTTCTCAGATCGAAGGCCTTTTCAGAATCTGCATTAAGGATCTCATTTACTTTCTTTTCTTTCTCATTTTCTGGCAGTCCTGAATAATCAATAAATTCAAGATTAACTTCTGATAGAACTATATCACAATAAGGTTCTCCATCAATTTCCTTAATTACAGAAAATACGATGTGATGCCGCTGGAATAAAATCTCCAAACTCTTTTTAAATACTTCACGATCAAGATAACCAACAAGATGATAAGTAAACGAGATAATGTATGACGGTATAGCAGGCTGTAATTTTGAAATAACCCATAACCTTTTCTGATTTTTTGTAAGGGGTAAATTCGTTGTTTCAGTCAAATGGATCAATTCAATTGCTTTTTCTGAGCTTCCGGCTCGATTTTCAATTAAGACACTTAATTGTTTTATTGTAGAATTAGCAATTAATGCTCCAAAGGTCAAAGAAAATCCAAGCTCTTCCCTTATTTTATTAATGAGTCTGATTGCCAATAACGAATTGGCTCCAATATCAAAGAAATTATCCGTGATACTAATTAACTCCATTTCCAGGAGATTTTTCCATACTTCCAATAACCCTTCTTCAATACTATTTGTCGGGAGGACAATTATGTCATTGGTTCTATTTCTAACAGGTTCCGGAAGATTTTTTCTATCAATTTTTCCGTTGCTGGTTAATGGCAGAGTTTTGAGAAAAACGAAATGTGAAGGAACCATATAATCAGGCAATTTTTCTGATAAATATTTTCGTAATACATCTTCTCTAATGTAAGTTCCTGATTTTAAACATATATAGGCAATCAGCGATTTTAAGTCTGAATTTTCTGATACAATTACAGCACAATTACTGACTTCCGGGTGTTCTAATATTTTTGATTCAACATCTCCCAATTCGATCCTGAAGCCCCTGATTTTAACCTGGTTATCCGATCTTCCTATAAAATCTATCTCTCCTTCCTGAGTAAGTTTAACGAGATCACCGGTCCGATAAGCTTTAACAATTTTGTCTTCTGAAATTCTAAAATCAAAGAATTTTTGGTTTGTAAGTTCAGGGTGGTTCAGATACCCTCTGGCAAGATTAACTCCTGTAATGATAAGCTCTCCTGGAATTCCGATTGGTTGAACTTTGTTTTTACTATTAAGAACGAACAGTTTAGTATTATCGATGGGTCTTCCGATATAAATATTATTTACTTCAGATTTGGGGCAGTTGAAATACGAAACATCCACAGTAGCTTCTGTTGGGCCATACAGATTAATTAAATCCGGCAATAAATAAACAGCTCTCATTTCATTAAATTCTTTAACTAGTTTTAATGGAAGAGCTTCTCCACTCAAAAATATCCGGTTTAAACTGTCGAGCTTGTCAAACAGTTTTCGTGCCTTTACCGTCTCGAAAAAGGCTACAAACATTGATGGGACAAAATGTATAGTTGATACTCCATACTTATCTATGTGCTGTAAAATTGTCTCAGGATCTTTTTCACCTCCCTCCGGAAGCAAAACCAGCTTTGACCCATAAAATGACCACCAGAATAATTCCCATACAGAAACATCGAATGTTATTGGAGTCTTCTGAAGTAAAGTGTCAGTCATATCAATAGGATATGCCTTTTGCATCCATCCCAGGCGGTTAAGAACTGAATGATGCTCAATCATTACTCCTTTCGGGATTCCTGTGGAACCTGATGTATAGATAATGTAAGCCAGATTTTTTGAACTGACTTTTACATTTGGCGTTGTTGAATCTTCAGGGAACGGATTTTTCAAAATATCATCCAGATTCCATAGAGGGATTCCATGCGGAATATTAGATGAAGAACTTTTATTTGTCAGTATAATCTTAGGATTTGCATCAGTCACTATACTTTTTAACCTTTCAGCAGGGGTTTCGGGACTTAAAGGTAGATATGCCGCTCCTGCTTTAAGTATCCCAAAAATACCTGCCATCATTTCAATTGAACGGCCGATACAAATACCAACAATATCTTCAACTTTAATTCCCGCCCTGATAAGTCTGTTTGCTATTCTATTGGATTGGTCATTCAACTCTCTGTAGCTTAATGCATGATTATTAAACAGGATTGCCTGATTGTCAGGAGTTTTTTCTACCTGCTGTTCAAACTTTTGGTGAATGCATATATTGTCTTCATATTCGATCTCAGTCCTGTTTAACTCATAGATGAATTGAAGGTCTTCCTCAGGAGTCAAATTGATTTCATTAATAAAAAGATACGGATCTTCAATAAGTGAATTTATTGCAGTGCAATAGATCTTCCAGATATGTTTAATAGTTTCTGTATTAAAGCAGTCAGATGAATATTGCAAATAAGCATTATATCTTTCATCATTTCTCCATAATGTCAGGAACAAATCCAATTGAGAACCTTCCCTCTCAACTACCAACGGAATTACGTCTGTACCTATAAAATGCAGTTCCATAGGAGGCTCCAAAGTAAATCCCGCCTGAAAAAGAGATGTACCATTATTTTTACTTAATGTGGAATTGAGAAGTAAAAATGGCACCTCCTGTTTACGATGAGCATTAAGCAACGATTGGAATACCTGCATCAGGAGACCTTCTCCAGTCATATCTTTGGCAAAATCAACGCAAATTGGAAGAATATTTACAAAGCATCCAAATGTCTCCCTGAATTCTCTGCTTTTCCTGTTAGCAAATGGTACACCTATAATTATTTTTGATTGATTACTAAGCCTGTTAAGAAGTATCGCGTATGCTGTTAAAAGAACAGTGAAATCATTTATTGAATTCTGATCGGCAAATTCCTTAATTCTATGCGATGTGACTGAGTCAAGAAAAAAGAATTTTCGTTCCCCGGCAAGGTCATTTATTTTGGGCCGGCTAAATTCTGTTGAAAAATCAGGTAAATCCGACATCTGAGGGATATCTTCTTTCCATTCTTTAACTTTTTTTCTTGCTTTTTCAGTATGAAGCCACTTTTTAAGTTTTAATGTATAATCTGAATAATTAGATACTGAATCATTATATGTAGGATTGAACCAGATAGGATATGAATTATAAAAGTCTGAAAGATCCCTGGCAAATACCTGTAATGAAAAAAGGTCAATAATAATATGATGGAAAACGATTGTAAGAATGGATATCTCATCATTGAAAATGAATATTTTTACGCGGAAAAGAGGCCACACACTTAATTCGAACGGTCGGTTGACCTCTTCCATAATTTGTTTGGGCAATAAATCATTTGTGTAAGGTTCGTTAACATCAATAATTTCTATTTTCATTTTTGTTTGATTAGCAGATAAAATTTCCTGATAAACCTTATCATTCTCCTCAACAAAACGAACCCTTAACATTTCATACCTAAGAACAACTTGTTCTATAGCATTTTGTAATGCATCTATATTTAGTTTCCCTTCAACTCTTAGTACAGATGGAATATTATATGCACTGGTATCAGGATAAAGATTTTGAAGAATCCAGAATTGCTCTTGTATTGGAGAGATCTCAATTTTCCTCATCAGCTAACCATTGTAAAATAATAGAATCAAAACTTGTGTTATTAATACAATATATTCCGGGAAATAATCTAAAATTTATGCCGATATAATAAAGAAAATTTCTGGTTATCTTTTCTATTAAAAGCCAACACATTAATATTTTCTTTTTAATTCCCTTATTTGAATCGGAAAGTAATTATAATCATAACTCCTGGTATCACATAATACTGTATCTGATTCTAATGTATAAGCCTTCCCAATTAATGAGTCAACTGTTTGAACATCTGAAGCCAGGGAGTCAATCAAATAAAAATTTACAACCCAGAAACTATGGTCCTTACTTATACTTTTAAACAAATCTTCTACCATCTCTTTTTTAGCTGGTATGGCTAAAGATCCCCTCTCATAAACTATGTTCTGATAGGGAAGCATATGGATGTCATTTGGTTTATTTAAATAATAAATAAATGGAAGTGCCAGGCGTTGCCTGATTAAAACGATAGGCTCATCAATTTTCAATTTTCCATTTAAATAATTTATTCCACCATGTACATCAAGGTCCTTAACGTATGATTTATAAAAATAAAGGTCACTTATAAGATAGAACAGAAATACAATGGAAATGAGTATCCCTTTAATATTCTTTGTTTGAAAATAATCAAACGACCTAAAAAATAACAAGAATATAAGAGGGAAAAGGATTGCTGTATGTCGGATTCTGATAAGATCACTGCCCAAAAAAGGATATACTATTATAAAACAAATGACGATAATTGCTATTTGAAAGATATAGTAAAAATTTTCTATCAGGAATTTATTAATTTGCCGTTTTGAATATAAGTATATCAGTACAGTTAAGATAATTCCAATTTCTATTATATAACCTGCTATTTTAAAGGGGAAATAATGCCTGAAAAGAACATATTCATCTAATCTCCCCAACATAAATCTAATGATATCTATAAAACTATCTGATATATTATAATAAACGTGAGTATTAAATTGTTGGGTAATATAAAAGGGAACCCAACAAAGAGAAATCATAACAAAAAACATGTCGATCAGATATGTTATTAAGGATTTTTTATGACATTTAATTAGGAGGTAAACCCCATTTGAAAAAAGTAAAAATGCAACGAAGTACTGTGTATTGACTGCTACAATTGAAATAATGATATAGAGTACTCTAATTAGAACAGGCACATTCTGATTACAGTAATACTTCTGGAACAGACTAATAATTAATATAGATAACAAAACAACTAACGCATAACATCTGATTTCGGTTGCAAGATATATCATAAAAGGATTTGCAAACACCAGCACTAATACCCACTTATTTGCATTAACAGAATTGTTTTTGTAAAGTCTGTAGACCAATAATCCGGATGAGATAGTAATTAGCGTAGATAATAAACGCATAAAAATGACTGAATTACTGATTTTACCCCATAAGAAAGCCACAATAAAGTAGATAGGAGGTTGTCCTTCGTTAATTATTGACGCTTTTATCAGACCTTTTAATGAACCGTTTGAAATGGTGGTTAAAGTATATGATTCATCTTCCCATATGTTAAGTTTCCATGAAAGAAAGAGACAAACTAATAAGAAAAGAAATGTTATAGCAATTATTGATTTCTTTTTTGTAACAAATTCTATTAATTTTTCTGGCATATTCTGACAAATAATATAAGCAATTTTATAGACTAATAAATTTCTAAGCTATTGCGCATTCTTAAAAGATACAATGAGAGCAAAATTCTATTTTATCTTTTTGACTTTTTAGATTCTTTGCTTTTAAGAATTGTGCTGTTAATATGAAATGTTTCCTCAAAGTATCGCTTATTTTGAAGGGAAATAAATCCTAAACTCAGTACCTGAATTGCTGCTAAAAGAGTAATGCCACCAACAAAAAATGCATGAGGACGGGCCCTGTATACCTGTCCTATAGCCATCGAGAACCGATCATCAAAAACCTGCGGGTCTATGTGAATTGAAGGCATTATAAGAAAAGTGTTAATAAAAATCCATCCAATGATATAAATAGAAAGTAAAAGCAATATCATTCCAAGTCCTAAAAAGAAAATATATGGCCTGAAAATAAATCCGGCCATTAATCCTGAAAAGAATGTTTTAATGACCCTTAAACCGGAGGTTCTCTTTTTGCCAGCGGCAATTTGGAAACTCCAATCGAGGTGAGCAGGTATTTCTATAATTCTTGCCCTGAGAATCATCGCCTTGTATAAGATTTCAGGATTTATCTCATAATCTTTTGTTTTAAGATTAAGGTTCTTAATGAATTCTGCTTTATAAGCTCTTACCATACCGGTAAAGGTGTAATATTTTTCTTGAGCAGCTACCCGCATAAATCTGTTAACGGCTCTGCTGAGGATAGCTCTTATAAATGGGACTTTAGTAACCTTACCTCCTTTCATATATGGAGAGGCTATAACAATTTCTGCATCAGAAAAGATTTGCTTATCGACGAGTTTTTCTATATGATCAACAGAATAACTTAAATCCATATCAAGTACTACAATTATTTCACCATGTGAATTTTTAAAGCCTGTTTGCAGCGCCCGCCCAAGGTTAAGGTTTACGGGATGATGTATAACACGTAAATTATTATTCATTTTGGCCAATGAATCAGCTATAAAACCGGTTTTGTCTTTGCTTCCATCATCAATTATAAGTACTTCCCATGAATATTTTTCTTCTTTATTTTTAAGATAATTAAGAATTATTTCAATACTTTTTTCAATAATTGCTTCCTCATTGAAAGCCGGTAAAATAATTGAAATGAACGGTTTATTATTACTCATTTATCTTTTGATATCATTGTTAAATAATTACTTTCTACAATTCCTGAAAGTTGTTTTTAAAATGCCAAATGCTTTATGCAGCAATTTTATGCCTTTTTATAGAGATCAAAAGGATGAAAACCCTAATATATAATACTTTATAAAGTCAGTTTTCGATAATTATCGTGTGACAAATAGTAAAGAAGTTTTTATATTTTTAATAAATCTATTCCTAAATATTAAAAGGGACGAAACATTTTGATTGATACTTTGAAAAAAACTATTATATGGATTAAAATAAACCTAAATTCCTTAACTAAATTACCTACCTGTTCATCAAGACTTAGTGAATAAATATTTGGCCTGGGGGAATATTTATGCAGCTCAACCTGGTCGAATCTAAACTTCCTGATTAATCCAACGGTTTCTAAAAAATCTTTCCATCTTTCTCCCGGATAGCCAACGATGAACTCAGTCCTTATGAGAATTTCCCCGTTTACACTTTTAAGCTTTTTAAGTATATCGTGCATCTTGCTAATGTCATAATATCTGCGCATCTTGTTTAATACACGCTGACTACCTGAATTGATCGGAAAGTAAAATGAAAGTATTTTAGGCGATGCAAATAATCTTAAAAATTCCTCAGTGTATTTCTCTACACCATGGGGTTCAAAATTATGAACAATTATTTTAAAATCTCCGTCAATCTGGAGTACTTTTTCAAACAATTCGAAAAAGGTTGTACCGATATCCATCCCGTACTGACTTGTATTTGTTCCTACCAGAAATACTTTATCAAACCCTTTTTTTATTCCTTTCCGAATGGTGCCTAAAATCTCTTCCATTGGTCGGCTTACCAGAGGTCCCTGAGCAAAACGAATAGCACAATATCCACAACTGTTCATACATCCTCTTGAAATTCTGATAAATAGAGTATTTTCATCACCTATATAATTATATAAATTAAAATTAGGAAGAAAGTCAATGTTGGTTTTTCTCTTAAAATATTTTTTTATACCATAAATTCTTTCAATAAATGCCCGAGTTCCAAACATTTCATGGTCAGAAATTTCTCTTGTTATATGATGTTCTTCTTCAACTTTTTCAGGTTCTTCAATATTTAAAAGATCATAGAATTTTTTAAGCTCTGATGAATTAAACGTTGGACCATTAAAGTAACTATCCAGCTTTTCCTTATTTATACCAACAAGGCATCCACAGACAACAATTTTTGCATTTTCTTTTTTAATCTTTTCATATTCCATTAGTTTTTTAATACATTGATCTTCCTGCTTTTGCTTGAAAGCACAGGTATTGAAGATAATCAGATCTGCTTCGTCAGGATTTTTTATATGAACATATCCCTCTGTTTCAGCAATGTTCTTAATTATTGCACCGTCAATTATATTTTCAGTACATCCCGCAGAATCAATAAAGATGGTTTTCATAATAAGTTCTATTAAATTTAGATATTACTTAATATTAGCATTTATTCCAATTACTTCATTCTGAAAAAGGTGCTTAAGCTCATTTGTTATTATTCCTAATAATTGTTTTAAAAAATGTTCCGAAGGCTTTAAAGAGGAACTTTATCCCCCTTTGTGAAGTGACTAATGGGAGAAGTCCTAATACTATTTCCGGACGGAGATAAAACCTTCGGAATGCTCGCTTGGATGCTTTTAGTAACTCATTTTTCGACATACCCTTTGGAACATAGGTAATTCGTTGATGAGCTAATGTTTCCCAGCTTGAATTATAATATTCAAAACTATCATCATTTCTGATTATCTGAGAACATATTTCACAACCAGGCCAGACAGTCAGAAAATTCTGTTGAAAAAAATCAATTTTGATATCTAACGCAAATTTTATCGATTCATTTATGGTTTTTATAGTATCTCCCGGGAATCCAAAAATAAAATTACCTTTTGTTTTCAGTCCAACTTTTTTTGCCAAACTTACTGCTTGGGCAATTTGTTCTTTTGTCGTGTTTTTCCTGATTTTCTTTAATATTTCATCGTTACCACTCTCAATACCTAACTCTATAAACCAACACCCTGCTTGTTTAATCTTTCTTAACCTGTCTTCAGTCATTGTGTTGGCATGTCCCATGCAATACCATGTCAGATCTATTCTATTATTTATTAGATTATCACATATGTCAAACAACTTTTTTCTGTCTAAGAGAAAATTATCATCCAGGATCATAAGATCTTTGATCCCATAATTATCGATTAAGTGATCGATCATTTTCAGTGTATATTCTGCACTGAAATGCCTGACTCTGGTACCAAATATTTTGTTATCACAAAAAGTACAATGATAAGGACATCCTCTTGATGTCATTATTGAAGCTGCAGGTAACCGTTTTGACTCAAGGATTGAAAGGGGATATAGTTCTGGAAAATTCTTCAATAAATCCCAGGCAGGAAATGGCAAGTCATCCAGGTTTTCAATATATGGCCTTGGTTCATTTATGATTACTTTGTTCTCTCCATTACGCCATACTAATCCTTTTACATTTATAAGTGGTTCTTTATTTTTAGTCTTTTCGACCATTTCCAAAAAAGTAATTTCTCCCTCACCATAAACTCCATAATCAAATTCATGATATTTTGACATAGTTTCTATTGGTGCAGCCGTTATATGGGGGCCTCCTATTATTATAGGTATATCAGGAAAATTAGATTTCAAGAACGCAGCAACTTTTTGGGCATTCATGAAATTTATTGTCATAGATGTAATTCCAATTAAATCAGGATTAAATGTCGAGGTGGATTCTAACAACTTATCAAAATTACATTTTAAAGCTTCCATGTCGACCACCGATGGTTCATGATTTTTCTCCCTTAAATAACTTGCTATATACAATATCCCTAAGGGAGGAGAATACGTATCAAGCGCAGAGAGATCCCAATCACCATAGATTTGTGAGAAGGTTGTTGGCGGATTTATTAGAAGTATTTTCAAAGCACATGAATTATAAGATCTTCAATCCAAAAACAAATTAATAATTTCATTATCAGCTATTTAAATATATTATTCCCTATAAAGATGACTAAGTTCTCTGAATTCAAGATGGAAATTCAAAGTTTTACACATTTTTTTTTAACCATAAGCCTAATTCATTCTCTTTAAATTTGGAATAATTACTCTCAAGGAATTTTTGAAATACTATACCTCGTTCATTTAACAAATCAAAATATTCTTTTGAAATGAAGATATATTCTGGTAAAACTGTGTTTAACTGCCTTACTAAATCTTCGAATTGTTCTTCAAAATAGAATTCTAAACAATAACCAAATGTAGAAACTGGCTGGTATCGGTTAGAGAAATAATAATATAAGGGAGTACCACAAACATAAATTTTCTTCTGATTATCAATATTTTCAAGAAACTTAGCATCATCCTTTATAATTAAGTACGCAGGCTCAAGATGATTCTTATACTCTAATCTTTTTTCAGAATTCAACGGATTATAAATATAAAAAGAATACGCTTCTTTTAAGGTCTTCCACCCAAATGGAAGTAAAACTATCATAATAAAATATGTAATAATTATTTTAGAATTTGATAACTTGGTTATAAGTTTATCAATCCCTATAAGGCTAAGAATCCCGAGAGGGAAAATTAATAATTGATAATGGTAGTGCCAATAAGAATATTTTTGTAAATATATAACGATCGTTCCTAAAACTATCCATATTAAAAGCTTAATAACCAATGGCCTTTGATTAGCCGAATGTAAAAATAATCCTGGAATTGCCAATATAAATAATGGCAAGGATTCCTTAACAAACCCGAATCCATTTATAACGAAAACGCTAAAACTCTTTACTACTGGCAATTCTGTAATGATCTTTGGAGGGAGTACAAAAAAAACAGAAATTACTTTCTCTAAAATATCATTTTTAAAAATATAAATAAAAAATAATCCCGGAAGAATTGAAAATCCAGCCAGTGCAGGTAATATTTTTCTAAGAAAAATATATTTCAATTTTAAATCTGGAATCTTAATAATTTCCATTATATTGAATACCACAAGTCCCCCAATTATTAATAAGAAAATTAATTTGTAGAATAAAACTAAACTAAATAAAACTCCGAGGAAAAAGTAAGGCAAAATTTTATTTGTTTTTGAATAATAATCCATTATGAAGATACAAAATGCAAGTGGCATAGAAACTAAAATTTCTACCTGGGTTAAATCTGTTGCATTAGCTAATATATAATAAGATCCAACTGTAAATAAGGGAAACAAAATATATAAAGTGCTGTTATTTAAAAAGTTCCTTTTCCTGAAGTAGATAATAATCACTAAAGAGAAACAAAACCAGTAAAGTATCTCAAATGAATGAATTCCCTCTTCTGAAAATGAAAATAATTTCCCGCCTAATAAATAAAAATAAAAAATAGCGGGCTGTTTAAAATCCCAAAAATCTTTATACAGTATCCCACCTTTATTCATCATTTCTGCATAAAGATTAAAAAAAGCCTGATCTGTATAAAAAGGATAGAACAGATGAATAATGGATATAAATAAGTAAAGAAAAAATGTAAGAAAAATTACAATTTTGTTAATTGCTATGGAATTGTTTCGTAAACGAAAAATATTTAACATTTGTCGTGCTTCCCTTGTTAAAGTTTTTTTGTATATCTAACCACTATCTGGGTTCGATGAAAATGATCTAATGAATTTGTTATTTGAAAACTTTTTTGAAGCTTTTTAATAACTGTTTTAAATATTCCGATTTTCCTTTTGCTTTCAATATTCATCCCCGGGAAAAAAGCCAATTTGGTAATTTGATCACCACCAATGATATCAAGAGGATGCAGTAAAAAACTAACCGGTGTTTTGGTAATTCTGCAAAGAAAAAGTGCAATGTTTAAGTATATTTGCATCAAACCTTTCGAAATATTGCTCAGATATATAAGATAACTTAAATGAAAAGGAAACTTAAAAACAGGCATTGTTGTAACAGGAATTTCCAGTAATCGTTTCCCGTTTCCTAAGTCCCAGTAATAAGGCTTCAACCTTCTGAATCCTTCACTATACTTTCCAAAAAGCTCTTTCCTTGCTTTTTTTTCTTCTTTTGAAAGATCCGATTTCCAGAAATAGTACATCCTCGCCAGAGGACCTAAAAATGTGGGTAAGGTTGAGGCATCGTATAAGTACCCCCTGCTTTCCAATACTTTTAATAAGTCAACACTCCAGCTAAACCCCGGGCCTCTGAAACCTTTTGGTATTTGACCGGTAGCTCTTTCAATGGCTTCCTCAGCAGCAATTATCTCTTTTTCAATCTCTTCATAAGAATAAGACTGAAGCCATGATTCATGATTATAAGAGTGGTTGCCAACTTCATGCCCCCTCTCTGTTATCATTCTGAGGTATTTCCTGTTCTCCTCCGATTCAGTATCTTTTCCCACAATGAAAAAAGTGATCTTTAATTCAAGTTCATCTAAAATATCCAGAACATGGGGAATAAAAATGCTAAAGTATGACGGATATTTATCCCATCCTTCATCTCCATGGATTTTCATGTACGACCATTGATTGTCGAGGTCTAGCGAAATTGAAGCTAGGGGCTTGGCTTTGATCATTTTAGAAGGCTGTAGCTTTGAGTGGTGAGTTGTGAGTTGTGAGTTGTGAGTGGGGAGTTATGAGTTATGAGTAATGAGTTATGAGTTATGAGTAATGAGTTATGAGTAATGAGTAATGAGTTATGAGTAATGAGTAATGAGTTATGAGTAATGAGTAATGAGTAATGAGTAATGAGTAAGGAGTATTTAGGAACACCACTTGTCAGGATGGTTGATAATGGATATCAATATTTTGCGAACTTCATCACACTCATTCATCAATTCAGTATACTTTGAAAGGTCGAGATACTTTGTATCCCTGGAATAATCTAACCAGACCTCTGTTTCGTATTCCTCTCCTAATGAATCGGTTAATTTATTGACAAAAGATTTCACATATCGTTTTCTTGCCCACGCTTCTGCAATATTTGATGTAACAGACCTTGACGATCGCCTTATCTGGTCAGTTAATGAGTATTTCTCTTCCTTTGGATAACTTTTAGAGATTTCGAAAATTTCCATGGCCAGTTTATATGCCTTCTGGTAAACAATTAAATCTCTGAAGCTATTTGCCTGACTCATATACTATTCTGTAGTTTTTTTCTCATTACTCATTGCTCACCGCTCACAACTCACTACTCACTACTCATCTCTCACCTCTCACTACTCACTACTCAAAAGTTCCCAATATTTCGCCAAGCCTGGTCTCAGCAACCTGAATGGTTTCATTGACATTCAGGGTACCATTAATGATCTGAGCCGAGTTAATTATATAAAAGTTCTTCATCGATGTTTTAATTCCGGGAAGATTTTTAGAATAATCGATTGTAGGAAGTGCAAAAACGATCCTTGCTTTTGATACTCCAAAAAACTGTACATCATCTTCAGAGATTTCTGGATACATTTTAAATAAAGATCCCAGGAATATTTCCCTTAATTCAGAGTCACTCGATTCGAACAATGAATCGTCCGGATCGATGTATTTAGGAAGATAAACAAGATTTTTTCCATTTAACTCTTCTTTCCTGTCGATAAGTGCTGTCATTTCAATAACCCCTGTAAAAGGAGTCCAGTCATCTATAATATTTGTGACATAATAAGGAGAGATGGCTTTGCTCAGAATAACTGAGGGACAGATCACCCCGAGGTATTTCACATTTTTGTTCTTTTCCTTTTCTTCCTGTGTCAGACTATCTGCCAGCTTCACTGATTGCAATGGAGAGAGAGTGGAAATGACATAATCATAAGAATACTTATCACCGCCATCAGTCTTAATACTTAACAATCCATTATCCGTCGGTTGAACAGAATTTATATTGCTGTTTAGTTTAAAAACAACTCCCCTGTCAATCAGGTTCTGCACTAGCATTTTATTAATAATATCATACCCTCCCCTGACATATCCAAACATTTCTTTTTTCAAACCACTTTTGCGTGCAGCATACATTCTTTGTATTGTCGACCAGATGAAAGCGGCTGATGTTTTTTTATAGTTATCTCCCAGTTTTGCCTTTAGAAGAGGAAGCCAGATCTTTTCGAATACTCTTTCCCCGGATAAAGATTGAAGCCAGTCTGCAACATAAATTTTCTCCAGCCTGCGCCAGTTGGTAATTCTGGAAGCTATAAAAATTGTCAGCCCCAGCCTGAATTTATCAACCAGATTGATAGGAGGAAATTTAAAGAATTCTATCAGGTTCGACATTGAATAGAGACTCCCTCCGTAATAGAACCCGGTCTTTGTTTCAACCCACTTAAACTCTTTTTCGAGACCTATTTCTTCAATCAATCTTCGGGTATTCAGATCTGACATTAAAATAACATGATAAAACCGATCCCAGACAACCCCATCCATCTTCCACGACCTTGTAAGGCCACCAGGCTTATCTCCCGATTCAAAAATAGTTACCTTATGTCCTTTCTGAGAAAGCCTTAGGGCAAGAGTCATCCCCATAATGCCGCCGCCTATTATGCCCCAGGTTTTTGGTTTGTCAGTCATGTTTACATTTATTATGAGAGGTGAGCGGTGAGAGGTGAGTCGTGAGTAGTGAGTGGTGAGAGGTGAGTGGTGAGTGGTGAGTGGTGAGTGGTGAGTAGTGAGTGGTGAGAGGTGAGAGGTGAGGGCTCACTACTCATCACTCACTACTGAATTACTTAAATATGCACAGTGTACAAGTCTGCTTGAAAATCCATTATACTCAGGAACAGAATCAACTTTCCCGGGATCAGCAATTTCGCAACCTGTTGAACATGTTTTTGCCAGTCTCTGAACTTCATGGAAATCAACTTTATTGAATTCATCATGTACATAATTTCCGTTGTAAAATTCAATCAATCTGAGCAATTCATTCGCCAATCCTATCTCCATTGCCCTGAAACTTTCATAAACAAAACTGATGAACTCATGTTCAGGTTTCCCTTTTCCTCGACCGATTCCGGTATAGAGTTTACCAGATGACTTAAATATGTCGAAATTATAAATGTTACAGGCATCCATAATGCCCTTTATTTTACTGTTTGTCAGGAGTTTGTTGACTTCATCAATATAGTTTTTATGTGCTGTGCAAATAAATAGATAGTCTGCATTTCTTAATGCCTCATTTATATCTCCTGTAATATGTGATTCCTGTTTGAATCTGAGCAAGTTCTGGTCATCCATTTTAACATAGGGATCATGCATTACATAGTTTATTCCTTGTTCCCGAAGATAATTTGCTAAAGCAAGAGTAGGTGAGTTTCTAGTATCTTCTGAATTAAACCTGTAAGCAACGCCCAATAATGCTATTTTCTTGTTTTTCAAATTGCCAAAATACTCCTCAGCCTGCTGAAAGGTATAAGATGGGGATTCGTCATTAATAATTCGTGAATTCAGAATAAGGCTGTTTGAAGTATCCGTAACTCTTTCTATATTTCTCCACCATAACAGGATACCATCTTTTGGCAGGCAATGTCCCCCAACTCCCAACATCGGAATAAGTATTCCTCCGCTTGGAACAACATTCGGATCGGCAGTAGCTTTATCTGACTGAGAAAGAAGGGAATTTACCCTATCCCTTACAGCATAAAAATTAATATCGTTTTTATCACAATATCTTACAATTTCAGTTGAAAATGCAATCCTGACATCCCGGTAGGCATTCTCAAGTGTTTTGACAATTTCAGCAGTTAAACTGTTGGTTTGAAAAACAATACCTTTTGTAACTATATGGCTATAGAGTTTTGAAATAAGCTTTGGCGTTTCAGGGTGTAATCCACCGGCCAGCTTATCAGATGACTGAATCCTTTCTACGAGGCGGCCAGGCATTACCCTGTTAGGACTGTTCCCTAAAAGAATATCCTTCCCTTCCTGAAGTCCGTACTTCATAAAATGTTCCCTTATAAGGGTATCCATGGTAGTCGGAGCAAGAGTGGACTCAA
>Ga0182027_10005597_pt1 | contig 19052 bp, 16 predicted proteins | sample 712E1DmetaG_FD_121300 | JGI IMG/M metagenome (GOLD analysis project Ga0182027, IMG submission 121300) | Permafrost microbial communities from Stordalen Mire, Sweden - 712E1D metaG (Illumina Assembly) | ecosystem: Environmental > Terrestrial > Soil > Wetlands > Permafrost | place: Sweden...
ATGCTGCTTATGCTCGAACACCATAATTGGGTGGCCATTGCCGACGTCATTGATTACGAATTCGTTCCTTTATGGAAAAAGGCCTTCCCGTAGAACCGAAGCGCTTTCCTATTTTTTCAGGAACATTTTTTTAAAGGCCTTTTCCAGTCTTTTCGTAAAACCCCGTGCGTCGCACAAATCAGACTGCTTTAAGGCGCTTCGAAGCCCTTCTCGAATATGCGCCAGGTTTTCAATTGACGTTGCCAGTCGCGTTGCTCGTGAAATATACTCGTTTTCCGATCGGGCGATGAGGTCGGGAAATCCCGCCGCGCGAAGAATGCTTGACGCCATGCGGCCCGCATGGCGCTCTCCCAAAAGCGTAACCACCGGGACCCCCATCCATAGGGCTTCGCAGGCCGTGGTGTGTCCGCTCCACGGAAACGTGTCCAGGCAAATGTCGATGTCGTGATAAAGTCCCAAATGTCCGTCGATCGGCAGCATATTGCGCAAATCGATACGCTCCCGCGCGATTCCCCGTTGTTCGAATTCCCGCATAAGTCGCTCCCTGACGCCGCCCACCAGCGTGTTTCTGACGATGCTTAATCGCGAAGCCGGGACGGCGAGCAACAGCCTGCTCCATAAGTCAAGGACGCGATCATTAAGCCTGGTCAGCGTATGGAGCGACCCGAACGTGACGCTTCCGGTTTGCCCAGCGGGCAGTGCTCGTACGTCGGGGGCGTTATCGTAGGGCATGAACGTACAGAAACATTTTTCGAGGCGAATGAGTTTTTCCGAATAAAAACCATCGTCTCCGTCTTCGTCGAGACTCTCGTCGGTCAAATAATAATCCATTGTCGACAGTCCGGTCGTATTCGGATAGCCCAAATAAGACGCTTGGATTTTCGCCGGTTTTTTCGCGAAAACAAGGAGCCGGTTGCGGGCAGTATGGCCCGAAAGATCGACGAGAATATCGATTTCGTCTTGTGCGATCAACTCCGCCGCTTGATCGTCGGAAAGCGGTGCGGTGTCTTTCCATGTTCCGGAGCATCGCCTCATGTTTTCGGTTATTTCATCGGGTTTGATCGTATCGGAATAGCAAAAAAGTTCAAAGGCGTTTTTGTCATGAAATCGTAAAACCGGTTCAATAAATCGAGATACCGGATGCATGCAAAAATCTGGTGAAACATAGCCCAGCCGAATTTTTGCGTAGGTTTTTCCGCGTACCGGATTAAAAATTGCGGGGTTTGTTAAAAAAGAAACCGTTTTGCCGAACGCCAAATGTTCCGCCAGCAGCCGCTTCGGCGAATAAACGGGGTTGTAATTAATACAGATGAGAAGATTACTAAATGCAAGCGTATTTTTCCCTGCCGAATTTTCGACTATTTTCCTGTAGCAGCGTTCCGCTTCAACAACCTTGCCGATGGTTTGCAGCGCTTCGCCCAAATTCGTCAAGGCCTCCTCGGATTCCGGCCGTACATAGAGCGCCGCTTTATAACAGGTAATGGCCTCGTCAAAATTGTGCGTTTGCCGTAAGCAATTGCCTAAATTGTAATATGCCTCAAAAAAATTACGGTCCCGTTTAATGGCTTCCTTATATGAAATAATGGCGCCGTTAAAGTCCCCCAAGGCATTTTGAGCATTGCCGAGATTTGAAAACGCTTCAACGAAATTGCCGTTAAGCCGAATGGCCTCCTTGAAATGGACAAGTGCCCGGCTATAATTTCCATGCGCCGCGCACTGCAAACCGGCTATATTTTGGGCTTTAAAATCAAGTGATTGCCCGTTAATACTATCGTTATTAATTATCTTCATCAAAAGCCAGCAACGAGTCTAAAAATAAAAGAGCTTTATGTTCGAAATGCTTATCGCAATGGTATTGGCAATACGACGCAAATAATCGAGTCAGCCGCCGGGTTTCATTTTGAGAAAACGCTTGCAGTTCATTGTTTTTCAGAGAGATACCATTGTCTAAATAATCCAGCGCCTGGCGCGGAACAAAATTTTCACTCTTTTTATATGTCGAGCAGTCGCAGCAGGCTACGCCGCCTTTTTCAACAACTAGATATCCCCCCGGGAAAGCGGCCATTGGCTTATGGCAAACAACACATTTGCCCAGATCAAAGCCAAAGCCCATGATTAATGAGAATTCCTGGTAAAACCGCCAAAGGAAGCGGGCCGATGGCCGCGGCTTCCGGGCTTCAAGCTCTTCAAGAAATCGTTTCAGCAGAAGAAAAAGCTCCGGATGCGGATGTCCGGCGGATACCGTTGCAAGGACCATTTCGAACATGGCGTCGCGCAGGGCGTTTTCAATGAGGCCGACCCGAGTAAGCGGATAAAAATCAACAATATGAATATTGCCGAGAATACAGAGGTCCCGATGGGGTTTTATGTAAACCACGGTTTCAATTAGAAACCCCCGCTCCAAAAACGAAGCGCTTGTTTTTTTTTTACGGATTCCCTTGGCAATGCCGTGAACAAGCCCATGATTTGTCGTCAGTAAATGGAAAATTCCGCTCGTTTCCCGAAACGGGAGGGTTTTTAAAACTAAGGCGATGGTTTTTTCTGAGGCCATGTTCAATCGCGCGGATCGTGGAATTCTTTTTTAGGCGGTTTAAAAAGGCTGAATATTGACGCTATGTCGGTAATTTCGCTGAAGTCCTTGGCCGAATCTTTTTTGTCGGGCGTTACCACGCCGGCCGACATAATGAGTTTCATGGCGGTTTCCATGCCGATATTGACTTCCGTGACTTTTGATTCGGGAACGTAAAAAAGAAACCCCGACGCCGGGTTCGGGGCTTTCGGCAAAAAAACGCTGATCATTTTTTCTCCGGCAGATTTTGAGATTTCCTTGTTTTCCCGTGAGGTCACAAACGCCAAACAATACGAGTCCTTGTGCGGAAACTCTATGAGCACGACCTTGTCAAGGACCTTTTTCTTAGGATTTGCCACGGCGTCAACGACCTGCTTGATGATGCCGTAAATTTTATTGAAAAACGGGATCCGTTTGATGACTTCATTGCCGATTTGCAAAAGCCTTTTCCCAAGATAGTTTCGCGCGATGAGGCCCAGCGAATAGGTTGTCAGTAAAAGCGCGACAAGCCCCATTCCGGGAACGATGTCGCTACGCAATGACCGTGGAATCACCAGGTAAATCCACGAATCCATCCAATGAAAAAGTTTGACAATGATGAAAACCGTGGTCAATAGGGGCAAGAGCAAAAAGCACCCATACAGAATATTTGAACGGACCTGTTTGCCCATGCGCGATAATTTTGCCCGGAGTTTATACCAAAAGCCGGACATAGCGGTCATTTTCCTTCTATGAACTTAAAAACTTTTTCGTTTTTTTTGGCCATGCCCAGTTTTTCCCGCGCGATTTTTTCCATATATGCCGTATCGTTTTTCAGTTTTTTCGTTTCAATGATAAGCGAATCGATTTCCCGGCGTTTTCTTTCCACCTCTTGCTGCTTTTTTTTGAGATCAAGGTGCGTCGCGTATAAATTAATGATACTATTATTTCCGATAAAAAGGAAATACATGATCAAGAAAAAACAAACGATTGCGGCCCATTTGGCCTGTTTTTTTATTTTCATATCAGGCACGTAAATATTGTTGTCCGGAGACCTGTTTAATAAAACCTTTCAGTTCCAGCGAAAGAAGCACATCGAACATGTCGGCAAGGGGTTTTGCCGTTTTATCGGCAATTTCGTCGATCCGCATGGGCGCTTCGCCGATGCTGTCATAAACGTTTCGTTCGGGCGCGGACAAAAGATCGAGCGGCATTTTAGCGACGCCCGATAAGTTTCCCGCGCTCTTCTTGGCGGCGGCAATCGTGAAATTGCCGACCTGGCTAATGCTTTCGATGATGTCCGCGGCGCGGCTTATGGGGACCGCTCCGTCGCGTATCAAGTTAAACGGACCCTGGCTATTCGGGGAAAAAATCGAGCCGGGTACGGCAAACACGTCGCGGCCTTGCTGAAGGGCGTAATTGGCGGTAATGAGGCTGCCGCTTTTTATCGGCGCTTCGATGACCGCGACGCCCGCCGACAGGCCGCTTATGATCCGGTTTCGCCGCGGGAAATTGAAATTTTCTGGCTGCGTTCCCAATGCAAACTCCGACACGAGGGCGCCGCTTTTTGCGATCCGCTCGGACAATTCAAGGTTTTCGCGGGGATAGCACATGTCGATTCCGCAGCCCAGCACCGCAATGGTTTCGCCGCCATTTTCCAGACAGGTTTTATGGGCGACCGTGTCGATCCCATGGGCGAGGCCGCTGACGATGACCAGGTTTTTTCGGACCAGGTCCTTGACTAACGACATCGTTACGTTCTTGCCATACTCGGTAAACCTGCGGGTCCCGACAATGGCAACGGCGTGTTTTTTAAAAACGTCCGTTGAACCCTTAACATATAAAACGGGCGGGGGAGCGTAGATTTCCTTTAACTGCGAAGGATACTGTGCATCGGCAAGGGTTAAAATCCTAATTTGAAGTTTTTCGGCGAGTGCCACTTGCGCGCGAGCGTATTCCAAAAGGTCGGTTTTATTGATTGCCGGCGGATTTAAGCCCAAAACCGGCTCATCGCCCAGTCGTTCGAAGGCCTCGGCGGCGGACCCGTATTTTTCAACAAGCGCTTGTATCTTGACCGGCCCCAGGCCTTTTACCGAATTGAGCGCAATCCATTGTAGCGGCATAAAAAAGAAAATAATTTCCGCCCTCGGGCCCTATCCGACTACTTGCCCTTGCATAAATCGCGAAAGCATGGTATTGTTTTACCGTGGACCGGAGAGTCCCCGGTCGGGAAAGGAACGATAATCGTGAAATGTTATGAGGTCGCCAAATGTTCGGCCAAAGAACGCGAAACCTGCTATGTTTGGAACAGCTTCCGTGAAAATCCTCAGGATTTGGAAAACATCAAATGCTGGATTTTAAAAGGCGTTTATCAAGAGGAAAATAAGGACCTTTATGCAAAATGTAAACAATGCAAATATTACCTCATGATGAACCGCGACTCGGGCATTGTTTCGGATTATGACGCGGACCTTGCCATTATTACCTGCGAAGGCGCCATCAATAACGACCGCGGCAAGGCGCTGGAAAAAGCCTGGCAGACCCTCAAAAGTCACGGTAAGAACAACGTATTATTGGACCTTTCGCGAGTAAACAATATTTATTCAAGCGGGCTGGGCGCCATCATCACCATCCATAAAAACACGCAAGCGGAAAAGGGTCTGCTTATTATCGTATGTCCCGACGGATACGTTAAAAATTTGTTCCAGGTCACCAAACTCTCGCGGCTCCTTAAAATCGTGGGAGACCAACGCGAGGCCCGCGACGCCTATGACGCTTTTAAGCTCAAAGAGTCGAAAAAACTCGCCCAACAATCCGCTCCCGAAACGCTCAAACCGAAGCCTACGCCCAAACAGCGGCCCCAATGTTTTGTGTATTGGAAAGACAAAAACCCCAAAAACGCCACCGGGTGCGACGAATGTTTCAAGAAAATCAAGCCGTCCAATCAGCCGTGTTGGATCGTTGAGGGAATGATTGAAGGCGTTTCTTTCCAATATGTCAATGAAGATTGCGAAAATTGCCCCTATTTCGCGGAATTCGGCGAGGCGGGATAATGCGCTTTGCCGTTCAGGGCGGCGTTGGGTCGACGCCTTCATATTCAAGGAGGACCGTCGATTCGAGCATTGAAAAGGCTTCTTTGTCCAAATATTTTTCGAGGGGTTTTCTGACCCGAACAAAGCGTTTGTAGGCCGCGTCAATTTTTTTATTTTCTAATAAACCGTAAATCTCGGTTATCACTTGCCGCGCTTTTTCCCTGTTGGCTTCCAAATATCGCTCTTGGGCCCCATTGTCCGGATCGTCGGATTTTGACACGGGCGCCACCGCGGCGCCGCTCTTTTGGCCCTTTTCTACGCGGAGCGTTTCCCGCGCTTGGTTAAGCATGTCGCTGAGTTGCCTAAAAGACTCTTTCGTCAAATATGTCTCAAGACCTTTACGCTGGGCGATGAATTTTTCATCGGCTTGGGCGATTTGATTCGCTCCAATGAGCGCATAAATGTCCATCGCGTTTGCGTTGGCGTTTTTTTCGTTTTCAATAACCGCGGCCGCCCGCTCTTCGCGGATGGATTCCCGCTTGAGGCTATCAATACGGGCTTGTTCGGCAATCCGGTTTCGTTCATTCAGGGCTGCAAGAACGCGGACGCTGTCAGCATGGGCCATGGCTTTTTTTTTCGCGGCCGTTTTTACGTCAACAATGTCAAGTCCTTTGCCGCCGGTTTGCGAAGTATCCGAAAGTCCATTAAGGTCACTGATTACCGGGGAATCGTTCACGGTTTTTACGCGCGTTTCGCTCGACAGGATCCGAGCGTTTATGGAGCCTATTTTTTGGGGAGAAACCCCATAGGGCTTAAGTACGCCGTCGATATATTCCGATGCGGCATCCGCCCCTTTTGTATTAAAAACCGCCAAGCAACGGGAAACCAGGGAATCTTCCTTCATAGTTGCCGCTTGTAGTAGCGTTTTAATTTTTGCTTCATAGACCTCTCGGTCTTTTTTCGGCAGATCGTTCTCCACGCGAAAGAGGTTGCCTTGAATTTCCTCGACGCTTTTACGAACGATGCTTATTTTATTATGGGATAAAAATGAGGCCGCAATCGAAAATTCCTTGTCGAGTGGACCTTTTGCCTTAATGGCTTCGGCTTGCGCGAGGATTTTTTGGGAAAACACATCAAGCTTGTCCGATGATATTTTAAGCGCCGCCGGGTTTTTGGCACAGTAGTCATATTCAACCCGCGATACGCTTTGGTCGCCCAGGACCAGCGCTTCTTCGATTTCGGCGATCGCTTCCCGCCCTATCATCGTTGCCCGCTGGTCCATCGATCGAAGCATTTCCCGGGATTTTTTCGGATCGAGGTCCTTCATGTCTTCACACAGAGCGCCCAGCATGGCAAAATCCGGACGACTTTTCGCGAGTTCGTTATTGAATTTGTCAATTCGATCGTTTTCCGATTGGCGGCCCGTTTGCATTTTCTTGAGCAGTATATCGTGCTCTTCAAGTAAAACTTGGTTTTCCAATTCGCCGGTCTTCCACAGGACATATTTCCGGTTGGGATCGCCCTTGGAGGCCGCCCTGAGTCTTTTCACGAGTTTTTTCGCATCGATCAGCGCCTGCATGCGCCGCGCCTGGGAGTCGGGAACATCGGAAGCGGTGGAAGCGTTTAATTTGACAAATGCTTGTTGGACCAACGTATCAATCGTTGTTTGGGACAAGTATTCTTTTTTGTCCGCCGCAATGCATGTTCCCGGGTAATACGCCGCCACTAGGGGTAGCGTGAATAAAATCGCCAGGGCGGTCATTAATTTGAACATCATGGTATTTATTTTTTTAATTGGTCTTTTAGTTTTTGCGCGGCAACCGTCGAAAATCCCTTTACTTTCGCTATGTCGTCGACCGTCGCCTGCTTAAGCCCGCTTATCGAGCCGAATGCCCGTAAAAGCTCAATCGCCTTTTTCGGGCCAATACCCGGAATTGAGTTTAGCAGGGTGGTTTTAAATTGCCTTCCCCGTAAGTTTCGATGATAGCCGATCGACCACCGGTGCACTTCATCGCGAATGCGCTCGACAAGTTTACGCACCGGATGCGTCGCGTCCAACCTCACGGGCCCTTCGCAATACGGCGATAGCAAGAGCTCTTCTTTTTTAGCAAGCGCAATGACCATGGGAGGGTCGGCAAATCGCTTCAGGGGCCCCATGGCCGCATGCAATTGACCAAGGCCCCCGTCGATCAGCAGGCAATCCGCGAACGGTTTTCCTTCCGTATCCAGTCGCGTTAATCTTCTGTCCACGGCTTCCATCATCATTGCAAAATCGTTTTGGCCTTCCACGGTTTTGATTTTAAAGCGCCGGTAATTCGATTTGTCGGGCGCCCCGTCCTTAAATTGTACCATTCCCGCAACGCTAAATGCCCCGCCGATATTTGAAATATCAAAGGCCTCGATGACGCGGGGAAATTTCGGCAACTTGAGCAGCGTCTGCAAATCCTGCAAATCTTCCAGGGAATTCGACGGCAGCTTTTGCATCAAATATAATCGCGCGTTTTTCTCGGCCATTTCAACCAACTGGCGTTTAATGCCTTTAACGGGAACGCCGACCCGCGTCACTTTTCCGTACTGCGCAAGAAACCACTGTTGCAGAAGGCCGCCGTTTATATCTTCGTTGTCTGGTATGAATATTTCCTGCGGGGGTTCCTGTTGGGAATCCATATAGTATTGCATTAGTACGGTTTCGTGGTTTAAACGTTCGATTTCCCAGGCCTGTCGGGAAATAATGAACTGGCGCATTGAAAGTAATAACCCTTCCCTAAAATGAAGTATCGCAAGACAAATCGATCGGTCGCCTTTATGGATGCCGAAAACGTCGCTATTGATGTCCGGTACGTTTAAATCGACTTTTTGAAGTTTCGAAGCGTCAACGATGAGTTGTATTTGGTCGCGAATGGCGGCCGCGTCCTCAAAGCGCAATTCCCTCGATGCTTGTTCCATGCGCTGCTGCATCTCACGAACGCATTCCTTGCGGTATCCCCGTAAAAATTGTATCAATAAGTTTACGTTTTCGCGATACTGTTCCATCGAAATTTTTCCCGCGCATGCGCCGCTGCAACGGCCGATGGAAAAATTTACACAGGGTCTTTGGGGCGTTTTAAGGGGCAGGTCCTTTTTGCAATCGCGGATTTTAAAAATCCGGCGCGCATACCCGACGATGTTTCGCATTGCCCGCGCGTCGATATAGGGTCCGAAATAGCGCGCGCCGTCGTTTTCTATTTTCCGCACGATGAGCAGGCGCGGAAAATTTTCATTGACCGTAATTTTAAGGTACGGATAATGCTTATCGTCCTTTAAATCGATATTAAATCTAGGCTTGTGTTTTCTGATGAGATTGGCCTCCAATATCAAGGCTTCGGACTCGTTATTGGTGGCGATCCATTCGATATGGTGCAACCGTTGCAGCATGACCGGAATATGTGGCCGGTCTTCGTGGGTGTCCGAAAAATACGACCGCACCCGGTTTTTTAAATTGATGGCTTTCCCGATATAAATCGGAAAATCCCGAGCGTCTTTCATAAGGTAAACGCCCGGACTTTGCGGAAAGCGCTCCAAAGAATCGAGCAGGCTTTGGTCAAAAGATGGTTCCATGCTTACAATATAAATGATATTGAAGTTTCCTTATTTCAAATTTGTATATATGATTTTGTTTGACATACCGTGGGGTGAAAACGATTTTATTATGTATGGGTAGACGATAAGTTTTTTATAAACCTTTTTAAAGGAGTTTGTTATGAAGCATTGTTTTCATTCCGGCAGAAAGAACACGCTGTCTAAAAAGCTTATTGCTATGTTTTTTTGCGCGGCAGTTCCAATCTCAACCTGCATAGCGGCGGATGACGTAACGCCTTCAATCGAATTAAATTCCAAGGCGATGCTTTTTTCTTTCAGCGGCTTGTCTGTTCTTGGGGCAGGCGCCTTTAATGGGGGTTTTGGCGGGAAATATTTTATTATGAACTCATTGGCTTTACGGGGAAGTTTGCAATTTTTAACGGCAAGTCAAAGCACTCCCGCAAATCCTCCTGCGGGAGTTACTGGGACTGATGGTTCTATATCGGCAACACAGTTCGGGCTAACAGCCGCAATGGAATACCATTTGCTAAAAACGCGGGTAAGCCCTTATGTCGGAGGAGGTCTTTCTATTACTACAACATCCACTGAAAACAAAAATCCGGTTACCGGAACGACCGCTCAAACAACCACTAAAAATAGTGCCGCCGGTGAAACCGTTGGTTCAACGGTATATCATGCCGGTCTCGGTTTAGGAATTAATGGTTTGGCTGGTGTTGAGTTCTTTATTACAAAAGATATCAGCCTTGCCGCTGAATACCAACTTGGATACTCATTGCTATCGCGTTATGACCAAAGCATTGGTGCGGCAACAACTAAGGAAGGAAGCCTAAATAGCTTTGGTATTTCTTCAACTGGTCTTTTAACGCTTGCGTTTTACTTTTAATTAGATTGATACGGTAATGTATTTTTATTGGGGCGTTTAAAATAAACGCCCCAAGTTATTTGTACTAGGATTTATTCATGAAGGGCATCATTCTCGCCGGCGGTTCAGGCACCCGCCTTTACCCGGTAACCATGTCGGTCAGCAAGCAACTGCTGCCCGTTTACGACAAGCCCATGATATATTACCCGCTCTCGGTCCTCATGCTTGCGGGAATACGGGAAATCCTGATTATAACCACCCCGCAAGACAATGATTCCTTCAAACGACTGCTCGGAAGCGGAGAGCAATGGGGACTTACCTTTTCTTACGCGATACAACCCAGGCCCGAAGGATTGGCGCAGGCGTTTACCATCGGGAAAAAATTTATCGGCGCCGATTCGGTGGCGCTTATTTTAGGCGATAATATTTTTTGGGGACACGGATACGTGGAACTCCTTAAAAAAGCGGCGGCCAAAACCAAGGGGGCCACGATTTTCGGCTATTGGGTCAACGACCCCGAGCGTTACGGCGTGGTTGAACTCGACGCCTCGAACAAGCCGCTATGCATCGTTGAAAAACCCGTCGAACCGAAATCCAATATTGCCGTGACCGGTCTTTACTTTTACGATAATCGCGTTTCGGATTTTGCCGCCTCGCTTAAGGCCTCCCCGCGCGGCGAGCTTGAAATTACCGATCTTAACCGGGTCTACTTGGACGCGGGCGACCTTGAAGTCATGCTGCTCGGACGCGGCATCGCATGGCTCGATACCGGGACCCACGAATCAATGTTGCAGGCGTCGAATTTCGTGGAAACCATTGAATCGCGTCAAGGGCTCAAGGTTTCGTGTCCCGAGGAAATCGCCTTCCGAAACGGGTATATCAGTAGCGACCAACTGCTGGCCCTTGCCGGGCCCATGAAAAAAAACGGCTATGGCTCTTATCTTCAACAAATCGCTTCCGACGAGCGGAAGCTTTAGTCTCTGTAGCTGAATTATATACGCATCCGGCGTATATAATTCCTGCGTACAGAGACTTACCTGCTCTTAGGCAGGTTAGAAATACCCATGGACTTTATTGCCACAAAATTTGACGGGGCCTTTATCGTTAAGCCCATTGTTCATAGCGATGATCGGGGGTTCTTTTTAGAATCTTATTCATCGCGGGATTTCATTAAAGCGGGACTTTCCATAAACTTTGCCCAAGACAACCATTCGATGTCTGTTGAGCCCGGTGTTTTACGGGGCTTACACTTCCAAAAGCCTCCCATGACTCAAAGTAAATTAGTCCGGGCAATCAAAGGCGCGATATTCGACGTTATCGTCGACCTCCGTAAAAATTCTCCGACCTTCGGGCAATGGGAAAGTTTTGAATTGTCCGACACAAACTTTTTATCGCTTTTTGTTCCGCACGGTTTTGCCCATGGTTTTTGTACGCTTACCGCCCGCACGGAAGTCATGTACAAGGTTGATAATTTTTATTCTCCCGAACACGATAGCGGCATTCGCTGGGACGACCCAACCCTTGGAATTCCGTGGCCGAATAAGAATCCCGTTCTTTCCGGAAAAGACCAAAAACTTCCCTTTTTTAATAAATCCAATTTTTGTTCTATATTCTAAATTACAAGAAAAAATTGCTACCCAAATATTTTCAACCCGTGAGATCTCTCTCTATTAATTAAAAACTTTACGCTCGAATATCAACCACATCTGTGACGAACATTCATGCAGTATGTTTTTATTATTTTTTCTCAAACCAATAGATGAGTTCGACTATTTTTGCAATTTGTGTCGGATCCGACCCGCGTAGACTACCCAAAGGCATGACCAGTGTTGGTAGCTTGTCGGCTAAGGACCCCGTTGATGTTTCCGTTGTGGTTCCTGAAAGCACTCGTTTGCGGATAAGTTCCTTGAGCCGCCGAAGGTTAACTTCCTTTTGATGTTGTTCCTCATGTTCATCAGTGCCCTTTTGATCAAGGTTGTCTTCTATATCAAGGCCGAGATATTCAGCAAGCTTCTCGGAAGAGGGCATCATTGCTGAAGCTTCCTTTAAAGCCTTTACAAACTCATTGATTTCCTCGTTGCTCCGCGCCTTTGCATACAAGCATAGTGCGCGATTGACGGCAATCCTACCCGAAATATCCTTTTTGTAAATTGTGTCAAGTTCCGAAAGGGCCTTTTCTTCCTCCCCCAAAAGCAGCACCGCGCACGCATGGTTGCTTCGGATTTCCCGGTTATTGTGCAGCATTAATGCTTTTTGAAAATTGTCGGCGGCGCTCTTATAATTATTCTGTCTTACCAGAAGTATGCCAATGCTGTTGTAAAAGGCTGAGACGCTATCGATGTCTTTCGGTCCGACCGCAAGGCGCGACTGGAGTTCATTGATCCTTTGCGCAATCGTTGATTGCGCAACGTTTTCAAGGCCGGAGATTTCCAATGCCGCTTTTTCCTGAAGCTTCCCGAGATCAAAGGTCATCTCAGCGGACCGGATTGGCACAGGGGGATAGATTTTCCATGCTTCATCCAGGTCGATAATACCTATCTGCCCTTCTTCCGTGAGTGCGGTATGATATTCTTTTGAGGCCGCCTTCCATGCTGCGACAAACCCGTCACCAATCATGGTCGTTTCCACGGGAATCCATATCGTACCTTGATAGACTACAGTCAGCATGGTGTCGGCTGATAATGCAAGCCTGTTTTTTTCAAAAATCCCTGTGTTAAACATAACCAGGACATGATCAGGATAAGTAATAACTGCGGCACGTATTCCAACGGCGGAAAGTAGTGCGGCATAAAGCGTCGACAGGCAATCGCAATCGCCGCTTTTGCTTTTAAGAACTTCAACCGGGAACTGCACCCTATCAAGCTTCCGTGTGCCAGGCGAAGACGCCGGGTCTTTCACATATCTGATTCCGAGCGTGTTCATCGCCATAAAGAGGGACATCCCGTTGAAAAGATCGGCATTCGCCCCAGTAGGTGAAGGGACAATTTGCACAACTTTTCTGGCAAAATCATTGATAACTGGGTCTCGATAGGTCACAAAACCGCCTAAAGATGGCAAAAGGTCCCAATCCATGGCGTTTTTTTCATATATCGTTACAGGAACCGTAAGCTTTCGCTCGATGTCCCTACCTTTTTCATCGAACGAAACTCTTGCCTGGCCGTATTCCATTCGCGTCGCATTTATCTTCATGAGCTTCTTAACGTTAAACACGAGATTAAGAGAAAGGTCGCGCGTTTTCCCGGCGGCAAGCTCACCAACCATCTTTTCCGCAGGCAAATCCATAAGCCCCGGAATTATGACGCCGACCTTGACATTTCTCAAGGTCTGCTCGCCCGCCTTTATAATAACATGGGCAACGGGGTTGTTTTCGTAATACCTAATGCGCTCCGGGAAAATGTCCTGAATGCTGAATTCCGATATTTCAACACCCGACAATTGTTTTTCAAATAAAATCGGTTGTTTTCCTACGCCACGGAAAAGAGTTATCCGGTGTTCCGTCATCGATTTAATAGCAAATCCCAGTGGCGGTTTTGTACCTATTAATGCCCGCAAATCCTGAATGGTCCCGCGCAATTCCAGGTCATATAAGGCTTTTTCGGATTCGATATACCGAAGCCTGATCGATCGGACCATTGACAAATTCTGTACAGCATTTTCAAACGTATTAAGGTCATTTTCGTCTAAGCCGTCAACTACGACTTCGCACCTGTTCTCATTGAATGCCTCGCTGCGCCAATATTGAATAAGATCCGCAATGAGATCTTCCGAAAGCATTTTCCCACCTGTTGCGAGTCCGAAGTTTGCGGCTGCTTTGGGTTCCTGTGAATTCTTTTTGGTTTGTTCTATTTTAGTGGCGATAATCTGGGCATTGTCCGCTCGAACTATTCGAGCGTTCATCTGAATGGGCACCGTATAAAATTGCGTGCCGTAAATCAGTTTCGGCGTCGCTTCGGCGACATCGACCGCGCCTCGGACAATTAGATCGGCCCCGTTTTTAAATGCCGAAGAAGCAAGATCTTTAGCATCGTTCCGCGAAGACTGGTCCGTTTTCTGGGTCTGTTCCATTCGCTCCTGGTCCAAGACTGTGAAGCCATGAGCAATAAGCGTATTTTCAAAGGCATGTGTCGCGGTCTTTTCAAACAATGGACGGCCTTCTATTCGTTCATCAAGGATCACCTCGATGCGCGGTTTGTTCTGTATTTCATATAGGATTTTTTGAGCGGCCAAATCATCTTCTAATTTAGTAATTTCCACATCGGCTGAAACCCGGACCTCAACGGCCCCAAGTTTATCGTGCGCGCTTAATACGGTATACGATGATACAAAACCGTTTGCCTGATACACGATTTTGTCGGAAATCAGCCTGAAATTGTCGACCATTGACTGCGAACCGATGCGCATGTTCACGCACCGTTCCACGGCACTGCGTAAGGCATTTTTTATTGCGCTGTCCTTATTATATCCAATTCCATCGACAACCATGGTTTTTGCCGAAGCAATAGTGACTGTCGCAATTATAAAGAATAAAAAAAAGAACTTTGAATATAATACGGTCATTTTACTTGGAGCTATTGAACTTTTCATGTGTTTCAATTGCATGATCTCCTCATAGCGCTTTTTTTTAAATGAACTTTCGAATTCGGGAACAATTGAACATCGAGTTGGTAAACCCTGTCTGAAGGCTTGTCGTCGTTTTGGACAATTGCCCGAATTTCTTCCCTGAAAATCCGCAGACAGTTCTGGACTTTTTTCAAACCGTCTTCCGACACGCTGAGAATGTTCGTGGATATGTCCTGAGGCAAGCCATGTTTGTTGAGCATATTCATTTTTGCCATTTCCAAGCAGTGCAACTGATATTGAAGAATAAGTTCGTCGCGGACATGTTCATCTGTTTTGACGGTTTTATCGGTCGGTTTAAAAAACCCGTTTTTATCCATATTTATCAGCTGCAATGATTGGAGCAATTTAAATGATTTTTTGACCGTTTTAACCGGAAGGGGCGGCATCAGCATTTTTGCAATTGCCGCGTAATCATCCTTGAAATCGATAATATCAAGAAGCGTACGAATGACGCTGTGTTCCCATCCGTTGTAGAAAACGTATTCATTTTTTCCAATAAGACGCTTTTGTACCGAAGTCTGTTTAATGATCTGGTCGAAATAGTATTCCTTTTCCTTTTGATTGACCGCTTGGTTGAAATTTACCAAGGCCCTGAAATAATTGGCCTCGTCTCTGGAAAGCTCCAGAAATTCAATAAACCGATTGATGAATTCGGCTGTTACCGCCTTCACGCCTTTTATGACATTGCTGAAATAACTCTTTGCATTGCGCTGACCGAGACGATAGCAGATATAGGCATGTGAAAATCCCGGTTCAGCCGTTTTACGCGCATGATAGTATTGCGAAAGGTACTTCCTGAAATCGAGATAATCAAAAACAATGGGGAAGTTTTTAGGTGTCATGCTAATAAATATATATATGACAAAAACCAATGTTCAACCGTTATTGGTTCTATTTTTTGTAGAATGCAAAGACGCACACTTTTGCCGTAATCACCTTTCGGGAAAGGTATACATTCAAAGGGCGACTGAAAGGCTCGAATGCATGATTCCGGTTTTCCATTCGTGTCTAAGATTTTCCTTGTTAAAATTTATATTGCTTTGACTAAGTGCAAGAATAGATATTAATACCTCAGACACAACTAAATACCACTATATTTTCGACGGGAAATCGAGCGAAGAGGTTTTGCCATGCCAAGTTTTGCCCGCGGCTATGTAAAGCTGATTGCAACTCTTATATCATTTTTATTTATTACTGCAAACGCTGAAATCGTTAAGAAAACAAATATTGCGGTTATTTCATTAACCAATCTTAATGTTTCCGAAGACGCGGCAAAATCTTTGACCGTACGTTTAATTACTGAAATTCAAAATCTTAATACTTTTGAAGTCCTTGAGCGAGAGCAGATGCGGGGAATATTAAATGAGCAAGGCTTCCAGCAATCGGAAGCTTGCGATGAGGTCTCTTGTTTGGTAAGGATCGGCAAACTGCTATCGGTTGAGAAGATAATCGGGGGAACAATAAGCAAAATCGGTGAAACGTTCTCGGTGCAAGCTCGAATAATAGACCTTCAGAGCGGAAATGTAGAAAAGGCGGTCAGTCGCGATTATAAAGGAGGAATTGACGTCCTAATGACCATAGGAATGCGTGAGGTAGCGGAGGAATTATGCGGAAAATTGGCCCAACAAGGTGCCGTTAAAATAGTAATACCGCCTGAACAAAGATATAAAATGGAAAGAAAATCACCCGTCCTGGGTGGCGTAATGTCGGCATTTTGCCCGGGGCTTGGGCAGGCATACGCCAAACAATACCCCTGGGCCGCGGCTTTCTTTTCTTGTTTCGTACTTAGTATAATAGCCATAGAGACCGGCCCGCATGACTCGACAGGAGTGCCTAAAGGAGTAGGCACGTTAGGATCTTTTCTATTTTTAATTTCATGGATTGGCAGCGCAATTGATGCGCCATTTGCGGTTAACCAATATAACGTCCAACTAAAGGAACAATATGGAATCAGTTTGCAGATAAATTCTTACTCTCGGGAAATCGGATTATCATGTAACCTGATATTTTAATTAATGGTTAAGCTTGACTGTAAGGAATAATATAAAATGGCGTTGGCTGGACTTAGTATCAATCACTTGATAGGAAACAATTTTTACGCGCGTAAACGAGCTGATGGTAATCGTTGTAGGCTACTGGGCGATTTAGCGTTCTACAACAAATAGAACCAATAATTTAATATTCGGTTTTTATGATAGGTATATTATTAACGTGACAAATAAAACTTTCTGCCCTGTTTTGATTGTTCTGATTTATTGACATACTTTTTATGAAAGGCCTTTATATGAAAAAGAAGTATTGTCTCCTACGGATATCTCTTGTTGAAGGAATGCTTTTTATCGGCAATACCTCATAAAGGCGGTATCTGTATAAATTACAAAGTTCTTTGAGAAAATCTATTGCATTAATTTGGTCGGTAATGTTTACTAAAATCCTATATTAAAGAGGTGAATAAATGCTCGCAAAATATAAATATTTTATTCTATGTTCCGTTCTTTCAGTATTCCTCTGGGGCTGTTGGCCCTTTTCTGTAACAAATCCTGTCTCCGCTGGTAAAAGCGTGAATATTTCTAATGGGAATACTACGTTTTCAAACGCTAAATACGGAATGTCATTTTCATATCCGGAAAATCTCCTTATTAACCTGTCCAGTGATTCAAACACAACTCCTACTGGCGCTAGTTATAACTCAGCAACGTTTGGATTGTTTTTATATATGGACACGATAACATCAAATATAGGTACGATCTCCTTAGATGTTGGGTGGCCAATGTCACCAAAATCTCCAACAAGCTCGGCAAATAACACAATTTCTATTTTGAATAGTTATGGTGATACATACTTATCAACGGATACATCCGAGATTAATGGATATACCGCGAGCAGAGTCTACTACACCTATACTTCATCGAGTGGGTTGGCAATGAAGGCGGTTTTGGCAAGTATTTACAGCAACTCTACCATTTACGTTGTTACAGCCACATGTCAAGTGTCCGGTTTCTCCTTATTCCAAGCGGATGTATTAAACCCAATATGGTCCTCAATAATTTTAAATAAGGGTACGGCCTTGTCCAAGATGCTTGCAATAACTCAGTCATCCATGGCCATTGATAAGGCTATGAAGAACTGTGTATCGCCGAATCCTGATCCTTCAAAATTGCGTCGGTAAATAATTGTTATATCGTTAATGGCATTGATTTGCTTAATAAAGAATCAAAAGTAATATGTTTTTCTTGTTGGAAAGGAAAGAAAATGATTATTAAATCATTTAAACCCGTTTGTTGTGGTTTGCTTGTCGTATCCATGGCTCTAGTTGCCTTTGCGCAGGAATCGCTCTCAACCACCAAAGCCTGCATTCCCCCATGCCGTAGTGGTTTCACCTGTATTGACGGCAAATGCATGGAACTCTGCAATCCACCATGCCCCGCTGGTGAAAAATGTGATCGTAGTGGAAATTGCGTGACTATTCAACCTGTGGGCACAACAAATATGGTTGCACCGATAAACGACACTACAAAGGAGCAGCCTTTAAATAGTCCATCAGTAATAAGCAAGGCACCCAACGATTCAGTTTCAAATGTTTTATCGAATAATATAGTTAAACAAACAAATGTTCCCTTACTTCCCTCTGTTCTCGGCAAAATAGGTATTGGATTCGGTATTCCTTATGGCGTATTGGGTTTCGGTGGTGAGATAGGGGCACAATATTTTTCTGTAGTCGGCGGCATAGGGACCATGTCGGTGATTTCCGATCCAGGTTGGAGCATCGGTGGTCGTGTGTATGTTCTCAACAGCACACACAGATTCCGTCCGCATTTGACCGTGGTATACGGAACCACCGTAGCGTATAGCATTTCAGGAGCGGTTGTTGCAAGCGGAGCATTAAATGGGATGGGAATATTCTTGGGAGGAGATCATGATATCGGTAAAATAGGAGGTTTCGTCCTTACCTATGGGATTGGATACATTACTCACGAGGATTTCCCTCAAAGTGTCAAGGACGCTCTTGCTCAAACAGGCAATTCGCTCCCTGATGTCGGGACACCAGTCAAGATATGCGTCGGAATTAATTACCGATTCGGCGGATAAGCCGTAATACGTTGAATTCAACATATAATTAAGCAGAAAGCTATTAAAAACGCAATAACAGTTATTCGATGATTTTACAAAATAATAGCCCGAGGAACCGAGGAACAACAAATTTAACATTAATGAAAGGAAAGAAAATGCGTTTTAATCTCGTTTGCAGTAGTTTGCTCGTAGTATCCATGGCTATAGTTGCCTTTGAGCAGGAATCTCTCTCGACCGCTAAAGCCTGCGTTCCTTCATGCCGAAGTGGTTTTACGTGTGTTGACGGCAAATGCGTGGAACTCTGCAACCCACCATGCCCCGCTGGAGAAAAATGCGATAA
>Ga0182027_10005598_pt1 | contig 19050 bp, 13 predicted proteins | sample 712E1DmetaG_FD_121300 | JGI IMG/M metagenome (GOLD analysis project Ga0182027, IMG submission 121300) | Permafrost microbial communities from Stordalen Mire, Sweden - 712E1D metaG (Illumina Assembly) | ecosystem: Environmental > Terrestrial > Soil > Wetlands > Permafrost | place: Sweden...
CAACACGTTCCCGTTGGTGTCCATCTTTGAAACCGTTCCATCGCCGCCGAGGTTGACGTCGTTGGCGCCGCCCTCCGAGGCTGTCACGTATAGATTTCCGTCGCTGCCGTAAATCACGGCGGAATCAGGCTGACTGCCATTCGTGCCGGCGTCAAATGAGAGCAATGGCGCCATGACCACGCCGGGCGCCTGCAAGGCCAGCAACGGAACCGTCAGGGTGGCGACCGCGCTGGTCTGCGCGCCGAACAAGTTGGTCACCACCACCTGGTAACTGCCCGCGTTGGTGTCCTGCACAGCAATGAAAGCCAGCGCCGAATTGGTCGCCGAGGCGATGTCCGCGCCATCGAAGGACCATTGGTAGGAAAGCGGCGTGCTGCCCGAGACAAACACCTGGAAAGAGGCGCTAAAACTTTCCGGCACCGTCTGGCTGACCGGCTGGCCCCCGATCATCGGCCCCAGGCCGGCGAGGACGGAAAGCGCGAGCGCCGGGCTTTGCGTCCAGCCATAAGCATTGGTGACAAACAACTGGTAGCTGCCCTCGTTGGTCGTTTGCACGTTGGTGATGCTCAGCGCCGAATTGGTCGCCTCGGCCAGCGCGTTGGTCGAACTGGACGACTCGAAGTACCATTGATATGAAAAGGGCGTCGCGCCAGAGAGAAAGACATTAAAAGACGCCGTGCCGCCGACAGGGGTGGGGCCGCTGGATGAGCTTCCCGTCACCACGGGCGGCAACGTGACGGCCAAGGTCAACTGAGGACCATTGGCCGAACCATAGGTGTTGGTGACGACAACCTGGTAGGTGCCCGAATTGGTGCTTTGTGCGTTGGGGATGCTCAGCGTCGAACTGGTCGCCCCCGCGAGATTCGTGCCGTCAAAGGCCCACTGGTAAAAGAGCGGCGGCTGGCCCGTCGTGAAAATCGTAAACGACGCCGTCGCGCCCGCCGTCACCGTGCCGGTATGCGTCGAGCCGGTCACCGACGGCTTGAGCTTCACCGTCAGCGTCACGACCGAGCTGGTGTCCGAACCAAAGTCGTTGGTCACCACCACCTGATAACTGCCCTGATTGGTTGACTGCACATTGGCCAGAGTGAGAACCGAACTGGTCGCCCCCGCGATGCTGGAGCCGTTGAAAGACCATTGATAGAGCAGGGTGGGATCGCCGGTGGCCGTGACGGAAAAATTGGCCGTGCCTGACACACCAACCGTCCGGTTGGAGGGCTGAGTGGTGATATGGGCCTGGTTGCCCGCGTGGGCCAGGGGCGCAAACAGAGTGACCAACAGCCCAACGATGAACGATCCGAGCCGCCGATGTGAAGTTTCTAGCATAAGCACAACCTACCATCTTTCTTCGATTTGGCCAGAGAAGTTTGCATGTTTGCTCCTGTAGAAGTCGAAAACGACATAAGTGTTTCTACTGCAAAGATTAATTCTCCGCCCGAAGGATGGCCGGGGGCGGTTGCTGCAAAATGCTGCGGCTCGGGAGCAATCCCGCGCCCAGCGTCAGCGCCGGGACCGCCGCCAATCCCGCCAGCAACGGCAGAAGCGGCGGGGCAAAGTGAACATGAAAACCACGGAGAGAGGAGGGATTTGGCGGTCACGCTCCCCATAAAGTCGCGAAGGATTGGGGTGATGAGACATCGGCTCTTCCGCAGCCGAGACGGGCGACGGGACTATTTTGCCTTTTCGGACTTCTCGCGCTTGTCGGGCTTCTCCGATTTCTCGTGCTTCTCGGCCTTCTCGTGCTTGTCGGGCTTCTCCGGTTTTTCGTGCTTGTCGGGCTTCTCGGCCTTGGGGGCCCGGGATTTCTTTTCGGGGCGGGCCGGGGTTTCGGCGGCTGCCGGGGCGGCGGTTTCTTCGGCGCGGCGATGGCCGCGGGATTCTGTCCGGGCGCGGGATTCCCGGCCTTCCCTGACTTCGCTGGGGGCGGGTTGGGGAGGGGGCGCGGGCAGGGGCGTGGTGCTTTCGATCCGCACTTTCAAGGTCGCCGTCACCTGGGGGTGGAGGCGAAGCTCGACGGCGTGTTCTCCCAAGGTTTTGATGGGATGTTCGAGATAAATTTTCCTCTTTTCCAGGACGATGTCGAACTGGGTCTTTAACTGGTCGGCGATCATCCCGGTGGTGACGGCGCCGAACATTTTGCCGTCTTCGCCGGTCTTAACGGCGAGGACAGCAATGAGGTTGGCCAGGCTCTTGGAAAGTTCGGACATGGTGCTGAATTCATGGGCCTCGCGTTCGCCGCGGCGCTGCTTGAGGGCTTCGATGCGGCGCTTGTTGGCGGAGGTGAGGGGAACGGCCATGCCCTGGGGAAACAAATAATTGCGGGCGTAGCCGGCGGCGACTCTGACCTGATCGGATTCTCCGCCCAGGCCGACGATGTTTTGAATAAGGATGACTTCAGTTTTTGCCATAAAATAAGTGGGGGTTCAGAACCGGGAACAGGGGAAAGGACCCGTGGTCCGCGGGGAATTGGTTAAAATGGAACGTCGTCGTCTTCGGGGGGAGGGGGTTCGCTCTCGGGCGGCGAGCCGGGCGGTGCTCCGGGTGGTTTGGCCTGGACGGCGGGTTTGCGGGGCGATTCTCCCGTCGGCACTCCGCCTCCGCCTTCCGGGCCTTTGGAATCAATAAAGGAGAAGGTTTCCAAAGTGACTTTGAGTTTGGAAACTTTCTGATGAGTGTTTTTGTCCTCCCAAGAGTCCAGCCGAAGCCTGCCCTCGATGAGGATGGGCCTGCCTTTGCGCATGTATTGGGCGATGACTTCAGCGGAACGGCCCCATGCGTCCACGTCCACAAAGGTCACTTCCTCCTTGGATTCGCCTGATTCGTTCTTCCAGGTGCGGTTGATGGCAAGGCCGAACTTGACGACGGCGGTGCCCTTGGGGGTGTAGCGCAACTCCGGGTCGCGGGTGAGGTTGCCGGCGAGGATGACTTTGTTGAAATTAGCCATAGGCAGGGTTAAATGGCTGTCGGAATGGCAACGGGTTTGGGGGCGGGGGCGAGGGTGAAAAGGACGCGAAAAATCTCCTCGTTGATGGCGAAGCGATGGCGCAAAGGGGCGATGGCGGCCGGTTCGCACTCGAACAAGATGTTGACGTAGTAGCCGGCGCTGTGCTTGTGGTCGGCGACGCGGGCGAAGGCCTTTTTATCCATTTTCTGGACGGTTTGGATCTTGCATCCGGCCGAGGAGAGTTCGGCGGAGATTTTGTCAATGGTGTCCTTCAGGGCTTCTTCCCGTGCGGCGCTGTTTAATATGAACAAACCTTCGTAACGTTTCACTGTTTTCCTTTTGGCAACGGCGCCGGTGGGGCGCCGTTAAATAGATTCATGGCTTCTTTAATCCCCGCGCTTGTCCAGCATTCCACCTGCTGGCAGGCGCGGCTCAAAACTTCTTCGACTGTTTCCCGTTCCGTGCCGGCAAACCGGCCCAGGACATAATCTGTTATCTGGCGGCCATCGGCCTCCCGGCGGCCAATTCCCAGGCGCAAACGCGGATACACGCGCGTGGCCAACTGCCGCTCCACGGACTCCAGGCCGTGATGGCCACCGCTGCTGCCTTCGGGCCGGAGGCGAATCTGGCCGAGGGGCAAATCCGCGTCATCCACGACGACGAGCATTTGCGCGGGCGGCAACTGATAAAATCCGGCCAAGGCCGCCACCGCGTCGCCGCTGGCGTTCATAAACGTCTGCGGCTGGCACAAAATGATCTTCTGTTGGCCGCAGTCCAGCCGGGCCAGCCGGGAGCTGAATTTTTTCTCCAGCGCCCAGGACGCCCGCCAGCGGGACGCCAACTGTTCGACGAGCATAAACCCGATATTATGCCGCGTGCCGGCGTATTGCCGGCCAGGATTTCCCAGTCCCGCGATCAGATATAAATTCTCCATGCGGCGCGCGCTTCGAGCAGGGCAACGGCCCGCCCGCCCCGCGCCGGACGGGGTGTTGCGCCGCCCATAAAATTATTTCCTCCTCTCGGGTTTCCTCTCGCCCTTTTTCCCCGGGGCTTTTTCGGGGGCGGGAGGAGCCTTCTCGCCGGGTTTGACGGCAGCTTTTTCGTCCAGTTTGACGGGGGCCTTCTCGCCGGGTTTGACGGCGACCTTCTCGCCCGGCTTTGCGGCGACAGCCGGCGCGGCTTCGCCTTCGGCGCCTTCTTCCTTCTTCTCTTTGATCATCTCCACTTCGCCGACGGCAGTGGTGGCCGCTTCCAGCACGGCCGCTTCCTGGGCTTCGGTGACAGGGGCGGCGACGGCCAGAACGGAAATGTGTTTGTCGCCGAGGATTTCCACTCCCGGCGGCGGTTTGATGTCGCCGAGATGGATGGCCTGGCCGATCTCCAAATGGCTTACATCAAGAACCAGGACCTCCGGCAAATCTTTGGGGAGGGCGCGGACTTTCAATTTGAACAGGACGTGTTCCAGGGTGCCGCCGCCGGTTTTAACGCCGAGGGCTTCCCCGATGCTGTCAACGGGGACGGTGAGAGTCACCTTCTCGTCTTCGGCCACTTCGTGCAAATCAACGTGGAGGACCTGGTTGGACAGGACGTGATGCTGGATTTCCTGGATGATGGCCAGGCGCTTGGGCTTGGGGTCGCCCTGGACGGAGAGGTCCAGGAGGACGTTTTCGGAGGCGGCGCCGTGGACCACGTCGCGGATGTCCTGAAGGTTGAGCTCAAGGCTTTGAGGTTTGTTGTGCCGGCCATAAATGACGGCGGGAACGCGGCCGGAGGCTCGCAGAGTTCTGGAACCAGCCCGGCGGCCCAAAGTCCGCGGAAACGCGTTTAAAGCAACAGATTTCATCTTATTTGCACTGTAACATGATTTGGCGCGGCCGCGCCAGCTTAACTGGTGCGGCCGCCCTTAAATTCAAACAAGGAAGTGACCGACGAATTACAATTAATTCGCTTGATCGCTTCGCCCAACAGCCCCGCCACCGACAGGGTGGTGATATTCAACCCAGCGATGCTGGGGCGTAGGACGGTATCAGTAGTTATCAATTCGTCAATGCAAGATTTTCGGAGTCTTTGGATCCCCATGTCGTTGAGGATGGCGTGGGAGACGCAGGCGATGATGGTTTTGGCGCCCTTTTTCTTGAGCAACATGGCGGCATTGACGAGGGTACCGGCGGTTTCGGTGAGGTCGTCCACGAGAAGGACGTTGTGGCGGCGGATTTCCCCGATGACGGCCATGGACTCAGTTTCGGTGGCGCTTCTGCGGCGTTTGGCGACGATGGCCAGGCTGGCTTCCAGGACTTGGGAGTAGGCGTGGGCCATTTTCAGGCCGCCGACGTCGGGGCTGACGACGACCAAATCGGGGATCTTTTTCTGTTTCAAGTACTCATACATGACCGGAGCGGCGTAAAGATGGTCCACCGGGATGTCGAAGAAGCCCTGGATTTGCTGGGCGTGAAGGTCCATGGTGAGGATGCGGTTGGCACCGGCGGCGACCAGGAGGTTGGCGACGAGCTTGGCGGTGATGGGAACGCGGGGCTGGTCCTTGCGGTCCTGGCGGGCGTATCCGTAAAAGGGGAGGACGGCGGTGATGCGGGAGGCGCTGGCGCGGCGCACGGCGTCCATCATGATGAACATTTCCATCAGGTAATGGTTGGTCGGCGGGCTGGTGGACTGGACGATGAAGACGTCTTCGCCGCGGACATTTTCCTCGATTTTGACAAAAGTTTCGCCGTCGGGGAAGGAACTGACAGTGCATTTGCCCAATTCCATGCCGATGGAGGCGGCGATGCTTTTGGCGAGCGGAATATTAGAGGTGCCGCAAAAGATTTTCACAGGTGTTTGGCTTTGCTCAAAAAATAAGAACCACCGCTGAAGGTGGCTCAAATGTGGCAGCAATGTAACGACTGGCGGCGGTCATGCAAGCATTAAAGAGGATTCATTGGGACGAAGATTATGAGCAGGATTGAGATCAAGAGCGGGAAACCGGGAGCCAAAAAAGGGGAAGGCAGCGCGGCGGTTAGAGATTGCCGCCCATTTGGGAGACCAGGCGGTCGTTGAGTTCCTTGGCGGGGTTGTAGCCGGAGGATTTGAGTTTGATCTGGAAGGCGGCGACTTCGATCAAGCGGGCGAGGTCGCGGCCGGGCCGGACGGGGATGATGATGTGGGGAATTTCCACGCCGAGGATTTTGACAAATTCCTGCTCCATGCCAAGACGGTCAATGTCGGGGACTTCCTCCCAGGCTTTGAGAGTGATGACCAGGTCCACCTGCTTTTCCTGGCGGATGCTGCGGACGCCAAACATGGAGGCGACATTGATGATGCCGATGCCGCGGACCTCCATGTGGGCGCGGGTCAGTTCGGCGGACGTGCCCATGACGTAGCGGCCATCAATCAAGGTCACGCGGGTGACGTCGTCGGCCACCAGGCTGTAGCCGCGCTCGATGAGGGCGAGGACGCTTTCGCTTTTGCCGATGCCGCTTTCGCCGCGAATGATGACGCCGACGCCCAGGATGTCCACCATGCTGCCGATTTCACTGCCGCGGGGCGCGAAAAGCATTTCCAGGGCGAGGGTGGCCATGTTGATGAATTTCATGGTGATGAGGGTGGTGACCATGATGGGCACGCCCGCCTTGTCCGCGGCGCTGAGGAACAATTTGTCGGGCTTGAGATTGCGGGAAAAAACGACGCAGGGGATCTTGTAGGAGAAGAGATTGGCGTAGGTGGGGTCGCGGGCCTCGGGGGGAAGGGTGCGGAGGAAATAGGACTCGGCATTGCCGATGACCTGCATGCGTTTGTTGGCGAAGTAGCGGGTGAAGCCGGCGAGGGCCAGGCCGGGCCGGTTGACGGTGGGTTCGCGGATGATGCGCTTGAGACCGCCGGCGCCGGCCACCAGCCTGAGTTCGAGGGTGCGGACTTCCTGGTTGTAAAACTTCTCCACAGTAATGGCTTCGCGTCGCATAGAAAACCTATAGGTTGAATTCCGGGCCGAGATAAATTTCGCGGGCCTTGGGATCATTGGGCATTTCCGGGCCGGGGCCCGAATAGACCACCTGGCCATGATGCACCAAATAGGCGAAGTCCACCAGATTCAAGGTTTCGCGCACATTATGGTCGGTGATCAAGATGCCCAGGCCGCGCTGGCGGAGGCGGCGGATGATTTTTTGGACTTCATAGACGGCAATAGGATCAATGCCGCTGAACGGCTCGTCCAGCAGGAGCAACTTGGGGCTGGTGACCAGGGCGCGGGTGATTTCCAGGCGCCGCTTTTCGCCGCCGCTCAAGGTGTAGGCTTTGCTGGAGGCGAGCCGGGCCAGATCCAGTTCGTCCAGAAGATATTTCAGGCGGAGGGCGCGTTCCTGGCGGTCCATGACGCAGGTTTCCAGGATGGCCAGGAGGTTCTGCTCAACGGTGAGTTTGCGGAAGACGGAGGGTTCCTGGGTGAGGTAGGCGATGCCCAGACGCGCGCGGCGGTGCATCGGCAGCCCGGTGATGTCGCGGCCCTCCAGGCGCACCTGGCCCTGGTCCGGCTTGACGATGCCAACAATCATATTGAAAGTCGTCGTTTTGCCCGCGCCATTCGGGCCGAGCAGGCCGACGACTTCGCCCGCGTTGACAAAAACGGAAATGCCGTTGACGACTTTGCGCTCATTGTATTCCTTGACCAGTTGGTCGGTGGTGAGCAAAACGGACGCGCCTCCAACCGCCACTCCGCGCCCGGGCGGGTCGGCCCGCATGACTGGTTTTGGCTCTGGATCTGGCGGATTCATGTTTATGGCGGGGCGGGGTTGGCGTTGCCGGTGACAAGGTTGCCGGTGGAAATGATATGGTAGAGGCCGGAGGCGCTCAACCGGCCGCTCTTGAGGTCCCAGACCAGATGGTCGGCGTCCAGGATGGTGAACTTGTCTTGTTGCGCCCAGGCATGGCCGGTCAGTTCGATTTGTTCCGCCGGGGCGAGGGCATAGACGGCATGGTCGCCGCAGGCGTGAGTGTTCTTTCCATCCTTGCTTTGGCGGAAGTCCACCGCGCCGACAGCCTCGGCGCTTTCAATTTGATTGGTGGCGGAAGAGAAGCGAGCGGTGACGAGGGCGGCGGCAAGGGTATTGGACGCCGAGGCGGGGCCGGCGCCAAAGGTCTCCATCACGACATTTTCCCGGGCGACGACGTCCCGCCAAAGGCCAGTGGCGGGGGAGCGGCGGGCGGTAAGCTCGCCACAGGAGAGAGTCTTCTTGACACCGGTGGCGTCGGCGGCGGTTTCAGCGCGGACGTCCTCTTGCGCGACCACGGTTTGGACCTGATTGCTGGAGTCCAGATAAACGAGCAGGAGCCGGGCGGTCAAGGTGTCTTGCAGTTGTTCCCCCTCGAGCAGGCGGGCGTGGACGTTGCCGCGAAAGGTCACGAGATTGGTCTGGGAAATGATTTTGGAAACGATGTCATCAGAGGAGATATACAAGCACTGGGTGGTGGAGCGGCCAGAGGAGCCGGCAGCAGGCGTGCCGGCGCCGGAGACCTTGAGCTTCAACTGGGCGTCGCCTTGGGCGTGGTAAATTTTGTTGCTTGCGGCCATCGAAAGCGTTTGGCCGCGAACTTCCATTTGATCGTTCCACCACGACGCATCTCCCGTCAACTGGAACAAATCATTGGTCCTGTCATAGACGGCTTTGGCGGCCATGGCGCGGCTGTGGTCGGCCTGGTTTACGATGATGACGTTTCCCTCGCATGTCATGCGATCCACCAGCCCGCCATCCGGCGTCATCTGCAAGGTGGAATCACCGGCGAAAAGTTCACGGAAGGTGGGAGGGGCGGAATCGTTTGTGGCTGGATTGGGCCAGCGGACACGGACATCCTCGTCAGCGATCAGGAAATGGCGGGCGGGGTCGTAGGTGAATTTAGCGGCCTTGGCCTGCTGTTGGCCGTTGCGCCACTCGGCGCCGCCGGCCAGTTCGAGGATTTCGTTTCCATTGGTGGCGGAGTAAGAGGCGGTGGCGCCTGTGGCGACGCCCTTGTTGGTGAGAGTGACGACCACGCCGTCCCAGGCCAGAATCGTTTCCACGGTCTGGTTACTGGCGAATTGGATGGAAAGGAATGGGGAAACCATTTGATATTGCGGGTCCACAACGCGGACGTTGCCGGCGTAATCCACCAGATTTGACTGGTAATCGAACTGGCCGTGATCGGAGGAGATTTTCAGAATCTGGGCGGCGTCCGCGGGCGCGCCGGTTTTGGGAGAGGCGAAGAGGGAGGAGCGAAGCAGCGCCTTGACGACGCGGGTTTCGACTTGATTGGAGAGGACAAGCAACTGGTTGGATTGCGCGCAAAAGAATCCGACGCCCTGGACGAACAGATTCGTGGTGGGGGTGAAAATGGTGACGGGGCCGGGATCGCCGGCAAGATTCCTGGTGAGATTGACGTGGCATTGGGGCGCCCGCGCAATGACTTGCACCTGGCTGGCCTGGCCGTCTTTCAGGCCCTTGAGTTCGAAATCCTTAAGCAGGACAGTTCCGCCGCCAAGGTTGGCCGCATCCCTGCCGGTCACGGTGGCTTCCAGGACTTTGCCATTCGGAGTGTCCCTGTAAATGGGATAGTAAACGCCGCCGGCGGGTTTGGCGTCCGGCGGGGTTTGCGCCCGCGCCGGGCAGGGCGCCAGGAAAACGGCCAGCACAGTCAAGAAGAGGCCGGGGAAGGGCATCTGTAATGAGAACATTCGGAACTTGCAGAAGGAACGTGTGACCGGCAAGGGTGCCGAAAACCGCGCGCGTGGGCGCGCGCCCTCCCCAGGCGACCGAGAGGGTCGCGCGCGCAAATGCTCGCCAAGGATTCGGGTCATGGGCGTTTGGTGAATCGTCATTGCACGGCGGCGTGGACTTTGAGCAGGCCGGCCAAAAGCCCGGACATTTGCGCCAGCGGAATCATGTTCGGGCCGTCGCTCAACGCGCGGTCCGGGTCTGGATGGGTTTCGAGAAAGATTCCGTCCGCGCCGGCCGCGACGGCGCACCGGGCCAGGACGGGGGCAAATTGACGCTGGCCGCCGGAACGGTCCCCGCCCGCGCCGGGCAATTGCACGGAGTGGGTGGCGTCGAAAATCACGGGAAAGCCAAACTCGCGGAGGATGGGGATGGAGCGCATGTCGGCCACGAGATTGTTGTAGCCGAAGGTCGTGCCGCGCTCGGTGACCAGAAGTTTTTTCCCGCCGGCGTCGGACGCTTTCTTGACAACCTGGCCCATCTCCAGCGGGGAGAGGAACTGGCCTTTTTTCAGGTTGACAATTTTGCCGGTGTGGATGGCGGCGGTGATGAGATCGGTCTGGCGGCAGAGAAAGGCGGGGATTTGGAGGACGTCCACGACCTGGGCGGCGGCGCAGACTTGTTCCTCAGTATGGACGTCGGTCAGGATGGGGAGGCTGAGTTGGCGGCGGATTTTGGCGAGGATTTGCAGGCCGGCTTCCAGCCCCGGACCGCGGAAGGTGGCGGCGGAGGAGCGGTTGGCCTTGTCGTAACTGGACTTGAAAATGAAATTGAGGCGGAGCCTGCGGCAGGTGGCGCGGAGGGAAGAGGCGACCTGAAAGCAAAGGCGCTCATTTTCGATGACGCAAGGCCCGGCGATCAAGGTCAATTGACCCGGCCGTTTCAGGGATTTCCATATCAGCGCAGCGTTGAGCACGCCCTCTTTGTAACAGCGGGCGAATGGAATGTAAATGAAGGTTGAGGGTCAAATGACGGTGCCGTGGGGGATGAGGCCGTTTTTGGGGATGATGACGATGCCGTCACGCACATAATAGAGCGGGTGGTCCACGTCTCCGGTCTTGCCCGCCGGGGAAATGCGGCAGTTGTCGCCGATGCGGGCGTTCTTGTCAATGATGGCGTTTTCGATCCTGGTGTTTTTGCCCACGCCGATGCGGGGAAGGCCGCGCGCCTCATACTGCTTGAGAGAGGTTTCCGATTCGTAGTAGTCGCAGCCGAGCATGATGGTGCGGTTGATCTCGCAGCCTTCATCCACGCGGCTGCGCACCCCGATGATGCTGTGGCTGACTTTGCAGCGGTTGATGATGCAGCCGTCGGAAATGTTGGCGTGGCTGATTTCCGCGCCGTTGATCTTGGAGGCGGGCAGGAAACGCGGGCGGGTAAAGATGGGCGCGCTCATGTCAAAAAAATTGAAGCGGGGCAAGTCGGCTGTCAAGTCGAGGTTGGCCTCAAAGAAGGAGCGGATGGTTCCGATGTCCTCCCAGTAGCCCTGAAAGACGAAGCCATAGACGCGGTGGCTTTCGATGGCGCCGGGAATGACGTGTTTTCCGAAATCGGTCAGGGTGTTGTCGAGCAGTTGCAGGATCACGTCGCGCCGGAAAAGATAAATGCCCATGGAGGCGAGAAAGAACTCCTGGTCGCCTTCAATGCCAAGCCCGGCATAGCTGGCGGGGTCCACGCGGAGGGAATCCAGGACGGCGGGATCCCTGGGCTTCTCGACGAAGCGGGTGATGCGCTGGTTCGGCGCCAGTTGCATGATGCCCAGGGCCTGGGCCTGGTCGCGAGGGACGGTGATGGTGGCGATGGTCAGGTCGGCGCCGTGCTCGATGTGTTCGGCGATGAGGTTGCGATAATCCATGCGGTAGAGTTGGTCGCCGCTGAGGATCAGGAGGTGATCAAAGTCATGGTCGAGGAAGTGGAGGAGATTTTTGCGCACGGCGTCGGCTGTGCCCTGGTACCAGGAGGCGTCGGTGAAAGTCCGTTCGGCGGCGAGAATCTCGACGAAGCCGCCGGTGAAATGGTCGAATTTATAGGATTGGGCGATGTGGCGGTGGAGGGAGGCGGAATTAAATTGAGTCAACAAATAAATTCGTTTGAGGCCGGAGTTGATGCAATTGGAAATGGGGATGTCCACCAGGCGGTACTTGCCAGCCAGCGGGACGGCGGGCTTGCTGCGGTCGCGAGTGAGGGGAAACAGACGCCGGCCCTGTCCGCCGCCCATGATGACGGAGAGGACATTGCTCGTATTGACGGACATGCGTACTTTTTGCGTCATGGCTCGGCTCCAAGTTCCGGGCAAGATTGTAAACGGAACGCGGGCGGGTTCAAAGGCCAAATTTTGAGATTTTTGGCGCCGAACGCAGGCCCGGCAATATTGCGATTCGGGAGCAATTACCGGCCGCCATGCCATGTGGAAACGACAGCGCAGAAAGCGGCTGTAGTCCGCCCCATTTCCTCCGGCCTGGAGGCCAAGTTTGCCGGGCATTAACCGACTCTGATCATCGCACTGGATTGATTTTCATAACGCCGGGATTGCGCGTCTTAATCTTCCCTTAATGTTGGCTGTGGCAAAGTGGGGCGTGAAAAGAGAGCGCCGCGTGGGTTGCGGAGGGCCGTTGAAAGCCTTCCCCGCCATGAGGAGCGAAACATAAATGAACTCAATGAAAGGAGAATGATCCATGAAACTTAAAACAATATTAGGTGTTTGGGGGATAATCGCCGCGCTGAGCCTGTGCGGCGGAAGCCTGCTCGCCCAGGATGACAACGGCGGCGGTCCCGGCGGACCGGGCGGTCCTGGTGGCGGTGGTCCGGGAGGCCCCGGCGGACCGGGCGGCGGCTTCGACCCCGCCCAGTTCCAACAACGCATGTTGGACCAAACCCGGCAAAACCTGGACGTGACCAATGACGAGGAATGGGCGGTGATTCAACCGCTGGTGCAAAAAGTGATGGAAGCGCGGCGGGAGGCTGGCAACGGCGGCGGTCCTGGTGGTCCGGGAGGTCGCGGCGGTCCGGGAGGCCCCGGCGGACCGGGTGGGTTTGGGGCGCAAGCCAGCGAGGAACACCAAGCGTTGCAGAAGGCGGTGGATGAAAAGGCCTCTGTCGCGCAGATCAAAGACGCGTTGGCCAAATACCGCGCCGCCCGGAAAGACAAGCAAGCCAAGCTGGAAGCCGCCCAAGCCAACCTCAAAAAGGTCCTCACCATAGTACAAGAGGCGCAGGCTGTTCTGATGGGGCTTCTCCCATGACAAGTTGAAGCGGCCAAACGCGGGGTTCCGGCGCGTTGCAAAGGAGAGTGATTGGTTCGTGTTTGGTTTGGACAAAGGCCGGGCGGGCCGTGCCGGCGCCCGGCTCCCGGATTCGGCTCCGAATAAACCGGAATCCTTCAGCTTGACAGCATCGAACAGGGGGCCGTTCTTATGGGGAAGGGGCTAAAAGCACTTGGCCGCTCTGGTTTGTCCCCAGGAAAAATCCGGCGCCAAAATTGTCTTTCTGCAAGACGATGCCACTGATCGAAATCGGGCTGCCCGTCGCGGGATTGACGACGCTGCCGGTGAACAGGCCGGATGAAGTCGCCAGCCTGAGGGTCAGATTGTTGGTGCTCAAATTGGTGACGATGTTGTTGGCTCCAAGAATGATTTGATTGGTGAAGCTGAGATTTCCATTGGTCAAGGAGAGCTGGCCGGCGGAGAAGTCGAGCACGGGAACCCCGCTGGTGAATTGATAGGCCGACCCGATCGCCCCGGTGACGTTGGTGAAACCAGCCGGATAAAGCCTGGCCCCCGGCTGGGCCGGCTTGATCCAGTTCAGCAAGCCGCTGATGTCGCTGTCCGGCGCGTTGCTGAAGGTGAGCCAGCCAAGAATGGATCCTTTGCCGGAATAAAGCGGAACAAAAAACGGCCACTGCCCCTGGCCGCCCAGAACGGCCGCGGCCGTGGCGGGTGTGCCGTCGCCCAAGGTTCCGCTGAAACTGACATTGCCCGAGGCATCCACCGTCACCGCGCCGAAGCCGTCGCCGCCGGGTTGCAGGGAAGAATCAGCGTTGCCTGGGATAAGCAAAGTATATCGGCCGGCCTGCGGGGCGGGATTTGTTGTTGAATAAGGGGCGCGGTTGGCGAGGAGGTCCGCCGTCCAATTGGTCCCGCTGATCTGCCCGGTCATAGTGGAGTCAAGCAGGCCCAACTGGAGTTGGGCGGTGATGGGACCCAACGCCTGGAGCGGGATGGAATTGGAGAACAGGCCGGTGAGGGAGAATTGTCCGGAGAGGTAGGAGACGCCGGGGGCGAGTTGAATTCTCGCGCTGAAGGCTCCGGTGGTGGTGAGGTTGGCGCTAAAAAAGCCCGAACTCCGCACGGCCACGCCATTGGAGGAGTAGAACAGGCCCTGGTATGTGCCGGCGACGGGCGCGAATGGATTGGCAACGAAGTTGGCCTGCAAGGCCAGGTTGCGCCGCATGGCGAAAGTCAACTTGGGCGTGCCGCCCACGACGCCGCCGTCGGCGAGCCAGTTGGAGAAGAGCGAGCCAGCGGCCGGATGGGCGGTGAGGGTGTAGGTCTTGCCCACCAGCAATTGCTGGCCGTACAGGGACGGGGTCACCGTGCCGTTGCCGATGATAAGGACGGTCAATGCGCTGTAGGGATTGGCGGCAAATGTCACCGCCACGGAGGCGTTGCTGACAATGTTGCGCAGGGTATAAGCGGTGCCGCCCGTTTGCACCACCTTCCCATTGACCAGCCATTGATGAATCAAATAATCGCCGGCTGGCGAGGCGGTGAAGGAAACGCTGCCGCCCTTGGCGACGGTTTGCGGCACGCCCGGACTGATGAACCCAACGGAGCCAGCGCTCGGAGTCACGGTGTAAACATAGAGGTTTGTCCTGAAGTTGGCGATCAGAGTACGATTGGTGACCAGGAAGAAGCTGTAGGTGGGCGACTGGCTTACCACGGTTCCTTGCTCCGTCCAATTGGTGAACGCATAACCGCTGTTGGCGGTTGCCGTCACCGTAACAATGCTGCCGATGGCAAAGGGGCCGCTGCCATGGACCGTTCCACCTCTGGATGGACCGGCCAGGACGGTGACCAGCGCGGTGGGCGCTGGTGGCGCGAACAAACTCCAGAAGCCGCCGGTCAGGGAGAAAATGTCGCCGGTCAATGGCTGCTCATTCGCGTCGGCCTGGCCAAAGGTGCCGTCGAGGGAAAAAATGCCGCCGGCGCTGGAGCCGCCGCCACCGGCAACTGCAAACCAGTCAACCGAGAAACTCTGGGCGTGGGCGGGGGGCGGGCTGCCGCCCAGCAGGAGCGCCCCCAGGACCACGGCTTTGAAGAATGGATGATTCATGGCGAGCAACGCGGTTACTGCTGTGTGGGCGTATGGGTGAGGGCGTTTTCAAGGCGTTGGAGGCGCTGTTCTAGAGCCTGGATGGCGGCGTCTTTGGCTTTTAATTCTTTGGCTTGTTCTTCAAGTTTCTGGTTTAGCCCCTGGATGGCGGCCAGTTCCACGCCGTCATATTCGAGGGTGGAGATGCTCTTGTCATCGCGACCGGGAAAGAAAGCGGCTTTGAAATCCTGGGCCATTGGGCCGAGGTTGGGGACATCGGTGTCTTTCTCCCAATTGTAATTCCACTGGTCAATGGGGACTTGGGCGAGCTTGTCGAGGACGGATTGATAATTGATCGGCGCGATGTTTTTCTTGACGTTGCGGTCTGAGAGAACGCTCCAAGCCGTCGCGTTGGGGAGGAGTTGCGCGCCGATCGCTGTGCCCGGGCCGCTTAAGAAGCGGAAGCCACCGCTGGCGCGCATGGTCACGGAATTGATGGCAAGCGAGGTGGTGGGGAACCCGGTGCTGTCGCCCCAGACAAAGGAGCCGGGGGTGACGGCTTGCGCATTGTTGCCGGCGGCAAAGGAAAGATTGCCCGCGACGTTGTTCGAGCCGCCGGGAATCGTGCCGTAGGCGCCGGTAACGCTGTTGTTGGCGCCCCCGCCGACGGTCGCGAAGGAGGCACCCGCCGAGATCGAGTTGGCCAAACCGCCGCCGATGGAGGAGTTGTCGATGCCGGAGGCGATGGAGTTACTCAAACCTCCGCCGATGGCGGAGAAGCTGCCGAAGTTTTGAATCGCGTTCCTGCGACCGCCGGCAATGGTGGCGTAATCGCCGCTGCTGGCGTTGCTGTCCCCGCCGCCGACCGTTGAGTTGGCGCCGTCGCTGGCGTTGCTGGATCCGCCGCCGACCGTCGCGAAGTTGCCAAAGCTGAAGTTGAACATGCCGCCGCCGACCGTCGCGAAGGCGCCACCGTTGAGGTTGGCTTCTCCCCCGGCGATGGTCGCGTAGTCGGCGCCGATGTAAATGTAATTGTTGGCTCCGCCGGCGATGAAGCTGTAGTTGCCATCGCTGGTGTTTTGCGAGCCTCCGGCGACGGTCGAGTAATCGCCACCGTTGGTGTTGAAGTCTCCGCCGGCGATCGTCCCGTACTGGCCGCTGTTGTTGTTGCCGTATCCCCCGGCGACGGTCGCATAGTTGCCGCTGACGGTGTTGAAGGTTCCGCCGCCGATGAAGCCGGAGGCGCCACTTTCGATGTTGTTGCTGAGACCTCCGGAGATGGTCGCGCTCAGGGCGTCGGCCCCAACACCATTATTTTGTCCCCCGCCGATGAAGCTATAGAAACTGCCCTGAATGCTGTTGCTTTGCCCGCCGCCGATGAAGGAGTATTGAGAATTCGTGAGGGAGTTTGCCGTGCCGCCGAAAAGCACGGACTGCCCGTCCACCGTCATGCCCGCGCCGCTGGTGGCAAAGACCACGCCGCCCTGGGCGCGGACGCTGAACTGGTTGCTCGTCGTGTCGGTGAAGGGAGCGGCGTTAGTTTGCGAATCTGCCCAAACGAAGGAGCCTTGGTTGGTGGCATGAGCGCCCGATCCGGCGGCGAAGCTGAAGTCGCCGGATGCGACGTTGTTCCGCCCGCCCGGGACCGTGGAAGCTTGCCCGCTGCTGAGGTTGTTAGAGCCGCCGCCGATGAAGCTGTTGGCGCCACTGCTGGTGTTTTGAACGCCTCCGCCGATGGTCGCGAACCGGGAGGTGGCCACAACAAGGTTGCTCAGCCCCCCGCCGATGGTCCCGTGGTCGCCGCTGTTGCTGTTGCTGTCTCCCCCGCCGACCGTCGAGTTGGCGCCGTCGCTGGAGTTACCGTATCCGCCGCCGGCCGTCGCGTAGGTACCGCTGCTGGAGTTGTACTCGCCGCCGCCGACCGTTGCGAAGGCGCCACTGTTGATGTTGTTGAAGCCTCCGGCAATGGTCGCGTAGTCGGCGCTGATGTAGTTGTAGGCTCCGCCGCCGATCGGCGCATCAAACCCGCTGCTGGTGTTGTCGAAGCCTCCGGCAATGGTCGCGTAGTCGGCGTTGATGTTATTGTTGGCTCCGCCGGCGATGAAGCTGTAGTTGCCGCCGCTGGTGTTTTGCGAGCCTCCGGCGATGGTCGCGTCCTGGATGTTGGCCTGGATGCTGTTGCTTTGCCCGCCGCCGATGAAGGAGCCTTGGTTAGGCGGGAAGGAGTTTCCCACGCCGCCGACAAGCACGGGCCGGCCGTCCAAGGTTATGCCCGCGCCGCTGGTGGCAAAGACCACGCCGCCGTGGGCGCCGACGCTGAACTGATCGTTCGTGGTGGAGGTGAGGGGGTTGTTGGTGGAGTATTGCGAATCTGCCCAGACGAATGAGCCTTGGTTGGTGGCTTGGGCGCCCGAGCCGGCGGCGAAACTGAAGTCGCCGGATGCGACGTCGTTCTGGCCCCCTGGGACCGTCGAGGCTTGGCCGCTGCTGATGTTGTTGGATCCGCCGCCGATGAAGCTGTAGGTGCCGTAAGTGACGTTCTGGTATCCGCCCGCGATCGTACTATAGTCGGCCTGAAGGGCGTTGTATTGTCCGCCGCCGATCATCGAGAAAGCGCCGCTGTAGCTATAGTTGTCGAATCCGCCGCCGATCGTCGAGTAATCGCCGGCGATGTAGTTGTCGTCTCCGCCGCCGATTGTCCCCGAGAATCCGTTGACGACGTTATTGAAACCGCCGGCGATGGTCGCATAGTTTGCATTGATGGTATTGGCGACTCCAGGCGCGCCCCCGCCCGCGATGGTCGCCCCGTAATTGCCCGCAGCCACACCGTTGCCACTGTAGCCGCCAATGAGATTTGGCCCGCTCTCATTCGGCTCCAACCGCAACGCCCGCGCGCCGTGGACATGCAACTCCAAGGCATTGGAGTCTGTGGTGCCGAGGAATTGGAGGCCTGGTGTCGTGCCCGCGTTGCCATTAAGCATCCAGAAGTTGGACGCGCCCAGGCCGCCCAAGGTGGCCGCGTTCACATTGGTCAATCCCGCGCCGCCGCCGGTAAAACTTCCGGCAAAAACATTGGACGAGTTGATGATGCTCACCGGGCTGGCGTAGAAGCCGGCTAAACTTCCGCTGGGCAGCGTGCCGCTGAGCGTTCCGGCGCTCACGTTGGTCAAACCGCTGCCGTCGCCGGTGAGGGACCCGGTGAAAATGTTGTTGGCGTTGGTCGCAATCACCACTCCGGCGTAGTTGTTAGTGCCGGTGAAGGAGTTGGTGCCGTCGAGCAAGGCAACCGCGGCGGGCAGTTGCGCCAGCGGCACGGTGCCGCTGGAAAGATTGTTGGCGCTGAGACCGGTCAGGTTCGCCCCGTCGCCCGTAAAGGAAGTCGCATTGACCGTTCCCGCCGAGAAACTCCCGGACGCATCGCGGCTGACAATCGTGTTCCCGGCGTTCAGGCTGGTGGCCGCGTTGGCCGCGCCGGCTCCGCTGGCCACGTTGGCTGCGGATTGCCCACCCACGCTGGAAACCACCGTCGCTCCCTGCGTCCCGGTCACGTCGCCAGAAAGCGCGCCGCTAAAATTAGTGGCCATGCCGGCGCTGGTCGCGCTGCTCGCGTTGCCCGCCAGGCTGCCGGTGATCGTCCCGTTCAAGATGTTGTTGGCGTTGGTCGCAATCACCACTCCGGCGTAGTTGTTAGTGCCGGTGAAGGAGTTGGTGCCGTCGAGCAAGGCAACCGCGGCGGGCAATTGCGCCAGCGGCACGGTGCCACTGGTAAGGTTGTTGGCGTTGAGGCCGGTCAGGTTCGCCCCGTCGCCCGCAAAGGAGGCCGCGGTGACCGTTCCCGCCGAAAAACTGCCTGACCCATCGCGGCTGACAATCGCGTTCCCGGCGTTGGCGCTGGTGGCGGCGTTGGCCGCGCCGGCTCCATTGGCCACGTTGGCCGCGGATTGCCCGCCCACGCTGGAAACCACCGTCGCCCCCTGCGTCCCGGTCACGTCGCCCAAGAGCGCGCCGGAAAAACTATTGGCGGTGCCAGCCGTCGTCGCCGTATTTGCCGTGTTCGCC
>Ga0182027_10005599_pt1 | contig 19048 bp, 16 predicted proteins | sample 712E1DmetaG_FD_121300 | JGI IMG/M metagenome (GOLD analysis project Ga0182027, IMG submission 121300) | Permafrost microbial communities from Stordalen Mire, Sweden - 712E1D metaG (Illumina Assembly) | ecosystem: Environmental > Terrestrial > Soil > Wetlands > Permafrost | place: Sweden...
GACCAAGTGAGTCTCGGCCGTCCGACCTGGCGCCCGAGGACCGAGAGCTGGTGACGCAAGACCAGGATCTCCATGTCCTTCGCAAGGGCCTCCATCCGGTGGACGCGGACCAACTCGAAGGCGCGACGTGTCAAACGGTAGAGGAACGAAAGGGCCATGGCCCGCCATCCTGGCTGGCGCGTCTTGGCAGGTCAAGCCCGGCAGGGAGTACTTGCACCCTTCAGGGCGAGGCTATGCCCAGCAACCCACTGACGTCGGAGGCGGCCGGATCACGAGCTATGTAGAGGCGCGATCTCCACCAGGCGGTACTTGTGGTGAATCTCCCCAGTAACGGGTAGAAGCTCCGTTTCGCTCAACAATTGTGCCCGATATCGATGTCCGATGGTCAGACCAAGGAGCTGGGCACGCGCCCTATCCACCGTCTTGCCTGAGTACCGACGATCGGCACGTTCGTCGAGTAGCTCAAAACTCCAGGTCCGCGCGTTCACGCCTATCAACTGACCTTCGATCGTGACTTGCTCGACGTCGGGGCCCAACGAGCTCCGCACGAGCTCCAGACTGTCTCGTACGCCATCAAGGGTCAGGGTCGATCTCGTCCCTTGTCCTGTCGGGGGTGAAACGATGGCGGTCAGACCACTCTCCAGGTCGTCCAGCTGCTCCAGCAGATCTCGGTATTTTGACAGAGCACGCGGATGCAGCCTTCCGAGTGTCTCCTCAAGAGTGCCCGAAGATGCCGCATCGATCAGTGTTGTCAGCTCCGACAGGGATCGCTTCACCAGATCGCTCTCAAACAAGCGATCTCGGGGTGCGGACGCAACGAGAAACGCGAAGGAAGCGGCGCGCTGACCATAAAACGTCAGCTCGGTCTCATCCAGGATCTCCCGTTGGATCGCACCGCGATTCGTTTGGTTGTTGGTAACTACCTGAGCGAACGAGTCGATCGAATCCTGGATTGTGCGCATAACCTCGCCGAGGGGACGAAGGGGAAACTCCGTCGTTGTCCACGGACCATCAAGCTCAAACACGGCTATGGTCCGCCCAATGCTTCTCGCCTCGGCCTCAAGCTGCTCCACATCCAGTGGAGCAGCGGTTGGCGTCTCAAGATTCAGACGAGCAGCAGCGTCGGGGAGCCAATCCGTGGGAATGTCGCCAGCTCGGCGCCTCTCCGTAGACGTTTCGAGGCCGGTCTTCGATGACCTAACGACGAATACGCCTCCGTCCAACGGCGCTTCGAACGCGTGGCGGAGCGGCATCTGACCTGAACGGACAGCATTCAGACGGTCTGAAGATGCGGGTGCGAAGACAAAGACCTCATCGTTATCGTCCTCTTCTACGAACAGACCCAGGAAATACCCCCCAGATTCATTGACACAGGAGAACAAACGCGGTCCGTCGTAGCGAACGTATATCTCATTGATCGTAAGCCGCCCCATAGCAGTCCCTTGTGGTGGCATCTCACTCATAGTGTAACCACTGCAAAGGTTGTCTTGGCATCGAACCCATGGGTGACCCACCAGTCACGGTGCGAGTGCAAAATCGGTCTGTCCTTGAGCGAGAGAGGTACCAGTCGGAGAACTCCGTGTTCTGGTTCAATATGACCAAGGGCAACTAGCTTCTTCTTGAAGCCGGGAATGAACTGCTGGGCGAGGTCCACGTCAGCCGGGTCCGTGAAAACTGACAGTGCGTAGAGCGAACACTCCTCTTCGGCGGTCTCTGCCGGCTCGTGAGGCTTGTCGATCGGGCGCACAAAATCCGTGTCGCTCGGAGGATCCTTGCTCACAAGACGATAGGCATCTATGGCAGCGGGCTGCGCATCGGGCGGTGGGCAGCCTGGTGGGATTCCTTCGGGCCACCGATAGGACGACACCACTTCCGCCACGAGATCCCTCCTCTAGCGTCAGCAATCGGTAGCGCGGTGGGCGATGGGCGACGACGGATCGCCGACCGGATACAAACCAGCTGCGCCGACAGCAGTCTAGCCAACAGGTGTTCCCTGATGGTGTGGACGCCACGCGCGCTCATTGACTCACGTGGCGTGGCGAACCTGAAAGAATCGTTCCTGGAGGATGTCCGGGTTGAACGACGACGATCTGCTTGCGCGGCTGCCGCCCGAGGAACGGGCGAGAGTCATGATCGACCGCCTCCTCGCCGCTTCCGGGTGGGCAGTCCAGGACGCAGCAAGAGCGAACCTGTCGGCGAGTCGCGGCGTCGCCATCAGAGAGTTCATCTTGGAGCCGCCCCATGGGCGCGTCGACTACCTGTGCTATGTCGACGGTAAGGCTGCTGGCACGATCGAGGCCAAGCCCGAGGGTTACCCGCTGATCTCTGTCGAGCCACAGACCGCTCAGTACGTCGGTGGCTTGCCGAAGGATCTTCCCACCTGGAGTGATTCGCTCCCGTTCTCCTACGAGTCCACGGGCTCGCAAACGCGCTTCACGAACTGGCTCGATCCCGAGCCCCGCGGACGCGAGGTGTTCACCTTTCATCGCCCGGAGACGCTCGCTGCATGGCTGGACGAATGGCAGCGGGCGCCCGGCGAGGCGACGCTCCGCTCGCGTCTTCGCCAGATGCCACCTTTGGAAATGGGGCTGCTCTGGCCGCCGAAGGACGTGGCGATCACCAACCTCGAGCGTTCGCTCGCCGAGAACCGACCCCGCGCCCTGATCCAGATGGCGACCGGTTCCGGCAAGACCCTGCTCGCAGCGTTCTCGGCTTACCGTCTTGTGAAATTCGCCGGAGCCAGGAGGGTCCTGTTCCTGGTGGACCGGGCCAACCTCGGCCGCCAGACGCTGAAGGAGTTCCAGGGTTTCACAACGCCGGACGACGGCCGAAAGTTCACCGAGCTCTACAACGTGCAGCGTCTTTCCTCGAACGTCATCGATCCGGTCAGCCGGGTGACCATCACGACGATCCAACGGCTGTACTCGATCATGAGGGGTGAACCCGAGCTGGAAGAAGAGATCGACGAGCATTCCTCCTACGAGCTGTCCGGGCCTGATGCCGCCCCAGTTGCCTACAACCCGGCCCTGCCCATCGAGTTTTTCGACTTCATCATCGTCGACGAGTGCCACCGCTCGATCTACGGGCTGTGGCGACAGGTCCTTGACTACTTCGACGCCTTCATCATCGGCCTGACGGCGACCCCCAACAAGCAGGCGTTCGGGTTCTTCCACAAGAATCTCGTGATGGAGTACACCCACGAACAGGCCGTCGCTGACCACGTCAACGTCGGCTTCGAGGTGTACCGGATCAAGACCGAGATGACCGAGATGGGCGGCAAGGTCGAAGCCGGCGTCTACGTGGGACATCGCGAACGTGCCACTCGGAAGGTGCGCTGGGAAGAGGCAGACGAAGAGCTCGAGTACGAAGCGAACCAGCTTGACCGCGCTGTCGTTGCTCCCGACCAGATCCGAACGGTGATCAGGACCTTCAAGGACCGGCTCTTCACCGAGATCTTCCCCGGACGGACCGAGGTCCCGAAGACCTTGATCTTCGCCAAGGACGACTCGCACGCCGAGGACATCGTCGAGATCATTCGGGAGGAGTTCGGCAAGGGCAACGACTTCGCCGCAAAGATCACTTACCGCACGACGGGCAAGAAGCCAGAGGACCTCCTTGCTGAGTTCCGCAACTCCTACAATCCCCGCATCGCCGTCACCGTGGACATGATCGCGACCGGCACGGACGTGAAACCTTTGGAGTGTGTCTTCTTCATGCGAGGCGTGAAGTCCCGGACGTACTTCGAGCAGATGAAAGGTCGCGGCGTGCGGGTCATCAATCCGACCGACCTGCAACAGGTGACCCCCGACGCGAGGTTCAAGGACCACTTCGTCATCGTGGACGCTGTTGGCGTAACCGAAACGCAGCTCATGGAGACCAAGCCCCTCGATCGCAAGCCGAACGTTCCGCTGGACCGGCTCTTCAAAGACCTGGCCTTCGGCAAGCGTGATCCCGATCTCGTCTCTTCCATCGCCGATCGGCTTGCCAGGCTCGACTTGCGCCTCAGCCAGGGTGACCGTGCGACCCTTCAGGAGATCGCCAACGGGACGAGCATCAAGGAGCTCACGGAGACATTGATCGCCGCTCTCGATCCGGACAACCAGTACGCAATCGCAGAGGCCGGCACCGAAGCCGGTGAGCCAACTGCCGAGGAGGTGAAGCAGGCAGCAGCGGACCTGATCGAGGCCGCCGTCTACCCACTGGCGTCGAACCCGGAGCTGAGGCTTAAGATCGTCGATTTTCGCCGCTCCTACGAGCAGATCATCGACGATACGAGCATGGACAAGGTGCTGCATGCTGGCTACTCGACGGAAAGGGCACGGCACACCGTCGACGACTTCCGGCAGTTCATCGAAGACAACAAGGACGAGATCACGGCCCTTCAGATTCTCTACAGCCACCCGTACAGCCGGCGTCTGAGCTTCAAGGACCTTCGTGACCTCGCGAACGCCATCGGGAGACCGCCGCACCAATGGACGCCTGAAGCTCTCTGGGCTGCCTACGAGGCTCTCGACAAGTCGAAGGTGCACGGCTCAGGGCAGCGCGTAACCACGGATCTCGTCTCGCTGGTCCGGTTTGCGCTCGGCGAGGAGGACGAGTTGGTTCCATTCCCTGAGAAGGTCAACGAGAGGTTCGCGGCATGGCTCCTGCAACAGGAGAACGCTGGTCGAGAGTTCACAGACGAGCAGCGGCACTGGCTGGAGGAAATCCGTGATCACATCGCCGCGTCGATAGACATCTCCACCGATGACTTGGACTACACGCCGTTCGTCGAGCGAGGCGGGATCGGAAAGGCGTATGTGGTCTTCGGTGATTGTCTGCGGCCCATCCTCGACGAACTCAACGAGGTGCTGGCTGCATGAGCGATCTCCCTGTGGGCTGGGCGCGCATGACTCTGGGCGACCTTTGTCAAGTCGAGTATGGGAAGGGGCTTACGGCGGCGGTTCGCATTAGCAGCGGAAGCGTACCGGTTGTGGGTTCTGCCGGTGTAGTCGGAAGCCATGATGCTGCTCTAGTAGCTGGTCCCGTCGTTGTCGTTGGTCGCAAGGGAAACGCTGGCGAAGTCCATCTCATGCTTGACGATTGCTGGCCTATCGATACGACCTATTTCATCCGAGTGCCACAGACTCTGGAGCCTAAGTTTCTGTCATGGCAATTGACGCGAGCCAACCTTCGATCACTCGACTCATCGACCGCAGTTCCCAGTCTTCGACGCCCCGACCTCGAAGCCTCCGAGGTCATTGTTGCTCCTAGAGGGGAGCAGACCCGCATCGTCGCTGCTATCGAGAAGCACTTCTCCCATCTCGACGCCGCAGAGGCCGCCCTTGCCACAGCGCGGCGACGACTCACCCGGTTCGAAGAGGTTGTCTATGGCGAGGCTTTGACGCAGGGTCCACTTTGTCGGCTCGGTGATGTGGTGCACACGACAAGCGGTGGAACACCCAAGCGGTCTCGTTCCGACTACTTCGGCGGACCGATCCCATGGATTAAGAGCGGTGAACTTGGCGACGGCGTTGTCACAAGCACCGAGGAGACAATCACCGAGGAGGCGATGCGCGAGTCAAGCGCCAAGCCTGTCCCGCAGGGAACTGTTCTGATAGCCATGTACGGCGCAACGATTGGGAAACTGGGGCGCGTTGGCGTTCCGGTGGCGGCAACGAATCAAGCGGTGGCCGCCCTCTTTGCTGATGACGGGCTCAATCCTGACTTCCTGTGGAACGTCCTGAGGGCGCTCCGATCTGAGCTGGTCAGCCTTGGGCAAGGTGGCGCTCAGCCAAACATCAGTCAGACAATTCTTCGCGACGTTGAGATTCCTGTTCCACCCCTAGGTGAGCAGCTTGTCGTCAACGCGAGGATCGAGCAGACGGCGAGTCTATGGCGAGCACTGACCCAAGGAGTGCAGGTGGCTTCCGCGAGGGCAACCTTGCTCCGCCGCTCGATCCTCGCTGCAGCTTTTTCAGGCCATCTCGTCCCGCGGGATCATCCTGATGACGAACCAGCGTCGGCGTTGCCGACGCGGATTCGAGCGGAGCGGGTATCGGCGACAGCGTCGAATCGAAGGAGGAAGGCATCGTGACGGACCAGAGTGCTCTTGTCCAAAGACTCTGGAACTACTGCAGCGTCCTTCGCGACGACGGCCTCTCCTACGGCGACTACATCGAGCAGTTGACGTACCTGCTGTTCCTGAAGATGGCGGACGAGCAGACCAGGGCCCCGTTCAATCGGCCCCCGCTAGTTCCCGCTGACCTCGACTGGCAGTCCCTTCTGCGCCGTGATGGTGACGACCTGGAAGTCCATTACCGCCATGTTCTAACCGAACTCGGTCGGAGCCCAGGGATGGTCGGTGTTGTCTTCCGCAAGAGCCAGAACCGAATCCAGGACCCAGCCAAGCTCAAGCGACTCATCTCGGACCTGATTGACCGCGAGAACTGGATGACGCTTGACGCCGACGTTAAGGGCGACGCGTACGAAGGTCTGTTGGAGAAGAACGCCGAGGACGTGAAGACCGGAGCAGGGCAATACTTCACGCCCCGCCCTCTGATCAAAACGATCGTTGAAGTCATGCGTCCAGGGCCGGGGATGTCGATCTGCGATCCCGCCTGCGGTACCGGAGGCTTCTTTCTTGCCGCGCACGACTACATCGCCAACAACTCTCTGCTTGATCCTGACCAGAAGCGCCACCTTCGCTTCGAAGCCCTCCATGGTTGGGAGATCGTGGACAACACGGCCCGCCTCTGCGTCATGAACATGCTTCTGCACGGCATCGGCTCGGAGGAGGCAGACAGCCCGATCCGTGTCGAGGACTCGCTCAGATCCGACCCCGGCAACCGCTTCGAAATGGTCCTCACGAACCCGCCGTTCGGGAAGAAGTCGTCCATGACAGTTGTCAACGCGGAAGGAGAGACCGAGCGAGAGGACCTAGTGATTCTTAGGGACGACTTCTGGGCGTCAACCTCGAACAAGCAGTTGAACTTCGTCCAGCATGTGAAGACCCTCCTCGCCATGCACGGACGCGCCGCTGTCGTCGTGCCGGACAACGTCCTGTTCGAGGGTGGAGCCGGGGAGACCGTCAGACGGAAGCTTCTCCACGAATGCGACGTTCACACGCTGCTCCGGTTGCCGACGGGCATCTTCTATGCCCAAGGCGTAAAGGCGAATGTGCTGTTCTTCGACCGCAAGCCCGCTTCGGAGGCTCCGTGGACCCAGCGGCTCTGGGTTTACGACTACCGGACGAACGTCCATCACACCTTGAAACAGAACCCGTTGCGGTACAACGACCTGGCGGAGTTCATCAAGGCTTTCCACGCCGACAACCGTCATGAGCGTGTGGAGTCCGATCGCTTTCACTCGTTCAGCTACGAGCAACTGCTTCAGCGCGACAAAGTGAGTCTCGACTTGATCTGGCTGCGGGACAAGTCACTAGAGGACTCCGCCAACCTCCCGCCCCCCGAGGTGATCGCGGCAGAGATCGTGGAGGACCTGGAAGCTGCGCTGGCTGAGTTCGCTCAGATCGCCGCCTCGTTGAAGCCCAAGCCGTAGGAGGCTACGCGCCGAGATCCTCGTCGATGCCAGCCAGCGTCGTGAGTGCCACCCAATACGAAGGGTGCGGGACCGATGTCCCGTTCCGGTAGCCGGACGCGGTTGCCTTGGTCACCCCTGCCGCTTGCATGATCTGCCGGAGCGGAATCTCCTTCAGCCTCGGCGTGATCGTTGCAAGAAAGTCGGCCCGGTCGATAGGGGCGCCGGGATGCTCGGCTCGCCAAGCCTGCTGGGCCGACCGCGCTGCCGAGATCGCCTGCCCACGGCGTCGACGGACGTCGCGAGTCTGATTGGGGGTCGATTCCGAGCAGGCCGCGCAACGAAGATGACGGCTCCTCGCCAGAGGGCCGCCGCAGTCGACGCACGTGGCGAGTACCGTCGCTGCCGTCCCAGTCGCCACACGTTGCGCCTGTCGGCGCGGATCGACCGACTGTCGAGACATTGTCCCAGCCACCTGCTGTCGTGCCCGGACACGGGCCTGTGCGGCCCTGTGGTTGCGACCTGTGAGTGGCGTTCGCGCCTGCCACTTGCCGGTGACGGCCCGACCGAGCAGGTGGGCCAGCTGCTCCGCGTACGGAGCGACCGCCCGCGCCCACATCGGCATCGTCGCGGCTAGGAGCTGGACGAGATCCGGGGCGATGCGGATCGCGCCGTCCGAGCGTTCCACGAAGTCACGGCGCGAGAAAGTGCGCTCCGCGACGAGGTCGAGCACGAAGCGCTCGATCTCGGGTCTCACCGGCTCGAGAAGGTCGAAGGCGAGGTTGTCCCGCCTGGGCTCGTCGGCGTGCACGAAGCCCAGCGCCGGATGGAGGCCTACCGCCTCACAGGCGAGCCGAGCCTCGATCGCCGCGAGCGAGTACGTCAGGTTCAGCACAGCATTGAGCGGCCGTTCGGCCTTGCGATTCGAGGTGCCCTTGGTGAGGAGGCTGCGCCGGCCGTCGAAGACCGGCCAGTGCGTCGGCACTCTGCGAGCGTCACTGGTCGTGAAGCGCAGCGTGGTCGCCGGGTGCTCGCACCAGGCGTCGAAATAGCACGCTGCCGCTGAGGCTTCGAGCTGCCGAGCCTCAATGACATCGCTCGCGGCATCGAGCCCCTCGGCAAGCCCCAGGATCGTCTCGGCCAGGTCTGGTCGTCCGAGGACGCTCTTCACGATGCCCGCTTGGCCACGCAGCTTGGCCCCAAGCAGTGTCGCTGCAGCCTCGACGTCGAGCCCTTCTGGCGGGGACGCTTGCAAACGGAGGAGACGAGGATCGCAGTCTCCGGTGGCTGGAGCGAGCAGCACCTTGGCGTCGTCGTCGACGACGAGCACTGAGACGTCGGCCTCAGCGCACCAGCGAATCGCGCCGAGCGTGATGGCGCCGGACTGGGCACCGATTACGAGGCGATTCAGGCGAGCGGTCGCACGGTTCCAGCTCCGTTCCCGCCGGTACCAGCCCTCGCCGTCCCGGGCACGGAGGTGACCGGAGAAGACGTCGACGCTGGCACCGTGACCTAAGACGACGGCGACCGATGGCCCAGCGGGATCGGACAAGAAACCGGCCTCCAGGCCGGAAAGCACGTCGTCGACATCTGCCGGTGAGAACGGCTGGCCCTCGCGAACGACCTCAACCCTACGGGCTGTGTGGACGCGGGTAGCGTCGGAGTTGGCCATGGAGCTAACACCTCCTGGTCCAGCCTCCGGGGTGTTCGTCGCACCGCCGGGGGCACCTGTCTTTGCAGCGACCCTACCTCTCTTTCGGGGCCGTACGGACCGGGGTCCACGTGTCGTAACGCTTCAGCGACCCAACTGGCGCGGTCGTGGGTTGACGACCTCTCGCTCGGCCGTCTCGGCGGACGAGCTCTTCGGCGTAGGCGTCGCGCCGGTAGACAATCTCGCCTCGATCCGCGACATAGGCGACAAGCTCTCCGTCGGCTTCGTGTCCGGGATGGCGCTCGGCATGATCGGTGAGTCGCCGCGACGGAACGCTGATCCAGATGCAGCATTTCGGGCAGTACAAGCGGAGCGCCTCATCTGAGTCGCCAGGTCGCAGATCTCCGCCGCGCAACGAGTGACGAAGACGATCCCGGACCATGGTGGCGACTTTCCCTCTCCGGTCGGCGTCGCGCCCCCCAGGGGTCGACACGAGTCGCCGCGCGAGTGACCCCCGTTTCTTGAAGTCATCACGACTTTCCGGCTTGAGCACGAGTATCTGCCACCCACGCTCGACGTCCTGTTCGGGCGGGATGCTCGGAGGCAGAGCCCAGGCGAGCTCAGATTTGACCCCGAACAGGGCCGCGCAACCAAGATGAACGAACGAAACCGCTCGGTGTTGGCTGGGTTTGCCCGGCATCGTTCGGGAGAGTATCATGGCGGTAGTTACAGCTACGTAGTACGCGGGTTTCGGCCCAGGACAACCTCCGTTACGGCGGTGGCAGAGGTTCTGGTATGTCTGGAGACCCACTTGAGCTGCTCACGATTCCAGAGGTTGCGGCCCGTCTTCATCTAAGTCGTGGAACCGTCAACCGCTACGTCCAGTCGGGTTTGCTCCCATCGGTGCGCGTCGGACGAAGTCGGCGAGTTTCTCGCGGCCAGCTCCGCTCGTTCTTCGAGACGCTCGAACAGAGCGGGAGTATTCCTACGGCTTGGCCGAGCCCACGAGGCGCCCGAACTGAGGAGCCGGAAGGGTGAGCCGCGCAGAAACAAGAATGCCCGCGGCTGAGATGGGGGCACCTCGACCTCGACCCTTCCGAAGATCATCGGCCAGCAGCAACCTAGCGGCTTCTGGCCTCCCACCGGGACCCGGCGATGCCATCGGCTAAGCGCTATCGCCGCGAGAAGGCTGCCCTCGCGAGGCGGGGAACGACCCCCTTCAAGGAGCGCACGTCTCCGGTCCGGCTTAAGAAGCTCGGCCTCTCCCGCAGCCAGGCCGCTGGTAAGCCCCGGCCCAATGAGCCGTCCGCTCGCAAGCTCTTTTCGGCGTCCAACTTCGAGACGACGATCTACACCGGCACGTTCGGCGACCCTTCCCACCCTCCTCGCCTGATCACCTTCTGGGCGGACCGTCCGACGCAGGTTCGGGGAGGTCGGTACATGGCGCTCACACGCGCCCTGCGAGAGCAGCGGATCGGTGCCGACGAGTTCCGCGCCAAGGTGCGGCGCATGAGGCCGATCGGCGGCTTTCGTCCGCTCGATGACCCGCGAGCGGTCCTGGCCCTCATCCAGGTGACGGCGCCAAGCGACATCGTCTTCGAGTACAGGGGACGGAGCCGTCCTCGCCGTTCGCGACCCAGCCGCCGGGAAGGTACCCGGTGAACGCCGACGAGCGCTGCGCGTTCTGCGGGGCTCGCGCAACCGAACGCGACCATCTCACCGGGTGCCCCGCTGGAACGAGGACCTACCTCGACCCGGATGTCTGGGTCCCGTGCGATCGCACCTGCAACCTCGTGAACGAGCACGCCTGGTCGGCAGCGGGCCTGCTCGTGGCTCCCGCTCCGCTCCTCGTGGTTCGGATGAAGCGCTTCGCATATGGGACCGCGCGCCTTCACGACGCCTCGTGGACCGGGCCGGTCCACCCAGGCTTCTGGGGCGGCGTACACCGCCTCGCGACCGATGTCGTGGTCGCGCTGGAGCGTCTTGCATGACGGCGCCGGCCCGCCAGCTCGAGACGCTCCTCGATCGCCAGCGAGAGCGAGAGGCGAACCGGGTGTTCTGGAGCTCGCGACTTTGGCCGGGGCGTCGTGGCTGGCGTCGCCCTTCCCCGCCCCAAGTGGCAGAGCGGTTGCGCCGTCGCCTTGTGCTCTACCTCGTCTCCTTATCGGCGCTTGGAGTTCTGCCGGAGGCCTTCGGCCTCGGAAGCTCCCTCCTATGCGTCGGCGGGGTCGTGCTCGACGCATGGCTCGTCTACGACGACGGCCTGAACAGAGAGGGCCTTCGGAGCCTCCAGAGATGGGCGAGACGGCCTGCCAACTTCGCCCAGACGGGGTTCGGAGCTCGCCCCTACAGGCTCATCACGCTTGGCGAGTACGACCGCAATGTCCTCTACGCGCACGGCTATCTGAGGCGCTGCACGATCGTCGGGGCCGACCTCGGGCGGACACTTGGTCTCCATGCCGACTGGTGGAGGCGTGCTCAACGAAAGTACTGGGACAACGCCTGGTCACTCGGACTTCGCGGGTGGGGAGTGCCCGCACCGAAGGACCCGTCGAGCTGGGTGCGCTCGACCGGACGGCCTCGGATCTACGTGCAGGGTGTTAGCGCCTACGGGGCTCGCATTGCCTTCGGGAAGGCCCGCCCCAGCTTCGATGGCGAGCCACGCGGTCGCTGGGTGACGCTGGCTTCTGGCAAGAAGGGTCCGTATCCGGGTCGGTTCGTCGACATCATCTCGGCTAGCCAATCGCTCTCCGGGGTTGACAGCGACGACCTCGACGACCACCGAGCAGCTTGGAGCCTTCCACCAGTTCGAGCGACCTTCGCCATCAAACCGAATGCCGCCGGTGCCAACGCGGTGACCAAGTTCGTGCGCGCCGTCCATGAGCTGGCTCTCGCCGTTGACGACGAGGCGGCGCATTGGGGCGGAGGATTGGACCTGCGTCGGCTTTGGTCACCCGGAGCTACAGCGGCCGAGCTCCTGCTGCGGATGGGAGTGATCCCGCCGCTCGCGAAATTCCACCTCCCCGACGAGGAGCTGTCCTTCTGGACGCTAGGTCTCCACGGGGGTTGGGTCGAAGCCCTCCTGTGCGGAGTGCCCTTCTCGGCAATCGACATCGATGCCCGCTCTGCTTACCCGGCGGTCGCGATCCTCCTTGATTGGTGGCGATACGTCACCGCCCACCACGTCCAGCGGCGCGATGTAACGGACGTCTTCCGGGAGTTCCTTTCTGCTCCGGATCTTGCCGAGAAGATGAGGGACAAGGCCACTTGGAGGCGGTGGGGCCTCACCCGGGTCGTCCTTCGTCTCGAATGCGATCCCGTTCCAGTCGAGCTTCCGCGAGGCGACGGCACCTCGCGCATGTACGTCGTCGCGGCGAGGGCCAAGCGCTACCACTGCCCTTGGCCAGATGCCGTCTTGGCGGCGGTGCGCTCCGGGCACGCGGTCGAGGTGCTCGAAGCGGTACAGCTCCTGCCCATCGGTCACCAGGACGGCCTGTGTCCTGTGGAGATCCCAGGCGGAGTGCTCGACCCGGAGACGGACCCGGCCATCGCCCTCGTGCTCAGACGCCGTCAGGCCAAGAACGACGAAGAGACCCGCCTGGTCGCTGCGATCCGGGCGATCGTGAACAGCCTCGTCTACGGGAACTTCGCTCGCTTCGACCCGACCCATGACGGTCAGGAGCGGCCCGGGCCTTTGTGTTTCCCGCCGCTCGCTTCCACGGTGGCCTCGGGCTGCCGCTGCCTCCTCGCCCTCGTCGATGAGGAGTTCGGGCGCCTCGGCGGAATCGCCCCTTACAAGGACACCGATGGCCTGATAGTCGCCGCCCACGAAGGAGGAGACCATGGACAAGTTGCAGCTTGAGGACGGTAGCTATCGGCGGGTCGTCGGCGCTGATGAAGTGGCCACGGTCGTAGGCCTGTTCGCCGCGCTCGATCCATTCTGTGACGGGGAGTCCTTCTTCGAAGTCGAGGCCGAGGGCACAGCTGGCATCTTCGGGCCGAAGAAGTACGGGATCGTCGACGAGGCCGGCAACGTCGTCGCTCACACCGAGTCGGGGATCGGTGGTTTCGCCCCGCCTCCCGACTTTGCTGATCGCGGTCCTGACGGCCGCTATGTCATCACGGGCGAGATCGCCGCCGCCCATGTGCAACGAGGCGACGGTCTCCTTCCGCCGCTCTCCTGGGAGACAGTCGAGCCGCACTGGCCGGCCCTTGAACGTCACTCCCTTTCGACTCCCGACGCGGCCGCAGAGATGCCGGCGATCTTCGGTCGCCGTCCCTTCTCACGAGTTGTCGAGGCGATCGCAACCAACGATGATGCCCATCCCGTCGCGCTGGACCCAGGCGGTGAAGCTCTGGTCCCTGACGAGCTCGCCTTCTACGACGCTCGAACAGAGCGCCCCATCCCGATTAGCACGGACCCCGAGGACCTGGGCGCCGTCGTGGTGGACTCTCTCCGGGCGCGGGCCGTGGAGTGGGGCCGGCCGGCAGACCGAGACTGCCCCAAGGTCGTGATCCTTGATCCCTTGTTGGAGCGACTAGTCGGGAAGTCTGGTGGCCTCTTCGTCGACAAGTCGCCACAGGTCGTTTTCCGGGATGTCGATGCTGCTGCGGTCCTAGTTGCAGCGGCCCAGAAGCTTGGCGGTTCGGTGTTCGCTGAGCTGACCGGCCTTCCGCCCCGGACGGCACGCGCCATCGCCGCTGGGCGAAAGCCTGTCCAAGCGAACGCAGACCAAGCAATGCGGGCGCTGGAGCAGCGACTCGGCCGTGACGCCTTGGCACGCCTGCTCGACCTCGCCGAGGAGGCGGCATCGCTCAAGTGCAGCTGGCCCCGGTGCGATGAGCCGACCACGCGTCCAGGCGCGACCTGGTGTGCCGTTCATCGGCGCCGCTCGGGAAGCGACCGTCGTCGAGTCCTCTCAGAGGTGAAGAGGTGACCGGGACGCTTCGCATCCACTGGGTCGCTGAGACCGTCGCGAAGCCGCCAAGCGCGCCTCCGGTCCTCATCGAAGGGATGCTCCGAGGCGGGGAGCTCTGCGTGATTGGTGCTGCCCGCGCCGTCGGGAAGTCCTTTCTCGTCGCCAACATCGCCATCCTCGTCGGGCGCGGAGACGGCCTCTTGTTCGGCACCCTCCCCGTTCTCCAGTCTGCCCGTGTGCTCGTCGCGAACGGCGAGCTCCGTCCATGGCAGACGGCGAGACGCTGGCAGATGCTCACCGGTGGAAGAGACGTTCCCGAAGCTGTGGCCGAGACCTTCGACCGCTGGAAGATGGGCGTCGAACGGCAAAAGACGGTCACCGCGAGCACCGAAGGGCCGGTCTCGCGGGAGTGGTGGGAAGGGGTGCTCGACGACCGCGTCTGGGCCACTATCGAGGCCAACCAGTTCGGTCTGATCATCATCGATGCATGGGCGTCGTTCTACTCCGGCGAGGAGAACTCCAACGACCAGACCGAGGCGGCACTCGGGAGGCTCCAGGAGCTGTCCGATACGACCGGGGTCGCCGTCGTCATCGTCCACCACTTCGGCAAGTCCAACGAAGCTCGTGAGCCGGAGGACCTCTGGCGAGGGGCTTCACGCCTTGCCGACTGGGCGAACACTCGGGTCTCCCTGCTGCCGCACTTCCGCTCGCAGAAGGAGGCGGAGGACAAGGGTCTCGACCCGGGCCAGGCGCGCCGCTACGCGGACGTGCACTTCCTCCGAAACGACGAGCCGACCGATCCCCTCGTAGCCCGGCTCGGCGAGGACGGCTGGTGGAGCCGGATCGGCAATGTCGAGGCGCCAAAACGCCCGGCACTCCTGAGCGTGGACGACGTTGCGAGGGCCTGTGAACAGGCCGGAAGTCGTTGGGAGCGGCTAAGTGACGCCACGGCGGCGCTCGGTGTCAGCCGTGACACAACCGCACGGCTGCTCCAACGGGCCATCCGAGAGGGCGTGCTCGTAGAGGAAGCGGGTCCTCGTGGGGCTCGGTCGTTTCGCCTCGCCGCGAGCGACGACGGTGCTTCCCAGCAGGTGCTCGACCTCGATGTCGAGCGCCGACGCAGGGACGAGGGCAGATGAACCGCCAGAGCAGAAGCAGATGAAAGGACAATCCAGTGAAAAGCCCTGATCCCGGCAGTGACCACTACCAGCTCCTCCCTCCGCTCACAGATGACGAGTTCGCCTCATTGAAGGCCGATATCGCCCTGCATGGGGTGCTTGTCCCGGTCGTGATCGACGCGGACAGCGGCGAGGTGGTCGAGGGTCATCATCGCGTGAGGGCCTGGACCGAGCTTCGATCCGAGAAGGTCGCGGTGCCGGACTATCCGCGAGAGGTGCGCCGGTTCGAGGATGACGAGGCTCGGGTCGCCTTCGTGCTTGCGGCCAACCTATTCCGTCGCCACCTCACACGAGCCCAGCGCGCCGAGGTCGTCGCCAGGCTTCGCGAGCTCGGGTGGTCCTTACGGCGCGTGTCAGGCGCCATCGGCGTGCATCACGAGACGGTCCGTCGCGACCTCGAAGGTGTCGCAGATGCGACAGGTGACATTGAGACCATCATCGGCCGGGATCAGAAGACCTATCCTGCGTACCGCCCGAAGCCAGCACCGTCGATCATCGTGAAGTCGGCTCGGGACGAGGGTCGTGCCCGCGCTGCCCTTTCTGCGCTGGGCGAGGAAGCGCCTGCTGGCCTGCTGGGCCTTACCCGCGCCGAAGAACGGGCACGTCTTGCAGCTCTTGCCCGCCGACGCAGCGAGGAAGTGCCGGCGCGGATCGACGGTCCGGGATGGGAGGTTCGCACCGGTGACCTTCGCGAGGTGCTCGCGGACTTGCCGGACCAGTCGGTCGACGCGATCGTCTGCGACCCGCCCTACAACCGCGAAGGGCTCCCGAGCTACTCGATGCTCTCCGAGCTCGCAGCGAGAGTTCTCAAGCCCGGCAGGCTCTGTGTCGCCTACTGCGGCAAGGCGTGGCTCCCGGACCACTTCGATCGGCTGGCAGAGCACCTGGAGTACGTCTGGACCGGTGCCATCTTCCTGCCCGGCCGGCACACCGTCTTTCGCCGGAAGATGATCTTCGGGCGCTGGCGCCCGGTGGCCTTCTTCTCGGCCGGAACCTACGACGTCCGGACGACGATCGTGGACGCGCTCATGGCCGAAGGGCGAGGCGAGAAAGGGCCGGGGGACCACCCATGGCAGCAGACGGTCGGTCCCTTCGCTCGCCTTGTCGAGATGACTGCACGTCCTGGCGAGCTGGTGCTTGACCCGTTCCTCGGCTCGGGGACGACGGCGCTCGCGTGCCTTGCGACCGGACGGCGCTTCCTCGGCTGCGACGTAGACCCAGGTGCGGTGTCGTTGGCGCTCGAGCGGATCGGTTCGTACGAGCGAGGCGAGATCGAGATCCAGGCGCCCGCCATCGACGAGCCCCACGATCACTCACTTGTGGAGGAGGAAGGAGCGTGACCTCGCCCATGCCACGTGCTCGCTTTGATGCACCAACCAGCTCCATGCTTGAGCCATGACCACGGTCATCTGTCCCCACTGCAACAACCGATTCGACACGTCCGCACGCTCAGGCCGAACACGCTGCGGCAACTGCAGAAGAGCGGTCACCGTTCCGAAGGAGCCAGCGTGGGTCATGCGTGTACCTGTTGTTACAAGGAGCACGAATGGCTCTGGGGATGCCGGCTCCACACAAGAGCACACCTTCTGCGTCGTGCTGCTCAGCTGTGGCCATCCCGCTGTCGTGGTGATTCATCCAGGCAGGTCCATTGCCGCCACCCTCAAGCGGTACGAGTGGGAGTGCCCCGACACTGGCGCCACCGTCACCCCGACACGAGTGATGAGAGTGCTCTCGGAGGCGGAGTACGGGAACCTGTCTCAGGAGGACTTTGACCTGCTCGTCTCCAGCCGAGCCGCGGGCTAGGCGAAACTCTGTCAGTACGGAGGACCACTCGGTCGGAGCCGCGACCGAAGTGGGCAGCCGCTGGGAGTGCCGATTCGGAGTTCGGCTTCTGGGGTGAAAGAGCCCAGTCAGAAGTTGCCACTCACGAACGCCAACATCACTCCTACCAATCGAGTGATAGCCGTGCCGAGCCAAGCCCGGTTGTCATCGACGAGGGCAGGATGGAGCACGACTCCACGGCCCGTCCACTCAGCAGGCGGGGGTGGAGGTGCCCCTACAGTGCTCGCGAAGATGGTGATCCCTGGCGACTCGCGGTGGACAAGGGTATTCCTGATCTCCCTCAAGCAGAGCCAGTTCCCGTCAACGCGCAAAGTGGACAGCTCCGCGGTCAGAGGAGTCCCTGGAAACGCCGTTGCCACTGCGTCGGCGGTGACGCCGATGTTCACGTTGCGGTCGGACGCGGTGAAGAGGTTCGGTTCCCTCATTTTGCCCAGGTGGTAGATCGCGAAGCAGCAGCTTTCGACCGCGGACATGGCGTTGGCGAAGAATCCGAACAGCGCCCGCTCTTGGAGGTACCTATCTTCTGCGGACAGGTCGCCCTGGAGTCGGGCGAGGAACTTTGTCGCGACTGAGCCATCCTCGTCGGCCGCCCTGAATCGCATGATGAGCCCGTGCCAGCCACCGGCAAAGCCCGCGAACCCCCGTACCGGAGCCGCGTCCACGCTAAGGCCGCCGATGTAGGCCGCGACCCGTTGTTCGACTTCCATGTAGGCGGCCTTGGGAAAGTCGGCTGCCACATCTATGTCCACGCGCCCGACCCCCTTTCAGTGCTTCAGGGACGACCAAGGGCCAAGGCCCCGTTTGACCTTCCGCAGCCTAAGCGTCTCCAAGCAACTGTCTGCGCTGCTGAGCATGAGACGCCGAATGGCAGCATGAGCACCTCTCGCCAGGCGGCCCGATTCGGCAGAGATACGCGTGGCCAGCAGTTGCCCTCTTCGTCGATCAGCGTGGCAAGGGCGGTACATGGTGCTCGATTAGCTCTATCCTCCGACCATGTCAGGGCAGCTGACCTGCGGAAACTGTGGATATTCGTGGTGGAGCAACGCCAGTTCGGCACGGGCTCGCTGTGGAGCCTGCCGCAGTGTCGGCTACGTGCCCGCAAGCATGCGCGAAGGAGCCAGCGGCAGCGACCGTCTCTCCTTTGCTCCTTACGGAGGGGAAGCCGGGAGCGACAAGGACGATGCCGGTCCATCCTCGGGCGCGACTGTTCTCGTGGTGATCGGTTTCGTCGTGGTCCTCGCGGTCGCGGGCGTCATCTGGCTCCGGCGCAACAAGGCTCCGTCGGAATCTGGCTACCGGCTCACGGTCGGAGCCATGACCCGGTGGTCCTGCGGGCACGAGGCGACCCTTTCGCATCCGTTGGATCCCGGCGTCACGGTTGCCACGGCTCCCTGTCCCTTCTGCGGTCGTCCGGGCATCGTCGGGCAGTTCATGGCCGGACAATACGTCGAGGTCTGCTCTTAGACGTTTTTCAAGCGATCAGTGGCGACTGCGTGCACGCTACAACGAGGACTGCCGAAACTCCTCGAGCGCGGTTCGATACCTTTCCATCACTCCTGGCCCGATAGAAAGCGTCAGGGAAAAACTCATCTGTACTGGCTCTTCTGGAACATTGCCGCCACGTATCTCTTCGATCGCGGGCCGCAACCTGACATCGAGGTCGGTTACGAAGTCTCGGATCTGATGGATAGGAAGATCGACGAGCTCGGAAAGGATCCAGTAGATCGGCTCTGCCTTGTCCGGTACCAACGCACCGCGCATGTCAGCCGCCCAGACGAGAAGGGAGGCGTAAACATCAACAACTCGCCCAGCGACGTGTCGGATCGTCGTAGCGTCGCCGGGTTTCCCCGGCGCGCCGAACGCGGAGGTAAGCACTGTCTCGTTCAAAAGAAGGCCCAGGTTCCTGATGATCTTCGTGGCGGCGCTGGTTCGTGCCTGAA